>Ga0316204_10000113_pt1 | contig 328736 bp, 287 predicted proteins | sample 6monrhotite_MG_2_FD_205661 | JGI IMG/M metagenome (GOLD analysis project Ga0316204, IMG submission 205661) | Microbial mat bacterial communities from mineral coupon in-situ incubated in ocean water Damariscotta River, Maine, United States -... | ecosystem: Environmental > Aquatic > Marine >... | reverse complement strand
CGAAATCAAAACGCCCTAATTATCCTAGGGCGGTAAAAATGAGGATAGGAAAATTTCCAGTGAAACGATCGCAAAAGCGTAAAGAAAACGCTTAAACGAACAGCATTGGAAACAAGTTCAGGATGACGGCATCTGTATCAGCATAACCGCGGGCATCCGTCATGCTGACGCAGGTCAGTATCTCTTTATGTTAGTTAGCGAACAATACACAAAAGTCAGAATAAAAATAAGGTTATTAATGAAATGACTATCATCGCAGTTAAAAATTTAATCAAACATTATCAAAGTGGTAAAGCCAAAGAGGTGAAAGCGGTTGATGATGTAAGTTTTAATATTAAAGCCGGCCATTGTTTTGGTTTGCTTGGGCCAAATGGCGCGGGTAAAACTACCACCATTGAAATACTAGAAGGTATTATTGCCGCGAGTGGTGGTGAAGTGCTTTATCATGGTGAGCCGCTAAATAAAAAAATTGCCAGTAAAATTGGTATTCAATTCCAACACACAGCCTTGCAAGATTTTTTAACTGTGCAAGAAACTATTGATTTATTTAGCTCGTTTTATCAAGAAACCATCGAACAAAAAAAGTTGATTGAATTGTGCGATCTAGGCGATTTTCTTGATCGAAATAACCGTTTGTTATCAGGTGGACAAAAGCAACGTTTATTACTCGCTTTAGCGTTAATTAATGATCCTGATATTGTCTTTTTAGATGAACCCACAACGGGCTTAGACCCGCAAGCTAGACGCAATTTTTGGCAATTAATTAAAAATATCAAAGCGCAACATAAAACCATTGTGTTAACTACTCATTACATGGATGAAGCCGAACATGTCTGTGATGATATTGCAGTGATGGATAAAGGTAAGTTAATTGAACAAGGCACACCTCAACAATTACTGAAAAAGCATTTTAATGAAGTATTTATTTACCTACCAACTGCACAAGTGCCAGCAGCATTAATTAGTGAAAATAATTGGCAAATTACTGATTTAAATTCTAGTGATGAACAAGTCGAAATTAAAAGTAAAAATGTTGAACAAACATTGTCGTATTTAATTGCTGAAAAAGTCCCTCTTGATGGCTTGCATGTTAAGTCGGCAAATTTAGATGATTTGTTTTTAAAACTTACCGGTCATTCATTAAGAGACTAGCATTAAGAGACTAGCATTAAGAGATTAGTATTAAGAGATTAATTTCGAATTTTGTTTTTAGATAAAGAGATAATTATGTTTAATATCAAACGTTTTTTCGCCGTTTTTAAAGCTAGAAATATTGAGTTTTTTCGCGATCGTTCTTCCCTTGGTTGGAATTTACTTTTTCCTGTTTTATTACTGGTTGGTTTTTCTTTTATTTTTTCAGGAAATGGTAGGGCAGTATACAAAGTTGGCGTATTGCATTTAGCGCAGTTACAAACGAATGCAGAATCAACAACAAAACCTACTTTTTTATCGACAAAATATATTGATTTTATTGATTATCAACAAATAGATAAAGCCGAATTAAAATTATCTCAGCACAGTCTTGATATGGTGATTGATTTTACCAAGGCGAGTTATTGGGTAAATGAAAATTCACCAAAAAGTTATTTAGTTGAGAAGATATTTTTATCAGGAGAAAGTAGTTTTACCCGTGAAGTAACGCAAGGAAAAGGTATTCGTTATATTGACTGGGTATTGCCGGGAATTTTAGGCATGAACATGATGTTTAGCTGCTTATTTGGTGTGGGTTATGTGATTGTTCGATATCGTAAAAATTCGGTATTAAAACGCTTAAAAGCAACACCACTTTCAGCGTTAGAATTTGTCAGCGCACAGTTAATCTCTCGACTTTTCATCGTGATGTTTATCACCAGTTTTGTTTATATTGGTTGTAATCAGTTTTTAAACTTTTATATGCTTGGCAGTTACTTAGACTTATTTATTATTGCCGTACTTGGCGCGTTTTGTTTAATAAGTTTAGGTTTATTGGTGGCTTGTCGTAGTAAGAGTGAAGAACTCACCGGCGGGTTATTAAACCTAACTACTTGGCCAATGATGATGTTGTCAGGGGTTTGGTTTAGTTTAGAAGGCGCACCGGAGGGCTTAAAAAACTTTGCTGAATTATTACCATTAACGCATTTAGTTGCAGGGGCGCGAGCGGTGATCACCGAAGGCGCTACACTTAGTGATATCAGTTATCATATAACGGTGTTAGTTATAATGAGCAGTGTGTTTTTAGCGTTAGGTGCGTATTTATTTGATTGGAACAGTGAGCGTTAATCGACATAAAGCACACAATAAAATATACTGGTACGAGCTGTTGAAATACGTGGTGTTTTAACTAAATTATTTATTCTTTGCGCTTGTTTTTTTGCGCATTATTGGAGCTTATTATGTCGGTTGTGATCAGTGGAACTGGGTTATTTACCCCTCCATATTCAATTTCTAATGATGAATTAGTCACTTGTTTTAATCAGTATGTTGATAATTTTAATACTGAAAATAGCCAAGCGATTGAAGCGGGCGAAGTTGCTGCATTATCCTATTCAAGTAGTGAGTTTATTGAAAAAGCGTCAGGTATCAAAAGCCGTTTTGTTATGTCTAAAGACGATATTTTAAATCCTGAAATAATGCGACCTACTTTTGTTGAACGCCCTAACGAACAAATATCATTACAAGCTGAAATTGGTGCTGCTGCGGCTAAACAAGCTCTAGCTGCGGCTAATAAAACACCCGCTGATGTTGATTTAGTGATTGTTGCTTGTGCATATACCCAACGTTATTACCCTGCAATTGCGATAGAAATTCAAAATGCATTAGGCGCTGAAGGTTGGGGTTTTGATATGGTAGTTGCCTGTTCGGCTGCAACCTTTGGTTTAATTAATGCCGCGAATGCGATTCGTTCAGGTACAGCCAAAACAGTATTGGTTATTAACCCTGAAATATTAACTCCACAAATTAATTATCGTGACCGCGATAGCCACTTTATTTTTGGTGATGTTGCGACTGCGAGCGTACTTGAGGATGAGTCAACTGCTACCAGTGATCATCAATTTAGAATATTGGCAGAAAAACCAGTGACTCAATTTTCTAATAATATTCGTAGCAACATTAGTTATATCAACAAATGCAGCCCTGAAACCGTTGATGCTGACGATAAATACTTTATTCAACAAGGACGAAAAGTTTTTAAAGAAGTATTACCGATGGTTGCTGATCTTATTGCTTCACAAATGGATAAAGTACAGTTAAGTGCAGACGATATTAAACGTTTGTATTTACATCAAGCTAATATCAATATGAATGGTTTTATTGGTAAAAAAGTTTTAGGACGCATGCCGACCATTGAAGAAGCGCCAATTATTCTCGATGAATATGCCAATACCAGCTCAGCCGGTTGTATTATTGCTTTGCATAAATATCATCAAGATTTAAATTCTGGTGATAAAGCTGTGCTGTGTTCTTTTGGCGCGGGTTATTCTGCTTGTTGTTTGATATTGGAATATGTTTAAATTGGTGATTTAGATATAAACAAATGATAAAAGCATCACATATACAATGTGATGCTTTTCAGTTATTAAAAATACACTATTTAAGATTTCTTATATAATTTACGAGATAAGAAACCAATAATACCTAAAGAAAAAATCATTAATGTTGAAGGTTCTGGCACTCTACTTAAAGCGGCACTTGATAAATCCCAACCAATAGCATCAAATGCTAGCAAGTCTCTACCACTTACTGTCATTGGGGCATTATAGTTGGCTGTTGGATCCATAATTCCTAAACCTTGGTTATCTTTCCAATGACTAGCTTGTTGACCATCTCCCCATTTTTTACCAGTAGAATAGTTACCTAAATTGGTTAATCCACCATCTACAGAAAAATAAGATTCAACGCCAGGACGCCATTCTCTTGAGTCATATTGAGTGCTTGTTCCTGAATATCTAAAAAGATCTAATACACTGCCAATGGTATATTGGTCAAGATCATAAGATTGATTGCCAAAGTATGATTCTGCAAGCCAATAATCTGAAGTATCAACGCCACTTACAAAGCCAAGAGCATGCCCTATTTCATGAATGGCAACGCCGACAAAGTCATAACCAACCACGCCGTCAGAAGTGTCAAAATCAAAGCCAAAATCACTACTAAAAGTTATGCTTGCATCAGCTGCGTTTGGATCAAGTCCTAATGCGGCCAAATCCATTCCCATTGCTTTGGCGCTAGCCGTATTAACATTCAGCCAATAATTATCTTTAGAACCATCAATATCTATTGCACTATAGCCGGTATCACCAGCAGTGACACCTTCGCGGTCAATAAAATTTATTGCACAAGCTGGACTGCTATAAGGGTTGCCGGTGCCGCCCTGAGCATAATTACAGTTAAAATTATTCATTGCTCTAGAATCAAGCGCAGAGGTGGCATCTAAGTTTAAATAATATTGAAATGCCTCAGCAGTGTATCCGAATTTAGTTGAACCTGTTTGACCAAGTATGCCGCTACCAAGTGCATCCCAACCTATATCTAGGTTTATTGTGACATCATCGCTAAACATGCTTTCCCAAAAGTTAGCCGCTTCTTGAAAACCAGCTAGCGCCTGAGCACCTGATGTTCCGGTAAAACCTGATGTTGGGTTGAGCACAATAGTTGTTGCCGAAGCATTAGCTATTAATAGGGTAGATGTAAGCAGTGCCGAAGCAATTTTTGCCAGATTTTTTTTACTCATTCTACTTCTCTTTATTTTGTATATTGTTATTAAGTATTGTGCACCAGCTAAATTAAAAACTTAGGAGCAAATGTAAATTTAATTGTTCGAAAAACATTCAATGTTAATTGATGTTAACAATTTATAAACAATTAAGCAATATTTATGCCGTAGACAATAAATATCGTAAATACAATTGATTAACTTATCGACGATAAACTAAGAACACAAAAGTGTAAAAAATACTGACACGCCTAGTCGTTTTTAATGAAGGTTCTATCTATGGAGCTACTAATAAACAAGTTATGAATTAACCTTTTAATGCACCAGAATATTGAATAATATTGTTTGTAGAATTTGTGTGTTTTTATAAGCGTTTTTATCTTTTCAGCAGGAGAGAATTATAACTGCCAGTTTTTAATGATTTTATCGATAAATTCATAAGTTTGTTTCGGGTTTTCAAGTGGAAACATGTGTCCGCCATCAATATGGTGATGCTCAATCGTTTTATTTAATTTTACAAAACGTTTGAAAAAATAGGCTGGTGCAATATCACTTTGATTGGCGGTGACCAAAGCGGCAGGTATTTTTAATTGTTGTTTTAGTTTTGATAAATTAGTGGGCATATTACGAAAAATATCTGTTTCAACTTGGCGATTAAATACTAACTCTAACTGGTCTTTATTCATTTTTATGCCGCTGTTAACATAATCAGCTAGACAACGCGGATCAAAGTTTTTAAATAGTTTGCTGCGGCTAAATTGTTTTGCTAAATCTGTTTCAGCAGGCCAAAACTCTCGTCTATTTTTCGATTTTCCTGCAGGTGAAAGATTATCTATATAAGGCGTTTTTTTTAGTAGCTTAATTGCCCAACTCTCAAATCCTGTAAAAACAGGGGGATCAAGCATGATCAAGCCTTTAAATAGTTCAGGGTGCTTACAGGCAGCAATAAATGAAATCACACCACCAAATGAATGACCCATAGCAATAACAGGTTCAGGTTGCTGTTTTACAAATTGGATAAGTTCATCGACTAAATGCGGCCAATTATTGGTGACAGGAAATCGACTGTTATGCCCATATTGATCATTGGCGATAATTTTATAAGGCTTGCCAGATGGAGACTGTGCTTCGGTAAAGTATTTGAAAAAAGTATTATAACTTCCAGCAGGAAAGCCATTTGCATGGGCGAAGTTAATGATAGTCATAATTTTATGCTACTTATTTAATGCTTCTGATTTAATAGATAGGTTTAATGTAGCACAAAGTGGTCGGATGAGGTAGTGAGTGTATTCGGGAAATAAAAAAACCGACATTATGAAGATAATTGTCGGTTTTTGCTGTTCGCTAAAATAGCTATATTTTTAACATTTTGTTGATTTTAATTGTTTATATTAAAAATCTTCCAACATATATTCTAATGAATCTTCATATACCCTTAATTCTTTAGCTAGTTGAAACTGCTCTTTAAGCTGTTCTATTTCTCGCCACTTTCTTTTTTTATTACTTGTAACTTTAGACTTAGATTGTTTTTCAATTGAATCAATTATCGGATTTAAATTATCCATAACGCGCTCCTTTATTAAACAACAGCGGTAAATTAATACCATAGCGCGGGCTAATTTAAAACAACTTAATGACATTTTAATGTTATTAAAATGTCATTTTTGTCTCTAAAAAAAGTAAATAATAGCTTAAAGCATTTCAGCTAATTGATTTTCAAGCTTTTCTTGGTCAATAGCAAAATTACGAATACCTTCTGCTAATTTTTCTGTTGCCATAGCGTCTTCATTCATCTGCCAGCGATATTCACTTTCAGTTAATGCGGCTTCTTTGGTTAATGCCGGTTGATTAGCATTCAATTTTTGTGTGATTGGCGTGTTGTTATTGGCTAACTCTTCCATTAAGTTAGGGCTTATTGTTAAACGATCACAACCCGCTAATGATAAAATTTCACCGGTATTTCTAAAGCTAGCGCCCATCACTACAGTGTTATAACCCATCGCTTTGTAATAGTTATAAATTTTAGTCACTGAAACAACACCTGGATCTTCATCTGCTGAGTAGCTTTCCTTTCCGGTAGACTTTTTATACCAATCTAATATACGGCCAACAAAAGGTGAAATTAAATAAACACCAGCTTCAGCACAAGCTTGTGCTTGAGCAAAACCAAATAAAAGCGTGAGGTTACAATTGATACCTTGTTGCTCTAATTGCTCCGCCGCTTTAATGCCTTCCCAAGTTGAGGCAAGTTTAATTAAAATACGATCATTGCTAATACCAGCATCATTATAAAGTTTGATCAGTTTATGTGCTTTATCGATCATCGCAGTTTGATCAAACGATAATCGTGCATCAACTTCAGTAGATATACGGCCAGGTACTGTTTTTAAAATTTCTATACCAATTAATACCGATAATTTATCTGCAGCATCAATAACTTGTCGAGCAGCATTGCTAGATTGCTCTTTAGCCCAATTAACTGATTCGGTTAATAAATTTTGATAAGCAGGCAAGGCTGCTGCTTTTAATAATAACGACGGATTAGTGGTTGCATCTTGTGGATTGAATTGAGCTAGTGCTTCAAAATCACCGGTATCGGCAACGACAGTTGTCATTGTTTTTAATTGGGAGAGCTGGTCAGTCATAACAACACCTTAAATATTGGCTGAAAAATGGTAAATTAAATACATAAAATAATACGTCGTGAAAGTTTACACCATTAAAAGGCGATAAGTTAGCCTATCACGCAACGTTATTCATATTAAATGCAACTTTGATAGACCTATTTGTATCAAACTTTCACTTTAAAGCAAGTGAAAGTTGACTAAATGGTTAGGTTTTTTGTTTTAACAATACTTCCACACCATAAATTGAATAGATAATAGTGAAATAATTTAGCTTGTTAGTTTTGCGGCCGTGCTTTTTAACCTGTACTATTAGTCTTAATTTTTATCCATTTAGTTTGTATTATGTTAATTGTTGTTTCACCTGCAAAAAATTTAGATTTTGAATCACCACTTGTTACGCAAGAATACACTCAACCAGAATTACTTGAGCATAGCCAAATATTAGCGGAACGTTGCGTTACTTTAACGCCTGCGGATTTATCTTCATTAATGAAAATTAGTGATAAATTGGCAGGTTTGAATGCGGCGCGTTTTGGTCAATGGTCACAACCTTTTACACCTGAAAATGCTCGCCAAGCAATTCTTGCGTTTAATGGTGATGTTTATACAGGGCTTGATGCGGCAAGCTTTTCAAAAGATGATTTTAAATTTGCACAGCAACATTTTCGTATTTTGTCGGGTTTGTATGGATTACTTAAACCGCTTGATTTAATGCAAGCTTACCGCCTTGAAATGGGGACTAAACTTGATAACGAACGTGGTAGTAATTTATATCAATTCTGGGGCGATATTATTACCAATAAAGTTAATGAAGCGCTAACCGCACAAGGTGATGGTGTGTTAATTAATTTAGCTTCAAACGAATATTTTAAAGCGGTTAAAAAGAAACAAGTCAACGGCACCATTATTACTCCTGCGTTTAAAGATTGGAAAAATGGTCAATATAAAATGATCAGTTTTTTTGCCAAAAAAGCACGTGGTTTAATGGCGCGCTATATTATTCAAAATCAATTAACGGATGTTGAACAATTGAAAAATTTTGATTTGGCCGGTTATCAATACAGTGCTGAATTTAGTCAAGGAAATGATTGGGTTTTTCTACGCAAAGACGTTGAGTAAATAAATTCTGTAAATATTAGATTGAAAGCTGCCCTTTATTTTAGACAAAAAAAAGCGCCTTTGTTATGCTATTGCATTAAGGCGCTATAAAACATGAAACTCTAAGGGAAGAACTCTCACTAAGTAGGAGTGATGTATTACGGTTTAGTTCAACTTATTTTAATTTATTTTATAAAACGTAAAAATTAAGCGTAAAAACTCAAGTTATAAGCAATTAAGTTACAACAAGTTAGGTTACAACAAAACATCAAGCGTAATTTGTTTGAAGTTTATTACTTTCCCGCCATATTCTTTGGCAAAGGCAGTGGCATCTTCTTTTTTGCTAAAACTAGCGAGGGTTTTGCCCATTGCGCCTGTTTTAGATGAGCCAGCCACAAACCATGCTGTTTTTGCATCAATAAAAAAATCGTCATTTAATTTATCCCATGGCATTTTACTCATGTCATGTACTAGCAGCTGACTTACATTACGTTTATTTTCAGGATCTAAATAATAGCTAAACATATCGCGAGTAGAGCAGAATTTTTTTACTGTTCCTTCTTCTTTACGATAAATTTCACCTTTGGGGCCTGAAAATTCGCTGATCATCATGCCGCATAAATGGCACTCGTCACTGGTTTCTATTTTTACCGCTTGGTGGATCATTTGTTGTTGTTTGCTTTCACCACAGGAGCTAATTAGTAACAAAAATATAGTGGTGATAAAAACTGCAGATAAAGATTTAATGGAACTGTTCATTATAAAGATTTTCCTTTAAAAATGGCGATGGCTAATACCAATGGCACGGCTACCCAAGCAACTAAACTGAGTAATAATTGGCTAACACTAAAACCTGATTTTAAAGCGGTAGCCAGTGCGCCAGTCACTTCAGTGTTGTTTAGCCCTGTAAGGTTAATTAAGCGAAAAATATCGGCAGGGTTAAGTAACATTGCTTGTGTTAATCCTTGCTGGCTTAAACCATCTTCAACACCAACTAGAAGGGCAAGTAACGCTAAATCAAATACCAAAGCAAATAAAAACCAAGTCACTAGCGCTAAACCTGCTGCTTTTGATTTTTCGCTTACTGATAAGCTGATCAAATAAGCGATTGCAGTAAAACTAAGCCCCAACAAAATAGCGCTACCAATAAACAAGGTAAAAGTGGGTAATATATTGCTTTGGTTTGAATTTACGGCTAATAAAACGGCTGAAGTGCCAAAGCCTAATAAGGTGGCTAGGGCGATAATACTGCCTTGACCAATAAACTTGCCCAATAATAATTGAGATTTACTAATGGGATAGGTTAGCAATAATAATAAAGTGCCAGATTCTTGTTCGCCAACAAAGCTATCGTAACTTACTAATAGCGCGATGAGTGGGATCAAAAAAACCGCTAAACTCGCTAAACTAGCAATGGTAGTTGAAAGTGAAGCTACTCCAATGGTGCCTGATGCTGCTGAACCAAAATAAGTTAAACCCAAAGATAAAATAGCAAATATAAAGGTAATAGAAACTAACCAACGACTACGTAGTCCATCATGAAACTCTTTATTGGCAACGGTTAATACTTGTTTCATTAGTTTAATTCCTTAGACACAGCCGGAGTTTTGTTTTCTTTACCTAGCGTTAGGTAGTATTGATAAAGTTTTTCTAAGCTGGCACTTTCAACGCTAATGTCAGTTAAATTTTCAAGATTAATTAATTGCTTTAATACGCTTAATTTTTCTTGCTCTGGTACCAGTAAAGTGTTCTGGTCGGGGCTAAGGAAATGTTTTAATTTATCGTCAATACTGGCAAAACCGTTAATGCCATGAGGAGAAATACTTATGGGTAAATTAGCTTGCGTTCTTAGCTCACTTAATGTGCCAGTGGTGATCATGTTACCTGATGATAAAATCATTGCGCGGTCAATATGACGCTCAACGCCCGGTAATACATGTGAACATAAAATTATGCTTGAACCTTGTGCTTTTAACTGATCAACACTGTTATAAAAATCTTGGGTAGCGATAGGATCTAAGCCAACAGTGGGTTCATCAAGTAATAATAATTTAGGCTGACCAATAAATGCTTGTGCTAAGCCTAACCGTTGACGCATACCTTTAGAATAAGTTTTTACAGGGCGATTCATAGCATGCGTTATACCAACTTGTTCAAGTAAGTCAGTAGTTTGATTTTTCCCTGTTTTATTAAAAAAACCTTTTAATTTGGCAAAATAATTAATCACTTCTAAACCGGTTAATTGATCATAAAAACTGACATTTTCAGGCAAGTAACCTACTTTTTTACGAATGTTCCATGCCTCTTTTGAGTCAGGAGCCATGCCCATTACGTTAACGCTGCCATGTGTTGGTGAAATAACCCCTAAAATTAATTTCATCATCGTGGTTTTACCAGCGCCATTATGACCAAATAAACCTAAAACTTCGCCTTGTTGAAGTTCAAGGTTTATGCTTTTTAAGGCGTGTACTTTTTTATATTCTTTACCCGCTTTGTTTAACGATAAAATAGGCGTTTGCATACTATTGGTGCTCCGCTACTAATGCCGTGCTTTTTTGCACTACATTAGTTTGAACTGAATTAGGTGAAGTTGTCGAATGTTGACTTTTGCTCGTTATATCTGATGTATGTGCTGTTTTTGATTCAAGGTTTTTTTTTGGTTCAAGCACTATTGTTGGCTCATGCCTTGCTTTTGGCTCTCGCATAAGGGGAAAACTATCTTTAACCCCTGGTGGTTTTAAAACGGGAAATTGTCGTTGAACCCAACGTAAAATAATAATGGCAGGGCTGTCCATGATCATTTTCATTTCAGGATACTGCCAAACTAACTTGTCGATGCCATCATTAGGCTCAAAGGCAACATCGCCAATGCTGTCGTTATTCATATCCCAACCTAAATAATTGCTCCAGTAATTACCTTTACCGTCTTTACTCCATTCTTCTTCACGATTAACCACGTATTTAACTTGGGTAGGGTTATTGATAAAACTGTTGCCATACACTTTGGTTTTTTCAGAGCCTGCGGTTAAGTGAATGCCAATTTCTGCATTTTCAATGTGATTATCGGTAATAGTGTTATAGCCAGAATTGTAAACAAATAAGCCTTTACCATCACGACCTCGTACTTTATGTTCAGGTTTGGTCCAAACGTTTTTTATGAAGTTTCCACTAAACGTTGATTGGGTAATAAAATTAAGTAAAAAACCATAATCTTCGCTGTCGATACTGCTATTTCCGGTAATAGTTAGCCGTCTTGAACTCATTAACGCATAACCAGCACGAGTATTATAAGCTCGATTATTTATTACTGTATTATCGTATGAGTACATATAGTGAATGCCGTAACGTAAGTCGTGTAGCGTGTTATTTTCAATAATATTGTTTTTACTGGCGATGATATATAAACCGTCACGTACGTTAAATGTTTCATTTTGGAATATATGTGCATGTGTAACACTGGAAAATTGAATGCCATTACCGCGATCGGCTGAGCGTAATGTGGTATTTCCTTCAACCCTGTTATTTAATACTTTGATGTTGTCGGCTTTTTGTAACCACATGCCAAAACTATCACCATGTAATTTATTGTTTTTTATAATGAGGTTATTATTTTTATTCGAGTAAATACCTGCATTTTGTTCGGTTAAATTATCACCCCAATTAATAATAGTAAGATTACTAATAGTGATATTTGAGTTTTTCAATAGCAGCGCATTACCTTTGCCTTGCGCATCAATAATTACTTTATGGTTAATATCGTCAGTTTTGTTCGTTAAAGTTATCGCTTTATTAATAACAAAATTGCCTAAATAGGTACCGTTTGCCAATTTAATAACATCACCGTCAAGGCTTTTATTTAAAACATGTTGTAAGTTATCTTGTGGGGATATTTGAAAAGTTTGAGCAAAAATATTTGTCGAAGCAAATAACATTACACAAAAGGTAAAAGTCACTTTATTGATCATATTAATACAAATATTTTGACTGGCTGAATATAATAAAAGCATAACATGTTTAAGTGTTATGCTTTTGATCTGGGTTAACTTAATGCTATTTTGTGATATATATCACAAGAAAAGGCCATTAAATTTATGTTTTTTGGTTAACGTTTATTAAGCTTTAACCAACATACGTCCACGCATTTCCATATGGAGCGCGTGACAGAACCAGTTGCAGTAGAACCACTGTACGCCAGGTTGATTAGCAACAAAAGTTACTGATGCAGTAGCCTGTGGACCAATTTCCATTTGCACACCATGGTTAGTCATACAAAAACCATGGGTAACATCTTCAACTTGATCAAGGTTAGTTACCACTACCGTTACTTCATCACCTAAATTCACTTCAAATGATTCCATACCATAAGTTGGCGCGATAGAGGTCATATAAACACGTACTTTTTTACCGTCACGAATAACTTTGTTTTCGGTCATTAAGTTTACGCCATCTTTTTTTGCCATTGCAATTGTTGGAGCAAAAATAGAGTCGTCACGCGTCCAGATTTTCTTAGTTTTAACTTTGCTGCGATGAACAATCATACAGTCATGCGGTTCAGCAAAAGTAGGGCCGTCATGTACAAGTTTCATTTCATCACCTGAAATATCAATTAATTGATCGTTTTCAGGGTGTAATGGGCCAACGGGTAAAAATCTGTCTTTTGAAAATTTACATAAAGACACTAACCATTTGCCATCAGCATCACGGGTTTCGCCCATTGAAGTATGGTTATGGCCTGGTTGATAATGAACATCAAGTTTTTGACGAATATAGTTAACTTTTTTGCCATTATGAGCGGCAATAGCATCTTCAACATTCCATTTTGCTATTTGGCTATCAAGGAATAAAGTTGTATAAGCATTCCCCTTGTTATCAAAGGCAGTATGCAATGGTCCTAAGCCTAATTCTGGCTCGGCAATTACAGCATCGCGTGGTTGAATTTTATCGTTAAATAAATCATCTAATTTTGCAATTGAGATAATTGAAACAGTTGGTGATAATTTACCATTTGCAACGAAGTATTTACCACTTGGTGAAGTGTTAATACCATGTGGAGATTTAGGAACAGGGATATAACGCGTTAATTTAGATCCTTTACGGCCGTCTAATACTGGTACGTTGTTGCCATTATACTTTTTAAATTGGCCAGCTTTAACTGCAGCTTCACATCTGGCAATATTAAATACCACTACATGGTCACGTTCAGAGGCGATCATTTCGCCTAAGTTCATACCCATTTCTGAGTTATAACAAGTAGAAGCGAAATATTTACCGTCGTAATCAGCGTCTGTATTATCTAAATTACCGTCAACCATTACTTGGAAGGCAACTTCTAAAGTTTCGGCATCAATAACATTAAATAATGAACGATATGTGCTTACGTCTTTTAAAGAAGCTTTACCATCGTTATTCATCGGAATTTCAAATTCACCATTACAAATAACATATTTAGTATAAGGAACTTTTTGAACACGTAAACCATGAATAGCTTGTACATTAGGTACAGTAAGCATTTTATCTGTTTTCATTACATCACAACGAATACGCGCAACACGAGTGTTGGCTTTGTCATTGATGAAAACATATTTACCATTATAACGACCGTCAGTCATACTCATATGAGGATGATGACAATCACCATTTAATAAATGTGCACTTTCGCCTTTTATCGCTTTAGATTCGTCGGTAATCCCCCAACCTGTAGCGCTATCAATATTAAATACTGGAATACGCATTAATTCACGCATTGAAGGCAAGCCCATAATACGTACTTCTCCAGAGTGACCACCACTCCAAAATCCGTAATATTCGTCTAATTCACCAGGGTGAACTACTGGTGAATTAGCGTATTCTTTTGCATTAGCTTGTGCTGTTGAAGCAAACATAGCGGCGGTCATTGGTGCCGCTACAACGCCTGCGCCAATTAAAGCTGTTTTGCCAAAAAACTTACGTCGTTCTTGGTTTTCTAACTCTAAACCTTTAGAGTCATTTTCTTGATCGTTGTTACTCATAGTGGTACTCCGTTCATGTAAATATTTATTTTTAGTTAATGTTAAATTTTGCTACTGCTTAATGCTTTCTTGCTAATTACCGCTTTGGTTTAACCCACATTGACTGCTGGGATTTCACTTTCTTTAAATTGTTGCTTCTTACGTGCTAGTTTTTTCAAAGGTGGACATTTAGTGTCATTAAAATAGGTAACTTGGCAATCTAAACAGTAATGACATTCGCGCATATTGATGGTGCCATCTGGATGAATTGCCTGTATTTCACATTCTTTAGCACAGGTTTTACAAGGTTGACCACATTCAGGGCGACGACGTAACCAGCTAAATAAACGTACACTGTTACTAACAGATAAAGCAGCACCTAATGGGCATAAATAACGGCAAAAGAATTTACGATTAAATAAGTTAATAAACAGCAAAGAGATTGCGTAAAGAATAAATGGCCATTCGCGATCAAACTTTAATAAAAAAGTGGTTTTAAATGGTTCAACTTCAGCAAATTGTTCTGCGGTTGCCAGTGAGTCAAGAGACAAGCCAAAAAGAGCTAACAAAATTAAATATTTAATAGCCCATAAACGTTCGTGAACAGCCCAAGGTAATTCTAATTGAGGAATTTTTATATAACGGGCGAATACGTTCAATAATTCTTGTAATGCACCAAAAGGACATAACCAACCACAATAAACGGCGCGTCCCCACAATAATGCAGTTACAGCCGCTGCGCCCCAAAGCATAAAGATAATCGGGTCGAGTAAAAATAAATCCCACGAAAATTTAGACATAAAGGCTTGTAAGAACGTGAATACGTTAACAACAGAAAGCTGCCCGCCCCAAGACCAACCAATAAATACGACGGTGATAACGAGGAAACCATGGCGAAAATTATGCAAAAAGGTTGGATGTTTTACTAAAACGTCTTGTAAAAACAAAGTAACTAACAACACCACCATTAGTATTGATAGAATGATCACTTGAGTATTTTTTTCTTGCCATATTTGTTGGGTAAGCGTGAGTTCAGGCTCTGGAATAATAACCGGTGGGCGATCTACATACTTAGCTAATGTGCTGTAATCGCCAGTAAAACGAGTAAAGGTACTTTCTACCGCGCCAAGCTGACGACGCACTAATAATTCAAGCTGCCAATCAACCCCAGGATTAAATTCATGCTTGTCTCGTATTACAAATATAGACATTTCTTTAAATCTAGGCACACCATCAATAAATAAGTCGGTTACACGGTAATGGTCTAAGTCGTGAAAAGTAATTTCTTCGTCATTTTGTAATACCTGAATACGATCAAAAATACCGCCACGAACATACCCTGAGCCTTTATATGAATAACCATTGCCCATAATAATAACGGCATGCTCGTTAGGTTTTAAAGTTTGCATTAACCATTGGTATTCACTGTCACCTAGTAAATTTCTACCTACGTTTGGAATATCAGCTTCGGCAAAATAAATATCTGCAAACATGTCTTTCTTTTGATCCAGGCTGGCTTCTTCTATATGTTCAACTTGCGTGCCGACAAAGGCCTTATCTACTTTTTCACGGTTAAGGTATAAGTGTCGAATTGATCCGTCACCCACCAATGTTTGCCAATCGGCTTTTTGATAAACATCTTTATAAATAGTCGACATTGGTTGAATAACGTCTTGAGACTTTTTAATTAATCCTAATGCTCTACCAACAATAGTTGCGGCTTTGGTAATTGAAGAATTCATCACCATTACGGTTACGGTTGCGCCAGAAAGACCGTCAACATGAACTATGTTGTCTGTTTTATTGCCGCCAACTTTAATTTTATCTTTTACATTTAACTTTTCATATTGATCAGCAAAATCGAATAATTTACTTTCTGGAATACCCGCTAATATAATTGGCTCGTGATATTCTAATACTTTTGCGCCTAAATAAACGCCTTTGGCATTAATGGCAACTAATACGTTTACTGGTTCGCCTGAATAGGCTGGTTGTCTTGCTAAGTCATTTGTTTCAAAGGCATAGCCAATAATGTTTTTGTCTTTATAAATTGTCCAAACGAGTGGGTCACCTTGCTTGTCACTTATTTGTGTTGCTTGCGGAAAAATACTTTTAATAATTGGCATTGGCTCTTTTGGTGGACTAACAAAAAGTGCATGTGCAGGCGTAACAAAGGTAAGCATTAAACTTAGTAGCATGAAAAGTTGAAAAGCTAAGTTTTTACTTTTGCTTTTGCTGTGATTGTTGATATTTGTAATAGAACGAAAAAAACGCATTTAATTAAGATCCAAACATCTATGTAAAGTTAAGATAAAGACAAACTGTGACAATATGTCGCACTTTACCAGAGACAAAAATTTACAAGCTGACTTAGATCAATATTTATACTTTGTTTCGTTTTATAATATTTAAATCAGATTGGTAATTTAAAAAAAGTATTCAATTAGTACGACGAAAGAGCTGAATACGAATTCATTAATCTAGCCTAGTATGAAAAGTGTTTTTATACCAATATTCAGTTTATTATCACTTTATCGTTTCTATTACCTATTTGTTGTGATGCTTCAATTCAAGTTAAAAACTCATTTATTGTTATTTATAGTATTTTTATTTGTTTCATCGTTTGCGGCTAATGCTCAGCAATATATTACTCATCATCTAGAAGATCATCATTTAGTTATTCAAACCGATGAAGGGAAAGTTAGCTTAACTTTTCTTAGCGCTGAAGCTGTTGAAGTGTTTTTTCAGCCGACCAACATCAAACAACTACCTTCCTTTGCTATTAGTGCAAAACTGCTTAGTAAAAAATCGATCAGTGGAAAATCCGAAAACATAGAAACAAAATTACAAAACAAACCTAATTATTTGAGTTATGCATCAAGTGAACTCAATATTAAAATTTCTAAAAATCCCTTACAGCTAAGTTACTTTAAAAATGGAAAATTACTGGCGAGTGAAGAAAGTGGCTTTTTCATTAATAAAGAAATGCGCGGGGTGCGTTTTAAATTAGATAAAACTGAAAAAATAATGGGCGGAGGTGAGCGTGTTGTTGGTATGAATAGGCGAGGGCAACGATTACCGCTGTATAACAAAGCACATTATGGTTATAGCAATTATTCAACGCAAATGAATTATAGTTTGCCTGCTATTTTGTCGACAAAAAAGTATTTGATTATATTTGATAATTCAGCAAAAGGCTTTTTAGATCTTGGAAAAAGTGAAAGTAATGTATTGCAATTTGAAGCGATTGCAGGTCGTACATCGTATGTATTTTTTGCGGGCGATACTTATCCTAAATTAATTGAAAATTACGTTAGCGTAACGGGAAAACAGCCTTTGCCACCACGATGGGCTTTTGGTAATTTTGCCTCACGATTTGGCTACCATAGCGAGCAAGAAGCGCGAGATGTGGTGAATAAATTCCAACAAGCCGATATTCCCCTTGATGCCATTATTTTTGATTTGTATTGGTTTGGCAAAGATATACAAGGTTATATGGGGAATTTAGCTTGGGATAAAAAAGCATTTCCAACGCCAATAAAAATGATCAACGATTTTAATAAACAAGGCGTTAAAACCATATTGATCACCGAACCTTTTGTGTTAACTAATGTTGATAATTGGCAAGATGCAGCAAATCATAAGGCACTCGCGTTAAACCCTGAAGGACAACCTAAAACGTTTGATTTCTATTTTGGTAATACTTCACTAATTGATGTATTTAGCCAGCAAGGGCAAGACTGGTTTTGGCAAACTTACGATAAATTATTAAAACAAGGTGTGGCCGCCTGGTGGGGGGATTTAGGTGAACCCGAAGTACACCCTAGCGATACTATTCATAGTGTTGGTAGTAGTGACGAAATTCATAATGCTTATGGCCATAAATGGGCTGAAATGATTTTCACTAAACAATTACAAAGCTATCCAGATAAACGCCCTTTTATATTAATGCGTTCAGGTTTTGCTGGTTCTCAACGTTTTGGCATGATCCCGTGGACAGGTGATGTTAGTCGCTCATGGGGCGGGCTAAGTTCACAAATAGAATTAAGCCTACAAATGAGTTTATTTGGTTTAGCCTATACTCATTCTGATTTAGGAGGTTTTGCTGGTGATAATCTAGATGATGAATTATATATTCGCTGGTTACAATACGGAGTGTTTCAGCCAATTTATCGACCTCATGCCCAAGAGTCGGTTGCTTCAGAGCCTATTTTTCGCGAGACAAAAGTTAAAAATATAGTCCGAAAGTTTATAAAATTACGCTATCAATTACTGCCATATAATTACACTCTTGCCTATCAAAACAGCTTGACGGGTATGCCATTAATGCGACCACTTTTTATTAATGAAAAAGGTTTTGATAATAAGGAATTAGATAAGAAAGATATTGAAAATAAAGATTTTGAGAATAAGGAAAATTCAGATCTAATTGACACTAAAAATAGTTATTTTTGGGGCGATGCGTTTTTCGTTTCCCCCATTACCGATAGCGCGATTCAGACCCCTAAACAAACGGTGACTTTACCTCAAGGAATATGGTTCGATTTTTTTAATGATAAAAAGTATCAAGGCAATAGCACCTTTACTAAAACATATACATTAGATGAAATTCCAGTATTTGTGCGTGCAGGATCGTTTATTCCTATGGTCTCCAAAATAAACGAGATAAGCAGTACAGAAGATTATTCAAGTTCGCAGCTTAACCTACATTACTACGCAGATAACAGCGTCAAAAGATCTAGTTATCAAATGTATGAAGACGATGGAAAAACCTATCAGTCTGTAAAACGGGATCTGTATGAATTATTAAATTTCACATCAGAACAAAAAAACCAACAATTAACGTTTGAATTAAACCGCGAATCACATAAAAAATATAATGGCCAGCCTAAGCAACGAGAGATTATTTTAACGATACATAGTTGGCCAAACTTAGCAAAAAGTATCCGTATTAATAATCAGTTACTTGTTATTAAACCATCATTGGAACAATTAGAAAGAAGTAAAGCTGGTGCGTATTTTGATAAAAATAAAAAGCAGCTTATGCTCAAATTTTTATGGCAATCAAACAATATAAAAGTACAAGTAAATTAAATTGTATTAATGCACTAGTTTATAAGTTGATGTTTTATTTAATAAAGCGGATTGCACATTTGTAATAATATAATTCGCCTTTATTTGCTTTCACAGCAGCTAAAATTATTTCAAATATATAATAAATCGTAAAAACTATAATTAATGGAATACCTATGAGTATTTTAACTAATGCAGATAATATTAAAAAAATAATGATGGAGGTTAATTGAAAATTTATTGAATTTTTACCATTGTTATCGATAAAGTTTGATTCTTTTCTTTTGGCTAGCCACATTGATATTGGTAAAATTAAATTTGCGAGGGGCAGAATAAACACCACCAACGCTGATAAATGGCAAAACATTGCAAAAGTTTTATTGTCATTATTTATGTTTTCATCATGAATCATTTTTATAATCCCTTTTTAAAAATGATAAATTAACAATAAATTGTAATTTAGCCAACTAATTTTTAGCTAACTGATTGATTATGACTATAATTAGAACAAAAGTTCATTTTGTGGAAAATAACATGACAAGTGAAGTAGAAGAAAAATTAGACGCACCAGAAAATTCCGTTAATTTCCGTTTTTTAGCCGAGCCAACTGATGTTAATTTTGGCGGTAAAGTTCATGGTGGCATGGTAATGAAATGGATTGACCAAGCTTCTTATGCGTGTGCCGCGCAATGGAGTAAACGTTATTGTGTAACCGTTTCGGCTAATGGTATTCGCTTTATTCGTCCTATTTTAGTGGGGCAATTAATAACGGTTACTGCGCGTATTGTACATACAGGAAAAACCAGTATGCATATTTACGTGGTAGTACGCGCGGCAGATCCTAAAGAAACTAAAGCCGTAGTGACTAATCGCTGCTTTATTACGTTCATGGCGATTGATGAATCAGGTTATTCGGTCAAAGTGCCCACCTATGTTCCTGTAACTGAAGAAGATGACTTACTTGAACAAGCAGCAGTTCAAGCGAAAGATTTTGCCAAAAAACTCGATTTAAATTTTGAACAAGCACTTGGTTGGAAGTGATTGTTAAACATAACAATAAATCATAAAGAAATGACAAGCTGCTCCCCCAAGAACAAACATATGCCAAATTGCATGACTATAAGGGATTTTTTTCTGTACATAAAAAAAGATCCCAGCTAAATAAACTAAGCCACCGATGGCTAATAATAAAATTCCTTGCTCACTTAATGTTTGTTGTAAGTTTTCAATAATAATTAACGATATTGCGCCCATGCCCACATAAGTGAGTAGTGATAAACGCTTATATTTATGACCAAATATAATTTTAAATCCAAGCCCTGCTAAAGCAAAAGTCCAAACAAAAGCTAGCATCCAATAACCTAAACTTCCTTGCAATGTAACCAGCATTAATGGTGTATAGGTTCCTGCAATTAATAAATAAATGGCACAATGATCAATCGTTTTAAATATTTTTTTAGCTTTTGCATTGGTGAGAGCGTGATAAATGGTTGAAGCTAAAAATAGAAGAACTAAGCTTGCCCCGTAAATAGTAAAACTGATAATTCGGCTATTGTCGTCACTTAGTACAGCAGACATTATTAATAAAGTTAACGCGGCAACACTTAAAAGCGCGCCTAAGCCATGGCTGATAGTGTTACTTATTTCTTCGCCTATACTATATTGACCGATGCTGTTTTGGCTTACGCTGCTTTTGGCTTGCGCTAATTGTGCTGTTGTCATAAAAATCTCATTTTAAACTTTAAGCGTACATGTGTACGCTGAAATAATAGCAAACTTTAAGGTCTGATCCTAGTATTGTTGCGACTATAATTTAGTCAGTATGAAAATTTTTGCAGCAATCATTGCTTAGTTTATGTATTTACTGACTTTAAAATTAAATTTTTTATTCAATTTTATTTTTTCACAGTTAAATTTTTGTGGCCGAAATTTAACTCAGCAAAACATTAGGAAATCCGTTAGACTACGCGCCCCATCAATAGCGTTTAAAGCTTCAGCTCGGCCTTTTATTTTTATTAGGTAAGTTGTTAGAAATAGCCAAATACCGCTTTGTTGTTTTATCTTTAGCATACCATTGAGAATATTTATGAGCTTTACCGAATTAGCGTTATCTCCTTCTATTTTAAAAGCCGTGGCCGAAAAGGGCTACGATAAACCATCTCCTATTCAAGCCAAAGCGATCCCCGCAGTGCTGGCGGGGCGAGATGTAATGGCAGCTGCGCAAACAGGTACAGGTAAAACAGCTGGTTTTACTTTACCTATTCTAGAATTATTATCTAAAGGTCAACGCGCGAAGAGCAATCAAGTTCGTACTTTAATATTAACCCCTACGCGTGAATTGGCGGCTCAAGTTGCTGAAAGTGTTGATACTTATGGAAAGCATTTACCCTTAACTTCTACTGTAGTTTTTGGTGGCGTAAAAATTAATCCACAAATGGCGAAATTACGTCAAGGGGTTGATGTTTTAGTTGCAACGCCAGGGCGCTTATTAGATTTATATAATCAAAACGCGGTTAAATTTAAGCAACTTGAAATATTGGTATTAGATGAAGCCGATCGCATGCTCGACATGGGGTTTTTGCGTGACATTCGTAAAATTTTAGCCTTATTACCAAAACAGCGTCAAAATTTGATGTTTTCGGCAACTTTTTCCGATGAGATCCGTAGCCTTGCAAAAGGAATGATTAATAATCCTGTTGAGGTGTCGGTAAGCCCTGCAAATTCTACAACTGAGCTAGTTGAGCAATTTGTATACCCAGTAGATAAGGGTAAAAAGAATGCTTTATTAGCGCATTTAATAAAATCTGAACAATGGCAGCAAGTGTTAGTGTTTTCACGTACCAAACATGGCGCGAATAAAATCACTAAATTTCTTGAAGCTAAAGGTATTAATGCGGCAGCAATTCATGGCAACAAAAGCCAAGGAGCTCGAACTAAAGCATTAGCTCAATTTAAAGAAGGTAAAATTCAGGTATTAGTGGCCACAGATATTGCTGCGCGTGGTATTGATATTGATCACCTGCCTAATGTGGTCAATTTTGATTTGCCCCATGTTAGTGAAGATTATGTTCATCGAATTGGTCGTACAGGTCGAGCTGGTGCTACGGGCACCGCTGCTTCTTTTGTGACAGTTGATGACGTGAAATTATTATTTACCATTGAAAGGTTAATAAAACAATTGATCCCGCGTGTAGACGTTAACGGTTTTGAACCAATTAATAAGGTGCCTAAATCTAAATTAGACACGCGTGCGTTTAAAGAAAAGAAACCTAAAAAGGACAAGGGGACTGGCGAACAAAATCAAGGAAAGCATCAAGGACAAGGTAAAGTTGATCATAAAGATGGCCAGCGTTCAGGTGACAATGCTAAAGGTCATCAACCTCGTCGTAAATCGCCACGCGCAAAGTAAATTAGTAAAATAATATCGCTGTTTATCACAGACTAAAAAATATTAGAACAAAAAGTGATACATGAAGATTGAGGAAGGAGTTAACTCCTTCCTCAATTTAAATGCTAATTTTCCTTAACATTTACCACTTATAAGTGAGACCTACAGAAAGGGAAGTTTCTAACCAAACAGAGTCTGAAAGTTTGGCTGAACAAGTAGAGCTTTGACAAAATAAATCGTTGGCCTTATTGGTCAATGAAGCATAGCTTCTTATTTCAGTAACAAAGGCTAATTTATCTGACATTTCATAACGGGTTCCTAATGCAGCCGTTAATGATGGAACCATTTTACTACTAGAATCGGTATTAAAATAAGCACCGCCGGCACCTAAAGACACCGTGGTAATGTATTTATCTTGTCGAAACATAGCGACGCCATTAAAGTGTGCGTAAACCACATCAAACGAATGAGTTTGATTGTCTAAATCGCTTTTATAGTCATGACTTACTTTATTTAACAACACCATGCCTTGCCCATTTGGTCCATTCTGCCATGCAAATGAAAAACCAAAGTTAGCATCGTTGGTTATTGATAATTGTTCACCACTAATATCGCCGTTCAAATTATCGCTGTAGGTGTAACCAATATAAGGTGTGAATTCATATTCGGTAGCTTTCGAATTACTCGCTAATACTAAGCCAGTAACTAATAGAATAAGTGAATAAAATTTCATAATATCTTCCTGAACTGAATGTTATATATTTGTTCCTGCCGAATAATTAGCATCTAAAGGAACAGATATGATTATTTTTAGCCTTTAAATTTATCAAGCAACGAGCCTAGTTTTTTCTTGGCTTTATCTTTGTACTTATCTTCTAATTTTTTAGCTTCTTCTTTAATTTTTTGTTTTGCTTTCTCTTTAAGCTTATCACCTTGCACTTTTTTTGCTTTGTGCCAAACAGAGTCTAAGATTTTTTTGCTAATTTCAATGCCTAATTGACTAACCGGCAAACCAGATTTTCCTCCAATGGCACCTAAATTAATTTCAGGTAAATTTTCTTGGTATTCTTTATAACCTAATTGGCGTAAATCTAATGTTAAACCGATGCCAGACAAAACAAGTTTGTTTACACTTACTTTTGGCTCTGCTTGTTGTTCATCAGCCTTTGAAGTTGAATTTTTAGGCAACTTTTTATTAATAGCATCAATTATTTCTTTAAAGTTTGCACTACCACTTTTTGTAAATTCAACAAACGCCTTTGCATCATTAATAGTGAAATTTTCAATCACAATAGGATCTTTAGCCAAGCTTGCAATATCAATATCAAGCGCTATTTTACCAAGGGTGAAAGCGTTTTTTTGTTGATATTTGGTTGGATTTGAAATGGCTAAACCATTAATAGCTGCCATGCCTTTTGTTAATTTAAAGTCGACATTATTTACCGTTACTTTTTGTTCAGTCGCTTCACTACCAAGTGTTTCAATTTGCGCTTTTACATAATCGTTAAGTCCATTAGCACCTAAAAACCAAAGGGCCGCTCCACAAATTAATAATATCGCAATGGCGATCACAGCAAGTTTATTCATTTTATTTCCATTTACCTTGAAGAGTTATCGATAATTATAATATACGTATTATAGCTATATAAGGGAATAAAAAGCTAAATCATATTATTTTAATCGCGATAATAATTTGAAATTGTAATGTTTTTTATAAAAAGAGTGTCTAATCTATACACATAAAGCACCTAAAAAGAATGTGGATATGGATCTCATTGTCAAACCTTATTTGTTTCGCGCTTCGTTATCTGCTGCTATCGCACTAGTGTTAGGAATATTACTTTCTTTAGCTATTTATTTATCGAGTGATTTAGTGCGCGATAATAATATTGATTTAGTCGAAAATCGATTACCTGTACTAACTAGTATTAATTTAGTTATTGCTGATATTAGTGAGCAAGAACGAATTATTTCTGAATATTACGTCAGTCAAAATAAATTATTATTTACTCAATCATTTGATAAAAATAAAACAAACATATTTAAACACAGCTTAGAGCTAACAAAGCACCCTATTTTTGCAGTGGACTTCAGTCAAATACGCGTTAAACAAGAAAAAATTGAAATATTGGCTGGCGATTTTAGCAAAGCAATGCAATTAGAAAATATAGATTGGGATTTATTGCGTGTTTTTCTGGCAAATATTTCATCGTTGCGGTTAGAAATGCTGCCAATTTTGCTTCAAATTGAACAGCAAACCCAAAAAGCAGTATCCCAAGGGCACCAGCAAGTATTGGCACAAATAGACTTTAATCATCAAATGGTGATTATTTATAGTATTAGTACCTTATTTTTGGCTGGTATCATTGCTTGGCATCTTAGAAAATATGTATTAACAACGGCTGAAAATACGCGTTTAGCTTTGTTTCCTAAACTTAATCCCAATCCTATTTTAAGTGTGAACAAAACGGGCGAGTTAGTTTTTTATAATCCTGCTTGCCAAGTTCTATTGAATGAAATTGGGGAAAAAAAAGCAAATGTAACTAAACTAATTCCGTTGAATTTTTCAGATATTCGAGAAAGATTAAACCATCAAAAAAAACATACCGTAACTATTGAACAATCAATAAATAACCATATGTTGCAATTTAGTGTTAACTGGTTAGTTTCTATAAATACCTATGATATTCATATTCTTGATATTACCGAACGTAAACAAGCGGAGCAAAAAATTAACCGGTTGGCATTTTATGTACAAGAAACTAACCTACCTAATCAATACAAATTGCATGACGATGTTGAGTTACTGATCAAACAAAATCAAGAGTTTTCGTTTGGTCTTTTTGAAATTAGAAATTTTAATCGTTTGGTTACTGCACAAGGTATAAATGCGATAGAAGAACTGGTTAAAAATTTAACGAAAATTATTGCAGATAAACTTCCAGAAAGAAGTTGTCTTTATCATTTAAACCAAAATCAATTCTCTTTACTTTATTACGAAAAATTCTCCAGTGAAGGATTAACTAAATTGATCAGCGATATTAATTTAATTGCGGAAGAAGCAATCGTAACTGATTGTGGGGATTTTTTTGTTGAACTAGATTTTGGTTTTTCATTGTTTCCAAAGCATGGAGATAATTATACTAATCTTCATAAAAACGCACATATCGCATTAAACATAGCTGCTGCCGACAAGTATAAAAATAATATTATTTTTAATGATAAATTTGCTACAGAGTTAAAAGCAAACGGGATCATGGTTGATGAGCTTCGTAATGCTATAGGTAATAATGAATTGTTTTTGGTTTTTCAACCACAAATTAATATTGCTCAACAACGTATTTCAGGTGCAGAAACCTTAGTAAGGTGGCAACATAAAGATAAGATAATTTCACCTGCAGATTTTATCCCTCTTGCAGAACAGTCGGGGTTAATTGTACCTATAGGGCAATGGATATTAGAGCAGGGCTGTATATGTGCAAAAAGTTTAATTGAGAAAGGTTATAGCGACATTATTATTGCGATTAATGTGTCGCCAAGGCAGTTTTCTCATCCTGATTTTGTTCACTGTGTACGAGAAACCCTAAACAAAACAAAATTACCCGCCCAAAATTTAGAGCTAGAAATAACCGAAGGTGTTTTTATGCATAATGAGTTAGAAATGCTTGCGGTGTTAGAGCAGCTGAAATTACTAGGATTGCATTTGTCCATTGATGATTTTGGTACGGGTTATTCATCACTTTCTTATTTGAAAAAATTCCCCATTGATAAACTTAAAATTGATCAATCATTTGTTTTTAATTGCCATAAAAATAACGAAGATAAAGCGATTATTGAAAGCATTGTCGCGTTAGGTAAAAGTCTCGGGATGACATTAATCGCCGAAGGAGTAGAAGCCTACCAACATTTAACTTTTTTGCAGACTTTAGAGTGTGAAGAAATTCAAGGTTATTGGTTTAGTAAGCCTTTGCTACCTAACGATTTGCTAGATTTTTTAGCAAGTAATGAGGTCGTGAGTTTGGCGGATAGAGCATAATCAACTTTCTATACTATAATTAATTAGTAAAGAGCATAAAAAAACGCGTCAATAAAAATTATTAACGCGTTTAAATTTGAATCATTTAAAATAATTATTTCATGGTAGCGGTTAAGTGAGGTCGAATAGTTTTTACGATCTCTTTTAATAATCGACCACTTGCGGCAACAATATTACCAGAAACGTTATGTTCATGGCCGCCACTTAAATCGGTAACTAATCCACCTGCTTCAATAACTAATAATTCACCTGCAGCGGTATTCCATGGCTTTAAACCTAATTCAAAATAACCGTCTACACGACCAGCAGCAACATAAGCTAAATCTAAAGCGGCAGAGCCAGTTCTACGCATATCGGCAGTTTGACTAAACAAGTCTTTAAACATGTTCATATAAGCGTCAAGTTGATTTTTTTGTTTTTGAGGGAAGCCAGCGGCTAAAATAGTGCCTGCTAATTCTTTGTGTTGTTTTGTTCTAATGCGCTGATTATTTAATTGGGCACCTTTACCACGGCTTGCACTAAATAACTCACCACGAATAGGATCATAAATAACGGCTTGGTCTAACTTGCCTTTTACTTTTAAGGCAATAGATACTGAAAAATGAGGGATGCCTTTTATAAAGTTTGTGGTGCCATCTAGCGGATCAATTATCCATTGATAATCGTCATCTTCGCCTTTTAATTCACCACACTCTTCGCTGATTATTGTATGTTTAGGGTAAGATTTTTTTATCGTATCAATAATGGCTTGTTCAGCTTTAAGGTCTACGCTGGTAACAAAAGCATTATCGCCTTTTGATTCAATTTCAATTTTATCATGTTGTTCAAAAGCACGTGAAATAACAGTACCTGCACTACGCGCTGCGCGCACAGCAATATTTAGCATGGGATGCATATTAATATCCTAAGTCATTAGCTTGTTTATAAACAAGCTATTCAATAATCAGTGTTGTAAAAGAGCGATACTTAAACGAGTAATTGTCATTCCAATTATCGGCATATTGCGAATCTATCTAGTAGTCCCCAATATCTAAATTTTAAGCGCGCAAAGTATAGCAATAAATATAGTGATTTACGACTTTTTTAAACCGCTTTATATTTATTAGCACTGCAAACAGTATAATTTCTAATAAAATTAATAGACTAAAATATGAACAATTTTATTGTTTGAGCATTTTTATAGAAGTAATTGCACTAATTCAGATCAAATTGCGCTAGCAATTAATTAAGTTTAACGATGCAATTATGAAGAGAGATCGTTATTGTGCACCTTAATAGTTATATCTCATAATATTGTCATTGCACATTGGGGTGTAATGGGGAGATGTAAGCTTGCTTTAGTCTGTGCTAAACTTTGCGCTAATTTTTAGCCTCTCATAATAGTAAAAATATTTAAAATGTCTATTTCATTAAAAAATGTACGTATTGTTTTAGTTAACACCTCAGATTGTCGCAATATTGGCTCAGCCGCTCGTGCGATGAAAACTATGGGTTTGAGTCAATTAATCTTAGTTGATCCTGTGGAAATGCCTAATGGGCAAGCACAAGCGCTTGCCGCAGGAGCAACCGATGTTTTAGCGAATGCTAAAGTTGTTTCAACTATGCAAGAGGCAGTTAATGATTGTGGTCTAGTTATTGGTACTAGTGCTCGTTCACGTACTTTACCTTGGCCAATGTTAAACCCTAGAGAATGTGGGGCAAAGTTGGTTGAAGAGTTGGCTAATTTTCCTGTAGCATTGGTTTTTGGTAGGGAAAGTAGTGGTTTAACTAACGAAGAATTACAATTGTGCCATTTTCATGTGCAAATTCCGGCAAATCCGGAATACAGTTCATTGAATTTAGCCATGGCAGTACAAACGTTAAGTTATGAAATACGCATGAATTTTCTTGGGCTTGGTCAACCAGAAAAGGTAATACCTGTTGTTGATAAAGTTGCGGATAAAGCTACTGAAGGTGAAATTGAAGAATTTCCAATAGTTGAAGAAACTGAGCGTTTATATCAGCACTTTGAAGACGCCTTAAAAGGTACTGGTTTTATTACACCAACTCATCCGGGTTTAGTAATGACCAAATTACGCCGTTTATTTAACAGAGCGCGGCCGGATGTTAAAGAAGTAAAAATGTTACGTGGTATTTTGTCTTCGGTAGATAAAATATCTCGCAAAAACAAAATAAATTAAAACCAATGAGGCTTTTTAGCCTTGTAGTTATGTACTCATTATAAAGGATAAAAATATGTTTAGCCGTATGAAAGAAGATATTAATAGTGTCTTTGATCGTGATCCCGCCGCCCGGAATATGTTTGAAGTTTTAACTAATTACCCAGGTTTGCACGCTATTTGGGGACATAGATTGGCTAAATGGTTTTGGTGTAGAAACTTCAAATGGATAGGGCGCACAATTTCTACTTTTTTCCGTTGGATAACCGGTGTTGAAATTCATCCTGGAGCCACATTGGGTCGACGTTTTTTTATTGATCATGGCATGGGTATTGTTATTGGTGAAACGGCTGAAATAGGTGAAGACTGTACTATTTATCACAGTGTTACCTTAGGTGGTACTAGCTGGGATGCAGGTAAACGTCATCCAACATTAGGAAATAACGTTGTTATTGGTGCCGGTGCTAAAGTATTAGGGCCAATATTAATTGGCAATAATGCACGTATTGGCTCAAATGCTGTAGTGGTTAAAAATGTGCCTGAAAAAGCTACTGTTGTCGGTATTCCGGGACGTATTGTTAATATGAAAAGCGACACTGATCCTAGCCATGAACAACGCACTGAAATAGCTAAAAAATACGGATTTGATTCATATGCTGTATCTCCAGATAATCCTGATCCCGTCGCAAAAGCCATTGGTAGAATGTTAGACCACGTACATTTAATGGACAGTAAACTAAGTGATATTTGCAAAGAAGTGAATACCCTTGGTGGTAATGTTTGCGATAAAGCTTTACCTGAATTGCGCGTAGGCGAGTTTGTTGAAGATGAAAAAGCCGCCGCAGAGCGTCGTGAAAGTAAAGTTGCCGCTTTTGATCCTGAAATATAATATTGTCACTCTATTCATGTAATCGCCATAGCATCTAATAAAATGCTATGGCAGTTGATATAAATCAAAGCCCCTAAATTTTACTCAGGTATTATTTTATCTTTTTTATCTTGTGCAAAATACTTGAGTAATACTTTATCAAAACACTCAAGTATTATTGATCTTTATCCTGTCTCTTGTATAATACCTTAGTAAATTACTAGGGTATTTAATTGACTATTTTATAAGGTTATGTAAAATTGCGCGATTAATTATTCACTAACGCTATTTAGTCATCATTTTATTGCCATTTTCATTGCGTGGCATCCAACTTAAATAGTGTACTAGAGAATTAGGAGGTAGAAATGAAATTAACATCTAAAGGTCGCTACGCGGTTACAGCTATGCTTGATGTTGCTATTCATGCTGTATCAGGGCCGGTTTCTCTAGCGGATATTTCCGAACGACAAGATATCTCCCTTTCTTATTTAGAACAATTATTTTCACGCCTACGTAAACACGGCTTAGTTACAAGTGTACGTGGCCCCGGTGGCGGTTACAGGTTAGGAAGATGTTCAGCTGAAATTGCGGTTGCTGATGTTATCTCTGCCGTTGATGAAAACGTAGATGCCACAAAATGCTCTGGCAAAATAGGTTGCCAAGGCGGAAAAATATGTCTTACCCATAATCTATGGGCTGGATTAAGCAAACGTATTGAAGATTTTTTACAAAACATTTCATTGTCAGAACTTATTGAACAAAGAGATGTTAAATCAGTGTCACAACGCCAAGATAATGTTCAAAAAGAACATCAAAATGTGCATAACCGCGCTCAGTCATTAAAGACACTGATCACAACCTCAACTATCATGCCTGACCTAAATTAGTCAGCATTGAATTACTTTGGAGAATGTTAGCTTATGAAGCTGCCGATTTATTTTGATTATTCAGCCACTACACCTGTAGACAAACGCGTTGCTGAAAAAATGATGCAATTTTTAACTACCGACGGTATTTATGGAAATCCTGCGTCTCGTTCGCACAAATTCGGTTGGCAAGCAGAAGAAGCGGTTGATATTGCCCGTAACCAAGTGGCTGATTTAATTAACGCAGACTCTCGTGAAATTGTTTTTACTTCGGGCGCCACAGAATCAGACAACCTTGCTATTAAAGGTGCTGCGCATTTTTATAGTAAAAAAGGTAAACACATTATTACGGCTAAAACTGAGCACAAAGCTGTTTTAGATACTTGTCGTGAATTAGAGCGCCAAGGTTTTGAAGTCACTTATTTAGATCCTGAAACTAATGGCTTAATTGACTTAAATAAATTACAAGCAGCAATGCGTGACGACACAATTTTAGTAAGCATTATGCATGTAAATAACGAAATTGGTGTTATTCAAGACATTGGCGAAATTGGCGAAATGTGCCGTGCTCGTAAAATTATTTTTCATGTCGATGCTGCGCAAAGTGCCGGTAAAGTACAAATCGACATGGAACATTTAAAAGTTGATTTAATGTCATTTTCAGCCCATAAAATTTATGGCCCTAAAGGCATTGGTGCTTTATATGTTCGTCGTAAGCCTCGTATTCGCTTAGAAGCACAAATGCATGGCGGTGGGCATGAGCGTGGTATGCGTTCTGGCACATTACCAACACATCAAATTGTTGGTATGGGTGAAGCTTTCCGCATTGCTAAAGAAGAAATGGCGCAAGATACCGTTCATGTAACTGCAATGCGTGATCGCATGTGGGCAGGTTTAAACTCAATGGAAGAAGTTTTCATTAATGGCGATGCTGATAAACGCTACCCAGGTAATTTAAACGTTAGCTTTAACTTTGTTGAAGGCGAATCGTTGATTATGGCATTGAAAGACTTAGCAGTATCTTCGGGCTCTGCATGTACTTCAGCCAGTTTAGAACCTTCTTATGTACTTCGTGCATTGGGCTTAAATGACGAAATGGCACACAGTTCAATTCGTTTTAGTTTTGGCCGCTTTACTACAGCAGAAGAAATAGATTACGCCATTGATTTAATTAAAAAATCAATTGGTCATTTACGAGATATGTCACCGCTTTGGGAAATGTTCAAAGACGGTATTGATTTAGATTCTATAGAATGGGCAGCTCACTAGAGCGCTTAGGAGAAATATTATGGCTTATAGCGAAAAAGTAATTGATCATTATGAAAATCCACGCAACGTTGGTTCTATGGACAAAAATGATCCATCAGTAGCAACCGGTATGGTTGGTGCTCCAGCTTGTGGCGACGTAATGAAATTACAATTAAAAATTTCTGACGACGGTATTATTGAAGACGCAAAGTTTAAAACCTATGGTTGTGGTTCTGCTATTGCTTCAAGCTCATTAGTAACAGAATGGGTTAAAGGCAAAAGTATTGAAGAAGCTGGCGAAATTAAAAATACAGCAATCGTTGAAGAATTAGCATTGCCACCGGTTAAAATTCACTGTTCAATTTTAGCTGAAGACGCAATTAAAGCAGCAATTGAAGACTATCGCAGTAAACATCCTGCTATATAACAGTAATTTTCTGGAGTAGTAAAATGTCAGTTACTATGACACCAGCAGCATCTGAACGGGTAAAATCGTTTATGGTAAACCGTGGAAAAGGCCTAGGCTTACGCTTAGGTATTAAAACCACGGGCTGTTCTGGTTTAGCTTATGTGCTTGAATTTGTAGATGATTTAAATGAAGATGATTCGGTTTTTGATATCGATAACGTTAAAATTATCATCGATGGCAAAAGTTTAGTATATCTAAATGGTATTGAGTTAGATTTTGTTAAAGAAGGTTTAAACGAAGGTTTTAAATTTACCAACCCTAACGCCAAAGGCGAGTGTGGGTGTGGGGAAAGCTTCAACGTCTAAATATGAATTTCTTTCTTTGTTATTGGGTTTGATACTGCGTTAAAAGTACTTATTGACTAGCGTCAACGCCGTGCTTTCGCCTTGTCTCAATTCCCAATATCTTCGAAATAAACACATATTACTATTAAAGCAAGATGTATTTATCTGCGAGAGAATAGCAAATGGGTTAATTCCTGCTATTTAAAAGTATTTTTAAATAAGTAATTTGAATCAATAGCTTTAATTTAGCGAAAATAGAAGCTCTGAACGAGAATTTATTTTCGCTTTAACTTTTTTATCATTATATTTTGCACATTTTATGGAATATTCGTTTTGAATTATTTTGATTTATTTGCGCTACCGCATTCTTTTTCTCTTGATTTATCTCAGCTGAGTAGTGCTTTTCAAGCGTTACAAAAAACAGCTCATCCAGACAAGTTTGCGCATGCTTCAGCCCAAGAACAATTATTAGCAGTGCAAAAATCGGCAACTATTAATGATGCCTATCAAACGCTTAAAAATCCGTTGAAACGTGCTGAATATATACTACTTGAACGCGATACAGACATGCCGTCAGAACAGGCTTCTTTTCAAGATAACTTCTTTTTAATGCACCAAATGGAATTGCATGAAATGCTTGAAGAATTATCGACAGCTGATGATGTTGACAGTGCGGTAGACCAAGCAAGAGAAACCTTAGATACCGAATTTCAAACACTGTTTATTCAACTTGAACAATTATTACAAACACACTCAAACGAAGCTGATACAAAGGCTTGTGAAGTTGTTCGCAAGCTAAAATTTTATCAAAAGCTACAACTTGAATTAGAACGTATTGAAGAACAATTATTTGATGACTAAACCTATTTGCTTTAATTAAATTTATTATAATTAAACATAACAAACACCAAATGTAACCAACGAGAATTATTTCATTATGGCTTTATTACAAATTGCTGAACCCGGTCAAAGTACCGTTCCTCATGAACACCGTTTAGCGGCAGGAATTGATTTAGGTACCACCAATTCGTTAATTGCCAGCGTTAAAAGTGGTTTAGCTGAAACTTTACTTGATGATAACAATCGCGATATTTTACCTTCAGTGGTGAGTTATCAAGCTGATGCCATTGTTGTGGGCGATGACGCCAAAGCGTTTGCTGTAAGTGATGCTGAAAATACAATTATTTCCGCCAAGCGTTTAATTGGTCGTTCATTAAATGATATTGAACAAAAATACCCTAATTTACCTTACCAATTTGTTGGCAATGAAAACCATCCCAATATTCAAACTCGCCAAGGTGAAATTAACCCTGTACAAGTGTCGAGTGAAATACTAAAAAGTTTAGCTAAACGTGCCGAACATGCGCTAGGTGGCGAATTAACAGGCGTAGTGATCACCGTACCTGCGTATTTTGATGATGCACAACGTCAAAGCACAAAAGACGCGGCAAAACTTGCAGGTATTGAAGTGCTACGTTTACTTAATGAACCCACGGCTGCCGCAGTTGCTTATGGTTTAGATTCTTTAAGTTCAGCAGATCAGAAGAACAGCAACGAAGGTGTTATTGCTGTTTATGACTTAGGCGGCGGTACGTTTGATATTTCAATATTACGTTTAAATAAAGGCGTATTTGAAGTATTAGCCACTGGCGGCGATTCTGCGTTAGGTGGTGATGATTTTGATTTATTAGTGGTTGATTATTTAGTTAAAAATTTAGGAGAAGAAGCTGGCCTTGTTCGCCCATTATCGCCGAGTTTAGAACGTCAATTATTACAACAAGCCTGTTTTGCTAAAGAACAATTAACCACACAAAGCAGTGTAGAAGTTAAATTGTCATTACCAAATAACAACAGTTTTACTACGACAATAACTAAAGAACATTTTGATCAATTAATTAAGCCATTAGTTAGTAAAACACTACGTGCTTGTCGTCGCGCCTTAAAAGATGCGCAAATTACCACTGACGAAATTATTGAAGTAGTAATGGTTGGCGGTTCAACCCGCGTGCCATTAGTGCGTAGCGAAGTAGAAAACTATTTTAAACGTACGCCATTAACCTCAATTGATCCTGATAAAGTCGTGGCAATTGGCGCTGCAATTCAAGCCGATATATTGGCGGGTAATAAACCCGACAGTGATATTTTATTACTTGATGTTATTCCACTGTCGCTTGGTATTGAAACTATGGGCGGCTTGGTTGAAAAAATTATTCCACGCAATACCACTATTCCGGTTGCCAAAGCACAAGAATTTACCACCTTTAAAGATGGTCAAACAGCCATGGCAATTCATGTATTGCAAGGTGAACGTGAATTAGTAGACGATTGCCGCTCGTTAGCCCGTTTTGAATTGCGCGGTATACCACCAATGACCGCAGGCGCAGCGCATATTCGGGTAACTTTTAAAGTTGATGCCGATGGTTTATTAAAAGTTACCGCGATGGAAAAATCGAGCAAAGTTGCAGCTTACATTGAAGTAAAACCTGCTTTTGGCCTTGAAGAAAGCCAAATTACACAAATGCTAACAGATTCAATGAGTAATGCTGAACAAGACATGCAAGCGCGAATGTTAAAAGAACAACAAGTTGAAGCTAAACGTGTGCTTGAATCAGTACAATCGGCACTAGCTGCAGATGGCGATTTATTAACTGAAGAAGTACGTAACAACATAGCTAAGGGATTATTTAACTTGGTAGACGTTACTCAGAAATCTGCTGAAAGTGTAACAGGCATTAAAGATATAGAAGAAGCTATTGCGCAAGTTGATAAATTAACCGCACATTTTGCTGAACTACGTATGGACTCATCAATTCGCCAAGCTTTAGCTGGTCATAGTGTTGATGAAATTTAATGGTATTTATGGCTAAGCGTTCAACTAAATGTAAATAAAACAGAGATCCTGACCTACGTCAGGATGACAAAATTTAGAATGCATGTTGAATATAGCATACGTCATCCTGAACTTGTTTCAGGATCTAAAAAGAATTAACAGGAAACAACCCTATGCCAAAAATTATATTTTTACCTCACGAAGAACTTTGTCCCGATGGCGCTGTAGTTGAAGCAGAAAAGGGCGAAAGTGTTTTAAATGTTGCCCTAAAAAATGACATTGGTATTGAACATGCCTGCGAAAAAGTATGCGCGTGTACTACTTGTCATGTCATTGTTCGGGAAGGATTTGATTCGCTTGAAGAAGGTGACGAACTTGAAGAAGACATGCTTGATAAAGCGTGGGGCTTAGAGCCTGAATCACGTTTAAGTTGCCAAGCAATAGTAAAAGACGAAGATTTAGTAGTAGAGATACCAAAATACAATGTCAATATGGTTTCTGAAGCGCATTAATTACTAAAGACTAATTAAAAAATTCAAAACAAAAGGCTGATAATTCATTTGGATTCTCAGCCTTTTTTATAGATATATAATAGGGCGTTTCAATCTTAATACTTTAGATGTACGGAAAACGACTATATTTAAATTACAAAGACAGATGAAGAATACAAATGAATGATATAACAGTAGCAACTCACAACGGTAATTTTCACGCGGATGATGTTTTCAGTATTGCCGCGCTTAAAAGTATTATCCCTTCTTTTAAACTCATACGTACACGTGACGTTGAACTTATCAGCCAAGCAGATATTGTTATTGATGTAGGTGGTGAATATAACGCCGATGCAGGCCGCTTTGATCACCATCAACGTGGTGGCGCAGGTGAGCGTGAAAATGGTATTCCTTATTCTTCTTTTGGCTTAATTTGGCAAAAATATGGCGTAGAAATATGCAAAGGCGACGAAGTTATCGCAAACGCGGTAGATTCTGCCTTAGTATCTATAATTGACGCGATAGATTGCGGTCAAGTTGAAGGTGTTTATAACGGTATTAGCCTTAGCCAAACAATTGGTATGTTTAATCCTACTTGGCAAGAAGACGGTGATTTTGATAGCTGCTTTAATGAAGCGGTTGAATTTGCAGCGCGTATTTTAAGTCGATTTATTGCCTCTGCTGAAGGCGAAAACAATGCGAAAGAAATTGTAGCTAAAGCAGTTGAAAGCGCAAACGATCCTAGATTGATCGTATTAGAAAAATTTACCCCGTGGAAAGAAGTGGTTCACGCTTTATCTGATGAAGCTTTATTTATTATTTATCCATCGTCAGATAGATGGATAATTCATACCGTACCAGCAGAGCTTGGATCATTTCAAGACAGAAAACCGCTACCTAAGCAATGGGCAGGTTTATCTGATAATGAATTGCAAAATATAACAGGCATTGCTGATGCCATGTTTTGTCATAATAATTTATTTATTGCAGGCGCAGCATCCATTGAAAGTATCAATAAAATGGCAGCGATAGCACTTCAAGAATAGCACTTTAATAATAAAAATTATTCGTTTACAACAATCATGAAGATAACAATTAAAATGTTAAGTGGTTGAATTAAAATGCTTTGTTGTTGTTGTTGTTGTTGTTGTTGTTGTTGTTGTTGTTGTTTGAATTAAATTTACCTAACAGTTGTAATACAAGTCAATAATGTAATAATATTGTTAACTATTTATAAATTAATGGATTAAAATTATGCTAACGTTTAAAACAAGTAACTTTTTATATTTTATCATTTTACTATCAACACTTATAACAGGGTGTAGTTCAAAACTAGCTGTGCAGGAAACTGAGCCTTTAGCATTAACTACCGCTAGGTATGCCCATGCTGTCGTTAATGATGGCAAGAATCTTTATGTTCTAGCTGGTTCGGGTAAGACTGGTTGGCTTTCAAATATTGAAATAATTGATCCAAATTCAGGTAATGTTGAAGTGATAAAAGATCGTTTAATACGTAGACGATATTTCTCAGCTGCTTGGGATGGTAATCATTCAATTTATATTTTGGGTGGTGTAAGTCTTGTAGGTAACGACAAAACAAAATACGAAAAAAGAGTTGAAATATTTAATACCATCACGCATGAGGTTACTTTTGCAGAACAACTTCCTTTACCAACACGAATTAATAGTGCAGTTTTGTTGAATGGGAAAATTTTTGTTTTTGGTGGTGCCTATCAAAAGAATGGTCGACTAAAAGCAGGTCGCATTGTGACTGTTTTAGATATTGCAAAAAACAAGTGGGGCAGAGCACATGATATGCCGACAGCGAAAGAAACGAGAGCCGTTGTTAAAGATGGCTCAATATACGTTGTTGGTGGTTATAATGAAGCTTCTCCGCTTAACGTTTTTGAAAAATTTGACCCTAAATTGAATCAATGGCAATCACTTCCACCAATGCCTGTAAAAGTTAGTGCTCATTCTGTTACTGTTGTTAAAGATAAATTATTTGTTTTTGGTGATTATAGTAATTTAAATTCTACCTATTCATATGATTTTAAAACACATGAATGGGAAAAAATTGATATTGGGTATAAAGCCAGCAGACATAATGCAGCAACAACTTTAGGTGATACCACTTATGTTATTGGTGGCACAAAAGGTGATATTGCCTATCATCTTGATTATATTCAAACGTTTAAGTTGTAATGTAATTTAAAGAAAACACTGGCGATAGCTAGTGTTTTCTCCTTTGACATTAATCTAGTTAATACCAGCTTAAAATCTCTTGAAGTACACTCAAAGTAACTAGCACTCAATAGTAGCTAGAACGTTTGATCAAATTTCACTCATGTTTTTACATTTTGATCAAAATTAATGCTAAATAAATTCTCATTTATTTAATTCACAGTCGACTATTTCCCGCTTTACGTTATACTGCCGCGCTTAAACTAAGGTTTTAATTAGCGGAGAATATTCATGCACGATTTATATTATAAAGGGCGTATTCACACCCGAGTAAACCATGTAAAAACAGGTTATAACACTAAACGTGCGGTGAAACTTGGCAGTGAAAAAAGCCCATTAACTTTGCTGGTGAACAGTGATGAAAGAAAAATAGAAGTAGAAACGTTAGTTGCTAATAATAGCCTGTTTGCCAATATTACGGTAGATAGTACAGTTGATGAAAATATCAATGAACTGAATGGGATACTAAATAAACCAACTACTACTATTTTTGAAAAAATACCTAACCGCAATGATCCTTGTTCATGTGGCAGCGGCAAAAAATATAAAAAGTGTTGTGGTTAACCGCTTCTATATTTAAAACTTTTGCTTTTCCAATCTATTATTCTTTAAATAGTAACCAGTCAAATAAATACATAGAACAATTATGCGCGTAGTCGTTTCTCAATTAGCCAATACTTCACAAAAAACACCAGCGACTGTAAAAAATAACGTTGCAGAAATTAATACGGTACCTGCAACCGCTAATATGGCGATATTTGCTACTTATAAAACTAATGAAGAAGCGATTGAAGATGTATGCTATTACATCATCAATAATCTTAGCGATATTATTCAATTGCCCGAATTATTCTTTATAGGCGATAAAGCGGTTACGAATAATAGCCAGCAATTGGTGCAAATAGAGAAGTTGTGTAAACAGCTAATACTTCAAATAAGCGCAGAATTAAGACCATTTCAATACGTTTGTACAAGTTTAGTTATTGAAGGTAATCATCAAGCGGTGTTAATTAGTGAACACGGTTTAGTTGCTACCCAACAGCAATTAAATGTTTGCCAACGATATCAGTGGACTAAATTAGGTAATGAATTAAATATTATAGAGTTATCTTTAGAACAAGGGACTATTAACGTAGCAATGTTAACTTCAGATGACGCTAAATTGCCAGAAATAGTGGATTTAGCGGCGACAAATAATATTCATTTGTTATTGGTGCCTTTTGATATTCAAGCACCTTGTGAGGTTGAAAACAATTTATTAGCGTGTGCTGAAAAACATAGAATTTGTGTTGCTGCCGCGAGTCGCGAGAAAAGCTTTACAAGTGACATCGCTAGCGACTTAGACTTACATAGCAACAAACCAAGCGATGATAGCGCTAACCAAAACACCAATAATCAAAACAAGAACAAGAAAAAAATAAAACCTCAAAAATCTACTGGTTTTATTGCCGATTTATCTTCACATTCGCCTCAATTAATTGTTAAACATCAGCATGGTAAAATTACCAAAGCGTTAGTTCATCCTATTGAAGCTTGCCTTAACAGAGGAGCATTTTGGCGATAAAAATAATAGGTAGTTTGAAGTGATGTTTTCTTTACATAATACCACATCAACGCTTAGATAAATGAATGCCCGCCAACATGCAACGAACAGAGCCACCTGCCAGTTCAATAGCTGAAACATCAAGTGGAACCAACTTCACATATTGCTTTAAAGTTTTTATTTGCTCTGTATTTAATGCCTGATAAGCCGTGTTTGACAGTGCTAAAATTCTTCCTTTACTACCTGAAAGTTCAAGTGCATTACCACAAAAATCGTTGATTTGGTGCTCGGTTAAATCAATGATGTGTTTCCCTGCATTTTTAAAACGTTGAATAATGTCATTTCTACGTGTTGAATCTGTCATCATACTAAAACCAGCCATAACAAAATCGCTACCAATACACATTAAAACATTGGTGTGATAAACCGCAACACCTTCACTATCTTGAGCGTCAAACACCATCGGCTCGAAATTTAAGTAAGAACAAAAACGTTCAAGTACATGGGAATCTGTTCTTTTTGATCGTGCAGCATAAGCAACACGTTCAATGTGATCTAAAACCATAGCGCCTGTACCTTCAAGATAAATATTGTCATATTCTAATCCTGAATAATCAATAATATCTTGTACGCGATATTGTTTTTTAAGCAATTCTATAACGTCAGTACGGCGTTCTTTTCTACGATTTTTAGCATACATTGGATAAATAACAACTTGTCCGCCGCTATGAGTGGAGAACCAATTATTTGGAAAAACAGAATCTGGGGTTTGTGTGCTTTCATCTTCAAAAATGTGAACAGTGATCCCCTCATTTTCAAGTATTTTACCGGCAGCTGTTACTTGCTCATAAGCCTGAACTTCAATTTGTGATTTATTGATGGTCTTATTTGACTGGAAATGGTTGTCTTGGCGCGTTTCTTCGTTAGGAAAAAAGTGATGTGGGCGAATCATCACAACAGCGCTTGGTGCTTGTGGAAATAAAGACATAAATTTTCTCGATTACATAGCATGGCAATTGTGTAACTTAAAACAATCGCTAACATAATGTTAATTGTGGAATTAGTATTATTGATATCTATGCTATATGGTTCAGCTGTCAAACAAAATGGCAATAAATTACATAAATTGTAATGTTTTTTATCAAAATGCACTATTTTTATGTCAAAGTGATAATTATTATTTGATGAAGTTAAGAGAGTTATATGAAAAAACGCGTTTACTTAAGTGATTCTGTTGATAAAGCGTTAGTTGCTATTTTACGAAGTGATGCACGCGCTTCTATTTCAAAATTAGCTAAATTACTGCATGTTTCTCGTGGTACTGTTCAAAATAGGTTAGATCGTTTGATCGAATCAGGAGCCATTCTCGGCTTTACATTACGAGCGCATGACGAATTAGAAACAGATGTAGTTAAAGCCGTAATGATGATTGAAGTTGTTGGAAAATCTACAGCTCAAGTTATTAATAAATTACGCGGATTACCTTAACTTGAAAAACTTCATACTACCAATGGTGCGTGGGATTTAGTGGCAGAAATTAGAACGTCTAATTTGTTAGAGTTTGATGGCGTATTACGTGATGTGAGAACAATTGATGGTGTGTTAAACAGCGAGACTAGTATTTTATTAAGTTCAGTGTAGTTTAATATTAATCAATTACTGTAAAAGCATATTTTAAATACTATCACTTATTCAATTTTATAATTTGCTTCAAAGACACAAAACATAAAACGCTATTTTTCAATATTATATGTACGCAGCTTTATCGCAATTTTATTATGCGAAACATTAAGTCGTTGTGCTAATTTGCGGGTAGTCGGATACAACGGATATAATTGAGTTAATAAGTTTTTTTCAAAACTAGCTTGTGCATCTGCCCAATCATTAAAGATCTCCACGTTGTTTATTTCCCCACTATTAATAGCGTTTTTACTATGTTGTTGGTTTAATACTTGTTCTAATGTTTCAGCTGAAATAGTCTTTTCTGTAGAAAGGGCAACAACACTAAATAAAATGTTTTGTAATTGCCTGATATTGCCTGGCCAATTATATTTTTGTAAAACGATGGCTGCCGATTCTGAAAGATCAATAGATTGTTGATTTGTTTGTTGGCAAGCTTCAATAATAAAATAATGTGCTAACGATATTAAATCTTCTTTACGTTCACGTAATGGCGGCAAGTTAATATTTAATACATTTATGCGGTAAAACAAGTCCTCTCTAAACGTTTTGTTTTCAACTAATTCGAGTAAATTCTGATGAGTTGCACTGACAATGCGCACATCGGCTTTTAGCTCGGTGGTGCCGCCAACACGTCGGTAAGTTAAGTCTTGTAAAAATCGTAACAGTTTTGCTTGTAAGTAAACTGACATTTCTGCAATTTCATCGAGAAAAACAGTGCCCCCGCTAGCTAATTCAAATAATCCCGGTTTACCGCTACGTTTTGCACCTGAAAATGCACCTGCCGCATAACCAAATAATTCGCTTTCTAATAAATTTTCAGGCAATGCCGCACAGTTTATTGCCAAAAAAGGCGCTGATGCTCTTGCACTTTTTTCATGTAATGCTCGTGCAAATAACTCTTTTCCTGTCCCAGTTTCTCCTAAAATCAATACTGGTAATTCTAGTTCGGCGAATCGAGCGGTTTGCTCTTTTAATATTTTAATTTGTGCCGATTGACCAATGATATTGTCAATGTTTTCAACATGGTTATTCTGCAATAATGATACTTGTCTGCCTACGGTATTGATTGAGCGTAATATGATAACCGCCCCCTGAATTTGCAGATTATTTATTACTGGAGTGATGTCGGCAATATAAGTTTTTCCTAAAAAGCTCACTTCGATACTTTGTGCTTTGTTGGATAATTGTTTAACAATATTTTGTTTAATAAACTTTGAAACTGGATGTTCTATTACTTCGCTATTTATTGCTCCAGTTAAAGCAAGTACTGAATCATTTACCGCTAAAATATTACCTAAACTGTCAATGTCGAAAATAGGATCGGGGATTTTGGCCAGCAACGCTTTAAGGTGTTGTGCGTTTCTCTCTGAAGGGAGTAGGTCAATTTGCTGACAATTTTGAATGCCTGAAATATTATTTATTGAACGAAATACTTGGTTTATGGCGAGATTTTTTTCTTCAATATGGACATAAGTAAAACAAGGCTCTATTTCAACCGATTTTATATTCCACAGTTGCTTGGCAAAGATAGACAAAATTTCCTGGCTAATACCAATTCTATCGGTGGATTGTATTTTTAATCTCATGTTTTTTAACCTTACTATGCAAAAATGTAACATTTTCGTTACTGTAATTTTTTTATTACAGTTTGTCGTGATTGTCTTTTAACCCATGTAAGGTTGAGTATATAGCGTTTAATCATTCAATTCACACTAAGGTTTTTATATAAGCGTTTATTTTTGTAATTTATTTATTACAAAAATAAATGGTAACAGAGTCTTTTTATTTTAACTATTTGAAAGTTATGTTTTTTTTGTTGTTGGCTAGATGTTTGCACTTAAAAATTTTTGATTCTAATTTAAGTAAAGCCACATTATAAATAATAATAATAGATGGCCTTATTCATTTTTACCTACAGTAGAGAAGTATATGAGTAATAGCAAAAATATTGAAACCCAAGCCATTCATGCTGGTCGAATTAATGATGAGCAATTTGGATCTTTAGCGACACCTTTATATCAAACATCAACATTTATCTTTGATGATGCGGCTCAAGGTGCGTCTCGTTTTGCAGGGGAATCAGAAGGTTACATTTATAGCCGTTTAGGTAATCCTACTACTCGTCAATTAGAGAACCGAGTAGCTGCAATGGAAGGAATGGAAGACGCTGCCGCAACAGCAACAGGTATGGGGGCAGTTTCGGGTGCATTATTAGCCAATTTACAAGCAGGTGATCATTTAATTTCTTCAAAAGCCGTTTACGGTTGTTCATATGCTTTAATGAGTCATATGTTAACTAAGTTCGGCATTGAAGTGACTTTTGTTGATATGACCGTGCCAGAAAATGTAGAAAAAGCGATCCAAAAAAACACTAAAATTATCTTTTTAGAAAGCCCGATAAACCCAAATTTAGTAGTACTTGATTTAGAAAAGATAGCGGCGATAGCTAAAAAGCATCATATAATTTCTATTGTTGATAATACATTTTTAACACCTGTTTTACAGCAACCTGCAAAATTTGGCGTGGATATTGTTGTGCACAGCGCAACTAAATATTTAAATGGTCATGGCGATGTGGTTGCAGGCATTATTTGTGGTAGCAAAGAAATGATCGGCGAAATAAAAATGACAGCGCTTAAAGATATAGGCGCAACCATGAGCCCGCACGATGCTTGGTTGATTTTACGAGGTATTAAAACTTTACCTATTCGCATGGAACGCCATTGCAATAATGCTCAACGAGTTGCTGAATACCTTGAACAACACGATAAAATTGATCGCGTATATTATCCGGGTTTGCCTAGTCATGAAGGTCATAAATTTATTGGTACACAAATGAAAGCCGCAGGTGGGGTAATTGCTTTTGAAATTAAAGGTGATTTAAAAGATGGCGAAAACTTTATTAATAAAACCGAGTTGTTTTCTATTGCGGTAAGTCTGGGTGATGCAGAATCATTAATTCAGCATCCAGCTTCGATGACTCATTCACCTTATTCTCAAGAAGAAAGGCTTGAAGCGGGAATTAGTGATAGTTTAATTCGTGTTTCTATTGGTTTAGAAAATGTAGAAGATATTATTGCTGATTTGGATAACGCATTAAGCGCTTTTTAATAATAGCTACCTAATAAACCGATTGAATAAATTTATTCAATCGGTTTTTTTTGTTCTAATATCGTACAGCTAAATCGTCTTTTTGAATATTACCTAATAAAGAGCTGTCTAATGTAATGGCTTTTGCGGTTTGCTGAGAAACCTGTGTTATTTTTACTTTATAGTTACTTACATTAAAACCTGGATACGTTTCACCTTTAAAATTAACAAAATTATTTAAGTGTAATAATGAAAATTCATCCCCAATTTTTACGCCTTGCTTAGCACCTAAATTAATTAAAATTTCATTACCTGTAACATTTAAAATTTTACCTCGAGTTGGTTTGCACATAATATTTTCATCAATGTCCATCACCATTCGAGTTAATAACTCATTTACCATTTCTCCGTATTCACTGTGCCAAAAAGTGTGGCTGTTAATATCAACTTTGGCACGCTTTGAAAACAACCATGGAGCGGTACCTTGATATTTTTTATCAAAAATAACTTCGCCATTAGTGCCGTCATATACATATAAGTTAAAGCTGAAATTTCGGTCAAAGACATCTTCTTGCCAAAACTGCCAGCCATTTTGAACTTCACTGTTAAAAGAGATATCTTCGATTTCAGAATAAAAAATATACTGGCTATTGGTCATGTTGGCCAAAGACATTGAAAGTGATTTTAGTGCCTCATTATGTATGCCCTGATTATATTGGGAGAAGTTTGTCTTATTTTTCAAGGCAAGTTTTACATCAGTGAAGCGACTATTTTCTTTTAATTGCTCAGATAAATTTAGGATTAACTTTGTATCAAGGCCATATAAGTTACCAATATTTGCTTGCTCTCGGTGTAATAAATGGCTTTTAGTTAATAATAGTCCTTTGCGATAATAAGCTGAAAAACATTGTTTTTCTTGTGCCAGAATGTCTGCTCTAATGGTAACCGTTACCATATCGTCATGGTAGGTTTCATCTATTAATTCGAGTGCTTGCACACTGCCACTTGCTCTAATGCTGATTTCATTTTGTGTGAGTAGGCCGTTTACAACTTGTTGAATACTAGAAACGGATGCACCAGCAATTAAAAGCGCTTTTTTTAATGCGCTCTGGGTAGCTTGAGATCTAGCAGCTTGGTTGTCATTATTTCTAATAACAGCTTGGCCTTGCGATTCAAACCATTGGCTATTAACAGAAAAGCTGGACAGCAAGGTAATAAAGAGGAAAATTTTAGTATTCATAATACATTCCGCAACAACATTCTATAGGGCGCTTAATCGTGTTAATTTACGCTCAGAGTTTGTATCCAAAGTTATGCTTTATTTATATCTGACATATGCATTTATTATGCCTATTACTATTCACTGAAAAACTGTTTTTATTCTGGCGTAAAATATGCATTATTTTTGACTATAAAGTTAATCAATTTACTGAATCACTCAAATATTTCTGTTATATGTTTTGTATAAGACAATATATGATTGGTGTAATTAAAAGGTGAGGAGCACTCAATGAAAAAATGGCTAATTCCATTATGCATTCCTGCTTTAGTTTCGTGTTCTATGATGGGCGAAAATGATAAAAATTTCTACCATGCAAAGAATGTAGACAAAGGCGAAATTGATAGTTTTGATTTACCAACCCATGCAATAAATGATGTTGTGAAAGGTTTGGCCTATCAAATGATTAATAGCAGTTCGTTTGTAAATCCAAAAACACCAATAGGGGTTGCTTCATTTGTTAATTTAAGTGATCTTGAATCTACCAATTGGTTGGGAAATCAGCTTTCGGAAAGCTTTATTCATGAGTTACAACGCCATGGATATGTTGTTGTTGATTATAAAACCACGGGTTATATTCGTGTAACTAAGGAAGGGGATTATGTTTTTAGTCGGGATTGGAAAGAGTTACCCGAACGCCAGATAATTGACTACGTTGTTACTGGAACCATGATGAAACAAGAAAATGGTGTTCTGATTAATGCTCGAATGATTGGTATGCAATCTCATGTTGTCGTGGCAACGGCTCAATCTTTTATACCTGAGTGGGTATTGAGTGACGAAATAAAAAATGATAATAGTGTGAAAATTCGTGACGGAATGATTATTCGCGAACAATCTGAGTTACTCAAGGAAGATCGCGCTGTAAAAATACACCCATAGCTTATATTATATAGGATTCAGACGATGTTTAAAAAATATTGTAAGTTAATTTTATCAGGTATTGTTTTGTCTCTGAGTGCTTGTTCATCGATATATGACAAACATGTACAATGGCAAAGCGTAACACCTAAAGTTTTTCCTGTTATTACAGCCACTGGATATGCGCCAATTAGTTTGCAAAAATCAAAAAATAAAACACAGCGGATGTTAATGGCAATTAATGCGTCTAAAGTTGCCGCCTATGCAGAGTTAGCTGAGCAGGTTTTTGGCCAAAAAATTAATGGTTCGACTACTATGACTGATTTGTTGGTTCAGAACCAATCGTTAAAATCTTCAGTTAACGGTATGATCCGCGGTGCTAAGGTAGTTAAGAGTTATCCGGTAGGAGATACTTATGCTACTGAATTAACTTTAGATTTTAAAGAAGTGTATCAACTGTATCAAACCCAAAAACGAGAACGAACTATCAAAAAAGTAGATTATTATTAATTTAAAGCTACCAAGTTAAGCACTAAATAATAATTGTTACGTCATAAAGAAAATTAAATATTTATGCAGTAGTTATCATCTTGTACAAATGATTCCTTATTACTAGCATTAAGGGCATTAATGATTGTAGTGGGGCTTATTGAAGAGTTTTATATTTAAAGCAAATTTAGCTAAATTAAATTAAGCTTTAATCCCGATAGAATTTAGATTGATATTGGTTTTACCTTTATTATCATAAGTCATCGAATTATTTGCGATACTTTGCTGCAACATACCTTTAAAACGATTAATAGCAATTTGACTATTATTTATAATTTGACCATTGATTTCATTTTGTTTTTTACAATCACCTAATAATGTAATTATTTCTGTTACTTGTTCAGAAAAAAGATTGTTGTCTTGAAGAGATTTTAAATCGCTTTGTTGGCTGATTGCTTGGTCTAACTGATTAATGTTTTTTAGTAATAGTTCTTTTTCTTGAGCTTGTTTCTCAAGTTCAGCTAAATCTCTTGCTTTTAAAATAGCTAATTCATTAGCTAGTAAGTCATGTAATTTATCGAGTTCACTTTTCTGTAAGCTTAATAATTGCGTGACTTTTTGAATATCATTATCAGATAAATTCATAATAAACTTATTTATAAATTAAATTCAAAGTTAGACATGTTTTGGGCTAATCTTTCAGCATCTACTTTGTATTCACCTGATATTATTGCTTTCTTAAGTTGAGCAATTTTCTTTTGGTCGATCACTGGAGCCTCGTTAGCTTTCTTATGAAGTTCACGTAATTGCTTAGCTTGCGGAGTAATAGATACAGAATCTTGGCCTGAATGTTTTACTTGTTCAGACTTTACGGCAGCTTGACTGGCTTGCTGCTTAACTTGAACCTGTTGCTCTACTTTTTGTTTTACTTGAGAAGTATTGCCCAAGTTATTGATATTAATAGCCATAATATTTCCCTACAGATAACTCTGTCTATTCACTAGTTTTGTATCGGCATGATTACCAATAACTTAAGTAAAAACTTGCTAAATTATAAATTAATTTTAACATGATTTGAGTTAATTATTTGTGCTGAAAGTGTTCTTTTAGAATGTTTATTTTCTACTCGAATTATTTGCCCTAAAGTACCGTTAGATAAAGCGATGCCATCAGTTTGAATAGCAAAGTTTTTATCGCCAGCTTCAATGATAACGCTTCCTCCTTTACAAACCAAACATATATTGTTTTTAGCTATTGTTCTTCCTTTCGCTATTGAGGTGAGCGCTTTATTATTTAATAGGCTTTTTATATCAGAAAAATACTCACCTCTTATTTTAAAACTGTCTTTTTCGATGATGGTAATATTTGAATCATCCAAAATCGATCCTTTACTTATATAGTTTTTAGCGATCACAATCGGGATGGTTATTGATATTTTAGCTGGTAAATATAATTTCCATGGTGTTGAATTTTCACAACTTACTTTAACGTTCACATTTCGATTATTGGTTTTTACCGGAATATTTAGTGTTAAGGGTTGATCACAAGGTCTAATCACCACTCGTGGATCTATTGGGGTAATTTCAATTTTACGATTTCCAGTGCTTGGCTTTACTATCTGCTTTTCTAAGAAAGTTTTCGCAAGGTTTTCAATGTAATTACTATCAATTTTTTCAGCAAAAATTGAAAAAGAGAATAAAAGCGATAAAAATGATATAAATATCTTTAATTTGGGCATAATTTAATGATAATTTTTTAAGTTAATAAGAATACTCGTCTATGCTTATAGCAATAGACAAAATTTACTTAGATAATAACGTCAATTTTAAGGCGTTTGTCTAAACATTAATTAAAACGTACAAGAATTATGCCTTTTTGTTATATTACTGAATTTACAGTAAAATAATTAAATACGTTTGGTTTTAGAGAGGTTGAAATGGCAGGTGTTTTAGATTCGGTAAATCAACGGACCCAATTGGTTGGACAAAATCGACTTGAGTTACTTTTGTTTAAACTGTATGGGCGGCAGCGTTTTGGCATTAATGTGTTCAAAGTAAGGGAAGTTTTACAGTGCCCTAAACTTACCGTACTACCAAAACAAGACGCCTACATTAAAGGGGTCGCTCATATACGAGGACAAACTATTTCTGTTATTGATATGAGTAAAGCTATTGGTGCTCCTCCAATCACTCAGACAGAAGATTCTTTTATTATTATCGCTGAATATAACCGTAGCGTACAAGGTTTTTTGGTTGCCGGTGTCGAACGTATTGTTACCTTAAGTTGGAAGGATATGATGCCACCTCCAGAAGGCGCGGGTAAATCAAGTTATCTAACTGCGGTTACTGAAATAGATAATGAAATGGTTTCTATATTAGATGTTGAAAAAGTGCTGAATGAAATAAATCCTGTTTCCACGGAGTTAAGTGAAGATGTTATTGATTCACATGTTGGCGAAGAATTAGGGGAGCGTTTAGTGATGATCGCTGATGATTCAACGGTAGCACGTAATCAAGTTAAAAGAGCGCTAGAGCCACTCGGTATTAAAATGGTGTTGGCAAAAAATGGTCAGGATGCATTAGATCAGTTACTTGCCATTGATGCTACTTGTGAAAATAGTATTTATGAAAAAGTTGCCTTACTTATTTCTGATATTGAAATGCCCGAAATGGATGGTTATACCTTGACTGCAGAAGTTAAAGGTAATGAACGAATGAAAGGCATGCCTGTTATTTTACACACATCGTTAAGTGGTGTATTTAATAATGCAATGGTTGAAAAAGTAGGCGCCGAGGATTTTATTCCTAAATTTCATCCAGATGAACTCGCGACAGCTGTCAAAAAATGGCTTAAAATGGACGATTAAGAATTAGCGTTAATTTTACAGTTTTTGATAAAATTCGTTAAACAATATAGGTATTATAGTAGTGTCAGCAAGACAACTCGACGAGAAAAGTTATCAACAATTCCGCATGTTTTTAGAACAACAATGTGGAATTGTACTTGGTGATAATAAGCAATATCTAGTAAAAAGTCGCCTTGCGCCTTTAATGTCTAAATTTGATGTTAATTCGCTTGGCGATTTAGTGAATAGAACATTAAGTCCTATCGAGCGGCAATTACGTGCCGCAGTTATTGACGCGATGACCACCAACGAAACGTTATGGTTTCGTGATGAATACCCATTCGCCTTATTGCAAAATAAATTATTACCGGAATTATCAACTAAAAGAGCCCAGTTGAAAATATGGTCAGCTGCAAGCTCTTCAGGGCAAGAACCTTATTCAATTGCAATGTCGATGTTAGAATACCAACAAAAAAATCCAGGTAAATTATCATCAGGAGCACAGATTGTCGGAACAGATATATCTGAAACTATGCTAGAACATTGTAAATACGGGCATTACGATAGTTTAGCAATCGCAAGAGGTTTATCAGCGTCAAGAAAACAGCAATTTTTTGAGCCTGGTGATAATGGCATGCTTAAATTAAAAGACAATGTAAAACGAATGGTTAATTTTAGACATTTAAATTTATTAAATAGTTATAGTTTAATGGGAAGATTTGATATTGTTTTTTGTCGTAATGTGTTGATTTATTTTTCACCCGAAATTAAACGAAAAATTATTGCTCAAATTCATGAATTGCTAAATGAAAACGGCTATTTATTTTTAGGTGCTTCAGAATCCCTTTCTGGTTTAAGTGATGATTTTAACATGATCCGATGTAATCCCGGTATTATCTATCAGAAAAAATAAAATTCATCTCTAATATTCCCCCCATTAAATCCATCTTTTCTTAACGCGAAACATTCAAGTTTTATACTTTTGGTATAAAACTTGAATGGCTATATCCAATGATTTGGAGGTAGCAAACTAATGGCTATTAATCTTGACAATATATTCGGTCTTCATACCGATGCTTTAGTACTTAGAGGCAAGCGGGCTGAATTGATTGCGAGCAATATTGCAAATGCTGACACCCCCGGCTACAAAGCTAAGGGTATGGATTTTAATAAATTGCTAGTTCAAGCAACACAAAAGCAAAGCATGGGCATGAGTACAACTAATGATAAACATTTAAATATGCGTATGGAATTAAATAATAATTCTGAATTTCGAACGCCAAATCAACCAGATACCGGTGATGGTAATACGGTTGATGTGCAAGTGGAACGAAACTTGTATTTAGAAAACTCATTAGAGTATCAAGCAAGCTTACAATTCATCAATGGTAGAATTAAAGGTCTACGTAAAGCCATTACTGGAGGGCAATAATAATGAGTTTATTTAATGTATTCAATATAAGCGCCACGGGAATGAGCGCGCAGTCGGTAAGGTTAAATACTACAGCGAGTAATATCGCGAATGCTGATAGCGTTAGTAGTAGTATTAATGAAACTTACCGTGCTCGGCATCCAGTTTTTGCCGCCGAAATGCAAAAAGCTGCCACTTCGCAGCCACAATCGGTAGGCGTACAAGTTTTAGGTATTGTTGAAAGTAATAAACCGTTAAATGTTGAATATGCACCAAGCCATCCGATGGCGGATGAAAATGGTTACATATATAAACCGAATGTTAACGTTATTGAAGAAATGACTAATATGATTTCAGCGTCACGCTCTTATCAAACTAACGTTCAGTTGGCAGAGTCGGCTAAAAGTATGGTTAATAAAACATTGTTGCTTGGCCAACGCTAATGTTAAAAGTTAATGAATTTGAGCTAAATATAAATTTTGAAATTCAATTTAGGAGTCTGTTATGGAATCTATAAAAGGTGGTGGCGTTTTAGATGGTTTGCGTTGGCAAAACCAAACAACCCCTGAAGCAAAAGAACGTAACGACATGCTTAACCAGTCAGATTTTTTTGCGCTGTTAACCCAAGAGTTGTCGTATCAAGACCCTACAAAACCTGTAGATAACAATGAAATGATCTCGCAAATGACAGGGTTTTCAACCACTGATGGTATTTCAAACTTAAATGATAAGTTTGAAGGTTTTGCAAATATGATGGGCTCAAGCCAAGCATTACAAGCCTCTTCATTAGTTGGTCGCAGCGTACTTGTTGATGACAATAGATTTGAATCAGCAGAAGGTGAAACGGTTAAAGGCAAATTAAAACTTGATCAAGCAGCTAATAACGTTGTTATTTATGTTGAGAATGAAGCTGGTGCGGTTGTTCAGCAAGTGCCTGTTGGTAATGTTTCTCGAGGGGAATTTGGTTTTGAATGGAACGGTGAATTAGCGAATGGTGATCAAGCCGGTGCTGGCGTTTATCGTTTTAGAGTTGCCGGATTAGTTGGTGGTGAAGCTTCAGAGTTGCAGGCATTAACTTATAGAAATGTCGATAGCGTAACGTTAAGCGGTGCTGGTGGACAAGTACAATTAAATCTTAAAGGTGGAAATTCAATGGCGTTATCAGACGTAGTTGAAATTTCGCAAGGATAAATTTTTTAAAGTGAGGTAGTAAGTATGTCTTTCAATGTCGCATTAAGTGGCTTAAATGCAGCCCAAAAAGATTTAGACGTAACGTCTAATAATATCGCCAATGTTAACACCACAGGCTTTAAAGAATCTCGAGCAGAATTTGTTGATGTTTATGCATCATCACTTTTATCATCGGGTAAAACAAAAGTTGGTGATGGTGTGCTAACGTCTGAAGTTGCTCAACAATTTCACCAAGGCAGTATAAAGTTCACTAATAATTCATTAGATTTAGCGATAACCGGTAATGGTTTTTTTGCCACGGTACCTGAATTAGGTTCCCAAGAAACCTCATATACACGAGCTGGTGAGTTTAAACTCAACAATAATAATTTTATTGTTAATTCGCAAGGTGATCATTTGCTCGGCTTTGATGTTGGATCTGATGGTTCATCTACATCAGTAAGTTTAAGTACCGCTAAACCGATAAGAATCCCTACCTCATCGGGGGCTCCAGAATTAACTTCAACCGTAGATATACGTATGAATTTACCGGCAGGGGATAGTTATATTACTGGTTCACCGACAAATTTTGATCCGACAGATACTCTAACCTATAACAATTCAACTTCAATAACCGTTTTTGACTCGTTAGGTGATAGTCATGTAATGACCTATTACTTTATGAAGGCAGATCCAACCACTAATCCTAATGAATGGGTAGTTGCTACCGCAGTTGATGATGTTATGGTGGCGGTTAATGATCCGGCAAACACGGCTGGGAATATTGTTGGTACGGCAGCCGGATCGCCTTTAGCACCAGCAGGTGTTCAAGGAGCGAGATTACTATTTGATGCCTCGGGTGATTTTCAAAGTTTTGTGCCTGCTGCGGGGATAACTACCGTAGCATTAGGTACTCCTGGTGCTGGAGTTTTAACTAATGGCTCGAACCAAGCGCAAACCATTACCATTGATTTTAATTTAGATCCCGCAGGTCCTAACCCCAATGAACCAACGCAATTTGCTTCAAGTTTCGAAGTAACTTCGTTAGAGCAAAATGGCTTACCTGTTGGTCGCTTAACGGGTATTGATATTGGCCCCGATGGCCTTGTACAAGCAAGTTTCAGTAATGGTACATCACAGCCGCTTTCACGTATTGCCTTGGTAAGTTTTGCTAACGATCAAGGATTAACTCAAGTCGGTAGTACTTCATGGAAAAGTAGTATTTTATCCGGAGAACCATTAGCAGGTGAAGCGGGTTCAGGTACATATGGTACCATTAACTCTTCTGCGCTAGAACAATCAAATGTTAACTTAACCAATGAATTAATAGACTTGATTTCAGCACAACGAAATTTCCAAGCTAATTCTCGAGCACTTGAAGTGAGTAATGCACTTAACCAAAATATTCTTCAAATACGATAGTTTTAAATTATCGTTTTTATACAGCCTTAATTTTAAATTAAGGCTGTATATTTTTCTAATCCAATCAAAAAACACACCTAAATTTATCTAGCCAGTTCTAACATTCTGTTATAAAACATTTTTGTCTTTTATTTTTAATACAGTTAATTTTTGTGGCATTTTTATTGCATTATTCCAATTAATAAGTTGGTTAATAAACCAAATGCTAAACGCAAATTAATCGAGAAATATTATGGATAAAATGCTTTACGTAGCAATGAGCGGTGCCAAGCAAAATATGCTTTCTTTGGCTGTTACCGCCAATAATTTAGCGAATGCTAAAACTACAGGCTTTAAAGCCGATTTAGCTCAGGCTCGTAGTATGCAAGCATTTGGTGAAGGTTTGCCATCTCGAGTTTTTTCAATGACAGAACGCGCCAGCCAAAATTTTGACAGCGGGGCTATAAGCACCACAGGACGAGAATTAGATATAGCTATCCAAGGAGATGGTTGGATAGCCATTCAAACCCCAGCAATTAATACTACCAATGGTGCTCAAGTTGGTGTGGCAAGTTTAGCCGGAAAAATAACCTCAGAGGCTTATACCCGTGAAGGTCATTTACGCGTTAATGAAGATGGCGGCTTAGAAACTACCAGCGGTGAACCTGTTATTGGTGAAAGTGGTCCTATTACGCTGCCATTGCCGGTAAGCAATATCCATATATCGAAAGATGGCACAATTATGGTTCAGCCGGCAGGTGCGCCAAGTAACGTACAAGAAGAAGTTGCCCGTATTAAATTAGTGAATCCTGATGTACGTGAACTTGAAAAAGGTGCAGACGGTTTTTTCCGAAATAAAAATGGTACGCCAGCTGAAGCTGATACCAGTATTACGGTGCAAAGTGGAGCGCTAGAAGCGAGTAATGTAAATCCTGTTATAGAAATGGGTAAGATGATTTCAATTCAACGGACTTTTGAAATGGAATTGAAATTAATGAAAACCGCAGAAGAAAATGATTCAAGTGCTTCGGCATTACTGAGATCTTTTTAAGTAAGCTTTAGCTTTAACTATTATTGAGGTGATTTATGAATGCAGCACTATGGATCAGTAAAACCGGCTTAGATGCCCAAAATAAAGAAATATCAGTTATTTCAAATAACTTAGCGAACGCGAATACTATCGGTTATAAAAAAAGCCGCGCAATATTTGAAGATTTGCTTTATCAAACGATTAACCAACCTGGAGGTCGGTCAGCACAAGATACCGAATTACCTTCTGGCTTAATGTTAGGCGCAGGTACTAAAGTTGTTGCGACACAAAAAATTCATACGCAAGGCGACATGTTAACGACCGATAATGCCTTAGATGTGATGATTCAAGGCGAAGGTTTTTTTGAAATATTGATGCCTGATGGTAGCTCGTCTTATTCTCGAAATGGTCAATTTACCATGGATGAAGGAGGCAATATTGTTACACCGGGTTCAGGATATTTACTACAACCACAAGTTACCGTGCCGAACGATGCCCAAGAAATTATTATTTCTCAAGATGGTGAAGTATCGGTTCGAGTTCAAGGTCAAGCAGATAATTCAATTATTGGTCAAATCAATACGGTAAATTTTGTTAATCCAGCTGGTTTAGAACCTATTGGACAAAACTTATATGTTGAAACTGCGGTAAGTGGCACACCACAAGAGGGGGTTCCCGGATTGGAAGGTTTTGGCATGATTTTACAAGGCGCGTTAGAAACGTCTAACGTAAATACAACCGAAGAGTTAGTTAACTTGATTCAAGGTCAGCGTATTTATGAAATGAATTCAAAAGTTATTTCAGCGGTTGATCAAATGTTAAGTTATATCAATCAGCAATTATAAACGTATTCTAGCGACTATTTTTGATATATAAAAAGAGGAACGAGTTATGAAATATTTAAGTATTATCGCGGTATTACTCGTATTTTTATCTGGCTGTGCGTCTGTTCAACAAGCTAAAGTGCTGCCGGACGATCCAGATTTTGCCCCTATTCTTCCTGAAGAAGAAGCGGTAAGTATAGTGCCAAGTGGTTCTTTATTTAACACCCATTATGTTAATAATATTTATTCTGATTCAAAGGCACGACGTGTCGGCGATATTATCTCTGTTATTTTACAAGAAAGTACACAAGCGAAGAAAAATTCAAAAACGGAATTAAAAAAAGAAAATAGTGCTGCTTTACAACCTCTTATTGGCTCTGGAGGCAATCCTATAACCATTAGCGGGCAATCACTTCAATTTGGGGTGGATCAAAAATCAAACTTTAAAGGTGATTCTAAATCGGATCAAGGGAATAGCCTTAATGGCAATATTTCAGTGCATGTTTTAAGAGTGTTACCTAATGGCAATTTAATTATTCGTGGAGAAAAATGGTTAACCCTAAATAATGGTGATGAATACATTCGTTTAACCGGCATTATTCGCTCGCTCGATATTAGTGCCAACAACACCATTATGTCGAATAAAATTGCCAACGCTCGTATTCAATATTCTGGTACAGGCGCTTTTGCAGAGGCGCAAGAGCAAGGCTGGTTAACACGATTCTTTAATAGTAGTTGGTGGCCACTATAATGAAAAAACTAATGAAAAATTTCACCGAGCTTTTATTTAAAAACAATAAATCAAAAGTGTTTATATTGGCGGTATTTACTGGATTTGTTTTATTGTCGATTTTTATTCAAAGTGTTGCTCATGCTCAGCGGATCAAAGATTTAGTCGATGTTGCTGGTGTTCGTAGCAACCAATTATTAGGTTACGGCTTAGTGGTTGGTTTACCAGGTACGGGTGAGAAAAGTCGTTATACCGAGCAAAGCTTTAAAACTATGCTCAATAATTTTGGCATTAATATGCCGGAAAATTTAAGACCTAAAATTAAAAATGTTGCAGCAGTTGCGGTACATGCTGAATTGCCTGCTTTTGCGAAACCAGGGCAATCAATCGATATAACCATTTCATCTATCGGTAGTGCGCAGAGTTTACGTGGCGGTACCTTAATGCAAACTGTTTTAAAAGGTATGGACGGCAAGGCCTACGCTGTTGCTCAAGGTAGTTTAGTGGTAAGTGGTTTGGGCGCTCAAGGTTTAGATGGTTCTAAAGTGCTAGTGAATACACCAACCGTTGGTCGTATTGCTAATGGTGCTACGGTTGAAAGAGAAGTACTTTCACCGTTTATGATGGGCGATTTTATAACCTTTAACTTACGAAATGCTGATTTTGGTACCGCTAAAAATTTATCAGACACGATTAATAATTTTATTGCTGGATCCGCGACGGCATTAGATGCTGCTTCTGTAAGAGTTACTGCTCCACGTGATTCTGCTGATAGGGTGAGTTTTTTAGCAATGCTAGAAAACTTAGAATTTGAACCTGATCGCCCTTCAGCCAAAGTGGTAGTGAACTCTCGTACAGGCACCATAGTTATTGGCTCTGATGTACGTTTATTACCTGTTGCTATTACTCATGGTGGCATCACGGTTACTATAAACGAAATTCAAAACCCCAATCAGCCCGATGCCTTTTCTGAAGGGGAAACTGTGGTAACACAACAATCAATTATTGATGTAAATAAAACGGATCAGCGAATGTTTGTTTTTAATCCAGGTGTCACTTTAGATACTTTAGTGAAAGCAATTAATGATATTGGCGCTGGACCTGGTGATGTTATGGCCATTTTAGAAGCACTAGAGCAAGCAGGTGCTTTACGTGGTCAACTGATCATTATTTAGCAGGCAATTGTTATGAGCTCTAAAATTTCTGATGTACAAAATGTTTTAGATGTTAATGCCTTAAACGACATTAAATTAAAATCTAAATCGACTAACAGTGCAGATAAAGATGAAGCCTTAAAAGAAGTTGCCAAGCAGTTCGAATCATTATTTACACAAATGTTATTAAAAAGCATGCGTAAAGCTCAAGAAGTTTTAGAGTCTGATAGCCCATTTAATTCACAATCGGTAAAATTTTATCGCGATATGCATGATCAACAACTCGCGGTTGAGCTGTCAGATAATGGATCGTTAGGTTTAGCGCCATTAATAGTTAGGCAACTGGGTGGAAGTAGTGAAAATTATATGCCAAGCAGTGCGTTACGTAACAATGCCGATTTAAAAACTCATAACACAAAAGATCTTAAAGTCTCTTTAAATACAATACCGCTCGATAAAAACAATAGCAGTAGTGGTTTTTCTTTGTTGGAGCGGAGAAATTTAGAATTGCCTTTGGCGCCGCTACATCACCAAACTAATAATAACTTAATTACTCGTTTACAAAGTAGCCAAACTGAAATCACTCAAAAAAGTACAATGCTCGAACCTGATTATGCCCAACCTAAAGAGTTTGTTAGTGCGATAACTGTACCTGCGAAAAGGGCAGAGCAAGCATTGGGCGTACCATTTAAAGTGATTATTGCTCAAGCAGCATTGGAAACTGGTTGGGGACAAAAAGTAATTAAAACAGAAAACGGTCAAAGCTCAAATAATCTGTTTAATATTAAAGCGGATGAGCGCTGGCAAGGGGATAAAACTAATAAAGAAACGCTTGAATATCAGCAAGGTAGTATGGTTAAAACTAAAGCCCCATTTAGAGTGTATCAATCAATAAATGAGAGCTTTAACGATTTTATTCACTTTCTTTCAAGTAGTGAGCGTTATCAAAATGCCTTAAAGCAAACAAGCAATGTGGAGCAATTTTTGCAAGGTTTACAAAAAGCAGGTTATGCAACAGATCCTAACTATGCAAATAAAATTATGTCTACTTTATCCAAGGTATCTGATCTGTTAAACGAATAATGTAATTAGTATCACGTTCGGTTTTGAGTTTAAAAAGGGTTTTATTATGTCGGTTAGTTTATATGGTACAGGTGTTTCAGGCTTATTAGCTTCTAAGCAAGCATTAGACACCATTGCTCATAATATTGCTAATGTAAATACTGATGGTTATTCAAGACAACGTACAGAGATTATTTCTGCAGGATCACAAACGTTTGGCGATGGTTTTGTTGGCTTAGGGGTAAAAGTTGATGATGTTACTCGTACTTTTGATCAATTTGCATACTTAGATTTAATCGGTAACACCAGTAACAACAACTTTAATCAAACCTTTTTTAATAGCGTTGATCGTGTTGATCAAGTTATTTCTGATCAAGATACTTCAATTACCAGCTCCTTAGGCAATTATTTTGCCGCGGTAAATGCAGTCGCCGATAACCCTAATTCATTAGAATCGAGAAATAATTTGATTCAGGTGTCTAAAAATATGACATCTACCTTTAACCGTCTACACGATCAATTAGATATTCAATTTAGATCGCTCAATGACGACGTTGACAATATTGCCAAAGAAATGACGGCCTTAGCGAGCAATTTAGCCGATGTTAATAACCAAATTCAATTAACAGCAGGCAACAGCACTAAAAATTTACCTAATGATTTATTAGATCAGCGAGATCGCATTGTATTAGAAATAAGTAAATTTACGAATGTATCAACCGTTAAGCTCAATAATGGCATGATCAATTTATTTATTGGCACAGGGCAACCTCTAGTACTCGGACAAAAAGCTTTAGCGATAGAGTCAGTGGTTGATCGTACAGACAATAGCAAAAAAGAATTGGCTTTAGTTAGTAGTGGCACGCCGCAGCGACTTCGTGGTGATCGTATGGGCGGTAAAATTCAAGCACTTTATAATTTCAGAAATGATGTACTTGATAAAGCTTTTAATCAATTGGGGCAAACCGCAATTGGCATTGGCCATCTAATTAACGAACAGCAAAAACTTGGTTTAGATTTGAATATGCAAGTGGGAGCAAATTACTTTAATGACGTTAACTCTCAACAAAGTATGTTGCAACGTGTTTTACCCAAAAATGATAGCTTAGGTACCGCTCAACTTAGCGTTAAAATTGAAGATGTAAATACGTTAACCGCTGACGATTTTTCACTAGAAGTGACGAGTTATGCGGTTGGTCCACCAGAAACAGTACAGTTTCAACTAACCAATTTAACGGATGGAACTCAATTAACCTTACCTGCAGCTGGCGCTCAAGATTTAACGGTATCGCGCAATATTGATGTATCTCAATACGGTATCAGCATTAATGTTGATTCAATCAGTATTGCCGATCCTCTGCAAGTTGGTAAAACGTTTGATATTAAACCAACACGTTTAGGTGCACAAAATTTTGACGTTGAGATGACTCAACCCGAATTGATTGCTGCGGCAGCTAATCAAATATTAATTAGTGATGATTCGGCAAACACAGGTACCAGTAACACTCGAATCACCCAGCTAATTAATCCGAATGATGTCAATTATCCGACAAAAATAGATTTAACCACCAATCCTGTAACGCCGGCTCGTGGTTTGCGGATTGAAATTAATGAACCTATAGCGGGTACATTTACCTATCAAGTATTAAATGCCAATACCGGAGTACCGATTGAAGAACCAGCGGGAACACCATTAACGGGTTTAGCATTTACCCCACCGTTGCAAACGATTACCCATGCTGGTTTTTCAATTGATGTTGATATTGAAGATACTGCAGCACTTGATAGCTATAAATTTACGCTAGATTATAATGAAACTGGCGTTGGTAACAATGCTAATGCGCTAGTGATGGCAAATTTTCAAACTGATAAAAAATTAAACAATGGACGATCTACTTTTCAAGATAACTACGCTTTACTTACTTCTGATGTAGGGGCGGTAACAAGCTCTGCAGAAGTACGTTTACAATCATCAGAGGTTTTATTTAGTCAAGCCGAATCGCGATTAACTTCTGTTGCTGGTGTTAATTTAGATGAAGAAGCCTCTGACTTATTAAAATTCCAAGCAGCTTATAATGCAGCAGCCCGAGTTGTAACAGTTGCAGATGAATTAATGGATACGTTATTAAACGCTACCCGCTAACCCCCTCAAAAATGATTTATTATTTTAAAAACAGCACCTAGGCACCTTTTTTGCATTTATATAATTAAATCTTATGTATTCGCAACTAAAAGAGGTGTGCCGTGCGCATTTCAACGCAAACATTTTACCAACGCAGTACCAACTCAATTTTAGACAGACAAGCTAAAACGAGCGAGCTAAATGTTCACTTGTCTGAATCAAAACGAGTTATTCATGCTGCCGATGATCCTGTTGCTGCCGCTTCTATTCAGCGTTTAAAGCAGAGTGTTTCTGTTAATACACAATATTTAAAAAATATTGAAGTAGCTGATGCATCAAATGCTCTTGAAGAAAACACTTTAGGACAAGTCGTAAATTTATTGCAACGCACCAGAGAATTAATGGTTTCTACAGGTGATGGTGTTTACAGCCTAGAAAATTTTGAAACAGTTGCTAAAGAATTAGAACAAATAAAAGAAGAACTTGTTGGTTTAGGTAACAGTAAAGACGGCAATAGTGAGTATATATTTTCTGGTTACGATGTTGATAATAAGCCCTTTCAAGTAGATGCGTTTGGCGCAGTAAAATACATTGGCGATCAAGGGATTCGAGAATTGCAAGTTGGCTCAGGCGTTGAAGCGGCTGTTAATGATAATGGCTTTGACTTGTTTATGAACTTAAGTAGTGGCAACGGTTCGTTTGTGTCAAGCATTGGTGATAGCAATACTGGCTCAGGTGTTGTTGGTCAAGGTGTGGTTTTTGACCCCACATTAGCGAGTAATTTTAGTGGCGAAGAATATAGTGTGCACTTTACAGAGCCCGGCGTTGGCTTACCAACTCAATACAGTGTTTACAGTATTGAACCGGCAACAGTTGCCGGAAATGCCACGGTAAAACTTGCCGGAGTTGATTTAAATAATGCGGCTATTGCCAATGTAGATCCGGCCGCTGTATTTCCTAATGCAGGGAGTGCTGTGAATGTAGAATTTTTTGCAACGGCAACCCCAGGGGAATTTGAATTAAAAATTAACAATCAAAGCGCTTTACCGACTATTTATGATGCCAATGTTGCAACCACCCAACAAATTAGTATTGACGGGATGACAGTTGAAATTTCAGGAGTACCTGTTGCTACTGATATTTATCAAGTTAACAAATATACCGCCCCTACCCAATACGCAGAAAATCAAACGGTTGAATTTAATGGCGTACGTACACAAATAAAAGGCACACCGCTAGATCAAGATTTTTTCACTTTAACGCCAAGTGCAAGCCGAGATATTTTTTCTACCATTCAAAGCGCAATCGATACTTTAAGAATTCCTGGTGAAACCGACACTCAAGAAGCCGTGCGTTTAACACAGCTAAATATGGCGAAATTAGAATTAGATAATGCATTAGATAATGTTGTTAACACGCGATCAAAAGTGGGAGCACGTATGCAAACACTCGATAACCAAAAAGAAATAGGTCAAGACTTCAAATTGGTTTCGCAAAAGTCGATGTCACAATTAGAAGACTTAGATATGGCACAGGCGGTTAGTGATTTAAAAATAGAACAAACCGCTTTAGAAGTGGCACAACAAACTTTTGTACAGCTACAACGTTTGAATTTATTCGATTTATTGCGTTAACCAGTACATATAATTTCAATCGTATATAAATAATTTGGTTAATTGGCACACAATTCGCATTAACCAAGTAAGAGATAATTAAAGCGTTGATTAACTAACGTACAGCACGGTTTTTTGACACTACGCGGCAACTTATTGCCGAATGCCAAAAAACGGCAATAAGAGAAGATAATAGGAGTTACCCATGCCACAGATTATTAATACTAATATAATGTCGCTAAATTCACAGCGCCAATTGAACAAGTCTCAATTGATGCAGAATGAAGCCATGTCACGCTTGTCATCGGGGCTTCGAGTTAATAGTGCAAAAGATGATGCTGCCGGACTTGCCATTGCAACCGGAATGGAATCACAAATTCGCGGTATCAATCAAGCGATACGAAATGCAAATGATGGTATTTCAATGTCGCAAACCGCAGAGGGCGCGATGGATGAAATGACGAACATTCTTCAACGTGTTCGTGAGCTTTCAATCCAATCAGCTAATGACACGAATTCAGCCTCAAACAGAGCTTCTATTCAAGCCGAAGTTGATCAACTTTATGACGAGCTTGATCGTATTGCTAATGTAACCCAGTTTAATGGTGTTAATGTACTTGACGGCAGTGTGGGTTCTACGACTTTACAAATTGGCGCTAATGCCGGTGAAAACCTAACGTTTTCTATAGACTCTGTTACTACTCGAGATTTGAACTTAAATGCAGTTTCAGGTTTAGGTGAGTTAAACGGTGGTCGTGTTAATAGTGCATCTGCAACACTTGCTGATGAAGTAACGATTAATGGTGTTGCTTTAAGTGCCGTTGCCAATAGCTCTTCTAGAGCAAATTTAATGGCTGCAGCGGTTAATGCAAGTGCGGGTATTACTGGTGTTAGCGCATCTGCTTATAATGCAATTGAAGGTGTAGGTAATCAATCAGGAGTATCTTCTAATTTAGTTATTAATGGTACCGCAATTGGTGCTACAGGATCGATGACAGAGCTTGTTGATGTTATTAATCGTGATGTCGCAGGGGTTATCGCTTCTATTTCAAATAGTGGTGCTTTAGTCTTATCAAATGATACCGGAGCTAGTGTTGATATATCTGCTGGCGCGAATGAAGTAGGTATGATTAATGGTAACTATCAAGGTTTCTTAGCGCTTAGCAGTGCAGATCAATCTCCAATATCGCTTGGTTTAGGTACAGCAAGTACTGCTTCTGCAACGCAATTACAGCAATTTGGTTTCAACTTAGCTGAAGGGTCAGATAAGTTGACTGGTGGAGAGGTCACTGGTGTAGCCGTTTCAGGTGCCGATGGCATTCAAATTAATGGTGTTGATTTGGGGGCCGTTACAGGTACCTCTGCTGCAGATAAAGCGTTTGCGATAAATAGTATTTCTGCGCAAACAGGAGTTACGGCTAGTGCGACAACTGAGATACAATATGAAGCTGTAGTCTCAACATTATCTACAGGAAGTTTAACAATAAATGGTAATGCTATTAGCATGGCGGGTGTTGTTTCTTTAGATGATATTGTTTCTACTATTAATAGTTCGGGTATTCAGGGGGTTGTTGCTACAGCTGATAATGTTACAGGTTCACTCATTTTAACTTCGCAATCTGGTTCTGATATTGATGTTAGCGCTGGCCCTGCAGGTGGTTTGTTAAATTCTGTTCCAGCAGCTGTTACTTATCCAGATTTAACTCGCGGTACATTAACTTTAACTGGTGAAGCTGGTAAAGATGTTAGTGTTACTAGTAATGCTAGTTCTGAGGGTGCAAAAGATACTGCATTGGGTAAATTAGGGTTAATTGACTTTGGTGGTAGTGCTTCAGCTATTGGTACAGGTTTAAGCGTGTTAACGGTTAAAAATGCTGAAAATACAATTAATCGTGTTGATGCTGCTTTAAAACAAGTATCAGAATCTAGAGCCCAGCTTGGTGCGGTTCAAAATCGTTTAGCATCTACCATTTCAAACTTGGCGAATGTTTCACAAAATTTATCAGCATCGAAATCACGTATTGTTGACGCCGATTTTGCTGCAGAAACTTCAAAGTTAAGTAAAGCTCAAATACTACAACAAGCGGGTACAGCAATGCTTTCGCAAGCAAACGCTAGTACGCAAAACGTATTATCTTTACTACAAGGTTAAAATAAATAGCCTAATACAGATAATATTACGTTATTGTTATGTCATGCAGGCGAAGGTCTGTATCTATTGAATATAACGATTCGAAGAAAACGACATTTATGTCGTTTTTTTTATGCGTTATTTTTCGTTCTTGAACTGAATACAAAAAAACTTAAATAAATTTGTAAATAATACTAAAGTAAATTTTAAAGCTTCCGATAACATTTGTAAGTCAACTAATTGACATAACAAATTCTTCAGACTTATCTGTAGAAAATATGCTAAATCGTAGGAGCTTATCATGCCTCAAGTAGTTAATACCAATGTGATGTCGCTAAACGCGCAACGTCAACTAAATAAATCGCAATTACAGCAAAATACTGCGATGGAACGTTTGTCTTCTGGTTTACGAATCAACAGCGCTAAAGATGATGCTGCTGGTTTGTCAATTTCAACAGGCATGTCTTCTCAAATTCGTGGTTTGAACCAAGCGGTTCGTAACGCAAACGATGGTGTCTCAATGGCACAAACCGCTGAAGGGTCAATGGACGAAATGACCAATATCCTTCAACGTATGCGTGAACTAGGCGTCCAATCTGCGAATGATACTAACTCTGCCTCTAACAGAGCGTCAATTCAAATTGAGGTTGATCAACTATATAGTGAGTTAGATCGTATCGCATCTACCACTTCTTTTAACGGTATCAATTTGCTTGATGGTTCTAATAAATCGACTACGTTACAAATTGGATCGGAAGCGAATCAATCATTATCATTTTCAATCGACGCAGTAACTACTACAGATTTAAATCTAAATGCTGTTTCAGGTTTAGGTGAGTTAAATGGTGGTCGCGTTAATGCGGGTGCTATTGCTGATAGTGGCATGTCGATTAATGGTGTTAGTTTAACTGGTTTGACCTCGGTTGCAGGTTCTCAAGCTGCTGCACTTACAGCTACTATGATAAATGTTAAAACAGGCTTAACAGGTGTAACCGCCAGCGCTTATAATACAGTTTCAGCTACAGCTGGACAAACTGGTGTTACTTCAGGCTTAACTATTAACGGCCAAGCGATTAATTCGAATGGTTCTAGTGGTGGCACAGGTAGCATGACCGAACTAATGGATACTATTAATCGTGATGTCTCTGGTGTTACAGCTACTTTAGATAACGCTGGTGCATTACAACTAACGAATAATACTGGTAATGCTGTTGTAGTTGGGGGTACTGTTGCCGGCTCGGGTTTAGTGGCTGATACCTATGAAGGATTTATTTCTTTAACTTCTGCTGATGGAAGCTCAATTTCTACTGCTTTAACTACTTCTGGAACATCTACTGATTTAACTAGAATTGGTTTTATGGCGTCAAACGGGTCTGATAACCTAACTGGCTCTGCAGTTACCTCTACTGTAGTAAGTGCAAATGATGCAATTCAAATAAACGGTGTTGACTTAGGGGCTGTTACAGGGACTACTGCAGCAGATAAAGCCTTTGCTATTAATGCTATTAGCGATCAGACTGGCGTTACTGCAGCAGCAACAACAACAGTAAGTTACACTGCAACCTTGACAAACTTTGCAGCAGGTCTTGACTCAGGTTTGACAGTAAATGGTGTGTTAATTGACACAACCACATCGTTATCATTGAATGATTTAGTTACATCAATCAATGGTGCGGGTATTCAAGGTGTGGTAGCAACTGCCGATAATTCAACCGGCTCGTTAGTATTAACATCTCAATCAGGTTCAGATATTATTGTAAGCACATTGGTTGCAAATTCACTAGACGCATTAGGTGCCGCTTCTAGTACCAGAACAGGTGGAGAAATCACACTAACGGGTTCAAATGGTGCTGATGTATCAGTTACTAGTAAGGCAGGAACACAAGCGCTTCAAGATACTGCTTTAGCCAAGATAGGTGTTACTGAAGTTGGTGGTAGTGCAGTAGCGGTAGGTGTTGGCTTAAGTGTTACAAGCGTAACTGGTGCTAACAATACTATAGAACGTATTGATGATGCTTTAGGCAAAATTAGTGATGGCCGTGCGAACTTAGGTGCTATTCAAAACCGCTTGGGTTCAACCATTTCTAACTTACAAAATGTATCGCAAAATATATCAGCGGCGAACTCTCGAATCAGAGATGCAGATTTCGCGATGGAAACATCAGCATTAAGTAAGTCACAAATATTGCAACAAGCAGGTACAGCAATGTTATCTCAAGCGAATGCCTCAACACAAAACGTGTTGTCGCTACTAGGATAACCCTTGACCGTTAAGTAGACTAAGCAAAGCTTCCTTGATAAATTCAAGGAAGCTTTTAGTCGTTTTAACGGCAATTAAATTTTAGAAGAAACAGAGGTGACAAAATGATTGATAATTCATCCTCCATAGAATCAGTAAAACCAACATCACAGATGCCGGTAAGTGCTGAGAAAACGGCAACAAAAGCTAATGTGTCTTCTGCCACTAAAACTGAAAGCGTTAAAGCTGAAAAGGTTGTTGCACAAACACAAGAAATACAAAATGCTGAACGAAATACCATTTCACCAGACGAACTGACACAAGTGGTAGAAAATTTGAATGCTTTTGTGCAAATAATGAAACGTAATGTTGCCTTTGATGTTGATAAAGACAGTGGACGAGATGTTATTTCAGTTTTTGATGCCGACACTAAAGAACTTATTCGTCAGATCCCCAGTGAAGAAGCATTAAAGCTATTAAAGCGTATGGATGCGGCAGTAGGACTTTTATTTAGCGAGAGAGTTTAGTTAAATTATTTGTTGTTTATTGGCGTTAAAATTGCTTTGTTTCAGATAGTTTGAATGACTTTTATTTTACTAAGGTTCCTAAACAAGTTCAGGGTGACAGTAATATGTGCTTAGAAAGACAAGCTAGAAATAACTTAACGTCATACTGACGAAGGTCAGTATCTCAAAAGAAAGCGTATTACCGATTTTATCTCGATTATACTAATGAAAACTAATATTTTGCAGGAGTACTAAATATGCCAGCAATTACTTCAACCGGACTAGGCTCTGGTTTAAAAGTTAACGATATCGTTAATGCGATTGTTGACGCTGAAAAAGTGCCTGTACAAAGCAAAATTGATAGTGACTCAGAGTTAGCTACTGCGCAAATATCGGCGTTTGGTAGTATCAATAGCGCACTATCGACCTTTAAAGATTCCTATAAAGATCTCTCTAAAACATCGACATTTTCTGCTGTAAATATTAGTTCATCTGACGAAACAGTGTTAACAGCTACGGCTGGCGTTGGTGCCCAAACAGGCGTGTTTGATATCGAGGTACAAGCAAAAGCGCAAGCCCAAAGTTTAGCATCTGCAGCATTTACCAGCCCGAATGACACTATAGGAACAGGTTCACTTACAATCCGTTATGGCTCATATGGTCCTACTGGTACGGATTCTTTTGCAGTAAATGCTGATACCACCATTCAAAATATAACCATCGACTCAACCAACAATACCTTAGCCACTTTACGTGATAGCTTAAATGCGGATTCAAGTAATGGCTTATCAGCTTCAATTATTAATGATGGCAGTGGTTATCGGCTAGTTATGACTAGCGATAAAACTGGTGAAAATTATGCCATGGAAGTTACGGCAGCGGATGATGATGGTGATAATACAGATAACATTACTGGTATTTCTAGATTAATTTATAATGACACTAAAAAAAATGTAACTGAGTCTGTTTTAGCTAAAGATGCAAAAATCGTAATGAACGGTTTAACCATTACACGAGACTCTAACAGCATTGATAGTGTTATTACCGGAGTTACTATTGATATTCTAGATGCTAAACCGGGTACAAATGTTCGTTTAAATGTTAATAGCGATACCTCAACGGTTGAGTCACAAATAAAAGGGTTTGTAACGAGTTATAATACTTTAATAGCCCAATTAAATGAATTTAGTAAAGTTGACTCAGACAGTGGTGATAAGGGAGTTTTAGCTGGGGATGCAACAGTTCGAGGGATCGAAACACAGTTGCGTGGTGTATTAAATAACCGCTTAGATCATTTAACGGGTTCTATTAAGAGTTTTGCCAATTTAGGTGTTTTTACGAATCGTGATGGTACCTTGGAAATTAATGAAACCAATTCAGCATTACCTAAGTTCTCAGACATTCTTAAAAATAACATTGCTGATATTGCAGACTTTTTTACCGCAACAGGTACAGTAAGTGATACTCAAATTAATTTTTCGAGCTCAAATTCAGCAACAGTACCAGGTACCTATAATGTTGAAGTGAGCCAGTTAGCGACACGAGGTACTTTAACTGGTACAACGGTTAATAACTTAACAATAAGCGGCACAAACGACACTTTTAAAATGCGTATTGATGGTATCTTATCGAATGATATTGTACTTGCTGATAAAACGTATGGAGCACTTAGTGAGTTAATTGCCGAAATGCAATCAAAAATCAATTCTGATACAACTCTTTTAGATAAAGGGGTTAGCGTTATTGTTAGCGAAGATGCAGGTAAGCTTAAAATAGAATCAAGTCACTATGGTTCAACTTCATCTGTTGCATTTACACAAGTAGGCACTAGCTTTTTAGCTGATTTAGGTTTAACCATTCAACAAGGCACAACAGGCGTAGATACAGCGGGTAAAATAGATGGTGTAGACGCTTTGGGCGATGGGCAATTTTTATTATCAGAAACAGGTAACTCTGCTGGTATTAAAGTTGAAGTACTTGGCGGTGCTATTGGTAACCGTGGAACGGTAACTTTTTCTGAAGGTAGTACCGTGGTTATGAATAATTTATTGCTTAATATGATCGATAATCAAATTTCAAATTCTAGTAGCGATGTAAATTCCTCAAGTGTTGAAAATGCGCCACCATCGACCCTAATCGATTCTAAGACAGATTCACTTTATAAAAAACTAGAACAATTAGATCGACAAGATGAAGATTTAAAATTACGTATGGATAAATATGAAGCACGTTTGTTCAAGCAATTTAATGCTATGGATAGTGCAGTAGCAGCATTAAGTGCTACGTTGGGTAGTTTGACGTCGATGTTTGATCAGCTACCGGGTTATACCAATAAAAAATAATTTCTTATGTCGTAGTTGATGTGCAGTCATCCTGACGCAGGTCAGGATCTGAACAATCTATATCTGAAAGCTTAATTTATTTATAACTTAAGCCACAACAAGTCCTTGTTGTGGCTTAATTTTTGCTGTACTTTCATATATAAATGCTAAATGTGCAAACCACATTTTTTACGTCAATTTTTTGCTATCAGGATTATCCATGACTCAGCTTTCCGATATCGAATTAGATATTCAAACAAAATTACTTCGTGCAACTTTTTTAACTAATATGGCTGTACTTAAAAAGAATATGCCAGAAATATTTGAATTTTATCTGAATTACACACCTAGTAGGGCTAAGCTAACTTTCGATCACAACGGCGAAGTGAATATGGTTTCTAATGGATCTTTAGTTTATGAAGACCACGCAAAAAAGAATAGTTATGAGCAAGCTGATTTGTTTATCAAACAACCTAAGTTATTTTCTTATCAATTAACTAGAGCACTAAATTTTTTATTTCAGCACGAACATAAATTGAACGAGCTCTATTTAAAGCGAGAAAGTGAAGTTGAAAACATTCATTTTAATTTAATTGAAAATGATGAACAAATTGATTTCATTTCGGTTATCGGCATGGGGTTAGGTTTTCATATTGAGCGTTTATTTAATCAAGTTGATATTCGTTATTTATTTATCCATGAACCAGATCCTGATATTTTTTATTGCGCTCTGCATTGTATTGATTTGGGACCAATGATCAAAAAATGTTTTTCTTTAGGGGGCGCTTTAACTATTAAGGTAGGTGGAAATGCCAATCAATTTGCTAATGAAATTGCATCGATGTTGTCTGTCCAGGGACCTTTTAACGTATGTCGATTATTTATGTATCGACACTATCATAGTGAAGCAACAGACGAAACTTTTCAAAAAATTCATGAATTTGCTTATCGATTAAGTAGTGGCTGGGGATTTTTTGAGGATGAAGTTATTAGTATCGGTCATACTTTGTCGAATGTTGAACAGGGTTACCCTTTATTATTAAGTAATTCATTATTTAATAATAAATTAAAGGATAAGCCCGTATTTATCGTTGGTAATGGACCATCTTTAGATGCTGATATTGCATACTTGAAACGAAATCAAGAAAACGCAATTATTTTTTCATGTGGTACTTCGCTATGTTCTTTACTCCATTCAGGTATTACACCTGATTTTCATATTGAAATGGAACGCACTAAAATGGTATATGATTGGATTATACCAATTGGCATGGAAAGTAAGCTGAAAGAAATTAATATTATTGCCTTAAATACTGTTCATACTGATGCATTAAAATTATTTAAAAATGCTTATTTAATGCCCAAGCCTAAAGATGGTGGTATGGACTTTTTATACCAGTTTATTTCAGCAGAACAATTCACGCCAATTATGTGTAGTAATCCAACAGTGACTAATGCTGCAACAGCAGCCGCGTCGTATATGGGCTTCAAGACTATGTATTTGTTTGGTGTTGATTATGGATATAAAAGCGTAACTGAACATCATGCAAAAGGAAGTTTGTATTATAAAAAAGATTTTTCTGGTTTTACTGCAAAAATGAATGGAGATTTTAAAGTAAAAGGTAATTTCTGTGATGAAGTCTATACCAGCCAAGTGTTTGATAGCTCAAAAGGTGTTTTAGAAATACTATTAGAGTCTAATCCAAGTGTGACTTGTTACAATTGTAGTGACGGCGCTATGATTGAGCTGACCAAACCTTTAAAGAGTAAAGATATTGAACTACTTGAGCCTATCATCAATAAAAATACTTTGGTTGAAGCGTTATTAAATGATTCCTTTAGTAACAAAGAGCTTAGTTCAAAAGATTTCGCTGAAAAATTTACAGCTCTGATACCTCGATTGAAAGTTATTATTGATAAAGTAATTAAAATCACGTCAATTAAAATTAAAGATCGTAAACATTTAGCGCAAATTTTTTCTGAACAATATAAATATGTTAAAAGCTTTGAAGGACGTAGGGACACAGAGTTATATTATCGATTTTTAAGTGGCACACTTAATTATTTTCAAGCTAATATTATGACTAATGTTTATTTATATCGAGATAAAAAACCTCAAAGAGAATATATAGATTTCTCATTAAAATTGTTACATGAGCACTTATTATGGCTTTATGATAATTTATTAGTAAATTACAATAAATTATCAGATACCTAATTTGAACTATATTCGCTCTAATTCCTATTTTTTAAGGAAAATGAGTATATGAAGCATTAACACTTAAGGTTTTTAGCATGCAAAAAAATATTTTTTTATCTTCTGAGGGAAATGCTTGGTATCGTCGAAATAAATCTTATTTAGAAACATTGGAACCAAATAATGATGCTATTTTCGAACTGTTGTTAGAACGAAATATACGACCAAAGCGGGTTTTAGAAATAGGGTGTGCCAATGGTCGGCGACTCAATAATATCCAAAAAGTATTTAATTGTGAATGCTTTGGTATTGATGTCTCTGATGAGGCCATTGAAGATGGAAAGACAAATTTCCCTAATGTAGCTCTTAATGTTGCTTTTGCTGAAAGTTTAAATTATGAGAATGATTTTTTTGATGTAATTATATTTGGTTTCTGTCTATATGTTTGTGATAGGGAAAAACTATTTAAAATTGCTGCAGAAGCAGATAGGATTCTAAAGAACAAAGGGGTCATTATTATTAAAGATTTTTGCCCTCCCTTCCCTTACAAAAATAAATATGAACATAGTAAAAATATGTATAGCTATAAAATGGATTACTGTTCGATGTTTACTTGGAACCCCGCATATACCCTTACATCGTCAAAAGTCATGGCTCATAATAATACAACTGAAATAGAGCTTGTTGATGAAAGAGTGAGTTTATCACTAATCTTTAAAAATATGGATACAGCTTACCAAAACACACCTGACTTCAGTTGAGCATCCTTATAAGCATAAATGCTTCTGCTCGTTTTATTCCCACTTGGTTTCCGCGCCATTGATTTAATACATTAATGGCCTTGATTGAACGGCTGTGCGGGAAATCTCGCATTTCTTGCTGGTAATACGTTAATAAGTGATTCTTTTCATTTGCTACATTGCTAATATCAACAAAATAATTGGGTGTAAAATCATCACCAATACTGTTACTTGACCATTCGGTGCTTGAGTTAACTTCAAAAGTTAAAATACAATTAATGGAACTGTTTGGTTGTGGCCTACATGCCGTTAAAACTGCTTGATGAACAATGCGATGATCAATATTTAAATCACCACCATGGTGGGTATATATGATATTAGGCTGAAAACAATTGATGATTTTCTCTATAGCTTGTGTAACATCAATAAGGGGAACTTGATCCATTTTATTATCAGGAAAATCATAGTTATGATATTTATCAACGGTTAAGTTTTGACAAACTTGTTGTTGTGAATTTAGGCGATTGTCAATTTCCGCTTGTTCTTTTACATCCGTTAACGTGCTGCGAGCACTCACCCCATTAGTCATGTATATAATTTGAATGATATCACCGTTGTCACGGTGCTTTAGTAATGTGCCACCACAACCTATAGCTTCATCATCAGCATGAGCTACTATCACTAATATTTTATTCATTTTACTGACTCCCAAGTAACTGGCGTACCACGTTTTATATCACTAACTGCTTTTTTCCCTATAATATCTTGTAGGTATTTGGGCGCTAAACCATATCCAGGACGAATACGCCTTATATGTTTTTCTTTAATTACGGTTCCTTGGGGAATATTTTCAATAAAAAACAATGATCGTCTGAACTTTAAACTTTCAAGCTCTGCAGGTTTTCTTTCATAACCAGCATTACCCAAAGAGAGCCAAGCCAATTTACTGTGTTCAACTAGTTGTTTTAATTCTTCAGGCTCTAATGAAAATTCACAGTCGGGCCCTTTATCTTGTCGACTCAAAGTAATATGTTTTTCTATTACACATGCGCCTAACGCAACCGCTGTTGTTGCTATGCTGGTAGCTAAAGTGTGATCAGATAAACCTGATAATACATTCCATCGTTCACTAATATCGCAAATGGTTTTTAAATTACTTTGCGCTACGGGGGCTGGATATGCACTAATGCAATGTAATAATATTAAATTTTTACCACCAGCATTTCTAACTGTCTTCACAATATCATCTATTTCTTCTTGATCTGCTAAGCCTGTAGAAATAATCAGTGGTTTACCTGTTTTGGCTACTTTATCAATTAAGGGTAAATCGGTCGCTTCAAAGGAAGCTATTTTATAAGCAGGGCAGTCGAGAGACTCTAATAAATCTACTGCAGTTTCATCAAAGGGAGTACTAAAAATAGTAATGCCAACTTTTTTTGCATGATCAAACATCGCTTTATGCCACTCAAAAGGCGTTTGTGCCCACTGATATAACTTATATAAATTATATCCATCCCATAAACCGCCGTTAATTTTAAAATAATCATTGTCGCAATCAATGGTCATGGTGTCTGCATTATAGGTTTGAATCTTTATGGCATCTGCTCCCATCGCTTTAGCCATCTCTATGGTTATTAAAGCTCGTTCTAACGAACCATTATGGTTCGCTGACATTTCTGCGATAATATAAGGAGGGTGTTCATGGCCTATTTTTTTATTATCTATGGTGATTTCAGTATTAAATTGTTGAGTCATTTTTATTACTCTTGATTATTTTTTATTGTTACTTTTGCCGTTACAATATCATGATCTATTACGGCTTCTGAAAACTCTAGGCGATGTTGACCTGTACAGATATAGGCTTTTGGGTAGCTAGGGGCATCAAGCATACGAATAAAATCATATAATTGTTTGTTTGATAAATTATTCGGTATTTCACTTTGTTCTGGCGTGCGCCTTTTAAATATTGTGATTTCACCTATTTGTTTCATTGGCACAGGACCCGTTGAAATAATTTCGTTAATCATTTTACTTATAACTTGCGCCGCACGTTTAAATATTTCAAGGGCGGAGCCATCTAGGAATAATAGGTGTTTTAAATATATTGGCCCACTATCTAACTCTCGGGTCATTTTAAGTGCTGATATTTTTGTTTCTGTATAACCCCTCACAATAAGATTTTGAAGTGGACTTCCACCGCGGCCAAAAGGAACATCGGTCATGTGAAAACATACGCAGTTATATTTTTCCAGAATATTACTATCAACAAGCCAACTCCAATGTGGAAAAAATATGTAATCAGGCTTAAAAGTAGTTAAAAAATTTAACGTTAATACTTCTGGCTGTGTAACTAACTTCCAGTTACCTGGAATAGTTTTACTGTATTGCTCAAATTGTGCAATATTCCAAGGATGAATGGTAGCGACCAGGTAATTATTCATCTTTTAAACAGTATAAAGTTGGCGATAATTGTGTAAAGCCTGCTGCTTTAAATAATTTATGTGAGGCAATGTTCTCTATATGTACTTCTGCAATAATTTCTTTATTTTTAAATTTTGTAGGAATGGCTTGGATTGCTTTTAAAGCAAATTTTTTCCCCTGTTGTAACGGATCAATCATTATTGATATTTCCCACTGTTTTTTATTTATTTTGTCTAATCTTAATGTGCCTACCTCACTTTCATTATATTTAATAAAAAATAAATGTATATCAGGATTAGCTAATGTATTAGTTAACCAATTTATATGTTCTTCCCACTGAACTGGTTTATTATTTCGTAAAAATTTTCGAACTTCTGGATTTGATTGCCACTTAAATATTAAAGATGCATCGCTTATTGTTACAGGGAACAAAAAAACTGCATCATCTAACAATTTACATATAGCTTTAACTACCCTATTAGCACCTAAACCATCGCAACACTTAAAATTTTGTTTAGCCATGGTCAGATACTCTTTTTTATTTTGTAATTTTTGCAATGCTTTTATTAAACTTTCTGGACTCATTTGTTGATAATAACCTAAATTTATAGATGCTCCAGCCTGAGCTATATTTTTGGCGATGGTTTCTTGGTTTTTTGCGCTAACAAAGGTTAAAGTTGGTAGGCCTAAACAACAACGTTCCCAAGCAGTAGCTCCTGATGCACCAATGGCTATATCAGCATCTAGTATTAATTTTGCCATTGATTTGGGGCTCACTATAATTTCTATCCATTTGTATTTATGAACAATTGTTTTTAATTGTTTTAGATGAACACTCATCGGGCTAGCAACTACTTGTATCGCTATGTCTGGCTGCCTGTTTTTTAATGTTATTAAGCTATTAATAATTTGTTCGGTAATATTATCAGGGTCAGTGCCGCCAATTGAAATTAGCAGGTTTTTAACCGTTTTAATGTTTTTTCTTTTTGTTTTTGCTAAAGGTCTATGTTGAGAAAACTCATCTCGTAACAACATAAAATTAGCACCTAATAATAATTGGCAATGTTTAGGCACTAGGTTCTGATAATCTTGTTTTTTTCTATTTAGGGTTTGATCTAATAACAGATCACAATAATGTTCTCTATTGGCTAGGTCATCGATTACCATAATTTTATTAGTTAAAGGTTTTACTAGTTTTTGCCAACGACCATCTAAACTGTAGTGGTCAACAATCAACCAATCAAGCCAAGGGGAATGTGTTAAAACTTGTGTTACTTCTTGTGCATCTTGTTGGTAGGTACATCCTAACCATTTTTTATCATCTTTTTGCTGTTCAATATTTTCGCTAGGTGCGGATAATGGTAAAACAGTAAAGCCATGCTGGCTAATAAAAGAAATTAAATTACCTTGATGTCGTTTACATAAAAAAACTACTTGGGCATTTTGTAGCTGTAATTTTTTTGCTAAAGTTAAACAGCGCATTACATGCCCAATACCCATACGAGTAGAAGCATCAACCCTTATAGCAATGTTTGTTAAAACTTTAGTTTTCATACTAGGTTTTCTTTTTCTGGTTTATTTTTTGGCTTAGCCTTATCTTACTTTAAATAGTGGTTGTAATACTTGCCCATGAAATACTTTATCAAAATTTTGATGTGCAATGGTGCTTGCTATTAAGGTTAAAACGTCCTCGTAAGCATTAAGCAATATTGTTATATCACCTTTTTGATGAGAAAAATTTAGGTTGTGTCCACCGCCAAGCAGTAAACCTCGTTGATTCATTTCTTGTAAGAAAAGTGATTTTAATTGCCAGCTTGAATAATTTTCGGTGTCGAGTAACTGTAAAAATGACCAAGCAGGGTGACCACAAATATTAAGCCAATTAGGCGAACTAAGCTGATTTACTATTTCATTTAATCCTTGTTTTAATTGTTCGCCAAGGGCATGAATATGCGGTAATACTTGTTGTTCTTTAATTTTAGTTAAGGTTGCTTTTGTTGCAGCTAGTGATAAGGTTTCTCCTGCAAATGTACCTGAAAAAAAGATGTCTTCCATTAACATCATTACATCTTTTCGACCAACTACTGCTGAAATAGGGTAACCATTTGCCATACCTTTACCAAAGGTAGCTAAATCAGGAGTTACTCCAAACAACGCTTGTGCGCCTCCTTGATCAAAACGAAATCCAGTGATCATTTCATCAAAAACAAGTAAGGTTCCATGTTGCTTACATAAATTTTTTACTGATTGTAAAAATCCTTCTACAGGAAAATGTAAATTCATGGGTTCCATGATCACTGCTGCAAATTGGTGTTGTGAGAACAGAGTTTTTAAGGAATTTATATCGTTATATATAAAAGCATGTGTTAGTTTTTTAGTTGCTTCTGGCACACCTAAATCACGAGTAGTTGAACCTATATACCAATCTTGCCAACCATGATAGCCACAAACAGCAATATGATCTTTTCCTGTAAACGAACGGGCTAAACGAACCGCAGCTGAAGTCGCATCACTACCATTTTTACCAAAGCGAACCATTTCAGCACAAGGAACCATGTCAATTAACATTTCGGCGACTTCAGTTTCTAAACGGTGGGGTAGTGAAAAGGTAACACCAGATTTTAGTTGTTTAATTACAGCGTTATCGACATCATTATCGCAATATCCTAATGATACAGACAATAAACCACTGACATAATCGGTGTATTGATTTCCATCAACGTCCCAAACATTACAGCCTAAACCGCGTTCAATAAAAAAAGGTGATACACCATAAGGATAAGCCGTTTTAGATTTACTAAATGTTTGAGAACCTAAAGGAATACTTTTTTCAGCTCGAGCTAACAATTGCTCTGATTGAGTAAATATTTTATTCAAAACCTTGTTCCTTATCATTAGCTAATGATTTTAATAAACCTTCGTCACGAATTATGTTTTGATTTATTGCTGTTAATTCGGGGTGTTTTTTTAATAAATGTAAGATGTCTTGCATAGCAAAGTCTGGTTTTGCAGGATATAAATATTGATAAACTTTACTGACAAATTCAAAATCTTTTTCTTCATCTACTGTCCACCTGTAATGAGAAAGATCTTGAGTATATTGAAAGTCACTTTGTTTAAATAACTCATTGTGGTTTCGCATATATGGAGTAACATGTTCACGTTCCGAAGGCTTTTGGGCTTGTTCAAAACTTTGTTGTAACGCAGACATGGTAAATACTTCCACATCTAAACCGTCGGGCAGTTGAGGAATTCGGCAATTGCTGGTGTAATCAGTTTTTTGGGTAAGGTGTAAATTGATTACTTGATCAATAATATCGGCATCTAATAAAGGGCAATCACCAGTTAAACGTACAATATGATGTGCATTTTCTTTAATAGCACATTGATAATAACGATCTAATACATCATCTAAATCACCACGAAAACAATCAATAAATAACGACTGACAAAGTTGCTCAATAGCATCATCTTCACTATTAACGCTGGTTGCTACAATAATTTTTTCTATTAGTTTTGATTGTTTTACTCGTTCAATTTGTAATTGCAACATAGGCTTGCCAACAATCGTTTTAAGTACTTTATTCGGTAAGCGAGTTGATGATGTTCTAGCTTGAATAATTGCAATGATCATTATTAATTTTCCGTTTGCCAGTTACTGGGAATTAATAAATTTTCATCGCTGCATGCGAGTGTTGATAAATCAGCATTTATTGTTAAAGCACTATTATAAGCATCAATAATTTCTTCAAGTTGCTGAGTATTACAACAACCGACTACCATTTTACTTATAGATTTATTTTGACAGCCAATGGCCAGAGATAGTGTTAACGGTGATACTTTTAACTGTTGAGCCATATTAAAAAATTTCATTAAATATGAGGTATAAGGTTTAAAATAATCAGCGAGTTGTGAAATATTCATCAATAATAAACCTTGCAAAAATAAAGAGCGGCAATGTATTTCAATGTTCGCTTTTGCTAAGCGTTCTAACCATTTTGTTTGTATAAAACGTTGATCTAAACAGTTCAACGGTAATTGTACGATGTCTATATTGTAATTTTTAAAACAGTAATTTAGCTGTTTTGGGGTATAAACAGAAATACCAATTTTTTTAACTTTGTTTTGTTGCTTTATATTGAGTAGGTTATTGAATCGTTGTTGTTTATATGGTGAATCAATAATATCATTTACTTGATGGAACAAAACCGCTTCAACTTGATTAACGCCTAGTTGATTTAAGCTTTTATCCAAGTAGTGGTTTATGTTTTGCTCATCATTTTTTAAAGCTGGAATTTTACTTATTATTTTAAAAAACGTGTTTGAGTTATGCTTATCATTAGAGAAATTGGCTATTTGTTTGCTAAGTACCTGTTCACTGTTACCGTAAACTGGTGCCGTATCTAAAGTATCAATTCCTGTGCTTTTTGCTAGCTTTAATATTGCAGAAACTTCGGCGTTAGTTACTTTTCCGTTCGTATTACTCACTCCATAATCTAAGCCAAACTGTACAGTGCCGAGTGCGAGTTTCATAAAACACCTTTTACTTGCTCAATAATATAATCTTGCTCTTGTTGAGTGAGTTGTGGGTATAAAGGCAACGATATTATTCGTTGGTAATATTGTTCCGCGATAGGAAAATCACCTTGTTTAAAGCCTAAATTTTGATAAAAGGGCTGCAAATGCACCGGAATATAATGAACTTGCGCAAAAATACCTTGTGATCGAAGCGAAATAATAGCCTCTTTATGTTTTTTACTGTTTGCTTCAGGTAATAAAATTAGGTAAAGATGATAAGCAGATTTACAGTTATCCGTTGGCATTAATGGCGTAATAAGTGTTTGAATAAAAGCTTGATCATAGTATTGGGCTAATTGATTTCTTTTTTCAATAAATTCTTCAAGGCGGTTTAGTTGACTTAAACCTAATGCTGCTTGTAAATCGGTCATTCGATAATTGAAGCCTAGGGCTATTTGTTGGTAATACCAAGGACCATGACTTGGTTCTGACATTTCATCAGGATCAGCAGAAATACCATGGCTACGAAACAAACACATTTTTTTGGCAAGCTCAGCATCATTAGTCAATGCCATACCCCCTTCGGCAGAGGTTACTATTTTTACTGGATGGAAACTAAATACGGTAATGTCACTATACTGGCAATTTCCTATTGGGGCATTTTGAAATTGCCCACCAATAGCATGAGAAGCGTCTTCAATTATTTTAAAGTTGTATTGTTGAGATAGTTTGAAAATAGCTTTCATATCACAAGGTTGCCCAGCTAAATGCACTGGAATAACAACTTTAGGTAGGCAATTATTCTGATTTGCTATGATTAATTTTTCTTGTAATGCTTTAATTGAAATATTGCCGGTTGATAAATCTATATCAATAAAATCAATTTTAGCACCGCAATAAAGAGCGCAGTTAGCACTGGCGACAAAAGTAATTGGGCTGGTCCATACAATATCACCTACACCTACATCTAAAGCTAAATTAGCAATATGAAGTGCAGAGGTTGCACTGTTTACCGCTACAGCAAATTTTGCTTGGCATTTATCAGCAATTGCTTGTTCAAATGCCGGCACTTTAGGTCCTTGAGTTAGCCAATCAGAGCTTAAAACATCAATAACCGCATCTATATCATTTTGATTAATATCTTGCTTGCCATAGGGGATCATAGATTTTTTCATTGTGTTTTTATAGTTCAGCTAAAGCATTAAAATTTAATAACTCTTCTTGCGATAAAAATTCATTGTTATTTTTTGAGTTATATTCAAACCCTGCTGTCACTTGTTTGCCGTTTTCGTGAATAGCATTAACGGTAAAATCATTGCATCGACTTGAGAAGATAATACTAGGGGCTATGACAAAGTGATCATCGTATTCATAAGTATGATAAGAATCGTCTGCAGGGCACATTATTTCGTGCAGTTTTTCACCGGGGCGAATACCGATAATTTTTATCGATAAGTTTGGTGCCATCGCTTTGGCCAAATCAAGTACGCGCATTGACGGAATTTTAGGGATGAAAATTTCACCGCCGAGCATACGTTCAAAGTTTTTTAAAACAAAATCAACGCCGTCTTGTAAGGTGATCCAAAAACGTGTCATTTCGTCATGCGTAACGGGTAATTCAGTTGCGCCTTCGTTTATCAGCTTTTGAAAAAACGGTACAACTGAGCCACGAGAGCCAACGACATTGCCATAACGAACAACCGCAAAAGTGGTATTATGACCACCAGATATATTATTTGCGGCAACAAAAAGTTTATCGGAAACAAGTTTAGTCGCCCCATATAAATTAATAGGATTAGCGGCTTTATCGGTGGAAAGAGCAATAACTTTTTCAACATTCTGCGCAAGTGCTGCTGCAATTACATTTTCGGCGCCTTTAATATTGGTTTTAATGCATTCCATCGGGTTATATTCAGCTGCGGGTACTTGTTTTAGTGCTGCCGCATGAATCACAAAATCAACACCATTCATCGCTTGTGTTAAGCGATCTTTATCACGAACATCACCAATAAAATAGCGCATACAAGGTTGATTAAAATCTTGCTGCATTTCAAATTGTTTTAACTCATCACGTGAATAAATGATGATTTTTTTTGGGGAGTAGCGTTCAAGCAATGTTTTGACGTATTTTTTACCAAAAGAACCGGTACCACCAGTGATCAAAACTGTTTTATTGCTAAACATATTGTTTCTCCAAACCTATAAATTTTCAACGTCGTAAATTTGTACTAAGTGATTAAATTTTAGTAGAAAATTTTGACATTTGAATGACTAACTTATTGAGCTTACTTTAATTGAAAATATAGTAAATCTAAAGCAATTAATATGCCTGAATAAAAATTATGTTGGAAATCTTGAAAGTGGGCGGGTATTAAAATTATTTAACCCAATAAAGATAAAATACTGTTTGCACTGGCATTGGCTTGTGAAATTATTGCAGTTGAGGTTTGTTGTAATATTTGTGCTTTGCTTAGTTTTGAGGTTTCCGTAGCGAAATCAGCATCGTTAATGCGTGAACGACTCGAACTAGCTAATTGGCTAACACTTTCGTTTACGGTAATTGTACTAGTTAATCGGTTTGAAATAGCGCCAAGATTGGCTCTTTGATCAGTTATATAATTTATAGCGCGGTCGACCAATTTAATTGCAGCGCCAGCATCGGCTTCAACATCAATTTGGTTCAGTCCTAATACTTGAGAATCTACACGAAATAAATTTATCTCTAAATTGTTTGTACTTTCAGAGCCAACTTTTAAGTTAAAGCTGTTTGCTAATAACGGATTTACAACCCCCGAGCTATCAACGGTAATATTTTTGTAGCCTTCCATTGGTTTTAGGGATATGAAAGTATTACTATTATCAACGACTGATTCTGCTGTTTTTTCACTGCCGCCATCAACATCTAAACCGCCAATTGCCCCAGTATCTTCATTAGAAAAATTTAATGTTTGAATAAAAGCATCTGCCCCAGCGCCTGTAAAAGCTGTTTTTAATGCGCCATCTGTTGCGTAACTGGTTAATCCATCAGTGCTTAATTGAGCGAGGGCATCATTAAGTGTAGTTAGACCAGCTGCCAAGTTATCTTCATTACTGAGAAAAGACATCACATCTTTAATACCTTCACCCCCATTAGCTTTAATATCTTCATGTAAAAATCTTACCGCTAAATAGCCTTGAGAATAGTGCTTGCCTGAACTATCCCAAGCGCTAAAAAAAGTATTGTCGGCCGCATAAGCTGTTCTGTCGGCACTGGTAAAGTGATTTTTTTTATTACCATCTTCGGCAATTAATTGATTTAAGACATTTTCGTCTGCACCTTGGATAAGTTCTGCGGCTCCTTCTTTGAACCATGTTTCTAATGAGTCCATATCCATGGTTCGCCCCATAACCGCGTGAACCATTTCATGGGCAATAGTACGATCACTAAAGTTTGGTGTTGATCCACCATCAGGCGCTTTTCCTATAGGGAATGCTTTGGTGAAAATAGTTAGGGTTTGGTTAGTTGCACGGCTTAAACTGTCATCATCACCCACATTAGCACCAATACCACCACTATAACTTACAGATGCAGCAAACTTACTATTGGGATCATCATCAAAAACAATCGATAATGATTCTTTACCGTCGGCTTTCAAACCATATTGATCGGAAATCATTCGTTCTGATTCGGCAAGCCAGTTACCAAACAAATGATCGACATTAAATTGTCTCTCTTCATCAACAAAAGCGGGCAAATTACCCCGCTCAAAAAGGTTTTGCCCATTAAAAGTTGTTGTAGAAGAAACATGATTTATTTCATCGGTTAAAACTTTAATTTCAGCTGCCAGCGCACTTTTATCTGATTTTGAATTAGTGCCATTGGCTGCTTGTACTGAAAGTTCTCTTATACGCTGCAGGTTATTAACCATTGAACCTAAAGCACCATCGCTGGTTTGAAGCGCCGAAATACCGTCATTAATATTTCGGATTGCCTGATTTGTACCTTTAATTTTCGAATTAAAACCAGTTGATATAGCCAGACCTGCGGCATCATCTCTCGCACTATTTATTCTCAGGCCTGAACTTAATCGTTCCATCGCTGTATTTTGCAAGTTACTGGCTTTACTCAACATTCGTTGGCCAAATAAACTCGCTAAATTTGTGTTAACAGATAACGCCATAAAATAAATTAATAGTATTTGAAATATTAATTAGCTATCGGCAATTATGAGAAAAACTTAAATTTTTTTGTAGAAAAAACATTCAAAATGATAAAGTCAGAACAAAATCAAAAAAGAAATGGCTGGTAAGGTGATTGTAGTCTTAATAACTCAAGGAAATCTAAATAATTATCGGTAAGCTTTTTTTATTTTCCCTACTTGTTTAACCTTTAAAATATCCTGTTTTACTTGTGAAAATGCTGCTTCACAATGTTGGGTAATTATGGTTGAAAGCTCAATCAACTGTTCAAATTTTTCACCTACTTCCGCTATTTGTTCGGGAGTATAATCACTAAAAAATTGATTAATTAACTGCTGTCGAACAAGCTCTTTAGTGTCGACAAGATGATATTGACCTTGCTCAACTAAAGAAAATAATTGTTGGGTTTTTTTAATAATAAAATCAAGATCTTTATTAATCTCAATTTGATCTTTATTGCCCACAATTTATCCTTTGTTTTACTAAAATACGTTGATTATTTATTTGTCGTTACTGTAGGTTTTATGCGTTTATCGCTGGGAATTGCGTCCCAACCTTCTTTAACTGTGAGTATTAAATCACGAACTTCATCAAGCTTAGCCGTATCGTTTTCAAGATTACCTTGTACTAAGCACCGTACAATATAGTCATATAATTCAAACAAATTGGCTGATATTTCTCCGCCTTGTTCCATATCTAAGCTATCTTGCAATTCCCCCACTAGGGCAATTGCTTTGGTTAATGCTTTGCCTTTGTTTTCTACTTCATCACGAGAAATAGCACCATTGGCAATAGCAATATTGCTTAATATATGTTTTAAAATAATACTAATAAGCTGGTGAGGACTTGCGTCTACTACACTTTCTGCATTGGCATTTCTATATTTTTTTATCGATCTACTGACCATAATTTACTACTCGCACATTGAAAACATTTGTTTTTGCTAATTTTTATTTTCACACTAACTTATAATAAGCAAATTATAGACCAAAATAAAACGTTTAATTTTCAATCAATAACGGAAATTAATTTTAACTTATTATTTTTATATACCGTCTTAACTATCCGCCAAAAGTAGATTTAGTGCAATAAGAGTTTAAATAAAATTAAAAATCACCAATTTAATTGCGAATATTTGTGGGTTTTTTAATTGAAAGTCAAAAAAATGGCTGTCTGGTGTCAAATTTTTGTTGCTAAATTTGTACTGCTAGCTAGAATTACAATCATCCCGTTGAATTTTAGTGCATTAAAAATAAAGATAATAAAATATGCAAGGTCAAAAACAAATTTTAGTAATAGACAATGATGTTTCTCGTCGCCAACAAATTGAGACGGTATTAGCGTTTGTCGGTGAACATTTTCAAGCTTGCGCTGAAGATGAAGCAAGCCAAACTATTACTCAAATTCCTAATTTGTTAACGGTGATTGTTTCTGGCAGGCTTTCTAAGGCAATTGTTGATATTATTCGTAAATATCCTAGTTGCCCTTTTTTACTCCATGATGTAATTGACCAACAACCTGCACAAGGGGTAGTTAATGTTATTGGGGAACTAAGCGTGCCAGTTAACTATGCACAATTAACCGAATTAATTCATCATAGCCATCAATATCATAATAAATTACCGGTACATCGAAATCACAATAAAGGAGCTAATATTTTATTTCGCTCTTTAATTGGTGCTAGCGAGGCGATGCGACAGGTTCGATTTTTAATTGAACAGGTAGCAGAAACTGCGGCAAATGTACTTGTTCTGGGTGAATCCGGTACAGGTAAAGAAGTTGTTGCTCGCAATATTCATAATTTATCGTCGCGCGCAAAAGGCCCTTTTGTACCAATTAATTGTGGTGCAATTCCCGCAGAATTACTTGAAAGTGAATTGTTTGGTCACGAGAAAGGCGCTTTTACGGGGGCTTTTTCTGCACGTAAAGGTCGATTTGAGTTAGCAGAAACTGGAACACTGTTTCTTGATGAAATTGGTGATATGCCTCAACCAATGCAAGTAAAACTATTACGGGTATTGCAAGAGCGTACTTTTGAACGGGTTGGCGGAAGCAAGAGTATTAAAGCTGATGTGCGTGTGATTGCAGCAACACATCAGAATCTAGAAGAGATGATCAAAACGGGGGATTTTCGTGAAGATCTATATTATCGCATAAATGTTTTTCCTATTGAAACACCCGCATTACGGGATCGCAAAGAAGATGTTCCGTTATTGTTGCAAGAATTAGTAAATCGTTTTGAACAGCAGCAAGGGAAAACAGTACGCTTTACCGAAAGAGCGCTCGAGTCGTTAATGGAACATACGTGGGCTGGTAATGTAAGAGAGTTGTCGAACTTAATTGAGCGTATGTTAATTATGTATGGCGATCAAATAGTTGATGTCGCAGAACTACCAGCGAAATACCAACATATAGATGCAGAAACCTATCAACCACAATACCCTGAAGAAATACAAGAACGTGAAGCGATTAACGAGTTGTTTTCAGGTTTTACTTATGATGAAAACGAAGAAACGTTAGATGAAGATGTCACGAATACTGACGAGCAGGAGACCTCAACAATTAATAGTCTACCTGCTGAAGGGATCAACTTAAAAGAATATTTAGCCGAGTTAGAAATATCATTAATTGAGCAAGCATTAGTGAAACACGATTGGGTAGTGGCACGCGCTGCTGAAACATTGGGAATGCGTAGAACAACCCTAGTTGAAAAAATGCGTAAATATAACTTACAAAAACCATAGTGTTGAACAGTATAAGCAAAAAGGGCAATTAATTGACAGTGATTAATTGCCCTTTTTGTTGTTTAACTAGTTGAAAATAAAGGTTGTTTTTCTTGGCATATTAAGTGCTTCAACAAGATAAAGTCACACTAACATATGGTTAGTCGTTTATCTGGTGAGTATTTATGGCCGTTGCATTACATTCGTTTACCCAAAACAGACAAAATACTGAAAAAGAATTTATTCAGTCATCCTATTCATCAGCTCAAAAACAAACAGCAAACGAACCTACCCAGCTTGAAATAGAAGCTTTCCCAGGGGAACTTGAAATGTTACGTCAGCAAAGTAGTCAATCAAGTTTATTAATTGATGCGATGCCAACAGGCTTAGTGATGCTGGATGGTAAAGGCATTGTGATTAAAATAAATCCGGTTGCACGATTGCTACTTGATGAGCCTATTTTAGGCCAGCCATGGTTTGATGTTATACGCCGCTCGTTTGAACCGCGTAAAGATGATTGGCACGAAGTTTCGCTAAAAGATGGTCGCCGAGTAAAATTAGAAATTCGTACATTAGGTGAGCAACCAGGGCAATTAATTGTTATTACCGATTTAACAGAAACCCGTTTATTACAAGATAAGTTAAGCCAAATGCAGCGCTTTTCTTCTTTAGGTCGCATGGTTTCAACTTTGGCTCACCAAATTAGAACGCCTTTGTCGGCTGCAATGTTATATGGTGCTAATTTATCAAACGATAAGCTTACTTTACGCGATCGTAGCAGTTTTCAAGACAAGTTAATGGGACGTTTAAAAGATTTAGAGCAGCAAGTAAACGATATGTTACTTTATGCCAAAAGTGGTAAACAGCAAGTATTATCAGTACTTAGTGTCAATGAACTTATTGCTGAGTCGGTTAGTGCATTAGAAGCACAAACAATAAAATCAAAGGCGACTATCACATTGCAGCCTTGTCCTAATAATTGTCAAATATTGGGAAATCAGCGGGCATTAACTGGGGCGATTCAAAATCTTGTGCATAACAGCTTGCAGTTGATCCCTCAAAACGCACAAATCACGATTAGCACACAATGTCTTGATGATTTTGTCATGATTAATGTGAAAGATAACGGTAAAGGCATTGATGAAGAACTTGCCAACAAAATATTTGAACCTTTTTTCACTGCTAGAGCACAAGGTACAGGGCTTGGCCTAGCGGTTGTAAAATCAGTTGCAAATGCCCATAAAGGCGATGTGTTGTTACTCAGTAAACCAAGTGAAGGTGCTCATTTTTGTATAAAATTGCCATTGTTTATTCATAACGAAAACCAAGATACGCATTCGCAACCCACTAAACGTGTGGTAGGAGAGTAATATGAATACCAGTAAATTATTAGTGGTTGAAGACGATGCAAGTTTACGTGAAGCATTATTAGATACCTTAAAGTTAGCCGGTTATCAATGTATCGAAGCAGAGTCTGGTGAGTCGGCACTATTACAACTTAAAAACCATAAAGTCGATTTAGTGGTTAGTGATGTTCAAATGGGCGGAATGTCTGGTTTAACGCTATTAACAAATATTAGGAAACTATACCCTAAAATGCCGGTGCTGATTATGACCGCCTTTGGCACCATTGATGATGCAGTACAAGCTATGCGTGATGGTGCCTGTAATTACATGGCAAAACCATTTGCCCCAGCGGTATTGTTAAACATGGTTAGCCAATACGTACCCTTACAACTTGTTGATAATTACACGCCGATTGTTGCCGATAGTAAAAGCTATGAATTATTAAAATTAGCTGAAAAAGTTGCAACAACAGAAGCCTCTGTTATGGTTCTTGGCCCAAGTGGCTCAGGAAAAGAAGTGCTCGCTCAATACGTGCATAAAAATTCACCGCGAGCAGACAAACCTTTTATTGCAATTAACTGTGCTGCAATTCCTGAAAATATGCTAGAAGCCACTTTATTTGGCTATGAAAAAGGTGCATTTACAGGAGCAATTCAGGCATGCCCAGGAAAGTTTGAACAAGCACAGGGTGGCACCATTTTACTTGATGAAATAACCGAAATGGATCTGGGCTTACAAGCAAAAATTTTACGCGTTTTACAAGAGCGCGAAGTGGAACGTTTAGGTGGGCGTAAAACAATTTCATTAGATGTTCGTGTTATTGCTACCAGTAATCGAGATTTAAAAGTAGCCGTTAAAAATGGGGATTTTCGTGAAGATTTATATTATCGACTCAATGTATTTCCGTTAACTTGGTTGCCGTTAGCAGAACGACGAGATGATATTTTACCGTTAACACAACATTTAATTGAGCGTCATTGTCAAAAAAATAGCGACATAATTCCTGAATTATCCCTTGCTGCGCGTAGTAAATTAACCGCTTATGATTGGCCCGGTAATGTTAGAGAATTAGACAATGTAGTACAACGTGCATTAATACTGCACAGCGAACAAATTATTGATGTAGCTGATTTACTTATAGAACAGTTTGAAACAACTTCTATTAAACCTGCTAAAACAGATAATGCAGACGAACAAACAACAGATGATCGCTTAGGAAATGAATTAAAACTGCAAGAGCATCAAATCATTCTTGATACATTAACTGCGTGCCAAGGCAGCAGAAAAGCAGTAGCTGAACGATTAGGAATCAGTCCTCGTACATTACGTTATAAAATTGCTCGGATGCGTGATTGTGGTATTCAGATACCCGCATAATTAATAAACATTGCTTAATCTTTATTTACAAAAGCTTATAGAAAAAATCTGTAAGTTTTTGTTTTTATGTAATATAACTTATCAGTATTTGATTGCTTTTCTTGGCATTATGTTTGCAACCTCACTTGTAATTAATTAAAAACATTTTTTTGACACAAGTGAGCCATTATGAATATTCAAGGTAATTCTTTACTAGCGCAAATGCAGAGTATGGCAGCTGATGTTTCAGGCCCTAAAACAAATGCATTACCAAGCGTAAATCAGTCGAGCCAAGATTTTGGCAGTTTATTGAAAAATGCAATCAACACCGTTAATGATCTGCAACAAGATGCTGGCGCCAAAAAGGCGGCTTTTGAAATGGGTGACCGCAGTATTAGCTTAGCTGAAACTATGATTTCATCAACCAAAGCAGGGTTAGCATTCGATGCAACTGTTCAAGTTCGTAATAAATTTGTTGAAGCGTATAAAGAAATCATGAGTATGCCAGTATAACGTTTTTATCATCAATAATTATCCAGTGCATTTTTACTTTTACAATAATTTTTCATCTTAATAATGTAGTAAAGAGCGGAGTTTTTAAGTGTCAGATATAAATTCTACAGGTTTAGCAGTAGCAGATGGTGGCGAATTAGTGGCCAACGATGATGCGAATGTTGAAGATCAAAAATCAGGGTTAGCAGCAACATTAGGTAATGCCGATATGTTGCGCCAAGTGACTTTGATTATGGCATTAGCGATCTGTTTAGCTATTGCCATCTCGGTGATCTTATGGGCAAATCAACCGGAATATCGTATTTTAGCAAAATTACCTACCCAACAATTAATTCAAACTATGGATTTACTTGATGCCAATCAGGTTGATTACAAACAAGAAAATAATACAATTTCAGTACCCGTAGATAAATACCAAGCCATTAAATTAATATTAGCCCGCGAGGGGTTAGGCGATGAAGCCAAAGACGATGGCGATTTATTAATGAAAGATATGGGCTTTGGCGTAAGTCAACGATTAGAATCAGAACGGTTAAAATACAATCGCGAACAACAAGTTGCGCATACTATTGAAGAATTTAAATCTATTGCCCGTGCTCGCGTACTATTGGCAATACCACGTAGCAACGTGTTTGCCAGACAAAGCAAATCTCCATCAGCAACTATTGTCTTAACTTTACGTAAAGGTAATGTGTTATCAGAAGAAGAAGTCGATGCAGTAGTTGATGTTGTTGCTTCGGCCGTGCATGGATTAATACCTAATCGGGTTACGGTAACAGATCAAAACGGCCGTTTGCTAAATTCAGGCTCTCAAGATTCAATTTCATCGCGTTCAAGAAAAGAATTTGAAATTGAACAAAAGCGTGAAAAAGAATACATGGATAAAATTGATTCTATTTTAATCCCTGTTGTCGGTTTAGGAAATTACACAGCACAAGCTGATGTAACCATGGATTTTACCAACACAGAGCAAACTCAACGCCGTTATAACCCTGATTTACCAGCCTTACGCAGCGAAATGAAAGTTGAAGATCATAATATTGGTGGCGGTTTAGGCGGAATTCCCGGTGCATTAACTAATCAACCGCCGTTAGAATCTAATATACCTGAACAAGCAAATGGCAGCACACAACAAAAAGCGATGCCCAGTAGAAAACACAGTGAGTCGACTAAAAATTATGAATTAGATGAATCGATTAGTCATACCAAACAGCAAACTGGTGTGGTTCGTCGTTTAAGTATTTCGGTGGCACTAGATTATGCATCAACAACTTCAGCTGAAGGTGCTGTTACCCAAACACCGCGCTCTGTTGAAGAATTGGCTAATATTCGACGTTTGTTACAAGGCAGTGTTGGTTTTGATTTACAGCGAGGTGATGCATTAGAAGTTATAACACTGCCATTTTCAAGAATGGCGGTTATTGAAGATGTAGAAGTGCCAATTTATGAAAAGCCAGAATTTTTGAAAATTTTGAAATTGGCAATGGGCGCTCTGGTTATTATCGTTTTAATCCTTGGCGTTGTTCGTCCTATGTTAAAACGCTTAATGAACCCAGGTGGTACTCCTTCTGATTATGGTGATAAATCACTTGATAGTCATATTGACTTAGGTGATGAAACCATGGATATGTTAACTTCAGAATTTGACGCGGGTAGTGTTGGTTTTGCCCCTGATGGTAGTTTACAATTACCAGATTTACACAGAGATGAAGACGTATTAAAAGCAGTTCGCGCTTTAGTGGCTAATGAGCCAGAATTGTCTTCACAAGTAGTTAAAAGTTGGTTGACCGAAGATGAGTGATGAAAGCCAAGAATTATCAGTACCGTCAGGTTTTGATGTTGAGAAACTTGATGGCGTTGAAAAAGCAGCCATATTGTTATTAAGTTTGTCTGAAGAAGATGCGGCACAAATTTTAAAACACCTTGAACCTAAACAAGTTCAACAGGTAGGTACTGTCATGGCAGCAATGCAAGACTTTACCCAAGAAAAAATTACCGCAGTCCATAAATTATTTATTAATGAAATTCAAAACTTTAGTACTATTGGATTCCAAAGCGAAGACTTTGTTAAAAAAGCATTAACCGCAGCGTTAGGCGAAGATAAAGCCAGTAACTTAATCGATCAAATTGTAATGGGAAGCGGAGCTAAGGGCTTAGACTCATTAAAATGGATGGATTCTAAGCAAGTGGCTAATATTATTCGTAATGAGCATCCCCAAATTCAAACCATTGTTTTATCCTATTTAGAACCTGAACAATCAGCGGAAATATTATCGCAATTTACTGAAAAAACCCGTTTAGATTTGATGATGCGTATTGCTAACCTTGAAGAAGTTCAACCGGCAGCATTACAAGAATTAAATGAAATCATGGAGAAACAATTCGCCGGTCAAGCAGGTGCGCAAGCAGCTAAAATGGGAGGCTTAAAAGCAGCAGCCGACATTATGAATTACCTTGAAAGCAATGTTGAAGGTGCCTTAATGGATTCAATTCGTGAGCACGATGAGGATATGAGTCAACAAATTCAAGACTTAATGTTTGTCTTTGAAAATCTAGCTGATGTTGATGATCGTGGTATTCAAGCCATCTTGCGAGATGTTCAGCAAGATGCATTAATGAAAGCTATTAAAGGCTGTGATGAGGCATTAAAAGAGAAAATTCTTAACAATATGTCTAAACGTGCCGCTGAAATGTTGGTTGATGATCTTGAAGCAATGGGGCCGGTACGTATTAGTGAAGTTGAAGCCGCGCAAAAAGAAATTCTTTCAGTCGCGCGTCGCTTATCTGACGCAGGCGAAATTATGCTTGGTGGCGGTGGCGGTGGCGATGAATTCTTATAATAGCCAATTCAGCTTCAGTAACTTAGGCAAGCTTCTATGAAAACACTTAAACAACCTGTTAGCCAATTTATAAAACTTAGCGAAGAAGATGAACTTGCCAAGTGGACGTTGCCTCATGTCGAGCAAAACGAAAAAACTGACAAAGTTGAACCAACTAATGCATTAGGACTTAAACCAACTTGGCGCTACGAGCCACCAGAATCTGAGCAAGAAATAGAGCCTCAACCATTAACTGCAGAAGAAATAGAAGAAATAAGAAAAGCGGCTTATGATGAAGGGTTTAATCAAGGTAAAGAAGAAGGTTTTGCTAAGGGTTATGAAGAAGGTAAAGCCAGTGGCCATGAAGAAGGTAAAACACAAGGTCATCAAGAAGGTGTAGAACAGGGATTAGCCGAAGGGCAAGAGCAAATCACTCAACTAACAGAGCAATGGCAAAATTTGATCAATAAATTGCATCAACCCATGCAAGACGTAGACAAAAACGTTGAACAGCAGTTATTTATATTAGTTGCTCAACTAACTGAAGCAGTTGTCCACCATGAAGCAAAAACGAATACGGATATTCTCTTGTCAGCAATAAGTGAAGGAATTAAAATATTACCGGCACATGAAGCTCAAACACAAATTTATTTACATCCGGCAGATATTAAACGCGTTGAACACGCTTTTGGTAGTGAACATATTCAAGAAAGTGGCTGGCGTTTATTACCAGCCCCACAACTTGAAGAAGGCGGATGTCAAATTGAAAATAGTACTTCTAATATTGATATGCGGTTAAAAACAAGGCTCAACGATGTGTTGGATCCTTTCTTGCAGAATGCTCTACATCAATAGTTTTTAGTAAAAACGTCAAAAAAAATGAATAGCGAACAGTTGTGCGAACGATTAAAAAATAGCGAAACTTTTATTAAACCTCAAGCAATAGCGGTTGCTGGCCGTTTAGTTCGTGTTGTCGGTTTAACGCTTGAAGCTGTCGGCGTAAGGGCGCATGTTGGTAGTCAATGTTTAGTGGAAACGGCAAACGGTGATTTAATTGCTGAAGTTGTCGGTTTCGCACAAGAAAAAACCTATTTAATGCCTGAGCAAAGTTTAAGTGGTGTTATGCCAGGTGCACGTGTAATGCCAATTTCGAGTAAAGCGCGTATTCCCCTTTCTATGGACTTACTCGGGCGAGTCATTGACGGCGTTGGTAAACCACTTGATGGTAAAGGCCCAATAAAGCCTAGTGATGACTATCATTATGATGCAAGTCCAACCAATCCGCTATTAAGACGAGCAATCACCGAGCCTTTAGATGTAGGTGTACGTTCTATAAATAGCTTTTTAACGGTTGGCAAAGGTCAACGAATGGGGTTGTTCGCTGGTTCAGGGGTCGGAAAAAGTGTACTTCTTGGTATGATGACACGCGGCACAGATGCCGATGTAATTGTTGTTGGTCTTGTCGGTGAACGTGGTCGAGAAGTAAAAGAATTTATTGAGGAAATACTAGGGGAGTCAGGACGAGCACGTTCAGTCGTGGTTGCAGCTCCGGCTGATAACTCACCATTAATGCGCTTAAAAGGCTGTGAAACCGCAGTTCAAATAGCGGAGTATTTTCGCGATCAAGGTCTTAATGTTTTATTGCTTCTTGATTCACTTACTCGATATGCTCAAGCGCAACGTGAAATTGCACTTGCGGTTGGCGAACCGCCGGCAACAAAAGGTTACCCGCCATCAGTGTTTTCAAAATTACCACAATTAGTTGAACGTGCTGGTCAAGGTGGTGATGGACAAGGTTCAATTACTGCCTTTTATACAGTGTTAACCGAGGGAGATGATATGCAAGATCCTATTGCAGATGCGGCAAGGGCAATTCTTGATGGCCATATTGTTTTATCACGCGATCTTGCTGATGGTGGTCATTATCCTGCTGTTGATATTGAGTCTTCAATAAGCCGAGTTATGCCTATGGTAACAAGTGCAGAACATCAACAGCTAGTACAACAATTACGACAAATTTACTCATTGTATCAACAAAACACTGATCTCATTGCGATTGGTGCTTATAGCAAAGGAACCGATCCTCGCATTGATCAAGCCATAAACTTAATGCCCGTTATAAATTTCTTTTTGCAGCAAACAATGACTGAGGTTATTCCTTACGATCAAAGTTTAACTCAATTGCAAGAAATTATTGCTGCAGGTCAAGCGCAGGCTCAGCAGAATCAACAACAAGGTATTTAACAAAGGAAGATAAGATGTCAACCAAACAATTAGATACGTTATTAAAATTTGAAAAAAACAAAGAACAAAAATCAGCTCAGGAATTACAAAAATCGGAGCAAGATTATCAAAATAATTTATTACGCTTGAGTAGCGTGGGCGACTTTCGTCTTGAATACATGAAGCGAGTTAGTGAGCGGTCACTTAATGGTATTGATAGCGCTACATATGGGCATTACCATGCTTTTATTGCAAAATTAGATAATGCTTCAGAGCAAGTTAAAATTGCTATTACCCAAGCAAAAGCTTTGTTGGAACAACGCAAAGCACAATGGCTAGCGCAGCGGAGAAAAGTACAAGCGGTAGAAATGTTACGTGATAAACAGTTAGCCAAGTTTGCCTTAGTTGCCGCCAAACAAGAACAAAAAATGTTTGATGAAATCGCTACTCAGCAATATATTCGCCGACAATTTTAATGAAATAGTGTAATTGATTTTCTTTCTTTAGACTTTGGAATAATTATTGCTTTAAATACATTAGATTGTTAATCGTAATAGCAATTTTATCAATTTATACGCAAGTTATTAGCATATTTAAGCTATTTAGATGCAGCAATGCTTTATTTTTAATTAATTTCTTGCCTTTGCAATGAGTGAAAAATTATGGAAAGAGTGACTATTTTACCGATAGATATAAGCCCAATTAAAGGCGGGAAGGCATCCACCCCTGCTTTATCTACGAGTTTAGAACGTAAAAGAGATGATTTTTCACAGGTCTTTGCGGATAGAGTCCAACGTAAAAGAAATGAAAACTCTGCCCAGAGCGGCAAAGAGGCAAACCACTCCGGCAAAAAATCAACACAAGTTAACACACTAACAAAACAGGATAAGAAACAACCAGTAAATAAAGTTGCTGATAATCAGCAAGAAAATACAATGAAAGCGACACCAGCAAAAAACAAGAATGTCCAAACTGAAAGTGTGGAAAAAAATGATGATAACGAAACGGCACTAAAACAGTCAAAATCCGCAGATGAAATCTCTGAACAAAGTGCATTGCAAAATGTTCCCTCTCAAGATAAAGATGCAGATGTTAAGAATGATGTAGAGAGCGAAACAGTAAAAATTGACCAAGACTTGTTGACTATCGGTGACTTAGAATCGTCCGAGCAACTGATAACATTATTACAAAATTCGGATAAAATTTTAACAACTACTACTGTTGGCGAAGAAACGTTTGATACTTATAATAGTGAAGAGTTAACTGATAAAATTTTAAATAAATCTCCAGATGTGGCTAATCAAATAATTCAAACTATATCAACAAAAGAGACTAAAGATGAAAAATTAGTTGATGACAGTATTAAAATACTTAATCAGCAATCATTTCTTAAAACTATAAAATTAAATGATACAGAGATAACTGACAAGAAAAATTCTGAAAATGATGAATTCTCAGAAAAGACAGCTAATTCACTCGATCAAAAATCTCAGTCGCTAATTGATATGATGAATACTGCGAATGCTTTGAGAAATGATGAGTTTGACGGTGATATAAGTGATGAATCACAAAATAAAACGATTAATACCGTAACCACTACAGCCAATTTAAAGGCTGCCGCGAGTTTAGCTGAACTAAGCGAAAATAATGAAAAGTTTAGCAAAAGTGAAGCCTTATCAATCGAAAAGTTATCAGATGATTTATTAAGTGGTAAACAATTAACCCAAGAGCAATTAGCACAAATTGCGATGTTAAAAAATACCCTTAAGTCAAAAAACAAAGGTGAAACGCCACCTATTGTGATTAATGACCCGGTAAGTGAGCTCAGCAATGGAGATAAATTATCTGACAATGTTAGTAAAAACCTATCCACTGTTTTTTCAGAGTTAGCCGATCAAAAAAACAATAATGTTAATGCAGAAAAATCAACTGATAAATCGGCTGATATTTCTATTACTCAATTGATTGATACTGGTAAAGTGACTTTATCGGCTGATGCGAAAAAAGCAGTCGCCGAACAACTTGTGTTGCAGCCAAGTGACGATCTAACTCAAATTGATGAATCGACGGGTTATAGCGAAGGTGAATTACGCGACATGCAAACGTTACATGCGGCTTCTGCTAAAGTAACAGAAACTAATTTACAAAATCAAAAAATAGAATTAAACAATAAAATCGACACTATTTCACTTCATCGAAAAGATTTCACTACGGCCTTGCAAGATAAAGTGATGATAATGGTGCAACAAAAAATTCAACAAGTTGATATTCGTTTAGATCCTCCAGAACTTGGACACATGCAAGTTAGATTAAATTTACATAATGATCAGGCAAATGTTCAATTTGTTGTGCAAAACCAGCAAGCCAAAGAAGCCTTAGATCAAAATTTGAATAAGTTAAAAGAAATGTTATCGCAACAAGGTGTTAATGTAGGTGATGCCAATGTGGGACAGCGTAATAGCCAAGCTTCAGCAGATAATCAACAAGGGCAATTTTCTCAACAAGGTGGTGATTTTTTTGGAGAAGAAAATTTTGATGAAAAGTTTTTCGAAGAGAATAGTCAAACATTTTCAACCAATTTGACTAAAGGATCAGCAGTTGGCGTTGATTACTACGCATAAGCAAGCAAAAATGTTGGCTAATTAGCTATTCAAGGATATAGTTTATTATCAGCATATAACTAATTTTAAGGCTTTAAGATGGCGAATGAAAAAGAAAAAGAATTAGAGCTAGAAGAACCCGGTAATAAAAAGAAAAAGATGATTATTATTATCGCTGCTGTTGTGTTGTTAGCAGGAGCGGGGGGCGGTGCTTTTTTCTTTATGGGCGGAGATGATCCTGCGCCAATTAGTGAACAAGTTGATGGTGAATCTGGCGGTGGTGAAGAGGGTGAAACGGTAAAAGAAAGCGCTAGTGTTAGTGTCGGCACTGCTATTTATGTTCCTATGCCAAGAGCGTTTCGTTTCAATGTACCTGGCGCTGCTAGAGATAGGTTTGTCGAAATTCGAGTGCAACTGTTGGTTCGAGGCGGAGATAATGAAGAAACGGCTAAAAAACATGTACCGTTGATCGAAAGCACTTTATTAGGCGTTTTTTCACAATCGAATGCCGATGATTTAGCAACTAGCGCAGGTAAAGCTTCCTTAAAACAAAGATCGCTTGCTGCTGTTCAGCAAGAAATGCGTGATGTCGCTAGTGAAAAGGTAGTTGAACAAGTGCTTTTTACAGGCTTCGTTATGCAATAGCTTTGTAATTAAGATGTATAACACAACATTTTTACTGAGATTTAAATATTTAAATTTATTGAAAAATATAAAGAGAATGCCAAGTGAGTGATCTATTATCACAAGACGAAATTGACGCGCTATTGCATGGTGTTGATGATGTTGAAGAAGAAGAAGTAGTTGAAGAAGTCGCGAGTGCCGAAGGTACTAGCGACTATGATTTTTCTTCGCAAGATCGTATTGTGCGTGGTCGCATGCCCACACTGGAAATGGTGAATGAGCGCTTTGCTCGACATTTACGTATTAGTTTATTTAATATGATGCGCAGAACAGCTGAAGTATCTATTAACGGCATTCAAATGATAAAGTTTGGCGAATATGTTCATACTTTATTTGTACCAACTAGTTTGAATATGGTGCGTTTTCGTCCATTAAAAGGCACTGCGCTAATTACAATGGAAGCACGTTTAGTGTTTATTTTGGTAGATAACTTTTTTGGTGGTGACGGTCGCTATCATGCCAAAATTGAAGGTCGTGAATTTACGCCTACCGAACGCCGTATTATTCAAATGCTGCTTAAAATTGTTTTTGAAGATTATAAAGAAGCTTGGTCTCCCGTGATGGATGTTTCTTTCGAGTATTTAGACTCTGAAGTGAACCCTGCAATGGCAAATATTGTAAGTCCAACCGAAGTGGTGGTGATCAGTTCTTTTCATATAGAACTTGATGGCGGCGGCGGTGATTTTCATATTGCTTTACCTTACTCTATGTTAGAACCCATTCGTGAGCTACTCGACGCAGGTGTACAAAGCGATAAAGAAGATACTGATATGCGCTGGTCGAAAGCACTACGCGATGAAATCATGGATGTTTCAGTTGAGTTATCGACTAAGTTTTTAGAAGTCGACATATCGCTTGAACAAGTGATGAATTTAAAAAACGGTGATATTATTCCAATCGAAATGCCAGAAACGATTACCGTTATGGTAGAAGATTTACCAACCTACCGAGCAAAATTGGGACGTAGTCGAGAAAATGTTGCTTTAAAAATAGAATCAAAAATTAAACGTCCTGAATCAGTTAAAAATGAATTAACCATTTTAACTAAAGGTGGCAAGCGTTTAGACAGTGACGCTGAATTGCAGTTATTAGAAGATGATTTCGATTATTAATCGAATAAAAAGCTACAGAATTAAAAAGTAATCGAATAAAACATTAACACAATAAAGATTTATGAGAGGCCCAAATGAGTGAAGATAATGAAAAAGATGACGGCCTAGATATGTGGGCTGAAGCATTGGATGAGCAGGCTGAAGCTGAGGCTGCTGAAACAGTCGAACTTGAAGAGCTTAAAGAAGATGCCCCCATTACAGGTGAAGAAAAACGTAAATTAGATGCCATTTTAGATATCCCCGTTACTATTTCAATGGAGGTTGGTCGAAGTCATATTAGTATTCGTAATTTACTCCAATTAAATCAAGGTTCAGTAGTTGAATTAGATCGCGTTGCCGGAGAGGCACTTGATGTACTGGTTAATGGTACTTTAATTGCACACGGAGAAGTAGTGGTAGTTAATGACAAATTTGGTATTCGTCTAACTGATGTTATAAGCCAAATCGAACGTATTAAAAAGCTTAAATAATCAATGATTTTTTTTAAACTAGGAAAAACATGCGAATAATAGCGGTACTTTTCGGAATTTTTTATCACTCGTTCGTGTTCGCACAAGAAAAATCACCTGAAGTAGGTAGTCATGTATCTGGTGGTGTGAATGCAGTAAGCATGATTTTATCATTATTGATGGTATTGGCAGTGATTGTAGTTAGCGCGTATATGTTAAAACGTTTTAACGTAATACAAAACACGACACAAGGTTTAAAAGTTGTCGCGAGTTTACCGTTAACAGCAAAAGAAAAGCTAGTAGTTGTACAAGTAGGGGAAAAACAGTTATTACTTGGTGTTACTAGCCAGCAAATAAATTTAATTGAATCATTAGAGCAACCTTTAGTGATTCAAAATGATCCAGCAGTCGAACAAAATAGTTCTATTTGGAATTTTCTTAAAAATAATAATTTAAATTCAAGTACAATAAAAAAATAGTTTTTAAAAATATGCTGTTGTATTTGATTATATAATTAACCTTACCAACAATTAGTGAATTTAAATAATGTTCAAACCCATAAAGAATTTTTTTTCTAACCGGCAATTCTCAAAAAAATCATGGGTTGTATTTATTGGTTTACTCTTTTTTTCAATTAGCGCAACTACGTTTGCCGCTAATGATCTGAGTATGTCAATACTCAAATTAACGACTGATCCAAATGGCACTCAAGAGTACTCTGTAACGCTACAAATCCTCATTTTTATGACCGCACTGAGCTTTATTCCGGCAGCGATTATAATGATGACGTCTTTTACTCGTATTGTCGTGGTCTTAGCTATTTTACGGCAAGCATTTGGTTTGCAACAAACCCCTTCAAACCAAGTAGTCATTGGTTTAACTTTATTTATGACATTGTTTGTAATGACCCCAGTTTATAATGAAATTAATGCTCGCGCTATCCAACCTTATTTAGCTGAAAAAATGACTTCAATTGAAGCTATTGACGAGGCAAAGGTGCCATTACGCGCTTTTATGTTAGCGCAAACTCGTCCAAAAGATTTAACGACTTTAGCCACCATGGCGGGTATAGAAAGTGTTGATAAGCCAACCGATTTACCGATGACAGTGATTATCCCATCTTTTATTATTAGCGAATTAAAAACGGCATTTCAAATAGGTTTTATGTTATTTATTCCTTTTTTGATTATCGATTTAGTAGTGGCTAGTATTTTAATGGCAATGGGGATGATGATGTTATCGCCGATGATTGTTTCACTTCCTTTTAAATTAATGTTATTTGTATTAGTTGATGGTTGGAATTTAGTCATTGGCACAATCGCCACCAGTTACGGACTGGGAGGATAAAATGAGTCCTGAAGTTTTTGTCGACATTTTACGTGATGCACTGTTTTTAGTGATTATGTTGGTGAGCGCGGTAATTATACCGAGCTTATTAGTAGGCTTAACGGTTGCTGTTTTTCAAGCGGCGACGTCAATCAACGAGCAAACGTTAAGCTTTTTACCTCGTTTAATTGTTACTTTGCTTTCACTTATTTATGGCGGTCATTGGTTGGTTCAACAACTTACCGATTACACCATCCGCTTAATTGACAGTATTCCTAGCGTTATAGGCTAACTCATGGAATTTACCGACTCAGTCATTAATCAATATGTGGCTGATTTTATTCTGCCTTTTTCTCGTATTTCGGCTTTATTAATGAGTATGGTTGGTTTTGGTTCTCGAACTATTCCTGCGCGTATAAAATTATTTTTAGGCCTGGTGATTACTATCGCTATAATGCCTGCTATTCCACCAACCCCCGTTGATGATTTACTCTCTTTTTCTACCGTTTTATTAATAGTACAGCAAATTATTATCGGGGTTATGCTAGGTTTTGTGAGCATACTTGTGGTTAATACTTTTACACTTGCGGGTCAAATTATTGCCATGCAAACAGGTCTTGGTTTTGCGTCACTTGTTGACCCATCAAGTGGTATGAATGTACCAGCGGTAGGGCAGTTCTTCTTAATTCTCTCAACGCTATTATTTTGGTCTATGGATGGACATTTAATATTTTTGCAATTTGTAGTGGCTAGCTTTCATAGTTTACCAATAGGCATGGATTCATTAGACAGTATTAAATATAGAGAACTTGTTGAATGGGGACAATGGATGTTTGCTACAGCGTTAGCGCTAGCATTAGCACCCATTACTTCAATGTTATTAATAAATTTTTCTTTTGGTATTATGACTAGAGCAGCGCCCCAACTAAATATTTTTGCAATAGGTTTTCCGATCACCATGACTACTGGATTATTAATTATGTGGTTAACTATGGGGAATTTTTTAACTCACTTTGAAATTCAATGGCAACGAGCAATAGATTTTAGTTGTCAATTAATTAACTGTGGGGCACTCTAAAATGATCTTCAATTCTATTTCAAAAAAATGGGGATTTAACTTTGGCTGAATCAGATAGCGGTGAACGCTCAGAAGACCCCACTTCCAAAAAAATTGATGATGCAAGAAAAGACGGGCAAATAGCTCGCTCTAAAGAGCTCGGTACCATGTTTGTACTAGTTGGTAGTGCCAGTGCAATGCTAATGATGGGCGGGGATTTAGTCGATGGTTTATCGAAAATGATGAGTCGTCTATTTAGCTTAACCAAGCAAGAATCATCAGATGTTCATGCCTCATTTCAAGTAATTATGCAATCTGTCGGCGCGGTACTTGAACCATTGTTATGGATTTTTGCCATTATTGCGATGGCGGCTTTTGTTGGAAATATTTTATTGGGAGGGATCAGCTTTTCTTGGAAGGCCGCAGGAATTAAACCCAGTAAAATGTCTCCTTTTGCTGGTTTTAAAAGAATGTTTGGCGCACAAGCTGCAGTAGAACTTTTAAAATCAATTTTAAAATTTTTTGTGGTAGCCATTGTTGCTTATTTATTATTAAGCAACCTTTTTGGGGAAATCATTGGCTTGAGTTTAGAAACCTCGCCGAGTAATTTTGCCCATGCTGTAAACTTGCTGTTATGGATGTTTATGACGTTAACCTTGTCGTTAGTTATTATTGCTGCTATCGATGTCCCATATCAATTATGGAAGCACACTAATGAATTAAAAATGACAAAACAAGAAGTAAAAGATGAATCGAAAAATTCAGAAGGTAATCCTGAAATTAAAGGACGTTTGCGTCGTTTGCAAATGGAAGTTTCACAACGAAAAATGATGGCTGAAGTGCCAAATTCTGATGTGGTTATTACTAATCCAACGCACTATTCTGTCGCGATAAAATACGATTTTAAGGCTGGCGGGGCTCCCGTAGTAATCGCTAAAGGCGTTGATGAAATGGCTATCCATATTCGTAAAATAGCGAAAGAGCATCAAATTGAAATTATTCCTTCTCCTGCTTTAGCGCGTTCAATCTATTACACCACAGAGATCAATGATGAAATTCCTGAGGAATTATTTATAGCCGTTGCACAGGTGCTTGCTTTTATTTTTCAATTAAATGAACATAAAAAAGGGCGTGCGAAAACACCAACGCCGATAGCAAAAAATTTACCCATCCCCGATGATTTTAAGTATTAATATTTGTTGTAAGTTTTACATCGACTAAAATATATACGAACGAACACTGACTTTCTATTTCTGGTCTAGTTATTGCTTTTTCATGATATGCGTCAAAAAACAATCATGAATGTTAAATGCAATTAGCCTCTTATTTTACTCAATTCGACAAAAAAAGATTAAGCCATGTAACGGGATTAGGTACACCTATTTTGGTTATGGCTGCCTTGGGTATGGTTATATTACCGATGCCTGCTTTTTTGTTGGATATATTATTTTCATTTAATATAGCTTTGGCTTTAGTCGTGTTATTGATCACTGTTTATACTTTGAAACCACTAGATTTTGGCTCCTTTCCTGCGGTTTTACTAATTGCAACAATTTTGAGATTAGCACTAAATGTTGCCAGTACGCGTGTGGTCTTACTTGAAGGTCATAAAGGGCCGGATGCTGCTGGGCATGTTATCGAAGCATTTGGATCTGTGGTTATTGGCGGTAATTATGCCGTTGGCTTGGTAGTCTTTTTAATCTTAATCATTATCAATTTTGTTGTGGTAACCAAAGGTGCTGGACGTATTTCTGAAGTTACTGCACGTTTTACATTAGACGCAATGCCAGGTAAACAAATGGCCATTGATGCTGATTTAAATGCCGGTTTTATAACTCAAGATCAAGCCCGTGCAAACCGTTTAGAAGTGACCAGTGAAGCCGATTTTTATGGTTCTATGGATGGTGCTAGTAAATTTGTAAAAGGGGATGCCATTGCTGGCATTTTAATTTTATTTATTAACATTATTGGCGGTTTGATTATTGGCATGGTACAGCATGATCTCACCTTTGATAAAGCCGCTGAAATATATACGGTACTTACAATTGGTGACGGTTTAGTTGCTCAGATCCCTGGTTTGTTATTATCTGTGGGTACGGCCATTGCCGTAACACGTCAAAATACTTCTCAAGATATGGGCGAGCAAGTTAGCTCTCAATTAGGGCAATCACGTGCTTTATATATTGCCGCTGGTGTCATGCTTATTATGGGTATTATTCCGGGTATGCCACATTTTGCTTTTTTATTTTTCGCTTTATTAATTTCAGCTAGTGCATTTTTAGCTGATCGCTTTAAAAAGACAAAAGCGGTTGAATTAGAAAAAGTAGAACAAGAACAGGCAGTGCAAACTCAGCAAAAAGAAGCCGAAGTCAAAGAGTTAAGTTGGGATGATGTCAACCATGTTGATATTATTGGATTGGAAGTAGGCTATCGCTTAATTCCTCTAGTTGATAAATCGCAAGGTGGAGAATTATTAAATCGAATCAAAGGAGTGCGCAAGAAGCTATCACAAGAATTTGGCTTTTTAGTACCCGCTGTTCATATTCGTGATAATTTAGATCTTGAACCCAATAACTATCAAATTTCCTTGATGGGCGTAACTGTTGGCGAAGCGGAAATTCGTCATGATCACGAGCTTGCTATTAATCCAGGACAAGTATTCGGTACATTAGAAGGTATAGCGACGAAAGACCCTGCCTTTGGGCTCGATGCTGTTTGGATACAGCAATCACAACGTGATCATGCGCAATCATTAGGGTATACAGTTGTTGATGCGGCAACAGTACTTGCAACCCATTTAAGTCAAATTTTAACAAATAATGCATCACAATTATTGGGGCATGAAGAAGTTCAAAATCTACTCGATATTCTACAGAAAAATTATCCAAAACTTGTCGAAGGTTTAGTACCAGATATCTTAACACTTGGTTCTATTGTTAAGGTATTACAAAATTTGATGAACGAAGGCGTGGCGGTAAGAGATATGCGCAGTATTATTCAAACACTGGTTGAATATGGTCCTAAAAGTCAGGATACCGACATTTTAACTGCCGCTGTCCGAATTTCATTACGCAAGTTTATTATTCAAGATTTAGTTGGTGCGGACGTTGAAGTGCCTGTCATAACATTGGCACCTGAACTGGAACAAATGTTGCATCAGTCAATGCAAATGGCGGGTGATGATGGCGCTGGTATTGAGCCTGGATTAGCGGAGCGTTTGCAAAAATCGTTAATGGATGGAGCACAACAACAGGAATTAGCTGGAGATACGCCAGTCTTACTAACTTCTGGCATACTCCGAACTGTACTCGCTAAGTTTGTTAAATACACCATTCCAAGTTTAAGGGTTATTTCGTATCAAGAGATCCCAGATGATAAACAAATTAAAATTGTTAGTTCAATAGGTCAGTAAAAAAATATTTAGAGTGTTCAGAAAGTGCATTAACTAATTGAGTTAGGCAATTAAGACAGCAGCAGTAGATCGATTGGTAATGAATACCATTAATTATATCTTGTTTTGTAGTAGAAGGGTTTTGCAATGAAAATTAAACGTTATGTAGCTAGAGATATGCGCACAGCGCTAGCACAAATAAAGGAAGAGTTAGGCCCTGATGCAGTTATAATGTCGAATAAAAAAATTCCTGAAGGTGTCGAGTTAATGGCGGCTGTCGATTATAATGATCCGGCCCATGTGGCTCAAACAGCAAATCCATCACAAGCTACGGATCAGAGTAGTGAAAATGTTAATGATAACCAAAATAATGTTCCTGTATCTACTCGAATTGAACAACAAGCCTCAGGTAATCGTCAAATTGATCAAGATGTTGTTTCATTAACTACCGTGCAAAATAATCCTAAACAGAATGCTAATCAACTATCAGAGCAAGAACACCCCAGTAGTTTATCGGCTTTGTTAAATCGAAATATTCAACAACCTAACATACAATCAGGTGAACAAGCGCCAAATGCTGAAGAAGATATCAAACAACAGTTGAAAAGTTTTACGGATAGATTACAACAATCTACATCGGTAAAAGAGCAAAACAATGTAAAAAATGAAAACAATTACCAAACTAGCCATGTTAATTTTGAAGAAATAACATCATCAGTTGATAACATTCAATCAAACGAGCAAAAAAATTATATTAACCCACAAGAATTTTCTACTTTAAAAAATGAAATGGCTTCAATACGACAATTATTAGAGCACCAAGTTTCTGGCTTAATGTGGCAAGATTTAGCACAAAGAGATCCTGCTAAGGCAATGTTAGTTGATCGCTTAACAGCATTAGGATTATCTGAACAAATTGCCGATCAAGTAGCTGGATTTGTACCTAAAAACACAGGTGACAGTGAAGCATGGCAAGCCGCACTTAGTTTATTGAATCAACAAATAAATACTACAAATAACGATATTATTCATCGAGGTGGTATTGTTTCATTGGTAGGGCCTACAGGTGTAGGAAAAACCACAACCATTGCAAAATTAGCCGCGCGTTTTGCACAAATTCATGGTAACGAAAGTGTGGCACTTATTTCGACAGATACATTTCGTATTGCTGGTTTTGAGCAGCTACAAACTTATGGTCGTATAATTGGTTGTCAGGTGAAATTAGCCAAAGATAAAGAGTCTTTAGATGGTCTTATTCAAGAGTTTGCTAAGAAAAAGTTAATATTAATCGACACAGCAGGAATGGGACAAAGAGATTTACGTTTAGCACAACATTTGACTACCTTAATTTCAAATACGCGTGTTAGAATTCGTAATTATTTAGTGCTTGCCGCTAATACCCAACAAGGGGTTATGCAAGAAAATGTTGAGCGATTTAAGAAAATTCCATTAGTTGGCTGTATTTATACTAAACTTGATGAAAGCTTAAGTGTTGGCGAAATAATTACTACAGCAATTCAAAATGGATTGCCAATAGGGTATCTCACTGATGGACAACGAGTTCCTGAAGATATTAAAGTTGCTAATGCCGAAAAATTAGTTATGCTTGCTAGTAAATTAACAGATAGTTCAACCGTTAATAACTCACAAAATTGGCGGCCACAAGTAAATCTGTCAGCGGTAGCTCTATAATTTTAAGTTCAACTGGCCAGTTTTATTTACAAGAAGAAGAAATAAATGACAGATCAAGCAAGTGGCTTAAGAAAAATGCATAAGTTAAAACAAATGAAAGTTATTGCTGTTTCAGGCGGAAAGGGAGGCGTTGGTAAAACCAATGTTTCATTAAACACCGCAATATCCCTAGCCTACCAAGGCAAAAGAGTTTTAGTGTTAGATGCTGATTTAGGTCTTGCCAATGTTGATGTCATGTTAGGACTTAGAGTTCAACGTAATTTATCTCATGTATTATCTGGTGAATGTGAACTTGATGATGTAATTATTGAAGGGCCGGCAGGTATTAAAATAATTCCAGCAACTTCTGGTACTCAATCTATGGTTGATCTAACGCCCGCCGAACATGCCGGATTGATTCGAGCTTTCAGTGAAATGCAAACCGAATGTGATGTGCTTATTGTTGATACTGCAGCAGGTATTTCAGATATGGTGCTAAGTTTTACGCGCGCGGCACAAGATGTTTTACTCGTTGTTTGTGATGAACCAACCTCGATTACTGACTGTTATGCATTAATGAAATTATTAAGTCGTGACCATGAAGTATTTAAATTTAAAGTTGTTGCCAATATGGTGAGAAGTCCAAAAGAAGGACAACAACTCTTTGCCAAACTGACTAAAGTTTCAGATCGTTTTTTAGATGTAGCAATAGAATTAGTCGGGGTTATTCCTTTTGACGAAAATATTAGAAAATCGGTTAGAAAACAAAAAGCGATTGTTGATGCTTTTCCAGAATCACCAGCATCAAAAGCATTTAAAGAATTGGCATCAAATATTTTACATTGGCCAATTCCCAATCAACCTTCAGGTCATTTAGAGTTTTTTATCGAAAAATTACTTGAACACTAAATTAATCATTGGCGGTATCTAAGTGGCAAAAGCGAATGCTTACAATGTTAAAATTGATAAATCAGAATTACTAGAAAAACATACAGTTTTAGTAAAAAGAATAGCTTATCACCTGATGGCTAGACTGCCTGCTAGTGTAATTGTTGACGACCTAATTCAATCAGGCATGATTGGCCTGTTTGAAGCCGCTAATAATTTTGATAGTAGCAAAGGGGCTAGTTTCGAAACTTTTGCGGGTATTCGCATTAGAGGCTCCATGCTTGATGAAATTCGCCGTGGCGATTGGACCCCCCGCTCTGTTCACAAAAATAGTCGTATGGTTAGTGAGGCTATTAAATCTTTAGAAAATCAATTTGGTCGGGATGTAACTGATATTGAAGTTGCTGAAAAACTTGATATTTCATTAAATGAGTACCATCATATTCTTAATGAGGTTAGTTCTGGTAAAATTATAGGTATTGAAGATTTAGGTATAAGTGAAGATTCTATCGCAGTTACTAACGAAACTGTTGATAATAATCCTTATGACAATATTGAAAAAGATATCTTTAAAAAAGCGTTAACTCACTGTATAAGTAACTTACCAGAACGTGAATCTTTAGTATTATCACTGTATTATGATGAAGAATTAAATTTACGTGAGATTGGACAAGTATTAGATGTAAGTGAATCTAGGGTAAGTCAAATTCATAGTCAAGCCATGCATAGGCTAAAAGCTCGTATGCAATCTTGGCAAAGTTGAGTAGAATAAATAATATTAATTAAGCTGAATGCTAAGTTAATATAAATTAAGTATAAAAAAGTTAAGCAGAATTAAGCTAAGTAGAATATTATTATAATTGTTATTAAATGTTCTCGTCGGAGGGTGCCTTGGATAAAAATATGAAAGTTCTTGTCGTTGATGACTTTTCAACCATGAGACGAATAGTGAAAAATTTGTTGCGTGATTTGGGTTTTACCAATATTTCAGAAGCGGATGATGGAAGTACAGCATTGCCAATGTTACAAGGTGGTGATTTTGACTTTGTGGTAACTGATTGGAATATGCCAGGGATGCAAGGAATAGATTTATTGAAAGCTATTCGTGCAGATGAATCTTTAGCTCATTTACCTGTTTTGTTAATTACTGCTGAAGCCAAAAAAGAGCAAATTGTTATGGCAGCACAAGCTGGCGTAAATGGTTACATAGTAAAACCTTTTACTGCAGCAACATTAAAGACCAAGCTTGATAAGATTTTTGAGCGTTTGGGCTAATTTATTTCCTTTTATTTAGGAATTTTTCATGACAGTTGCATTAACTAAAAGCATTACGCTTGAACAGGCTAAGTTGTTTGTTGAATATCTTGAAAATGATCAGCAAGATAAAGCAGATGCACTAATGGCCGAAATTCAAAATCCAATTAATTCTGATTTATTTGCCGAAATTGGTAAATTAACGCGTCAATTACATGATTCGTTAATGAATTTTCAACTAGATTCACGTTTAAATGATCTAGCAACAGCAGATATACCAGATGCTAAAGAAAGACTCAATTATGTTATTAGTCGCACAGAAGAAGCGGCTAATAAAACAATGGATGCAGTAGAGTCAATTTTTCCTGCCGTTGATAGTATTCAAGAACAATTACAGTTAGTTGAGCCAGATTGGCAAAAACTAATGAGTAATAAAATTGATTTAAATGAGTTTAAAGGTCTTTGCCATCATATTGATAAATTATTAAAAATGACAGGCAAAGAATCAATTAACATTCATTCATTGATGACAGAAGTATTGATGGCACAAGATTTTCAAGATCTTACTGGACAGGTAATACGAAAAGTCATCGATTTAGTTAGAGAAGTAGAAGAAAGTTTGATCAGTATGTTAACTGCTTTTGGTATTACTGAAGATATGCTTTCTAGTGCCCAAGACAAAACAACTAAAAGTAAGCCAAAAGTAGGTGAAAACTTAGTTGAAGGGCCAATAATGAATAAAGAAGAAAGAGATGATGTCGCCGTTGATCAAGATGATGTTGACGATCTTTTATCCAGTTTAGGTTTTTAGGGGGAATGGCTGCATGTCTTTTGAAGCAGATGAAGAAATTCTACAAGATTTTTTAATTGAAGCAGGCGAAATTTTAGAGTCTCTATCAGAGCAATTGGTTGAACTTGAAAATGATCCTGATAATGCTGAATTACTTAATTCTATCTTTCGTGGTTTTCATACCGTTAAAGGTGGTGCTGGATTTCTAGCGCTTAACGAATTAGTTGATATTTGTCATGGTGCAGAAAACGTATTTGACTTATTGCGTACGGGCAAACGGAACGTTGATTCAGCCTTAATGGATGTAATACTTCAATCTCTTGATACTGTAAATGAAATGTTTGCCTTAGTTCAAGCTCGAGAGCAATTGGTCCCAGCAGATCCAGATTTACTATCTGAGTTACATCGACTTAGTCAGCCTGAAGGTGCTGAGCCTGAAGTTACTCCAGAGCCTGAAGTTACTATAGAACCTGTCGTTGTAGAAGAGCCAGCTTTAGTTGAAAATGACAATAGTTCATCTGACTCTGATGAAATGACGGAAGATGAATTTGAAGCATTATTAGATGAACTTCATGGTAGTGGATCTTCAGTTTCCAAAGGTCCTCAAGAAACTAATGTTACAACCCCAGAATCATCAGGTACTGATATCACAGATGATGAATTTGAAGCGTTACTTGATGAATTGCATGGCCAAGGTGCTTTTTCTTCAAATACAGCTGCAAGTCCGGCGGGTTCAGCTAGTATTGCAAATGATTCCGATGAAATTAATGATGACGAATTTGAAGCGCTACTCGATGAACTTCATGGTAAGGGCAATAGTCCCAAACAAGCTCCTAGCGTTACGCCTGCAGCTGCAAAAGTAGAAACACCTAAAGTAGCCCCTAAGCCAAAAGCTGCTCCTGCAGTAAAATCAGCTCCCGTAGCGAAACCTAAAGCGAAACCAGCGACCGCCACTAAAGCACCTGCAAAATCGGCTGCACCGTCTATTCCCCAAGGGGAAACAACAGTAAGGGTTGATACTAAACGTTTAGATAAAATAATGAATATGGTTGGTGAATTAGTACTGGTACGTAACCGATTAACAAGTTTAGGATTAACAAAAGACGATGAAGAATTGTCAAAAGTTGTTTCAAATTTAGATGCTGTAACCACCGATTTACAAGGTGCGGTGATGCAAACCAGAATGCAGCCAATTAAGAAAGTATTTGGTCGTTTTCCACGAGTTGTTAGAGATTTAGCGCGCAGTTTAAACAAAGAAATTAAACTTGTGTTAGTTGGTGAAGATACGGATTTAGATAAAAATTTAGTCGAGGCATTAGCTGATCCCTTAGTGCATTTAGTGCGGAATTCTGTTGATCATGGTGTAGAAGAACCCGATGTACGTGAAGCAAAAGGTAAACCTAGAGAAGGCTCAGTAATATTATCAGCTTCACAAGAAGGGGATCACATTTTATTAACCATCAAAGATGATGGTGCAGGAATGGATCCTGAAAAATTAAAAAATATTGCAATAGAAAAAGGCGTACTTGACGCTGACGCTGCTGCAAGAATGCCAGATAGAGAAGCATTTAGTTTGATTTTTGCTCCTGGCTTTTCAACAAAAACTGAAATTTCTGAAGTGTCTGGTCGTGGTGTAGGCATGGATGTGGTTAAAACAAAAATCACTCAGTTAAATGGTACTGTCGATATTGATTCTGAAATTGGTGTTGGAACAGTTTTAGAAATTAAAGTGCCATTAACATTAGCCATATTGCCAACGTTAATGGTAAGAATTAGCAAGCAAATATTTGCTTTACCTTTAGCAGGGGTAAATGAAATTTTTCATTTAGACTTAACCAACACTAATATTGTTGATGGACAACTTACAATTATCGTTAGAGAAAAAGCTATCCCATTATTTTATCTAGATGAGTGGTTAGCAAAAAATTTCTCAGGTAAGAAACGCGAAAAAGGTCATGTTGTTATTGTACAAATAGGTAACCAACAAATAGGTTTTGTTGTTGATGGTTTAATCGGTCAAGAGGAAGTTGTAATTAAACCACTTGATCAATTATTACATGGTACCCCAGGCATGTCAGGAGCGACTATTACTAGTGATGGCGGCATTGCTTTGATACTGGATGTGCCAGGCATGTTAAAATTTTACGCAAAAAAATCTGCAGTTCATCAAAAGCTACGTTCATAACTGGCTTAATGCCTAACATTCAAAAGGATCATAAAAAATGATCTTTTTGAATATATAGTAAAAGAGAATTTTAATGGCGTATAAAGTTTTAGTTGTTGACGATTCTAGCTTTTTTAGACGTCGCTTAACGGATATTTTAAATCAAGATCCAAATCTAACGGTGATCGATGTAGCAGTTAACGGTCGAGAAGCTGTAGATAAAGCGATTAAATTAAAACCTGATGTAATAACAATGGATATTGAGATGCCGATTCTCAATGGCATTGCCGCTGTTACTCAAATAATGGCTCAAGCACCAACTTCAGTCTTAATGTTTTCTTCATTAACACATGAAGGGGCAAAGGCTACGATTGAAGCACTTGAAGCTGGTGCGCTAGATTTTTTACCTAAAAAATTCAATGAAATAGCTCAAAATAACGAAGAAGCTGGAAAGTTACTTAGACAGCGTGTTGTAGAATTAGCGAGAAAAAAAGGCATGGTTGCTCGTCAACATTCACGTGCAAGAGTACCAGCCCGTTCTGTTTTACCCACCCCCGAAGTTAAAAAAGATATTAATTTACGCACATCTCCTACAAGCGAAAATATTTATTCTAACTATAAACGCTCTTCAGGAAAAAAATACAAATTATTAGCTATTGGCACTTCAACAGGTGGGCCTGTAGCTTTACAAAAAATATTGACTCAAATACCGGCAGATTTTCCACTGCCAATCATTCTTATTCAACATATGCCTGCAGCATTTACCGCTGCTTTTGCTAATCGATTAAATACTTTGTGTAAAATTAAAGTGAAAGAAGCTGAGAATGGTGATTTGCTTAAACCTGGTTGCGCTTATTTAGCACCCGGTGGACAGCAAATGTTAATAGATGGTACGGAAAATGCTGCAAAATTAAAGGTGCTTGTTGATAACTCACCAAGAGTTACATATAAACCAAGTGTAGATATTAGTTTTGGTTCAGCTGCAAAAGTGTATGCGGGTAATGTACTAGCAATTATATTAACTGGCATGGGAGCTGACGGGAGAGAAGGGTCACGTATGTTAAAAAGCAAAGGTGCTACCATTTGGTCACAAGATGAAGCGACATGTGTTGTTTACGGAATGCCACAAGCCGTAACAGCTGCAGGTATTTCTCAACTTGAATTACCTTTACAAGATATGTCTAGTGCTTTATTGAAGGAGATTTCTCATGGATAAGCTCAGTTTTGCTGGGCTTTTTGTAGCTTTAATTGCTGTGTTTTTAGGCTTTACCATTGAAGGAGGAGCCTTTTCTACTCTATTTGAGTTACCAGCCTTTTTAATTGTTGTTGGTGGAACATTAGGTGCCGTAATGTTGCAATCTTCAACGAGACAATTTTTTCATGCATTTTCATTATTAAAATGGGTTTTTGTGACACCAATTTTTAATATAGAAAAAGGGATTGAAAATGTGGTTCTTTGGGCTGAAAAAGCTCGTGAATCAGGGTTTTTAGTTTTAGAGAATATCGCGATAGAAGAAGAAGACGTATATGTTCAGAAAGGATTGAATTTATTAGTTGATGGTGAAGAAACTGAAAATTTACGTGCCTCATTAGAACTAGATTTAGATATTACCCGTGAACATAATTTACGTTCAGCAGCGATATTCGAATCAATGGGAGGATATAGTCCAACTATCGGAATTTTAGGGGCCGTGTTAGGGCTAATTCAAGCGATGGGGCACTTAGATGATCCAACAAAACTAGGGCAAGGTATTGCCACTGCGTTTATTGCTACAATATATGGTGTTGGTTTCGCAAATATAATTTATATACCGATTGCTAATAAAATTAGAGCAATAATTCATAATCAAAATATGTATAGAGAAATGATAATAGAAGGATTGGTTGCTATCGCAAATGTAGAAAATCCTAGAGCAATAGAAAATAAATTATCAGCCTTTAGGTTATAAAAATGAATAGATTGCGCCAACGCCGACATTCAATAGAACACGATAATGTAGATCGTTGGTTAGTCTCTTATGCCGATTATATGACCTTACTCTTTGCATTGTTTGTTGTACTTTATGCTATGGCAATGGTTAAAGAGAAAAAATTTGAAACGGTAACTGAATCGTTAGGACGCGTATTTCAAGCAAATCACGATCTTCCAAAAAATCGTGGACACGGTGACGATATTTTACCGGTTAATTCAAGTCAAACAAAAAAAAATCTTTATGGTAACGATATATTAGATGTTAAAGGTGCTGAACTTGTTGATGGTGAACCGAAATTATCTAATATTGAAGAAAATGAAATTGGCACAAATTTATCTTCATTAGAAAAAAAATTAAATAAAGCGCTGTTTGATGTGATTGAATCTGGTTACGCGCAATTAAAAATTGATGGCGACTGGCTAGAAATTGAATTAAATAGTGCCTTATTATTTCCAAGTGGTTCTGCTTCTCCAACTAATTCGGCAAAAGCTATCATGAATGTTATTTTTGATGTCATTGGTGAAGTGAGTAATTATGTTCGGGTAAGAGGCTATACTGATAACCAACCTATAGATAACGAAATTTTTTCTTCAAATTGGGAACTTTCTGTCGCGCGAGCAACGGCTATTTTGTCTTTACTTCAAGATTTAGAAATGCAACCTGCGAGGATGGCTATAGAAGGTTATGGCCAGTATTATCCTAATGGAGATAATACTACAGTACAAGGTAGAGCCCAAAATAGAAGAGTGGTAATCGCTATTTCAAAATACGGAATACAAGCCTCTAATTTGCTAGCTACTCCTACTATTAGTGTTAAAGATGTTGCCGCAATTAAAGATATTAGTGATAAAAATGGGAACATTAATAAAATTAGAGTAATACAATTAAAAGATGGTGGTTTACGTATAACAACCCGTACTGATGATCTTCCAACGAATAAAATTGTTGATGAGAAAGAATAAAATTAGCGAATAAGCTAAACTAAAAGTTAACATAGCAAATTTAGTTTAATTAATAGGATAATCTATTGGTAGTTTGGACGGTAGCAAATCAAAAAGGTGGTGTTGGTAAAACAACAACAACTATATCATTAGGAGGATTACTGGCAGAACAAGGTTATAAAGTTTTGCTTGTTGATACCGATCCCCATGCATCTTTAAGCTATTATTTTGGCATTGAGTCTGAAGATCTTGATTTAAGTGTTTATAATTTGTTTGTTCAAGTTTCGTCTAAAGAGCAAATATTGCAAAGTTTGTGCCCAACCAAATACGAAAATATCGATATTTTACCCGCAGTAATGGGTTTAGCTACATTGGATCGTTCATTGGGGGCTAAAGGTGGCATGGGTCTTGTGCTTAAAAAAGCATTAGACAAAATTGCCGATGAGTACGATTACATTTTAATGGATTGTCCGCCAGTTTTAGGGGTGTTAATGGTAAATGCATTAGCGGCTTCTGATCGTATTATTGTACCAGTTCAAACTGAGTTTTTGGCCTTAAAGGGGCTGGATAGAATGATTAAAACTATGGAAATAATGCAAGTAGAACAAAAATATCCATTTAATTTTTCAATAGTACCTACTATGTTTGATAAGCGCACAAAAGCTTCTTTAATGGCGTATCGTCGTTTGCAAGAACAGTACCCTAATAATATTTGGAACGGGGTGATTCCTGTTGATACAAATTTTAGAAATGCAAGTCAGATCCAGCGTGTTCCATCTGATTATTCAAGTTCGTCACGAGGTGTGTCAGCTTATCGTTTACTACTTAATCACTTATTAAAATTACCAAACACGAGATCGTAAATGTCTAAATCACTGCCTGCGAGTAAAAAAGTGATGGTAAATTATCTTTCTGAGCTATTAACAGAAGATAAACCTGCAGCTGTTATTCGCACAGAAGAAGAAAAGCAACTTGAACGATTAATGCAACAAGTAAATGTTGTTGAGCAAAAATCACCTGAAGAAAAGGTACAAACAACTACAGATTTAAAAGCTAAAAAATATATTGATAAGACGGTAAAAATCTCAAAAGAGATTGATCAAACTGAAAAATTAACTACAGCTAAGGCTCAAGGCGGAATTAAGTTAGATAAGCTAAAGAGCTATCGTGAGGGCGATTTTCAAGCGATGTTTTTTGATGTTGCAGGACTTATAGTCGCTGTCCCGTTAATAGAGTTAGGCGGTATTCATAATGTCGAAAAAACAACAGCATTAATGGGAAAGCCTAACTGGTTTAGTGGCGTTATGGTTCATCGTGATGAAAAAATTAACGTTGTTGATACAGCATTATGGGTTATGCCAGAAAAATGTGATCAAAAATTAAAAAATTCGCTAAACTATCAATATATTATTATGCTTAGTGATAGTAATTGGGGATTATCGGCTGAAAAATTAGTTGATACTGTTATTTTAAAGCAAGATGATGTTAAATGGCTAGATTCACCGAGTAAAAGACCTTGGTTAGCCGGTTTAGTGAAAGACCGAATGTGTGCCTTGTTAGATGTAGAATCATTAATTAAACTGTTGAATCAAGGTATGGGAAAATAATCATTTTTGCTATAATTACATATAATTTAAAAATAAGAGGCGAGTTGTATGTCTGATGAAAGACGCACTACCAGTAATAAAATCGATCCAAACGATGAAGTACTACAATGGGTTACATTTAAATTAGAAACTGAAACCTACGGTATTAATGTAATGCAAGTACAAGAAGTACTACGTTATACCGAAATAGCCCCTGTACCTGGTGCTCCAAGCTATGTTTTAGGCATTATAAATTTACGTGGCAACGTCGTTACTGTTATAGATACACGTTCTCGTTTCGGTTTAGAATCTAATGAAATTAGTGATAATACCCGTATCGTAATTATTGAAGCTGAAAAGCAAGTTATTGGTATTTTAGTTGATAGTGTTGCTGAAGTTGTTTATTTAAAAGCTTCTGAGATTGATGATGCACCAAATGTTGGCAATGATGATAGCGCTAAATTTATTCAAGGCGTAAGTAATCGTGAAGGTGAGTTGTTGATTTTAGTCGATTTAGATCAGTTACTCAGCGACGATGAATGGGATGAATTAAAGCATTTTTAATAATATATGCGGGTAAAATAAACCTTTATATTATTAATGCATCTAAATAACGTGCTTATGAATGATATTATGTCCCTATCTGTAATTTTGGTTTTAGCTTTATTGGCACTATTTTTTTGCTTAATCTGGTTTTTGATTACCCATAGAAATAAGTTAACTAAGCTCGAATTCACACTTAATGAGCTAACGATTTTATTTCAAAATATTCAACAAATATCAGAAAGTAACCGCAGTCGAATTGAAGAAATCGAACATCAACAAATTAAGCAAAAAAAATATAATCAAGATAATAAAAATGATTTATTATTTAATTTGGACGATATTAATCAGCAATTATCTCGAATAAAAAATAATGTCGAAACATTAAGTACGCAACAGCCTGAAGATAAATTATATTCTCGGGCATTTAAACTTGCCGAATTAGGTGCTGATGTTGATGAAATATCAAAAACATGTGAAATCCCCTTAGCTGAAGCCGAAATGTTACTTGCAGTTCATCAAAATAAAGTGGGTAATACCTAATCTTACAGAATTATCTCCTTAAGTTATTTAATTGAATAAATAACATGGTAGAATCTATTTCAAACTATTCTGTATTCAAAATAAAAAATGAAATTTTTTGCATCTATTCTCTTGGTTATGAGTGCTACCGTACTTTCTGGTTGTGCTACTACAGCCAATAATGGCTCATCTTCAGATCCTAAAGATCCCTTTGAATCAATCAATCGCCCTTTATGGACGTTTAATTGGGATTATTTAGACAAATACGTAACTAAACCTGTCGCGACTGCTTATGCAGAATATACACCGATGCCAGTTAGAACTGGAGTATATAATTTTGTTCGAAATTTGGATGAACCAGCAACAATTATTAATAATATTCTTCAATTAAAATTTAAGGATGCCGCTAAAAGTACAGGTCGTTTTGTCTTAAATTCAACAATTGGTATTTTAGGCGTTTTTGATCCGGCAAGCGATTTTGAATGGATGAGAAAAAAAGAAGAGTTTGGTGAAGTTTTAGGTTCTTATGGTGTTGGTGATGGACCATATTTAATGTTGCCATTTTTAGGACCTAACTCTGTTCGCGAAGGTGTCGGTGATTATGTTGACGGATTATATTGGCCACTTGCGATTATCGATTTTTGGCCTAATGTATTGAGGTTAGGGGTTAAAGGCCTTGAACTTAGAACTCAATTAGTAGAACAAGAAAGTTTAATTAATGAATCTATTGACCCTTATATTTTCATAAAAAATGCATATTTTCAGAACATGCGTTTTAAAGTCTACGACGGCAACCCTCCTGTTGAAATAAATGAAAAAGAAGATGAAGAATTAGAGTCATTTATGGATGAGTTGGAATAATAATAAGATAAGTAACGATTAAAGGATAATTTACTGGCTAACTTTCAGTTAGTTAATTATAATGTGCGCGAATTCAAACTTTATCCGCCTTTTTTGTTCGCTCGGCGGATAAAACGACTAAAAGATGAATGAAAAATAAATCATCTTTAAATGGTATCACTATATGTTATTTTTTTTGCCGGCGATAATCGTTGCATTTTTTTCTTCAATTTTAACCATTAAAATTCTTCTGCCATTAGCTCCTCAAATTGGTTTGGTCGATTTCCCAAGCGAACGAAAGAGGCATGATGGCGCAATCCCTCTTATTGGTGGGATCTCCATTTTTACCGGCGTTTTAATCGCTTCAACCTTGTTTGTACAACAAAGCCAATTATTGAATTTATATTTAATATCCTCTGCTCTTTTAGTTTTTATCGGCACAATGGACGACATTTATGATTTGAATGTTGCTCCCCGGATGATATTTCAAGGTTTAGTTGCTGCGATTATGGTTTTTGGTGGCGGTGTTTATATTAGTGATTTTGGAAATTTATTATCTTATGGTGATATAAATATTGGCTCCTACGGTATGATTTTCACATTACTTGCTTGTATTGCCGCTATTAATGCCTTTAACATGATTGATGGTATAGATGGTTTGGCTGGTTCGATGAGTATTGTTAGTATTTCTTCGATTGCTATTTTAAACTTATACTCAGATCTAATGAATACTTTATTACTACAACTTATTCTTATTGTTGCGATTATTCCTTACCTATTCTATAACGTTAGTACTAGGAATCCACGCGGTAAAAAAATATTCATGGGTGATGCTGGCAGTATGTTCATGGGGTTAACTGTTATTTGGTTATTATCAATGGGCACTCAAGGTGAGAAACCATCTTTTCATGCTGTAACTGCATTATGGTTAATTGCAATTCCACTAATGGATATGTTTTCGATTATGATCCGCCGAATTCGTAAGGGAGATTCACCGTTTAAAGCAGATAATGGTCATTTACATCACATCTGTATGCGCGCAGGACTCTCATCAAGACAAGCATTATGGGTTATTAGCTCGGTATCAATAGTGTTTGCTCTTATAGGAATAATTAGTGAAATATTTCAATTCCCTCAATGGTTAATGTTAGGTTTATTTATACTGATATTTTTTATTTATAGTTACCTTCTACAACATGCTTGGCGCTTTACTAAAATATTACGTTAACAATTGATTTATATCGACTAGCCTTAATTATATTGTTAATATTTGTCATAATTTATATATCCAATAATTGGTAAGTTTTTATGCACAAATATCGTGGCTTTACAATGATCGAGTTACTCATTGTTATTGTTATTTTAGGTTTGATGGCCTCTCTTGTTGCTCCAAAGTTTTTCTCTCAATTAAGTACTGCAGAGCGCGGTATTGCTTCAGCACAAATGAATTCATTTGAAACCGCGCTTGATACCTATCGATTGGATATGGGAAATTATCCAGAAAAATTAGAAGAGCTACGTAAAAGTGATAAACCTCGTTGGGACGGTCCTTATTTACCTAAAGCTGTACCTCTTGACCCCTGGGGAAACCCCTATATTTATAGTACACCCGGTGAAGATGGTTCCCCATATAAAATTATGACTTACGGCGCTGATGGTAAAATTGGCGGTAAAGATAGTAACGAAGACATAGTTCACAAATAATGCAATTATCACAATTGTTGAGTCAGAAATTTTCGGTTACAAAAGATGATTTATCTCGCGCTGAAAATTACCAAAAGAAATTTGGGGGACGCCTAGAGCAAATTTTGGTAAATATGGGCAGCTTACCTGATGATCAAATTCCAGATCTTTATAGTCAATTTTTACAACTCCCAATAATCAATATTACCGATTGGCTTGATCAACAAATGCCAAAAGTTGGTGATGAAATATTAACTTTATTATTAGCCCATCAATGGGTGCCATTATCGGTTGATAATAATCAATGGCTATTTGCTTGTCGCTTTCCTTTAGAATTAGCCGTGAATGAATGGTTAAGCCAAAATAATATCGATGCTACGCTATATTTAGCAAGCGAGGCCGATATCTTAGCTTTATCGGCCAAATTTGAACAACTCAACCAGCAAGAGAATGATCAAAATCACGAATTTTTAGGTGACGAAGAAGATCGCCTAAGAGAACTGGCTACCGAAGCACCAACGGTTAATTTACTTAATTCACTAATAACTAGAGCATTAAGACAAGGTGCATCCGATATGCATTTAGAACCATACAATAACCGTTATCGAGCACGTTTTCGTGTTGATGGTGTATTGCATGAAGCTGAATTAATATCACCAAAAATGCAACTTCCCATTATCACGCGTTTAAAAATATTGTCAGGCATGGATATAGCAGAAAAACGTCGCCCTCAAGATGGTAAAATTGAAATGAAAATTGCGAATCAAGAATTAGATATTCGTGTTTCTGCATTACCTCTAAATGATGGCGAATCAATGGTATTACGTTTTCTACGTAAAGATAATGTTCAATATGATATGTCGGTATTGGGCTTGTCTAATGATATTGAAAGCATGATCCGTGAAGATATTAAAACAACAGCAGGCGTTGTTTTGCTTACAGGTCCAACAGGCTCAGGTAAAACCACCACGTTATACACATTTTTAAATGCCTTAAATAACGACGATGTAAAAATTATCACCCTTGAAGACCCTGTTGAATATCAACTTGAGGGCATTAACCAAGTGCAAGTAAATAGTGATATTGGTTTTGATTTTTCTGCAGGTTTACGCAGTATTGTTCGTCAAGATCCTGACATTATTATGCTTGGTGAAATTCGAGATAAAGAAACTGCACAAATAGCTTTGCAGTCAGCTTTAACGGGGCATTTAGTTTTTTCTACCGTGCATACCAATGACGCTGCTAGTGCTTATACCCGTTTATTAGATCTAGGTGTAGAAGAATTTTTACTTAATGCCGCTTTAGTTTCCATTGTTGCCCAACGATTAGCAAGAAAAGTTTGTGAGCATTGTGTAACACCGCATCCTGATGCCAATGCTTTAATTGAAAAATATAATTTACTGGTATTAGCTCAACAATTTAATTTACCAACTATTACTTTAACCAAAGGTCAAGGTTGTAGTCATTGTGCTAATACGGGTTATAAAGGGCGAATGGCTATAACTGAGTATTTGCGCTGCGATGACGAAATAAATGCAATGCCAAAAGATGCTGATTTTATTCCCAAAGCTAAAAAACATAATGCAAGCTTGCAACGTAGAACATTGCTAGAAGATGGGTTTTATAAAGCTATTCAAGGATTAATAACGGTTGAGGAAGTTATAAGGGTCGCTGGATAATGCCATTGTTTCTTTATAAGGCTTATGATCAATCAGGCGCAAAGGTTGATGGGCAAATTGAAGCAGGCACGAAAGAACTCGCTTTAATTGAATTAAAAAAGAAAAATTTATTAGCTACCGAAGTTAAAGTATTTGGTGAAGTAAATAACGGCTTATTTCAATTTTCTAAAAAAGTTTCACTAAGCGAACTTGAATTTTTAACCGCAGAGCTTAGCTTGTTACTCGAATCAGGTGTGCGTATTGATAAAGGCATTGATATTATCAAACGAACTAAAGCAAAACCCGCTTTAGCTAAATTACTTACTGATATCAGCAACGATATAAAGCAAGGCAAAAGTTTATCATCAGCCTTTGCTGAACATAGTAATGTATTCGATCCCCTGTATTGTAATTTAATTGAATTAGGAGAAGCATCCGGGAATTTAAGTGAAATATTTTCGGGGCTAGCTAAAGATTTAAAATTTCGCCGTGAATTACAACGAAAAATTACCAGCTCATTGGCTTATCCCATGGTGATATTTTTTGTCTGTATTTTAGCTGTTTTCTTTATTTTTAATTTTATCATTCCCAAAATGTCAGCCATGTTTAATGGCGTAGAAAATTTGCCTTGGTATACCAGCGCAATGTTATCTACCAGTGCTTGGATGATTCAATATCAAGGGCTTTTGGTCGTCGGTGTTCTCGCCGCTGTTTTTGCTTTAATTGCTGCAGCCAAGCAGCCAGCTTTTATAAAGTGGTGGCAGGGGGTTAGTTTGAAATTACCAGTGCTTAAAACCGCTATTGTTACGGTAGAACGTATTCGATTTAATAGCGGTTTAGCGATGATGGTAAAAGCGGGTGTACAAATAGATAGAGCTATAGGTCTGTCAGCTGGGAATATAAAAAATCAGCAACTAAAACGTGAAATGGATATTGCGAAAAATAAAGTAAAAAGTGGTAGTGCTTTAACGCCGGCCTTACAACAAACTTCACTTTATCCTGATTTTTTTATCTCGCTGTTAGAAGTGGGCGAAGAATCGGGCAATTTACAACGCGTATTTGAAGAAATTGCTGATCGATCTCGCCAAGAATTTGAATCTTGGACCGAACGTATGACCACTTTACTTGAACCGTTAATGATACTATTTATGGGCGGTTTTGTGGGGGGCGTGGTAGTGGTAATGTTATTAAGTATGGTCTCAATTAATGACATTGGTTTTTAATATGTTTTTTTGTTTTTTATGTGATCAACAAAATGTTTATTCAAAAAAATAAGCGTATATATAAAGGTTTTACTTTAATTGAACTGATGGTCGTTATGGCGATTGTTGCAGTTTTAATGGCTATGGTAGGGCCATTAGCAATAAACACCTTAGATAAAGCACAAGCAAAGCAAGAAATGCTAACTATGAAAAATTGGTTTCGTAAAATTAGTTATCGTGCATTCTCAACTGGGACAGCCTATCAATTAAAATTATCCGGGAAAAAAGCAGAATTATTTAGTGTTACCCAAACTGAAAATGGCGATTTTATAGATATAAATCCGATCTTAAGCAAAACGCTTGAATCCTTATTTTTTAATCCTCAAATTCTTTATTATAATGGTAAAGGTTTTGTATCACCAACTACTGTAATTGGCACTTATAGAAATAAACCATTAAAAGTCGATTTAAGTTCATTGGTAAATGACGAAAAAAATAATGAAAAATAGTCTGTGTATATCAAATTTTAAAACACAAGGTTTTACGTTAATTGAAGTAATGGTGGCTGCAGTGATTTTATTTTCTGTAATAGCTAGTGTTTCTATGATTTACCGGGGAGCTTTTATAAGTAGCCAAAAAGCTAACGACCATATTAAAATTACGGGTGTCCTACCCTCTGTATTATCGACAGTCCGTTATAATCTCCGCCAGCAAGGAAATTCACCATTAACTGAGATTAATGATCAAGGAAATACTTGGGATGTAAGTTATCAATGGCAAGCAGAATTACTTGAATATAAATCTGCTCCTGATAGATTTGATGTTGACAATGGTAAATTCATCACCCCTCAAAAAAAGTATAAACTCTGGCAGGTAACACTAATTTTAAAAAATAATGGTTTGAGTAAAAAGTATAAATATAAAGAATTGAGCTGGTCGGATGTTTAACTATAACAACCAAAATACAAATGGTTTTACATTGATCGAATTAATGATCGCCATTTCAATTCTGTCAATGTTGTTATTTACTGGTTCATACACATACAGTTTAATGTCACAACGTTGGAACAAAGAACTAGGTACTTTTTCAACTTCAGCTAAAATAGCCAAAAACTTAACTATCTTACAACGACTCATTGAAGGTGTGCAGCCTTATGTGGTTATTGATAATAAAAAATCACCCTCATTTTTTTTTATTGGAGATGAGACAAGTTTATTAGCAGTCAGTCGTGCTGGTATATTTAGTGGTGATTATCCAGAAATTTTTCGTTTAACAACCATTGAAAATAGCAATGGATTAGTAGATTTAGTGTACCAATCAGCTTCTACAGAAAATGTATTACTTATAGGTACTGATCAAGAGATTAATTTTACTAAAAAATTAGTGTTATTTAACAATTTAGAAAAAGTTGAATTTAGGTATTATGGCTGGAATAATCTTTCAGAAAAAAGCAATTCCTCTGAAAATGGCAAACATAAAAACTGGCTACCTAACTATTCGGGGATAAATAAACAATTAACTCCAGAATTGATTAATCTAAAACTAACAAAATCAAATTCGGACATACAAATCTCTATCTTTTTAGATAGTAATCCAGAACATTTTTTATCACCATATATGGGAGAGGGTGAATGAACTCCTGTATGCATAATTTAGTTTCAATCAATGGGATTAATTTAAATCACTTAATATTCAAACAAAAAGGAATTGCATTAATTCAAGTTTTACTTATTTCTGCAATATTATCAGTTTTAGCTTTATATTTAACTAGTACGGCGAAAAACCAAGTCAAAATTGCGCAATGGAGCGATGATAAAGCTCAAGCGCTTGTCGAAATGCAGAGTTCAGAATCAGTATTGATATTCAACTTGTTAACCAAGAAAAGAGCTATAGATTTATCGAATAATACAAGTGGTGGTGTTTCTGCGCAGTGGAATTTTTTTGCAAAACCATTTTTTATAGATAAATATACTGAAATTCAACTGCAAGACCAAACGGGATTAATTAATGCCCATTACCCCCAGCAAAAATATTTAAAATTATTGATTGCTAGTTTTGGTTATAATTCTTTTAAAACAAATCAAATAGTTGATAGCTTGTTAGATTGGCAAGATATTGATAATATCCCTCGCGTTAATGGTGCTGAATTTAACAGCTACACTACAAATATTCGAAATGGTCCTGTTCCTGACTTACATGATTTTAAGTTTGTAGAGGGTATAACACCAGAGTTAGAAAGAGTGCTACTAAACAATACAACTATTTATCGAATGGGCAGTTTTAACCCTACAAATGCACCAAAATATTTATTGAAAGCCATAACTAATAGCGATGTAGCAGAAAAAATAACAGAATTACGAAATAACAATAAATTAACAAAACAGAATTTTACTCAGATCACTGGTATTATAGAAGATGATGATGTCTTCTTTTTCCCATCGAATTATTTTAATATAAAACTCAAGAGTAGAGTGGGGGATTCTATAGTTGAAAAAAAATTAACTGTGGACCTACAGTCTTACGCTTCTGGTAATAAAAGCCCTGTGAATATTCTTGCTAATCGCGATTAGCCTGAAATAACAAAATGAAAATATGCAATGATACTAACGCCTTTAAAAAAAGATTATTCACAATCCAAATCAACAAAAATAGCTAATCAGTTTTTATGTAAATTGATCGGTTATTTTAACGGTGAAATACAACGTATTACACTTAACACAAACAATGAATTTAGCTTTGAAAAGTTAATAGAAAACCAAAAAACACCAACAGTCTTGATTGTTGAAAGACAATACTATTCTGAGAAAAATACTAAATACCCTATAGTAAATAAAGCAGAGTTAAAAAAACTACTTTGCTTGGAATTTGGCGACGATGAATATATTAAATATCATATTTGGGATGTTAGTGATGGCCATACCTATGTAAATGTGTGGCATTTTAATAAAGAAATTCCTAAAGCAACAGTGCTTATTCCTGAAAGTTTGTTAATTGCATTATTTGCTGAAAATAACCAAATAATTGAAGTAAGTAAAAATCCAAATTTGTTTGTAATGCAGCAATCAAAAGCAGTGCATTCAACTATTAAAACGACTTTTATTGATTCTGTACAAAATTTTGCACTTTCTGTTGGGGCTCCTCAAAAAGAAATTATTATTAATTTCGAAACTGAGCAACTACCAGAATATTTTATTTCAGCGGTAAAAAAAATGCCACTTAGGTTGCTGAAGAGTTTTATATTGTGGCCAAAGATAACTCAAAAAGTAGATATAATTAAAAATTTATTTACGCCATTTTTTTTAATTCTTGGTTGTTATTTGTTATTAAGCAGTGCTTATATAACCTACAAACTGGATGCTTTAGAGATGCAAGCTTCCCTTAGTAAAGACAATATATCATCAGCATTATTACAAGAGCAAAATTTAACTAAAGACTCAAAGCGTTATTATGCATTGAGAGATTTTCTTTCTACACAACACAATAGCTCACTTTTATGGGATGTAATGTTGGTTGTTTTCCCAAAAGCAGACTTTTCAAATATAAGAGTTGTAAATAATCGTTATGTGTTACGTGGTACAACAACAAAAGCGACCGATTTGCTTGAAATACTCAGTAGTATAAAACAAGTTAATGATGCCAAATTTGATTATCCGACCCGAAAAGCAAGAAAATTAGAAAGTTTTGTTATCAGTTTTACCCTTATTAATCAGACTGAAAGTAAAATTGTTAAAAATCAGCTTAAGGGGAAAATTAATGAATGATTTAAAAAAGCATGCTTTTTTGTTATCTATTATTTTTGTTTTAATCATAATGAAGTTTATCGTTTTACCCATCTTTGAGTGGCAAGATGATAAATTATCAAATATACGCTTACTCGAAAAAAAACAAATAAAAGTTCAACAAGTGTTAGCTAATCAACAAGAATATATTGAGGCTAATGACAATTTATTTACCATATTTAATCAAGTTAATTCAGTGTTTAGTCATTATAAAAATGAATCTGCTTTTAAATTGGCACAACAAAAAAATATTGAAAAACTATTAGCCGAATTCAACTTGAAATCTCAAAATATTGGTTGGAAAGGTGTTTCATTAGTTGAACAACTACAGCTACAACGATTTCAAGTTGGAATTCAATTTAAGGGCAAAAGTATTGATGTAATTAATTTTATCATTGCATTAGAAAAACAGCCTAAATGGATAGACATTATAGATTTTAATTTCTCTATAAAAGGACAAAAAGAAGGGACGATCGGCAGAATGGATGGTCGAATAAATATGAATATGTATAATGACGCGGAATTCATTCAAGCTACAAAAATTTCAAAAGGGTAATGAAATGAATCATAAAATTTATTTTGATATCTCTTTCTTAAAAAATAAATTAAGTTTAAGTGTTTATGTTATTGTTATTGCTTGGTTGTTTTTTGATGTTAACGCACGTTTTTTTAAGCCTATAAATTTAAATTCGGTTCAACAATCAGTTAATGATTTTCAACCATTTGTACTACCACAAATAAATGAAAAATTTGCGGTAAAATTGTCAGGTAAATATAAAAAATATCGGGTGTTAGACGAGCTAAAAAAAGAAAAAACTTTAGGGATGACACTAACGCAACAGGCTTTACAGCAAGGAAAGCTGGATACCTTTTTTTCTGGCGATAATAAACTGAAGTTGAAAGCCGTTATTAAAACTAATAATACTCTTAAGAAAAATTATTATGCACTTATCGAGATTGAAAATATTGTAACAAACACTAAAAAAATAACTAAGTATTATCAAGATGAAACATTATTTGGTTATAAATTATCAATTCTAAATAATACTCAAGTAAATTTATTTTCATCAAAAAACAACATGAATAATATTACTTTAGTAATGTATAAAAACTGAATTATTAATTTACCACTAACTTAAATTAGCCGAGTTTTCAAAAAATGAATTTTTTTAAATATTTCTCCTCTACCGTTTTCTTATTTATTTTTGTGTCTGCTTGTGCAAACAATCCTAACGGTAAGGTTAATTCACCAAAATCGTATTTAGAACAAACGAATAAAAAATCAGCCACTAAACAGAAAGATGAATTCAATTTGTCTAAGGATATTAAAGGTATTAGTGTTGATAATAAAGCGATGACCTATTTACCGCCAATGGTATCTAACAGCACTTTAAAACATAACCAACAAGATTTAACCAAGAAATTTAGTGATAAAGAATTAGTAAAGTTAACCGTTGATGATTTGGCTTTAAAAGATTATTTACATTATGTGTTAGGTGAATTATTAAATGTTAGCTACATTTTAGGGGATCAACTAAAAGTAGATAAAGATACAGTAACGTTAAATTTACAACAGGATATTAGTAAGCGTAAGTTATTTACAGTTAGTGAAAGCTTACTCTCAGAACGTGGCTATGTTATTCGTTATGATGAAGGTCTTTATTATGTACATAAAGCTGAAGGTAAAGGCATAAAAGGTAATGTAGTTTATGGTTATGGACAAAAAATTACTGATGTTCCTAATACCTCATTAAATATTATTCAATTAGTGCCATTTACGTTTGGCTTGCAAACATCGTTAGCTAACACGCTTAGAAAAATTGTTAAAATAGATGTAACACCAGATTTCGAAAGAGGTGCTTTAATTTTGCAAGGTAAGCAAAAAGCTATTGTTAAAGCATTAGAGTTTATTCATTTAATGGATCAGCCTGCTTTTAAAAATCGTCATATTGGTGTTTATAAAAGTACTTATGTTGCTATTGAGCAATTAGCTAAGCAGTTACCAAAACTTTTAAAGCAAGAGGGAATTTCGGTTAACGCTAATCAACAAATAGATAAAGCTATATCGCTTGTTCCTTTAGATCGTATTGCTACATTAGTGATGTTTGCAAACTCTCAAAAATTAATAGAACGGGCAGGATTTTGGGCAAAGCAAATAGATCAAGCGCCCAGTGGTAACGAATTACAATATTTTTTATATCAACCTCAGTTCGCTCGGGCGACTGATTTAGGCGAAAGTTTAAATGTACTAATAGGTGGAGCGTCTCAAGGTATTAATTCCACCGCCTCTGCAGCAGGGCAAAATATAAAAATATCTAACAAAACTAAAAATAAAACAGCATCATCGTCTAACGAAAACATGACTTTAGTGGTGGATGAACGTGCCAATGCATTAATATTTAATACTACAGGGGATAAATATAGACAGCTATTGCCTTTAATCAAACGTTTAGATGTAATGCCAAAACAAGTCATTTTAGAAGTGATGATTGCTGAGGTAACTTTAACCGATGTTTTTAGTCAAGGTGTTGAGTTCGCATTAACCAACCAAGGCAAAGCAGCAGTTAGTGGTGGCTTTAATTTAAGTAGCGGTGCGGCAGGGTTAAAATATGTATTATCAGGTATTAAAGGTCAGTTAACGCTCAATTTATTACAAACTAATAGCCATGTTAATGTATTATCACGGCCATCATTACTTGTTCGTGATGGGGTAACCGCTAGTATTAACGTAGGTAATGACATCCCTACTGTTGGCGAAATAATTTCATCACCTAATGTTAGTGACAAAACATCAGTTATTTATCGTAAAACAGGGGTTGAATTAAGAGTTAAACCTACCATAAATGCACGTGGTGTTATTATTATGGAGATTGATCAAAAAATTAGTAAGCAAAATCCCGGAGGAGCCTCTGTAGCTGGCTCCCCCATTATTTTTGAACGCAGTATCAATACTGAAGTAGTTGCTGAAAGTGGTCAAACTATAGTGTTGGGTGGTTTGATTAGTGAAAATAGAACATTAAGCGACAGGTCAGTGCCATTCTTTTCAAGTATACCTTTGGTCGGTCATTTATTTGATAGTACAAATGACAGCAAAGACAAAACAGAATTAGTTGTTTTAGTTACGCCAAAAATTATTGAATCGCCTGACGAATGGGATGAAATTAAGCTTAAACTATCGCAAAATTTGTCAGAACTTAATATTAATCAATAAAAACAGACAATAATGCTGTTTTAGGCTTGAATTGAAATGTTTTTTTAGGTAACGTTTGCTGAGTATTAAGTTTAGGAGGTAAAATTTTTTTATCTGGTTGAAAAACGTACGTTTAGATTTGTTATACGTTAAATAATGTTGACAACGAGGTTATTGCGCTTAAACTTAGTCCTGTAAAATTGAAAGTCGCTTAGGCGACGGCCTAAGTGTAAAATTAAACGAAAATAAAATCTTGAGTATTAAATAGTTAATACTTCAAGTTTCATGAAACGAAGGAAAATAAAATGTTTAAAAAATCTTTACTAGCTACAGCTCTTATGGTTGCAGCATTTAATAGTTCAGCTGGTGTTAATACCATAGCTGGTGTTAATGTTTCTCAAGAAGGTTCAGTTGGTGCTGCCAATATCACTGTGCCAAATAGTGTGGTAACTTTAGCAGCAGAATATACTGTAGGGGACACAGTTACTTTTACTGTATCTGGTGCTTCTTTTGATACAGCTGGCTCTACTCCTGTTTTAACTGCTGCATTAGGTGGTGGTGATACAGCAACAACTGGTCTATTAAGTTCAACTGCTTCAGCAGTAACATTTCGTATAACAGCACAGACAGATGGCGCCGCTAATGGTGTTATTTACACTGGTGGAACATTTACTTTGTCTGGTATGAAGCTTACAACAGCTAGTACTATTGATGCTGTTGGTGATATTTCACTAGCCTATTCTGCATCTACTTCAACTGGTATTGCTATTGATTCAGCCTCAACTAATACTGCTGTTGCAGCAACTGTTGTTGCACAATATTCTTCTGCAGTACCTACTCCAGCAGACGGTATTATTGATGTTAACAATGCACGTCAACAATTTACTGTAGGCCCATTGACGGATACTGTTGTAATAACTCCTGCTGAAGCTGTAGCTGCAGTAAATGATGCTACGTACACTGGCGCGACTCATGTTATTCATGGTGACTTTAGCTGGATGGATACTGATGCGGATTCTGCTGTAAGTGGTGCTGAATTAACGGCTGCATTTGGCATGGCTGGTGCAGGTGATGATACTTTTGCTAACACGATTAATGCGACAATGGATGAAATTACTGTAGTTGCAACCGACGCTGGTGCTAATGCAGTAGAAGCTCATACAGCTACATTCACTAACGCTGGTGTTGGTTCAGGTAATGCTGTTCTTCCTACGCAAACCTTTACTGTTGACACTTCCGTTGCTTATACTAATGTAACTGGAGCTGCAACGAAAGTTACAGGTACAGGCGTTTCTGCAGGTTCTTGGACTTTAAATGGTTCTAAAGTAACTATTCCTTATATGCCATTTGGTGATGATACTGCTGTAATTTTACGCGGTACCAACACAGGCACTCAATCAGGTGCAATGGCTGTTCGTTATATGCTTGAAGGTGTAGATACAACTTGGAATGCATTATCTGCAGACGTAACTACGTTAGCACCAGGTGTATCTAATTTAACAGCATTAGTTATGGATGCTATTAAAGCCGATGCTGGTGTTACTAAAGGTAAAGTGGCGATTGAAATTACTACTAACGTCCCTGCTTCTGCATTAACTTTTTACGCAGCGTATAAAGTTAAGAGTGAATTAGACCGTGGTTTTGTAGGTACTTTTGGTGCATTGGGTAATCTTAAAAAATCAGAAGCGGCAGCTGCTGTTGCAGGTCATTTATAAAAATTACTTAATATCTTAAGATAATTTTATATTTATTAAAAAACGAGCTCCGGCTCGTTTTTTTGTTTTATAAACAAAGAATTTATTATCACTTGTAGAGATTTATTTGAGGTATGCCTTCATGCTAAGAAAATATTTGAAAAAATTTCCTTTGATACAATACTTTCTCAAGTATTCTCGTCAACGTGATGAGATAAGTGTACTAAACACACAACTGAACTTGGCGTTTAAGCATATTGAGCATTTACATAGAACGGCTTTAAAGTCAGAAAATATAATAGCGAAAAGCGAAAAGAACAATAATAAAAACAAAGAATTATTGATTGCCTCTTTAACGAGTTACGGTGGCCGGGTCTCAACAGTAGATCAAACTATTTTAAGTCTACTTAACCAAACAGTAAAAGCAGACAAAGTAATTCTCTGGTTAGCGGAGGATGACTTTAATTTTGAACAATTACCTAATTCCCTTTTAACGTTACAGCAATATGGTTTAGAGATTAAATTTTGCCAAGACATTCGCTCTTATAAAAAACTTTTACCAACGTTAAAAATGTATCCTGATGAAATTATTATAACGTTTGATGATGATATTATTTATCCATCCGATCAAATAGAACGTTTAATGGCACATCATAACAAGTATCCTAATGCTATAATTTGTCATCGTGCCCATCAAATTAACCATGCCGAAAACGGAGGAATATTGCCCTATACTGAATGGCGTTATGATGTCGATATTGTAGAACCACGAAAAGACTTAATAGCGATTGGTATTGGCGGGGTACTTTATCCTCCTCATTGCTTGTATCAAGAAGTATTTAACCAAGAAAAATTTATGATGTTATCGCCATATGCAGACGATTTGTGGTTTAAAGCGATGGCTACTAAAAACAATACTTTAGTAAAAGTCGTAGATAGTCCAATTTCGTATCAAGATTATTTGATCATATTCAATTCGCAAAATACTTCCTTGTGGCAAGAAAACAAATATAATAACGATCAACAATTAACAAATATTTTAAATCATTATCCTGAGATAGGTGATAATTTAAATGAACATAGGCCGTTATCCACTAGTAAATGATGTTATTAACTAAGCTACTGCAACGATTACCCATTTCTTTTTATCCTTATAAGCAATTCATGCATAAAAACAAGTGCATTTTTATACATATTCCTAAAAACGCGGGTACCAGTATATTAAAAATGTTTAATGATAATGCAGGCCGGAAACATGCTAAATGGTATGACTTTTATCGAGCAAGCCATTATTTTTTTAATCGTTATACCAAATTTGCCATTATAAGAGAACCACTTGAACGGTTACATTCAAGCTATCAATATTATGTGTTAGGCGGCAATAAACAAGCTGAAGATCTTGCTATACAACAACAAATTTTAGCAAAAAGCGATAGTTTTGAAAGTTTTATAAATAATGTTTTAAATGCTGATTTTCTTATGTTGCAACTGTTGTTTCAACCGCAATATTTATATATTTACGATCGACAATTGAATTGCCGTGTTGATGTGTTATTAAGGTATGAACATTTATCTCAAGACTGGAATAATTTTGCTCATAAAATGCAATATCCTAAAAATTTACCTTGGCTTAATGCGAGTAAAAATAAATATGACAATAGTGAAGATAATTCTTTAGAAATAAGTTCTGCCGCTAGAAATAAAGTGCAAGAATTATATAAATTTGACTATCAATTGCTCGGCTATAATACAGAAGAAACTTTAAAATATGAATGATTTGACAAATTATTGGCAGCTACCTGAATACTCAAACAAGCCAAATTTTATAATTTGTGGTGCTATGAAGTCGGGAACTACTACATTGCACGCTATTTTAAATGAACATCCTGATGTGTTTATCCCTAATAACGAAATTCATTTTTTTGATATGGATAACATCATCCAGCATCCAGACTTTAATACTTTTAATGGGAACGAATGGTATTTTAACGATATATCTAAAACGTCAGAAAAATATTGGCAATGGTATTCTTCCCAATTTGATAATGCGAGTAATGGTCAATTACTAGGAGAAGATTCGACTACTTACTTAGCGTCACCTCTCGCCGCCGAACGCATTGCATTGCAGAGTTCTCAACCTAAGATTATTATTATGTTGCGCAATCCAACGAGCCGTGCATATTCACAATATTGGCATTTACTCCGTAGTGGTCGCGCAACTTATAGTTTTGAAGACACATTAAAATATAACCCTGAGTCACTGTTAACGAGAAGTTTATATTTATCGCAATTGAAAAGTTATTTTAATTGTTTCCCTAAAAATCGCATGAAAATAGTAATTTTTGAAGAGTTTTTGGCTAATAAATTACAGCATATAACGGATATTTGTTCCTTTATTGGTATAGATATTAAAACGTTACCTGAAAGTGTATTTTCACTTCATGAAAACCAGTCACGTATTCCTAAATATCCATATTTGCAGCAACAGAAAAATCGCTTTTTTCGTGCAGGTGGGAATAATAATTATAACGCGCATTTTTGTAATCAAGATTTGTTGAAAAAACCGATGACATTAACGCGACTTATTGACTATTCACACAGAAAAATAAATCCGTTAATTGCGGTAAAACCACCTAAAATGAAAGTGTCTACAAAACACTTTTTAGATACTTATTTTAAAACTGAACTAGCCGGAATTAATGATTTGTTAGGACAAGATGTTTTATCATTATGGTTTCATGATGATTAATCAATTAAAGATATTTTTTGTGAGTCAATACAAGTGATTTCAAAAAACTTTTTTACTAAATTTAGCAAATTAATGCTTTTGAAAATCTTGGCTTCGGGTTTATCTTTAATATTTTATTACGTGCTAGCTAAGCAACTTTCATTAAGTCAATTTGGACTTTTTTCGTTGGCAATGAGTTGCCTTTTATTTTGTAGTGCTTTTGCAAAACAAGGTTTAGAGCAGGCGGTGGTTCGTTTTTTTGCATTAAGCACTGATATTGCAAAATTTAAACTTTACAATAAAGTCATTGCTTATTCTGGAATCAGTGCTGCTATTGTAGCATTATTGGTTTATTTGTTTTCAACCGAAATTTCTCTATATTTGTTCATTAAGATTGAACTCGCCGATTTACTTTTTTATGTTGCCATACTAACCATTTTACAAACTTGGTTAGGAATAAATTCAAGTGTATTAAAAGGGCAGTGTAGACCAGCAGAAAGTTTGTTTTTTAGTGGGATACTAACGTTCAGTATTAGTCTTGTTTTATTTTATGTTTCTCCTCCAATTGATGGTGTTTCAGCGCTTAAACAATTTTTTATTTCGGTTGCTATTGCTTGCACCATAAGCTTTATTTTTGTTTTTATTAGCTTTAAATTTCCAATAAGAAATGCTAATAATTTAACCATTGATAAAAAAGGGCGAAGTACAGATCAAATTAAACCGTTGTTATCAACAAGTAGAACATTGTTTCTAATTTCTCTTTCTGCTTTGGCCACACAACAATTAAGCACATTGATTTTGGCAAGAACAGCTAGTTTAGAGACAATTGCTTTTTTTACTTTAGCGCTAAAAGTTACATTACTAATGAGTTATCCTTTAATTGTAATCAACGCGATAACAGCGCCTAAATATGCACGTTTATATCATCAAAAAGAATTACATAAATTTAAGGTGTTAGCTTTTTTTACTAATAAAATCTTAATTATTATAGCGAGTATTGCGATTTTTGTAGTGTATATGTTCGCAGATAAAGCAATGTTGATGTTCGATGAACACTATACTGCGGCCATTCCCATAATTAAAATATTAGCCATTGGACAATGGTTTAATTTAGCAACAGGCTCTGTTGTTTCAATGCTTATTATGGCTGGCTTTGAAAAACAATTTCGCACGATAACATTAATTTTGACCGCTTTTTCTATGATATTAATGTTCATTTTGATCCCTAATTATGGCGTTTGGGCTGCTGCATGGATCACAAGTATTACGATGGCAGTTAAAAATGTAGTAAGTTGGTATGTTGTTTATAAAAACATTTATTCAAAAGTATAATAGTGCATCAGGGCATAAAGTATGATTTCAAAGTTTGATAATTGTTTATTTGTACATGTTCCTAAAGTTGCTGGCCAAAGTATTGAATCTGTTTTCTTAAGCAGAGCTGGGCTAAGTTGGCAGCAGCGAGATCAAATGTTATTACGTAAAAATAGTGATCCTCAGATGGGACCACCTCGACTTGCTCATTTAACTGCCCAAGAATATGTTGAGTTAGGCTATTTAACGATTGATGAGTTTAACCATTTATTTAAATTTTCATTTGTTCGAAACCCCTGGGAAAGGTTGCTGTCTGAATATTTATACAGAAATTATGCCTGCAGTTTTAAAGACTTTTTAATTAAATTTTACCCAAACCCAAACGATGACAATTATAAACAAGGCAAAGACTGCTATCGACATATAATTCCACAATATAAATTTTTATATGATCAGCATGAAAATTTATTAGTTGATTTTATAGGTAAATATGAAAATTTAACTAAAGATTTTGGTACAGTAAGTGAGTTGATAATGGGCCAAAGACTACAATTGCCCCATAAAAATATAACACCAATACCAAGTATTATGAAGTTATTGAAAGTTTTTAAAAATAATAGTAAAAGTACAAAACCTGATTATCGAAAATATTATGACGCCGAAGCTATTGAAATGGTAGCTGACTTATATAAAGAGGATATTCGTTTATTTGGTTATCAGTTTGAGAATTAAGTTCTATATATGGATTACAGCAGTGGCCTGATTTTTTATTGATAATAATTAAGTGATTGAAAAATATGGAGGGCGAAATCGCACGGTATAATTTAAATATAAAGTTATAAAAAGTTTTTAGTTTTTTAGGTGTTAAGGTAGAATATGCTTTTTTCAATCTGTGTTAATTTTATCTCAAGTAAAATGTTATCGTTTGGGTTAATAGCAAACTCGGCATTTATATTATTTAATTAGTTGAAAAAGTAAAAAGGTTATGACATAAAATTGATTGGATTATATTTTAAATGCTAAAAAATCGCCCTGAAGTGATACTTATGGTGTACGGAAAAGGTGGGCATGCTGCACAAATGGCTCGTTTTATTGATAGAGCACCTGAAGAATTAAAGAACAAACAGTTAATTGCCCTAACTGATGTTAAAACAAAAGATAAGCTTTTTAGTCATCAATTTTACTGTGTAGAAGCTCGAGACAAATTTTCTTATATAAAAAATTTAGTCGTATTTGTTTTATATTTCTTTTGGGCGTTGGCGCAAATGATTCACATACTTAGCAAATATCGAGTTATAACCATGATTTCAACAGGACCAGGTGTCGCTGTAATACCTGCTATAATTTGTCGATTATTTGGTATAAAAGTTATTTATTTTGAATCTTGGTCACGTATATTTACCCCTTCGATTGCTGGTAAAATAATGTACCGTATTGCCAATTTATTTTTTATTCAGCATAAATCATTACAAAAATTTTATCCTAAAAGCAGTTTCTTTGGTCGCCTATGAAGATTTTTGTAACAGTAGGTCATACTCATTATGACGCTTTATTTAAAGCGGTTGATGAACAATTATCACCAGAAAAATACCAAGTTATTAACCAAATATCTGACGGCACTTATTTTCCTGAAAATCATAAATATTTCAAATATACTCCTCAACTTCAAGATGAAATAAATAATGCTGATTTAGTTATTACTCATGCGGGAGCAGGCTCGGTATTTTATTTGCTAGAAATCGCTAAACCTTTACTTATCGTTCCTAATTTTGACAGAATTGATAACCATCAAAAAGATATTGCAGATTTTGTCACTCAAAATAATTATGCTAGTGTTTGTTATGATTTAGAACAGCTTGAAAAACATGTGTTAGCATCTGTTAATCATAGTTTTACTCAATATGAAAAAAACAATTTCTGTGGCTATGATAAAATTTTAGATATTATCAATAATGCTTAAGTAAAAGTACTCAAAAGTGATTGTGATATCACCTTGAGTTTTTAAATAAATAGAACTAAAAATTTGCTTTTATGGAACATTATAAATTCAGTATTATTATCCCCGCCTATAATGAAGAAACTCTTATAACCAAGACCTTAATAACTTTACTACAAGACAATAATTTACATAATATTGAACTGCTTGTTATTTGTAATGGATGTAGTGATCAAACATTTTCTAAAACACAGTCTTTCATCAACGAAAACTCTTTATCATTAAAAAATAAAAAAATCGATTTTTTACTTTTCGAAACAAGTAAAGCTTCTAAGACAAATGCGTTAAATATTGGCATTAATAATAGTCATGGTTTAATTAAGGTATTTATAGATGCTGATATTCAAATTTGTGGTAAAGACGTAAATTTACTTATTAGTGAACTTCAAAATAAAAAATTAAAAGCAATCTCACCACGAGTTAATTTTTCATTTGACAATAGTAGCTTTTGGGTTCGCCAATACTATCGTGTCGCTAGCTTATCCTTTTATAATGCAAATACACGTTTATCTAATGTTATTGCATTAAGTGAAGCCGGAATTAAACAAATTACACCTCTGCCTAATGTTATTGCTGATGATGAATATATTAGACGACAATTTACTGAAAATGAACGAGCGGTTTCTCAACATTGTTCTTTAATATTTCTCTGTGCAAAAAAGTTAAAAGACTTAATACAAGTATTAACAAGAGTTGAACGAGGAAATGTTCAGCTTAATCGCCACTACAATAATGGGCATTCTGAAAAAGCTAAACAAGGATACTATAAACTTCCTATTTTACATTTTCCCACTTTTATCTTAATTAAATTTATTGTCAAAATTAGAGCAAGAATTCAATTTGCGCAAGGTCGAATGAATCAATGGGAAAGAGATGAATCAAATAGAAATAATTAAGGAATTATAAAATGTCCCTAGAGTTTCCTTTGGTTAGTGTATATATTCCCACTAAAAATCGACGAATGCTTTTGTCAAAAGCGATTACCTCTGTTTTTGAACAATCGTATCCTAATATAGAGATAGTCGTGGTTGATGATGGTTCAACCGATGATACCTTCACATTTTTAACTCAACTTGCCGATAAAAACAAAAATGTTCATGTCTTTAAAAACGAAGCTAGCATGGGAGCTTGCGCAGCTAGAAATATTGCGATTAAACTTGCTGAAGGTGAATTTGTAACGGGGTTAGATGACGACGATGTTTTTTTGCCAAATCGCATTGAGAGCTTAGTACATGCTTATGATGATAAATATGCATTTGTGTGTTCTAGTATGTATTGGGATTATGGTAGTAAAAAACGATTAATTGACCGTGAAGAAACAGAAATAACGCTATCACAGCAGTTAAGTTACAATGAAGCGACATCACAAGTGTTAGTTAAAAGATCTAGAGTATTATCTGTTGGTGGCTTTGATGAACAATTTGTTGCATGCCAGGATTATGATCTTTGGACTCGTTTACTGATTAAATATGGAAAGGCCTATCGTATTGCCGTTCCATCTTATATCATCAATGATACTGGCTCTTCTGAACGAATGATAAGCAATACAAACAGTGTTGAAGGATATCTTCAGTTTTTAAATAAACATCAGGATTTGATGAGTAACGTAAATATTAAAAATCAAAAATTTATGAGAATTAGGCGATGTAAAGAACGCCTTTCTATTTTTGAACTTTTCAAACAGATAGGAGGAGGACATTTTTATAGTAAATTTCGCTATTTTTTGTCTTCTAATTTTTTATTAATTAGTCGGTTGCATAAACATTATTATAAATAGCTAAATTTTTATTTGTCGAATTTTAACTTGACATAAAGTAGACTAATTACAATAAAATTTTAAAATGTTGATAGGGTGAACGCCAGCCAATTGCCCATTAGGTTTGAATTATAGCTTTTCAATCGTATATCAAGTATTTATAGTAAATCAGGGATGATAGCATGCTCTTAATCTGCAATTTGTATAATTTCCGTATTTTCATCACATTGTTAATGTTAACGTTTCTAACAGCTTGCGGTGGCTCAGGAACAGAAACGCCCAACATTCCAGACACAACACCTCCAGTTATTACGCTCAATGGTGAAAGCAGTATTACTCTGCTTCTCAATGAAATTTATAGTGAGCTAGGTGCAAGTGCCATTGATAACAGAGATAGTACTGTTGAGGTTGTTGTTTCAGGTACCGTTGATACCAGCACCCTTGGTAGTTATACCATTATGTATACCGCAACCGACAGGGCAAATAATAGCAGTAGCACTATACGAACGGTTGAAGTTGTTATACCGCCTGACACAACTGCCCCTATAATCACGCTTAATGGCGATAGTAATATTACTATGTATATCAATGAGACCTATAGTGAGCTAGGTGCAAGTGCCATTGATGACAGAGATAGCACTGTTGAGGTTATTATTTCTGGTACCGTTGATACCAGTACCCTTGGTAGTTATACCGTTTTTTATACAGCAACCGACAGTGCAAATAATACCAGTAGTCAGACTCGAACGGTTGAAGTCGTTCAACCGCCTGACATAACGGCTCCTGTTATTACGCTCAATGGTGAAAGCAGTATTACTCTGCTTCTCAATGAAATTTATAGTGAGCTAGGTGCAAGTGCCATTGATGACAGAGATGGCACTGTTGAGGTTAATATTTCTGGTACCGTTGATACCAGTACCCTTGGTAGTTATACCGTTTTTTATACAGGAACCGACAGTGCAAATAATACCAGTAGTCAGACTCGAACGGTTGAAGTCGTTCAACCGCCTGACATAACGGCTCCTGTTATTACGCTCAATGGTGAAAGCAGTATTACTCTGCTTCTCAATGAAATTTATAGTGAGCTAGGTGCAAGTGCCATTGATAACAGAGATGGTACTGTTGAGGTTGTTGTTTCAGGTACCGTTGATACCAGCACCCTTGGTAGTTATATTATTACGTATACAGCAACCGATAATGCCAATAATACCAGTAGCATTACGCGAACTATTGAAGTTGTTCCCCCTAAGCCTTTTATTACCACTTGGAAAACAGATGAAGATGGTTCGACAGGGGATAACACAATTCTGATTTCTACCAGAGAGGCTGGTTATGACTACTTAGTTGATTGGGGGGATGGCAGCGTTGACGAGCATGTTTCGGGAGACATAACTCATACATATGCAACCGCAGGTACATATACCATATGAATTAGTGGTAGTTTTCCACAAATATATTTTTCAGGTAAGGAGTTCGATCGGAACCCAGAGAACTCTTGGCATTATTCCACTGATAACTTTAAATTGCTTTCAATAGATCAATGGGGTACTAACAAATGGCGTTCAATGAACAATGCTTTTTACTGGTGTGAAAACCTTACTATTAATGCAACTGATGCACCTGACCTATCTGAAGTGACTGATATGGAGAAAATGTTTTATGATGCTAAGGCTTTTAATCAAGATATAAGTCATTGGGATGTCTCGAACGTTACTAATATGGGTAATATGTTTGCTGGTGCTGAATCTTTTAATCAAAATATAAGTAGTTGGGATGTCTCCAATGTAACTGATATGCGCGCTATGTTTAGTGGTGCTGATGCTTTTAATCAAGAGTTGAATAACTGGGATGTATCCAATGTTAATAATATGCTCTATATGTTTAATGGTGCTAAAGCTTTTAATCAAGATTTAAGCGGCTGGGATGTTTCCAATGTCAGCGATATGGGCTATATGTTTAATGGTGCAGATGCTTTCAATCAAGAGTTAAATAGCTGGGATGTCTCCCATGCCAGGTATATGAGCTATATGTTTAGTGGTGCTGATGCTTTTAATCAAGAGTTGAGCAGCTGGAGTGTCTCCAATGTAATTAGTATGGCTGGTATGTTTGCTGATGCTACATCCTTTAATCAAAATTTAAGCAGTTGGAATGTCTCCTATGTCAGGTATATGAGCGATCCAGACGACTGGAGGGGTACAAGCGGTATGTTTTCTAATGCTACAGCCTTTAATCAAGATTTGAGTGACTGGGATGTATCTAAGGTCACTCATATGCGCGGTATGTTTAATGGTGTTACACTATCTACTAGCAATTACGATGCGCTACTTTATGGCTGGAGTGGTCTTTCGTTGCAAGAAGGAGTCCGTTTTAGTGGTGGTAATAGTAAATATTCAAGCTCAGCAGAAGGCGCTAGAGATGTACTCACCAATTTATATGGTTGGACGGTAAGCGATGGAGGCCTTGATAATTAACATAAAATTCATGGGGCATATGTGTTAATGAAAGAAAATAGCCTTGAGCTCTTATAAAGGCTAGATGCTGTTTGCTGAACAGGTATGATGTTGTAAACACAAAGGTTCAACTTCAAATTTTGCAAAGATAGCAATAACTTCATCTAATGAATTTATAAGCCCAATATCACTCTTGCATATTCCACTGATACAGCGATGAGTGTCGTTAATTATTTTTAAATTAATGAGTGCGGTGCTGTATAAAGAAAGAAAAGTACATTTAAACTCAACGTCAACAAATGCTTCAATAGGTATAAGGTTTAATTCTGCGCAGGAAACAACCTGACCATCAAAAAGCTCTTTTATAATATGTATTCTCTCTAAATGTCGAGTCGCTGATTCACTTGGGTGGGCTTTTACTACCATGGTATTTAATGGCGTTTTAATATTATTAATAAGCCTTTTTATTAAAATATTTTCTTTCGCTGAGCTCATAACACCATATTCAGATATTGGTTGAGTTAGAAAAAAGTAAGAATCGGCATAAATATTTAACTTTCTCAGTACGTCATTTGTATGATCCTTTAACGTGTTAGCTATCGACAATTTAAGCTCCATTATTTTACATTTTTTGGTCTTTTTAATTAGCTTAGGGTATAGTGAAAAGTGATAATCATGTGGATAATAACCAATCCCTATCCGATTATTCAAAAATCGTTGAAAAAGGCCAAATACACAAAACTCCAACACTTTCTTAACTAAGGGGGTATCATTACTTTTACTTGATATGTATGTCGCAATTCCATCATCAAATAGAGTGATTTCATTTAGTTTGAAGCAGTTCGCAATTAGCTGATTCTCTATTTGATAATCATTACCCCAAAATATGTTCACCGGTTCTTTGTTGCAGATGTTTTTTAACTCACGCACAAATGACAGTACAGAAATAGGAGACTTTAGGCTAATTTTGTTAATATAAATGCTATCAGACCATAGTTTTGAGTCATACAAATACTCGTCAAATAATAAGCTTTTGTCAGTAGTGATCAGAAGTAAATCGGTTAAGTTATTTTTAGTGATAATTGATTGTGCGATTAATAAATGAAATCGAGTATTAACCAAAAATAAATTTTTAGTTACCATTTAAAACTCTCTTGAATGCATTAGTTTGAAAGGCATAAAATAAAACAAAAATAAAGTGTACTCCCCAGACTAAAGTGAATATTATCGAGATGACTTTTAGATCATATATCCCTGACATTTTTATAATTGTAAAAGCTATAGAAACAGCTAAAAATGAAATGAATGACAATGCTGAAATTAGTTTATTTCGTTTTTCATAAAATAATGCAGCAGAAAATATAGATGTTACAGCTTGCAATAAATAGCCAATTGCGATTATTTGAGCGACATAAATAGAATCTTTATAATTAACAGAAAATAAATTATCTACAATAACAGGGATGATGGATATATAAATAACAACCGAAAAACACATAAATAACATTGTAAGGAATAAATTTCGGGTTAAATTTTTATTACTAACACCACTAAATGATGAAAATAAATAGGGATTGATAACCTTTAGCACAACGGCATTAATGAGGCCAATGGCAGAGCCAATTTGAAAGCCTAAAGAGTAGACCCCCAATAGTGCATTACCCATAAAAAAAGCCACGAAATACTTATCAATATTAACACGTGCCCAACTAAAAAGGGAGTTTGGCAGTAATGTGATGAAATGGTTTGAATATAATTTAAAACCAAACATTTTTGCTGTGTAAATTTTATTAAATATATGTCTCTCTTTAAATAATATGTAAATAGAGATAAAAAGATTACTGAGAATGTAAAGAATTGAAAAATCAATCCAAGTCAATTCCTTTTCCATTAAAGTGAGCGCAAATAATGCGCAATAAAATATTAAGTAAATAAACACAGCTCGAGAATAGAACAGGAAGTTTTTCTGACATTGCATTATTGCCAAATAAATTTGCCAAGGAAGTGAAACTAAACAAGCCAACAGAGCGAGTATAAAAGCGAAGCTATAACTTGAACCGATATCTAAGTAGATAAAAAACAGTGCAATTAAAAGTCCCGCCAATGTAAATAGTAAACAAAAGAAACAAGCTGATTTCAATTTTAGCAGAACTCTCATTAAGCCTTCATTAAAGAAGCCGACAAGAATATAGTTGTTTAAAATGCTTACAAATAAAGCTGCTATAACGACAAAATTAACTAGAAAAATTCCATAGAGGCCGAAGTCCGAAACTGTAAGTTTACTGGTAATGAAAGGCAATGCAGCAAAGGTAACTAGCTTCATTAAAGCTTCTGAGAATACAAAGATAATGAGTTGTTTGTTTTTCACAATTATATTTTAGCTTTTATGTAAAAAAAATTATGTAATGAAGAGGGCATATTTTGAGTGATAATATAAATAGAACTGCTGCAATTATAACATTGTAATTTCTTGTTTGGCTATAACCAAGGCGAGCAACCATCATTTATCAACATTGAAAAACGCAATAATAAACAATTAACCGAATATAGCTTTAATATATATTCGACAATAATGCTCTGTTTTAGACTCGTTATATTTAGCTCTCAATAACGTGCTGAAATTGCGGATAGTGGATAATATTATCTGCGTGTTAGTTAATTTAAAATCGCTTGTGCAATTTTAAAATCTAATTCATCATCGATATCAATTGAATGTAGTTTGTCCATAACAAAAGCAAATACATTAGGGGATGAAAGGTAATTAGCATCTCTTTTTATCTCTTGTACATCAAAAAGATAAATTGCACCGTTCAAACGATAATAGGTAGGTAAGTCTTGGCTACGTTTTAATAGTACGTCATCGCTAATAAAATTGGTAAAGCTTAGGTTATCTGGCAAGGTATTACTCCATAATGGAGAATGATCACATTCAGTAACAGACACCACTGCGGATGCATCTTTTTTCATGAATAGCTCTATCGCGTTGTTAATGTCTGTTTGAGTGCGCAAAGGTGAAGTTGGCTGTAGTAACAAAACCAAGTCAAAGAATTTATTTTGGCTTTCATAATATTTTAAAACATCGAATATGACATCCATGCTTGTTGCTGTATCACCAGATAACGCACTCGAACGTAAATAAGGAACGTTTGCCCCGCAATTATTTGAAATTTGTTCTATTTCAGGACAATCAGTCGAAACCATTGTAGTATCAATAAACTTAGATTTCTTTGCAGCTTCTATTGTCCAACTAATTAATGGTTTTCCCAAAAGTGGTAATATGTTTTTTTTAGGCAGGCGCTTACTTCCACCTCTAGCGGGTATAATTGCTAATATTTTTTTATTTTCAATCATCTACAGATCCAAACTCATAATATCTGCTTGCGCTCTTTGGTAATCTTCCATTCGACCTATATCGAGCCAATATTCATGGATAGGAAACATCATTACATTTCCCTTATTTTCTATTTGTTGTTCAAGCAGTGTGGGCATATCTATTTTTTCATTAACTTTAACTTGCTCAATAATTTCTGGATTAATAACGTAAATTCCTGCATTAATATGAAATAACTGAGTTGGTTTTTCAACCATACTCCTTATTTTTCCCGCTTCGCCTTGGATAACACCATAAGGGATTTGGTACTCATATTCACGCACACACATAGAAGCATCTGCCGATTCATTCACATGAAATTCTAGTAGTTTTTGGAAATTCATATTTGTTAGCACATCACCATTCATCATAATTAATGGTAGTTTTGGCAGGTTTTCTGGTAACAAACCTAAAGCGCCGCCTGTTCCAAGAGGAAATTTTTCATATACATAGGTAATATTTACGCCCCATTTTTTACCATCACCAAAATGATCCATTATCATTTCAGGCATGTAATGAGTCGAGATGTAAAAATTAGTAAAACCTGACTTGATAAAATTTTGTAGAGTTATTTCAAGAATGGGTTTATCGCCAACTTTTAATAAGGGCTTCGGACAATGATTTGTTAGCGGTTTTAAGCGTGTTCCAAATCCGCCAGCCATTAAAAAAACAGGATTATCTATTTTTTTTATGGATAACGACTCATGAAGTGTGTGCAAGCCAATTACTATGCCATTTTCAATAAGAGGAATGGATAAAATACTCTTCGATTCCATCATTTCAATTAATTGTTGCTTACTGATATCTTTGGTTGCAACAGTCGGCTTACAATTCATCACATTTGAAACGTGACTATCTAAGGAAATACCTGATAATATTCCTCTTCGGATATCCCCATCACTGACTACGCCTAATAATTTTTTATTTTGATCAACTATAATTGCACCTCGCAGTGCTTCACGATCAATGACTGCAAGCGCTTCTCTAATTGTTTGTTCAGGCCCTATTAAGGTATTTTCCCACTTATGACTCATTTATCTAGCCTTTTATTTTTAATCTCAGCCTTTGCACCAAAAATTGTCTCTTCAGAACAAATATCTTTGGTAACATTTGCACCAGCTCCAATAATTACCTTCTCACCAATCTTAATGTTTTGTATAACATTGGCGCCTGTGCCGATATGCACGTAATCACCAGTTCTAACTTGCCCGCTTAGTGTTGCACCTGGTGCTATGTGGTTATGGGCGCCAATAATACAATCATGCTCGATAATTGCACCGGTATTAATTATGGTGTTCTCACCAATGACTGCACCTGCTTGAATTATCGCTCCATGCATCACTTGAACACCTTTACCCAATTTTGCAAAATCTGAAATGATTGAGTAGTTAGAAATAACTTGCTGAAAAGAGTATCCCTTCTCAGTGAATTTAGTATACAACTTTGTTCTTAATGAAGATCCAGGTAGTGAACCGATACCATTAACTATATTTGTCTTGTCAGTTCTATTTTCTAATATTTTATCTTCATTTTGAAGGATAGGAATACCAGAAAAAACGTTTCTTACAAAATCAGGTTCTGGGCTAAAAATAGCCGATATTATTAATTCATTTTGACTTAAAATATCCACCAAAACACCTGCGTGACCTCCTGCCCCTAATACAAATACTTTTTTATCCAAGGATCACCTCACCTTCGAGATAAGACTTGGTTGATTTTGTATTTAATAGGTCCCAGTATTTATATGGACTGGCACCATTTCCAGGGCGTTTTATATCTAAGTTTTCGCGGTTAAATAATTCACCGACAGCAATGTCTTTAGCTGCCACTAAGCTTTTTCGTGCAATGGTTTTATTTTTAATCTCGGATGGACGTGGACCTTTTATCCCATCACCAATTGCTAATTCAATATTGCGAATTCCTGTGACCATATCAGCTAATTCATCTGGCTCTAAAGAGGCTTTATGATCTGGGCCTTCCATGTTTTTATCTAATGTAAAATGCTTTTCAATGATTGTCGCCCCCCTTGCCACTGCAGCAATTGGTACGCTAATACCTGCACTATGGTCTGAGTAGCCCACTGCTAATTGAAAAGATTTAGCAAGTGTATCCATCGCCTTTAAGTTAATATCTTTCATTGGAGCTGGGTATTCGGTTGTACAATGAAGTAATGTCACTTTAGCCTTTAACAACGCTTTTCCTTCTTCCGAAAAATAGGCCGCTTGAAAAGCATCAAGCGAAGGTTTCACATCCTCTTGAGCTAAATAACCAAAGGCAATAACACCTAATGCAGACTCTACTTCTGATAACGTCGCCATGCCAGTAGAAACGATTAAATCAGCACCCGTTTGAGCATGTTGAAGCACTAAAGGTGCATTAGTTAATTCGCCGGATGGAATTTTTAAAGTTTCTAATCCCAAGTCATTAATCAGGAAGTCTAAACTTTCAGAATCAAATGCAGTCGAAAGAAATTCAATTCCTAGCTTATTACAGTATTTTACTAAGTCATGATGAAATTCATAGCTAAGTTCTAGACGACTTAGCATTGCCAATTGAGATTCAACTTTTTGTGTGTTCTCAATTTGATATTGAGCTTGTTTTGCTGATGCAGTAACCAATTTTTTTGCTTTGAATGTTTGAAATTTAACAATATCGACACCAGCTTTAAATGCAGCATCAACCAACTGAAATGCAAGTTGCTCGCTGCCATTATGATTTACACCCGCTTCTGCAATTATTAAGGTCATAGATTACCACTTGATATATCGTAAAATGTCTTTATTGAAGTACTTTGAAGCGATTTGATCATATCGATAACTTTTCCGCTCGCATCCCCTGCACCATATGGATTACTAATTATTTCATCTTTAGTTTTATAGCTTCGATTTATAGCATTGTTTATTGCAGTGATTATCGAGTCTTTATCTGTTTGACAATGGAGTACACTTTTGGCAGCTAAGCGACCTTTTTGCCGCATACCAATATCAACTGTTGGTACATTAAAAGAAGGCACTTCAATAATACCACTTGATGAGTTACCAATGACAGCCTCTGCATATTTAACCGTACTCAAATAACGTTGTTGGCCAAGAGATTTTATAGCAAACACGCGTTTAGGGTTTTGCTTTGCATAAGTTTCTAACATTGGAATAATCTTTCGCCCTCCATCATCAGCATTTGGGTAAGTCATGATAACTTGATATTCAGGATAAGAATCTAGGCTATTCAATATTGCTTTAAATGAATCTTCCGGATCTTCTTTCGCAAGTGTTACAGGGTGGTAAGTCACTAAAAAGTATGGCTCTGATAATTTAAAATTTAAAGAGTCAGAAATTTGCGCTAACGTAAGCATTTCACTACGTTGTAAATGATCTAAACCAATTGCGCCGACATTAAAAACTCGACTTGGGTGTTCACCTAACTGAATAACTCGCTTTCGATACGTTTCAGTAGCGGTTGCATGTAAATAACTAAGTTTTGAAATGGAATGACGAATAGCATCATCATAGGCGCCTTCCGTAATTTCACCACCATGTAAATGAATAATGGGGATTTTAAGAATCATAGCTGTTTGTGCCGCGGCCAATGCTTCAAAACGGTCACCCAAAATAACTAATGCATCAGGTTTTAATCTATCTAACGCATCAGTAAAACCTAATACGCCTAAGCCCATGCTTTTTGCTACACCAACAGAGGTATCTGAAGATAAAAGAATTTCTATTTTTTCATCAATTGTAAAACCATCGTTTTCTATCTGAGTATAGGTACAGCCAAACTCAGGAGATAAATGCATGCCTGAAACGAGTAGTTTTAGTTCTAGAACAGCATCTGATTGGATATCTTTCAAAAGCCAGTAGAGTAAACCATAATCTGCTCGAGTACCTGTGAAAACTGCGATTTTTTTAGCCATTAGTGATATCCATTTTAACTGGAGAGCTTGGTAAATTAATCAAATGCGCCTCAATCCACTCAGACACTCGTAAATCACCTTTTAATGCATTTTTGAACATTGGCAAACGGTGCATTAACTGCCAAATAGGTCTTGTCATTACACCTTGAGCATTAGTTTCTTTAAGCAATAAGTTTCTGCTTTCAACATCCGGACAGATAATAGCATTTAACCAATAGTTTGAACTTGCATATTCAGGTTCAACCACAAATTGAAAATTAGAGTCTGAGAATAAGGTTTGATATTGCATTGCAAGTGTTCTTTTTTGCTTTAAAAATTCCGGTAATACTTCCATCTGTGCACAACCTAATGCAGCATTGAGGTTTGGCAATCGATAATTAAAGCCAGGTTCATCATGATAAAACTCATAAGGGTGAGGCACTTTTGCTGTTGTGGTTACATGGCGAGTATGCACTCCCTCATTTAAGTTTTTACATAGCACCATACCACCGCCGCCAGTAGTTATTACTTTATTACCATTAAAGCTAATAGCAGAGAAATCACCAATTGTCCCGGTATGTTTTCCTTTGTAAAATGATCCTAAACTTTCAGCCGCATCTTCCACTAAAACAAGGTTCCATTGCAAACAAACAGCTAACAACTCATCAAGTTCTACGGGGTGACCAAAAGTATGCATTGGTACTACCGCTTTAATTCTTTGTTTTGTGCTTTTATGAATACATTCTCCATCATCATTTAACTTGGCATTAGTCTCAAGGTATTCTTGTGTTGCTTTAGGACTTAAACCAAGGCTAATTTTTGATACGTCGACAAAAATGGGCTGTGCACCCATATGGTAAAGTGCATTACAGGTAGCCACAAAAGTCAGGGCTTGAGTAATAACAAGGTCGTTAGGTCTTACACCAGCCATATAAAGTGCGGTATGTAGTGCTGCCGTGCCATTAACTGTAGCCACTGCTTTTTTCGTTCCAGTGAACGCTTCAATCCGTTCCTCAAAGCCTTCTACAAATTTGCCAACACTCGAAACAAAAGTACTATCGATTGTTTCGTTAACATATTTTTTTTCATTACCTGAGAATGTCGGTGCATGTAAAGGAATAAACTCATTAGTTTGGTAAACATGCCGGACGAAACTGATTAATTTTTTATTCACATCCTTCACCTTACATTTTGCTGTCGAGATACTTACCCGTTTCTTTGTGACCAAATTCTGGGATCATCTTAAAGAATAATTCAATTATTTGTTCTTTATGCCACTTTTTATTCTTCTTCATTTGACTGATTTTTTGCTCAAATAATGAAACCAGTTCTGCATCAAAGAGCGCTTCATTTTTAATAACACCCAAATTTTCAAAGCGCTGCATATCTATCGTTTCTTTTTCAGTGAAAAACTCTTCAAAATCCTTTTCACCCGTAGTATCGCTAATTGTGAATAAACAAGGCCATTTGCCTTGTTCGGGCAAGGTAAGGGCTAACTTCCTAGCTTCATCTTCAGAATTACAATGGTGCGGTTCATAGCCTAGTTGTTGTAGATATTTTACTGCGATGTCTGCAAATGAGATTAGATGCAATGTTTCACTTAGTTTGGGAAAGAAAATATCTCTATTTTCACCGAAAATACACGACATCAAACAAAGCTCACCAGATTCTTGCGGTGTAACAAAGTAACGCTTGATGTCTTTAGGTGCGACAATTGGTTGCCGTTTTTGAATTCGTTGATTAAACCCATGAAGTAGAGAACCATCAGAAAATGCAACGTTAGCAAATCGGGCTGTAGATATTTTAATATCAGCACTTCGGCGCATTAAAAACATTTCCATAATGCGCTTTGAGGCTCCCATCATGTTAACTGGGTTGGCCGCTTTATCTGTTGAAACACAAAAATATTTCTTAGTTCCATTTTTTGCAGATTGTAATAATGTTTTTTCAGTATTAAATATATTTACATCGATCATTCGCATTAATGTAAAGGGGTCTTTTTCACTACGAACGTGTTTAAGGGCTGAAAGGTTTAATACGTAATCATATTTGCCATCTGATTCAATAAACGCATCGTATTCAATTGAACCGATATCCAAAGCAAATGTTTGAAAGTCACCATTGATATATCCAAACGAACTTCGGATATCTCTAACAAGTTCAACCATATTATTTTCACTAATATCTACAGCATGTAATTTTAACGGACTTCTTTTGAAGATTTCTTTAGTCACAGCTTGACCAATTGAACCCGCTGCACCAATAACCAGAAAACGATTGTTTGAAACTATTTCAGTTAACTCTTTTTCGTGAGTTTTAATGTCATATGAAAATAGTTCGTTTTCACGACCAATAAGAGATAAAATTGAACTCATTAAAGTACTACCTTTGATTGTTAATCTTTTAATGTATACAACAACGACCCAACATATTCTAAACTCGAAGTCTTTATGTGTCTAAAAAGGGGATTAATTCAATGGATGAATTTTGATCATTCACACTCAATGTTAAGTTGCTGTTACATGTTTATAACTATGTTAATAAATGATATTTATTAATTAAATATCATTTATTAACATATTCAAATACCGCATTAAAATCCTAATTGATTTTGCTTTTAACTATTTTGCTTTTAACGATTTCACTTGGTAGTGATAGTTTAAGTAAAAAACAAGACTAAATTCATTGGTTTTCAATTCATTGTTAATCTGGGGGTTACTGTTTAGACAGAGGAAATACAGTATTCCATTATAACTAAAAAATATAAAAATACGACTTGTTTTATGAAAATTCAGGTTTTGTTATGACCACAGTTGATTAGAAAAACTTGTCTTCATGAAAAGAGAATATAGCTGTTTTTGTATTAAAAAATACCCGAACAGGATGTTTAATTTGATAAAAACCTTAGCAGTTCATATGGATGAAATGTTATCATTTATATCTTGGTTTTAGAAAACCCATTACAGTTTGTTATTAACATAAGCAAAAAAATAATGGGTGCATTGAGTAGAAAATGAATCCAAGAAAAAAAGATATTTTTGATTTTGATTGATTTTGATTGATTTGTATGTTTAATGTCCAGAAAAAATCACAATTGTTATTTTTTATTTGTAAAACCTCATATATTTTTTAAAGGATAGGTTTTGTTAACTTATTTAATTTTTGGTGGAAAATGTTTTACCTCACGATATAAATGTGGGAGGCATATGGCCTTATTTTTTAATCAGGAGTTTTTTTCAATTGAGGTTCAATAACTTAGCGATACATTATTTTTTCTGGCTTTTTATTTACTTATTTCCAGCATTAAAGTGGGTGCAAGGAGGGGTCGGGACGGCTCAAAAAGTACTTCATTTAATTATTTTTTTATTTGTTGTTACTTTGGTCCTAATCAAAAAACCAGCTAAACCTGATCGCAAAATTATTTATTTTCTACTAACCTATTTGTTGGTTACAGTGCCATATTACATATTAACAACTTTGGCTTATACCAGTGATTTAAGTTGGCAAGATACAACTGATTTCACCAGACCCTTTGTGTATTTATTGTATTTGTTTATTCCTCTTTTGTATCCTATATCAGGAGAACAACTGAAATCCCTGATGAAGTTTTTTATTATTGCCTGTTTAATTCAAATTGTGTTTTCTGCTTTTGTTTATTTTCCAGCATTGTGGGGGGTTGCAGATATATATAAAGGACGAATGAGTGATGATTCAGTAGTATTCCACTTTTTTAGATGGTCGGGTACTTATGGATATCCGTCAGATTTTGCTTTTTATTTATCTTTTTTTATATATTATCAATATTTCAAGTTGGTTGATGCAAAAAAACAGTTTCAATCCAAAGATTGGTTATTTGTTTTTGTTCTTTTTTTAGCGTTATTTTTGACTTTATCAAGAGGTGGTATTGGGACTGTCATTATCATGCTTGGATTAAGTTACTTATTTGGAAGAGGCAGAAAAAGCAAAGCAGTGAATTTAACGTTAGTTGCAATTATAGTAGCTTCAGTTTTTGCAATTACCAGTGTATCTCTTTCAGATGAAAAAAATAATATGCTAAAAGTTGAGTATTTAGAGAGTATGTTTGAGGGAGATGAAATGGACGATTCCACTAGTCATCGTGTAAAGGAGATGGATATCGCTGTAGAGTTCTTTGAGGAGTGCTTTCCTTTTGGCTGTGGTTCTAATCGAATAGGGATTAAGAAACGAATAGCTGTGCTTGAAAGTCTCTATGGTTATCATATGGCCAAGTGGGGAGCCTTTGGGTTAGTTTTATATTTTATATTTTTATTTTGGATAATTGATATTTTGAAAGTTACGGCAAGAAATTATGAGAGAGGAAGTTTTGAATCGATTTTTTCTTATGCGACGTTACTTTTAGTCGTTTCTATTCCAATTGCCTTTGGTTTTTCGTCTGCCATGAGTGATAGATTTAAAGCGCTCCCTTTATATTACCTATTCGTTGGCTATGTTATTAACCTGTATTTAATCAAGAAAAGACAAATGAAAATAACTGAAGAAAAAACAAATTTAGAGGGAAAACATTGAAAAAAAATATTATGAAGAAGTTAGATGATAAAATTTCCATTAACTTCGATCTTTCATTGTTATTGTCTTCTATCAAAGATGGAAAACAAAGGTTAGTGTCTTTTGTTAATCCATTTTCATATAGCATACTATTAAAATCTCCAGATATAATTGATGAGATAGATTTTTTTTATTCTGATGGCAGCCTGCTACAAAGACTTCATAATATTTTTCATCCCAAATCAAAAGTTGATCGACTCAGTTTTGATTACTCGTCCATTGCAGGTAATGTATTTGATTATGCACAGAGAAATAAAATCAAAATTGCCCTAGTTGGAGGTACTTCTGATGAAATATCAAAAGCAAAAGATAACATAAAACATTGTTATTCAGATTTGGATATTACTTATTATCGGTCTGGTTATTTTAATGGAATAAATGATAAAAATGAGAGTTTTAATCTTATTGAAAAATCTAATGCGGTTATTTTGATTGTGGGTATGGGGACTCCTATTCAAGAGCAGTTTTTAATAGAAGCAAAAGTTAATTGCCCAAATGTCAAACTGATGTTTACATGTGGCGGTTTTTTAACTCAGACAGCTATTAGGTCTGATTATTACCATCCATTAGTCAAAAAACTTGGCTTTAGATGGTTACAAAGAGTAATACTACATAAGCATGTTCGTCAACGCATGGTTAAGGATTATCCTAAATTTTTCTTCACTTATTTGTATGAGCATACGGCAATGATTTTGTCTCGAAAAAGTTAGAATAAATTTTATAATTAAAAAATGTATAAATGGTGAAGTTAAGTGTTAAATAAAGAAGAAAATAAAATGCAAGATGAAGTAATTAATTTTGGTGAATTATGGCAAACCATATGGAATGGAAAATTAACCATTATAAGTATCAGTTTTGTTTTTGCTGTTTTGTCTGTTCTTTTTGCGTTATCAAAACCAAATATATATAGAGCTTCTGTTATTTTAACCTCAGCTTCAAGTGAGGGGAAATCAGGTGGGTTAGCGGCTTTAGCTGGTCAATTTGGCGGCTTAGCTAGTATGGCGGGTATAAATTTAGGATCAGGTGGCGATGATAAAACAAAATTGGCACTAGAAGTTATCAAATCGCGGTCTTTTTTAGAACGTTTTATTGTTAATCACAATTTATTAGTGCCTGTTATGGCTGCAAACGATTGGGATGTATTATCTAACCATTTAATTTTAGATGAAAATATGTATGATGAAAAAAATCAAAAATGGGTCAGAGATGTAAAAGCACCTAAAGTACCAAAACCATCGTTATGGGAAGCTTATACTAAATTTTCTAAATTATTATCTATTTCACAAGAGAAAAAAAGTGCAGTGATTATTATTAATTTAGAATATTTTTCCCCCGTATTAGCTCAGCAATGGCTTGACTGGTTAATTGCTGATTTGAATACATTAATACGTACACAAGATACTAATGAAACCCAAGCATCAATAGATTATTTGAAACAGGAATTAAAAAGTATTGAAGTCGCTTCAATGGAAACTGTTTTCTATCAGTTAATTGAAGAACAAACTAAAAATATGATGTTGATAAGAGCCAAACCAGAATATGTTTTAAAAACAGTGGACCCTGCACAAGTACCGGATGAAAGAGCAAAACCGAATCGGGTTCTTATTGTTATATTAGGAACAATTTTGGGGGCGCTGTTGTCAATATTCATAGTTTTAATTCGCAATAATTTGAATAAGCGTAAAGAAATATAATTAGTTCTATATCGATAATTGTCAAGGCTTAACGTCTGATTTAATTAGTAAGTCTATAGTCAACATTTATAATCAATAAAAACATGCTAATCTATTTATACGTTCAATAAGTAGATTAGCTTGATAATGATCCTACCCAACCTTAAACACCTACATTACCTGTTAATGTTACATAAACACCAACACTTTCACCGTGCGGCTGAAGCTTGCTTTGTTAGTCAGTCAACCTTGAGCAGTGCCATTTTTAAACTTGAGCAGCAGCTTGATTGTCAGTTGTTAGAGCGAGACCACAAAACCTTTATTTTTACCGCAATTGGTGAGCAAGTGGTTGCAATGGCGCAACAGTTATTAGTGTCATCCACTGAGTTAGTTGATTTTGCTAAAAGTCAGGGTGATGAGTTATCTGGCTCGATTAAAATCGGTTGTATACCTACCATTGCACCTTTCTTATTAACGGACTTAATTGCACAAAGTCGACAATTGTTGCCAAACCTATCACTATATATTCGTGAAGATACCACTGAAAATTTATTAGCCCAATTGGCTAATGGTGAATTAGACACAGTAATTTTAGCCTTACCAATTCCTCAGCATACGTTTGTGTGCGAAACATTAGGTAAAGATCATTTTTATATTGCTGGCGAGCAAGCTTTAGTCGAACAATTTCTGCAACATCATGATTTTGAAAAAATGCCAGCGCAAAGCACTTTTCTATTAACCAAAGAGCATTGCTTAACCGACCACACTATTTCAGCCTGTAACATTGAAAATAAGAATGTTATCAATTCTTTTTCGCCAAGTAGTTTGGCTTCGTTGGTACAAATGACGGCATTTCAAAAAGGCATTACTTTTCTACCTGAAATGGCGGTAAAAAAAGGTATAGGTGAAGCTGAAGGCTTAACCATTAAAAAATTGCAACAACATAAGTTTCGCGAAATTGGCATGCTATGGCGGGCTACATCCACACGTCAGCCTACCTACAAGGCATTAGCAAATACCATCAAACCGATTTTAGAGTTTTAAATAAAAAATTGAAAATTAAAAATAAAAATTTCAAACTATTTTAAACTTCGCACCTACCTTATTATTAAACAAGAATTATTCTTTATATCAACGTATAAACACTTGGCAAATAACAATGAAACAAAAATATAAAAGAGATAACTGTGTTTGAACGAAGTGATGAAACATTAGTTAAACAAGCACTGAAGGGTAAAAAATCAGCGTGGGTTTCGCTTGTACAACGTTACGAAAAAAACTTGTATAACTATACCTTACGCATGGTAAGCAATAGCGACGATGCATTAGATTTAATGCAAGATATTTTTATTGCTGTATTTCGAAATTTATCAACGTTTCGAGGTGAAAGTCCGTTTAAAGGTTGGTTATTTAAAATTGCTCATTATCGCTGTATAGAGTTTTATCGGCGTAGAAAGCCAAGCCAATCGCTTGATGATGCGCCAGAGCAGCAAAGTGAAGATAGTCAAACATGCCCTGAACACCTTATGGCGAGCTCACAACAAGCATTAGAGCTTCATCAAGCAATGCAATTTTTACCGTTTAATCAAAAGGTGGTTGTAGAAATGAAGTTTTTTCAGCAATTTACTTTTGATGATATAGCACAACAATTGGGGATTTCTACCAATACAGCAAAATCGCGTTTGTATAGCGCGCTCGACAAACTAAAAGGTCAACTTGGAGGCAGTTATGTCTGAACATATTAATGAAGGTGCCCTCTTTGAATCAGATGAAGATAGCCAAATAGCACAGCAGTTTGCTAATTATTTAGACGGGAAATTATCAGCCAGTGAACAAGCATTGTTTGAACAAAGCATTGTCGAGAAACCTTTGTGGCAAGGACGATTTAATGCCGCACAAACGATAAAACATCAAGCGCAACTAACGGTTGAGCAGAATGTGCCACATTGGGATCGAGCCGCTGCATTTAAATCGTCAACTTCCCAAAACACATCAAAAATTTCGTGGTGGCAATGGCAAGGATTACCGGCAATGGCGATGGCTTTTTCGTGTTTTGCTATCGCCTTGGTTATTTTTAAAGTCGACATAAAAATGAATGAAAAGGGATTGCTAGTGAGTTTTGCTAATTCTGCGAAAACACAGGTTTTATCAGACGAAAAAATAAATGCATTAGTTGCACAACAAGTCAATGAAAAGGTTGATCAAAAGTTACGTGAGTTTGCTAGCGAACAACAAGTAATACTCGCTAACTTCAGTGCCGATGTGCGGGTAAAGCAGCAAGAAAATAATTTACAGTTGGCGAGCTATTTAATGGCAACAGCCAGAAAGGAACGTAAGGAAGATATTGGCGATTTTATTAGTTACGTTAACGAAAAAAATCAAATAGATACCGCACAACAAAAATTTGAATTACAACAACTTAAATATGCAATTGAAAATAAAAATTCAAAACCGATAAATAAATTACAACCAGCTAACTATAAATTAGAGGATTAATATTATGCTTTTATTTAACAATAAAGTGTCAATAAATAAATGTTTAACAATAAAGCGTACTTTATTGTTTATACCCAGTGTTTTAATGGCCTTATCAAGCCCTGTAAATGCTGAACAATATGCTGATATGCATAAACAATTAGCGATAATGAGTAACATTATTAAATCATCAACCAAGTATGATACATCGAAAAAAATGCCAAAAATATCGCAAGTTGAGACAACTTATTTAAAGGGGCAGGGGGTTGTTTTTACGATTAAAACATCATCTAGCTTTTTTAATTTGTCACGATTTAATTTTAGCATGCCGCACATGCCACAAGCGCCACAAGCTCCAGATGTAAGTGGCCGTTTTGATGGCGATTTAGGCGAAATAGTTGAAGATGCCATGGATGTTGCTTCAGAGTCTTGGGAAATTGCCGTTGAATCGATGAGCGAGCAACGTGAAGCTTATAGAGAATTACGCGATCAACAACGTGAGTTGTCATCTCAAAGTCGAGATATAGAACGTGAAATTCGAGATTTAGATTACCAAAATCGCCATAGTGATAAAGAGTCTGATAAAGCCATTGCAAAACAGAAAAAATCCCTTGTTGAGCAAAAAGCTAAATTAGAAAAGTCTCGTAAAAAATTAGCTAAAAAAACAGCGGATTTAAAAACTAAGCAAAAAATTGAAAAAGAGAAGAAAACGTTAGCGCAACAACAATATTATCGATCGCTAAGTCAGTTAATTGGAGAAACATTTTGTTCGTATGGTAATACACTTAAAGCTTTACCAAACAATGAAAAGATATCTGTTATATTGAAAGGGGCGGCTCAGTCTAAACAAAGAAATACGGTAAACGATAAAATATATGTTTTTAAGAAACAAGACGTAATAAATTGTGCCATTGACAAGATAAACGTTGATAAATTAATGGCAAGTAGTCAGCCATATGAATTTTAATAAATATTGAACTTAGATTCAAAGATTAAAAATCCGAACAAATGTTCGGATTTTTTTCATGAATTTTTTTAATAGGTGTTTGAAGTTATTAAGAGCTAGGCGGTAGATTTGGTTTTTACAGTTGTTTTAGTTTTTATGCTATTTTTAGTGATAAAAATCTTTTTAAATTTGTTTAAAATCAACTGTAATTTATCATTGAATTGCGTCGCCATTTCAAATAGTTTATTACCAGAGGAAGCTTGTTTTATTTGAAAATATGTTTCTTGATAACTCGGTGATAAGATAAATTTCATATCAGAAGTCATTGCTAAATTATTAATTTGTTTGGTTTTAAATGATGAGTTAATTATTTTTTTTAAGTTGAGTGATAAAATTTCATCTCGAACTGTGTTGGCTTTAGCAACGTTTGTTTTAGAAAAAAGAAGCTTATAATTACCTTCGTTTTGTGAAGTCGGAAAGCCCTGTGTCTGAACCATGTCATACGCATTTTTTTCATTGCAATTATTATCAGAGGCATAGGAATATGCACCAACTAAACTTGTTGCTGCAACAGAACTAACTATTAATAGAGATTTTACTAATCGAGCTATTTTAATCGTCATACTTTATTCCTCCGTCATAACACTTAAATGATTGATAATAATTTGAATAATGTTGTTACTAATTGACTAACATTGTAACAATAAGTTCAAAATGATCAAAATACTAGGCTGATCGGATAGATAGACTATTTTTTACGGTGAAAAATAAAATATGACTAGTAATCATATATGTCCTTTTAATCCTGCAAAGCTTGCTTTTTCAACAATCTAAATTGATGCAATAAAGGTTCAGTATAACCGCTCGGTTGATTGCAACCGTCAAACACTAACGCACAAGCGGCTTTAAAGGCAATGTTGTTATCAATATCAATGCATATTGGTGAATAGCTTGCATCGCTTGAATTTTGTTGATCAACAATCGCCGCCATTTTATGCAAACTCGCTAAAACTTGATCTTTTGTACAAATGTTATGATGTAACCAATTGGCCATATGTTGGCTAGAAATACGAAGCGTTGCTCGGTCTTCCATCAAGCCTACATTATTAATATCTGGAACTTTTGAACATCCAACACCTTGATCTATCCAACGAACCACATAACCCAATAAACCTTGAGCATTGTTGTCTAGCTCATCACTAATTTCTTGCTCGCTCCAATGAGTGTTGGCAGCAACAGGAAAAGTTAAAATATCATCAAGTGAAGCATTTGTTCGCTGTTTTATTTTTTCTTGGATCTCAAAAACATTAACTTGATGGTAATGTAGTGCATGTAGTGTTGCAGCCGTAGGCGAGGGCACCCAAGCAGTATTTGCACCAGACAATGGATGATTTATTTTGGCTGTAAGCATTGCTGCCATTTGATCGGGTATAGCCCACATGCCTTTACCTATTTGGGCTTTGCCGCTTAATCCACATTGCAGGCCAATATCAACATTACTGTCTTCATAAGCGCTGATCCATGCGGTATTTTTAATATCACCTTTACGCGACATTGCACCAGCTTCCATTGAAGTATGAATTTCATCACCTGTTCTATCTAAAAAGCCGGTATTAATAAATACCACACGTTCACGCGCAGCAAAAATACAGTTCTTTAAATTTACGGTAGTACGTCGTTCTTCATCCATAATACCCATTTTTATAGTGTTGCGCGTTAGTCCTAAGGCATCTTCTACGGCATCAAATAAACTATTTGCGAAGGCAACTTCTTCAGGACCATGCATTTTAGGTTTTACAATATAAATAGAATTTTCGCGGCTATTTTTGTTGTTATTTCTAACTGAAGCACTTTTTTGTAAGTCATGCATGGCAATTAAAGAAGTGATCATTGCATCCATGATACCCTCTGGAATTTCGCTGCCATCTGCTGCTAAAATCGCATTATTTGTCATTAAATGACCCACATTACGAACAAACATTAAACTTCGACCTTGTAAGGATATTTCATCGTTTTGCAAGGTTTGATAACTTCTATCGGTATTCATTATTCGCGTAAACGTTTTATCACCCTTGGTGATGTTTTCATTTAAATCACCTTTGTTTAAACCTAGCCAGTTACGATAAGCGATCACTTTGTCGCTGGCATCAACCGCGGCAACTGAATCTTCACAATCCATAATCGTGGTTAATGCAGACTCCATAACTATATCGCTCATCCCAGCTAAATCACTTTTGGCAATGGCGCTATTGCGATCAAAATTTAACTCAAAATGAAGTCCGTTGTGTTTAAACAGTAAACAAGCGGGTAAATTAATACTACCTTGATAGCCAACAAAGGCATCACTATCAAGCAGTGTCGTTTGGGCACCACTTTGTAAAGTAACTATAATTTGATGATCTGCTAACTGATAATCAACGGCATTTTTATGACTGCCATCTTTTAATGGTATGTTTTTATCTAGAAAATCTTTTGCAAATGAGATAACTTTTGCGCCACGTACTGGATTATATTGTGATTGCTTTTCAGCACCATCGTCTGCTGAAATTGCATCAGTGCCATAAAGAGCATCATATAAACTTCCCCACCGAGCATTCACGGCATTTAAAGCAAAACGAGCATTCATAACCGGCACCACTAATTGTGGACCCGCCATAGTGGCAATTTCTGCATCGGTATTTACTGTACTAATAGTAAAATCTTCAACCTCTGGTACTAAGTAACCTATATCAATTATAAATTGTTTGTATTGGCTAGCATTAAAATTTTCGCCATTATTTTTTGTATGCCAGTTATCAATTTGTGTTTGCAGTTTGTCTCGTGTCGCTAATAACTGTTTGTTTTTAGGTGCGAACAAATCGATTATCTGAGAAAAATTTTGCCAAAAATCAGCCACTTGTATCGGTAAATTAGGCAATACTTCATCGTTAATAAATTCGTATAAACAAGGTTCAATGTTTAAGTTAGCTAGTGAAATGCGTTGAGTCATTATTGCTCCGTTTAATCAAATCGATACAGTATTGAGATGGAATTAATACCGTTGAATTATTGGCAATGTAAAAGGAATAAAAATATCATGCAAGTGCCTGTTTAGCCTTAATCTACTTGAAGACGATAATTTTCCACTCAAATGTGTTTATTAGGAGTGAGTATGTTTATTTTAATTTGTTGTTATAAAAGAATATTTAAATAAAGTGCGGGGTTATAAATATAAAAATCAATTAAAGTTATTACTCTAATTGATTTTTGGTATTCACACTGTGAATATGTGTTTTAATTGTATTTTTAAAATCAATGTTTGATGCTAGTTTTCTGCCGCGGCTTCAGTAACTAACTGTCTAAACCAAATGTGACTAGCGTCATGGTGTAATAATGGGCTCCAAATCATCTTTAATTCAATATCTGGTATATCAACAGGCGGCTTTAATATTGTGTAGCGGCTGTCATTTTGGTGCAATAGCGCGGCTTTGGTTGGTAAAGTTGCAATTAAATCATCTTCTAAAGCTAGCTGCATGGCAACATGGTAATTACGAGTGAAAACTTTTATATCACGCTTTTTACCAAGGCGCGCAAGTGCTTCATCTACCCAGCCAAGTTTTTGTACATCTTTAGGATCCATACCTACGCCTACACCAAAGCCAGTTTTAGAAACCCATACATGTTTAGCGTCAAGAAAACTGTTTAAATTAAATTTGGCAACTACCGAATTATCAGCACCTAAAAGGCATGAAAAGGAATCACGCCAAAGGGTTTTTTGATGAAATGACTGTGGTAATTCGTCAAATCGATTGATTGCCATATCAATTTTACCTGCTTCCACATCGTGAAAGTTAACATCACTTGGCGTCATAATATCTAAAGTAACGCTTGGTGCCAGTTTGTTAATCTTCCTAAGCAAGCTAGGTAACAAGGTTGAGGCGGCATAATCACTAGCCATTATGCGAAATACACGTTGGCTACTTTGCTCGTTAAACTCTTCTTCCCCTTGCAATGCTTCCTCTAATTCAAGCAATATTTTTCGGATCACTGGCGCTAACATACGAGCTCGTTCTGTTGGCACCATACCATCAGAAGTACGCACTAAAACAGGATCTTTAAATAAGGTTCTTAAACGTTTCAAGCCGTTGCTCATCGCAGGCTGGGTGATGTTTAACTGATTCGCTGCTCTGGTTACATTCTTCTCGCGCAGTAATACATCAAGATAAATAAGAAGGTTTAAATCGATTTTAGATATATTCATTTAAATGATACAAGATATAAGTTTGATAGATAACACTACTATAATGTGAATAACTAGTAGATATCAATCAAAATCATCTAATTCTTTAGTCGAATTATAATTAATTGACCTGAATCACTGTACTTGTATTGATTTGGTGAATGATGATGATGCCTGTTATAAATTTTATGTATGTTTGTTTTTGCCATATTATTTTTATCGTTCCTTATGACAACTTACAACACGGGTTACATTTTGAGATCACAGCCCAAACTTAACCTAGATAAATTTTTGGAGAATACATCATGTCAAACTATCAAAGTGCTATAGAAGCCGTTGCAGCTATTAAAGAAATGTCAGGTGAATCTTGGAGAGCCATCGATGCTGAATCAGTAGCACGCATGCGTTTACAAAATAATTTTAAAACCGGTCTTGATATCGCTAAATATACTGCCGATATTATGCGTGCTGATATGGATGCTTATGATGCTGACAGTTCTCAATATACTCAATCGTTAGGTTGTTGGCATGGTTTTATTGGTCAGCAAAAAATGATTTCTATTAAAAAGCATTTTAATAGTACTGACCGTCGTTATCTATATTTATCAGGTTGGATGGTTGCTGCATTACGTAGTGAATTTGGTCCATTACCTGATCAATCAATGCACGAGAAAACATCAGTCGCTAGTTTAATTGGTGAACTTTATACTTTTTTACGCCAAGCTGACGCACGTGAATTGGGAGGGTTATATCGTCAGTTAGATGCAGCTAAAGCTGATGATAATATGGCTAAAGCGAGTGAAATCCAAAGCGAAATTGATAATCATATAACTCATGTTGTGCCAATTATTGCAGACATTGATGCCGGTTTTGGTAACGCTGAAGCAACTTATTTAATGGCTAAACAAATGATTGAAGCTGGTGCCTGCTGTATTCAAATTGAAAACCAAGTGTCTGATGAAAAACAATGTGGACATCAAGACGGTAAAGTTACCGTGCCTCATGAAGACTTTTTAGCAAAAATTCGCGCAGTACGTTATGCCTTTTTAGAATTGGGTATTGATAACGGTGTAATTGTTGCTCGTACCGATTCATTAGGTGCTGGTTTAACTAAACAAATTGCCGTAACAAAAGAGCCTGGTGATTTAGGTGACCAATACAACGCCTTTTTAGATTGTGATGAAGTTACCCTTGATGACATTGGTAACGGTGATGTAATTATTAAACAAAATGGCAAATTAGTTCGTCCAAAACGTTTACCAAGTAACTTATTCCAATTCAAAAAAGGAACAGGTGAAGCGCGTTGTGTACTTGACTGTATTACCTCATTGCAAAATGGTGCCGATTTAATTTGGATTGAAACTGAAAAACCTCACATTGGTCAAATTGGTGCGATGGTAAATGCAATTCGTGAACAAGTACCGAATGCTAAATTAGTTTATAACAACTCACCGTCATTTAACTGGACACTTAACTTCCGTCAGCAAATATTTGATGGCATGGTTGAAGCAGGTAAAGATGTAAGTGCTTATGATCGTGCAGACTTAATGAGTATTGATTATGATGCGAGTGAATTAGCATTGGCTGCCGATGAAAAAATTCGTACATTCCAAGCTGATGCAGCACGTGAAGTGGGAATTTTCCATCACTTAATTACTTTACCAACGTACCATACAGCCGCGTTATCAACCGATAACCTAGCGAAAGAATATTTTGGTGACCAAGGCATGCTTGGTTATGTAAAAAGTGTTCAGCGTGAAGAAATTCGTCAAGGCATTGCCTGTGTGAAACATCAAAACATGGCGGGTTCTGACATGGGTGATGACCATAAAGAATATTTTGCTGGCGAAGCGGCACTTAAAGCTTCAGGTAAAGATAACACCATGAATCAATTCTAATTGATTAAGAAATTTGCTTAAGTTATTTGTTATTTTTTAGAATAAAACACTGTAATACAATTAATAAAAGCTGATAAAACAAAAGCCGCTTAACTTAAAAGTTTAGCGGCTTTTTATTGTTCGTATTTTTAGTGCTTGAGATACTGACCTTCGTCAGCATGACGGTTAGATTTAGTGCCGTATGACGGTTATTTTTAGTGCTATATAACGGTTAGATTTAGTAAATGATGACGACTTTCTACCGCCATCCTGAACTTTGATTGGGCAAACTAAATATTTCCGTCAACCTGTATATTCATTGGGAACACTAAATCTTTCCGTCATCCTAAACTTGTTTCAGGATCTCAGTTTTAAACTTAAACAAGCCAAAACGATTAAAAACTATAAACTAAAGTCACTGATGTTTGTGTATCTAAATTTTCTTTATCAGCATCAACCTTACTGTTGTAATCAAGCGTAACAGTAAATTTAAGTTGTAGCGTTTCAATTAACTTAGTTGTAATTGAACTTTCAGCTTTATAGGTGTTGTTGTCGTCAGATTTAGCCGACATTTTTGCGCTTAATGTTTGTTTAAATTCAACAAAATCATTAATTTTACGTAAGTATAACGCTTGTGCTTGCACGATTAATGAAGTGGTAGTTTCACTTGGCATAATGTCAGTTGCTTTGGTAACGTCACGTTTAAAACCCGGACCAATATCAGCGAAAAATGAAGCTTTATCAGTTTTATACCAATTACGACCCCAACCAGCTGAAATAGAGCTTTGGCTGTCGTATGAAGTAAAACGGTTATCTTCATAAAACACGTTACCGTACATGTAGTTGGTACTGTTTTTATCTAAAGTATAATTAGTTTTTGAATCAACAGTCCATTTTTGTTCAGTAGTGGTTAAAGACATTTTGTCACCACCATCTACTGCTTTTTCAGTTTGTTTCGCTAAAATATCAAAGTCTAATGTACTCAACCATTGACCTTGCTCATATTTAATACTCATACCCGCGTTAATATCGGCACTTTTGGTATTACCTGTTTTATACAAAAAACCAAGTTCAGCAGAAGAAGTAAACGGTGATGTCTTAACAGCTGTTGCATCAGCTGCGAAAGCCGCTACAGGTAAATAACAAGCTGTTGCTAAGGCGATTAAGGATATTTTATGATTCATTGGTGTTCTCTTTGTTAACGTGTACAGATAATTGTGGGAAAGGTATTTCAATACCAGCGTTGTCTAGTTCAACTTTAATATTTTCAAGTAAATCGAAATAAACAGGCCAATAGTTTGCAGTGTTAACCCAAGGGCGAACTACAAAATTAACAGAACAATCGGCTAACTCGCTAACGCCAATTGTAATCGCTTGATCTTTAAGGACTAGTTCGTGCTTTGAAACAATGTCCATTAAAAGGGCTTTAGTTTTTGCTAAATCGGCATCGTAACTAACACCAATCACTAAATCGATGCGTCTTGTTGGTTTGGTCGAATAATTAACTATGCTACCGCCGGTAATTGAACCATTGGGAATAATTACGGTTTTATTATCACCGGTTTTTAATTGTGTGGCGAATATTAAAATTTGTTCTACAACACCTGCTGTGCCAGCAACTTCGACAAAGTCACCCGCTTTAAAAGGCTTGAAGATAATTAGCATAACGCCTGAGGCAAAGTTAGACAGCGAATCTTTTAACGCTAAACCAACGGCTAAACCAGCAGCACCAAATATTGCAATTAGCGATGAAGTATTAAAACCTAGATGAGATGCAGCTGCGATAATGGTGACAAAAAATGCAGCGCTATAAACAATATTGGCAACAAACGAAGTTACGGTTGAATCTACATTTTTATGAGTTAGTACTTTCGCTATAGTTTTACTGATTAGTTTAGAAAGAAATTTACCTACATAATAAATAATAATCGCAACAATTATTTTTAAAAAATAACTGTGAATTATTACTTGATTGTCTGTAAACCAATGAGTGATGCTGTCCATAATGTATTCCTATATGATTGGTTGATGTATTGCTAGAACGTAATGATATTTGTCACAAACCTTTTGGCCGCGGATTATAAGCAATCTCTGAATAAATTACTATACAGGGAAGGTATTAATTGTCTGAATTTCGAGCATAAAAAAAGAGCCTCGGCTCTTTTTTTTGGGTAACGACTAGTTGTAAATCGAATAATGTATACGAAGTTATTATTTAATCAGTGCGTTTAATTCACCTCGTTCGTAGCGCTTAAACATAATTTCTAACGAATCACCTTTAATTTTATCGGCATTGCCAGCAGAGCCAAAGGCTTCATAACGCGCTTTACAAATATCGTACATCGCATTGGTAGTAACTTGTAAAAATTTACGCGGGTCAAATTCACTAGGGTTTTCAGCTAAAAATTTACGAACTGCGCCCGTAGAGGCTAAGCGTAAATCTGTATCTACGTTAACTTTACGAACGCCATTTTTAATGCCTTCTTGAATTTGCTCAACAGGTACACCATAAGTTTCTGGAATGTTACCGCCAAATTCATTAATTACCTTTAACCATTCTTGTGGAACAGACGATGAGCCGTGCATAACTAAATGAGTATTAGGAATACGGGTATGGATCGCTTTAATACGATCAATAGCTAAAATATCGCCAGTTGGTGGTCGGGTAAATTTATAAGCGCCGTGTGAGGTACCACAGGCAATAGCTAAAGCATCAACTTGTGTTTTGCTGACAAAATCAGCGGCTTCTTCAGGATCTGTTAGCATTTGTTCTTTGGTTAATTTACCAACTGCGCCAACGCCATCTTCTTCGCCGGCTTCACCCGTTTCAAGTGAGCCTAAACAGCCTAATTCGCCTTCAACACTCACGCCACAAGCATGTGCCATTTCAACTGTGCGACGTGTCACATAAACATTGTATTCATAGCTTGATGGTGTTTTACCATCGTCCATCAAAGAACCGTCCATCATCACTGATGAAAAACCAAGTTGAATTGAACGTTGGCAAATACTTGGAGATGTACCATGATCTTGATGCATTACTACCGGAATATGGGGGAATTCTTCAATGGCGGCTAAAATCAAATGACGTAAAAAAGGAGCGCCAGCATATTTTCTTGCGCCAGCAGAAGCTTGCATAATAACGGGGCTGTTAGTATCGTTTGCCGCTAACATTATTGCGCGTACTTGCTCTAAGTTATTAACGTTAAAGGCGGGGATGCCGTAGCCATGTTCGGCAGCATGATCGAGCATTTGACGCATAGAAATTAAAGCCATGAAGTAACTCCTGTTTAGGTGGTTTTGTTGTGGTTAATGTAATATTTCATTTGGTATAACGAAATTATAACGTAAGCAAAAGGGTAGAAGCGAATTGTTTTGCAAATAATTTGCAAAAAAGATAATTCTAAGAAGGAATAATTAGAGAGAGTGTCGGAAGAAATAAAAGGGCACAAAAAAATGCCCTTAAATAAATTAAAGCGATATTAATTTAATGCTTTAAAACGAATAGCAAAACCGCCACTAGTCGCCAATTTGATAGTTAACGAATCAGTTGAACTCACGTTCTTTTGTTCAATTACCATATCATAAGGGTTGTTTTTCCATTCGGCTTTGTCCCCGTCGCGATAAATTTGCGCTTGATAATGTTTATTCTTAGACAAAAAATCTAACGAAAAGGTTAACGAACGAGCATTTTCATCAGTGAGCGCACCAACATACCAATCTTCACTTTTTCTATCTTTACGTGCAAAAGCCACATAATCACCAACTTCTCCGGCAATGGCTTTACTGTCTTGCCAATCGGTAGGCACATCACGAATAAATTGAAACGCAGGTAAATTGGCTTCATAGTTACGCGGTAAATCTGCCGCCATTTGTATTGGGCTATATAGCACTACATATAAAGCTAATTGTTTGACCAAAGTGGTTTGTGGACGATTTGTTTGATCACCTAAGCCATTAAAACCCATATTAAATATACCAGGAGTAAAATCCATCGGGCCAGCAAGCATTCTTGTAAACGGTAAAATAGCAGTGTGCTCTGGCGGATTTGGAGGATTTCCCCACGCATTAAACTCTTGTCCCCGTGCGCCTTCGCGAGCGATCCAATTAGGATAAGTACGACGTAACCCCGTGGCTTTTATTGGCTCGTGAGTATTAATACTAATATGATGTTTAGCCGCTTCTGTCACGCTGTGTAAATATTCGTTAACCATAAATTGGCCATCGTGCCATTCTTTTCGCACAATACCATTTTCATCAATACGCTTGATATTTCCACCGTCAGCAACATAACCGGTTTTAACTTGTGACACGCCATTTTTTTCATATAAATCATACGCAGAGCTCATTTGCTGACGATAATTGCTAACATTGCCTGAAGTTTCATGATGACCAATTAATTTTACGCCTTTGCTTTTTCCATAGTTAGTTACTGCGGTTAAATCAAAATCATCAAAGCTTTTTGTGAAGCTAAATAAATCACCATTGAAAAACCAATTACCATCCCAACCGATATTCCAACCTTCAACTAATACACCACTAAAGCCATATTTTGCAGCAAAATCCATATAACGTTTTGTTTCTGCGGTTGTTGCGCCATGTTTTTTGCCACTTGCCCATGTGTTTTCGCCAACATGCATGCCCCACCATATACCCACATATTTACCCGGTTCTACCCATGAAACATCACCTAATTTATTTGGTTCATTTAAATTTAAAATGAGATCAGAATTTAATAAACCCACCGCATTTTTACTTAATTGAATAGTGCGCCATGGGGTTTTGAAATTTGGTTTAGTTTTCACTAAAATACCGTCTGACCACGGTGTTAAATCAGCTTTTAATACACCTGGTCGGCGTTGATTTAGCGTCATTGAAGCATAATTTGTTAACGCCGCTTCATGAATACTGGCATGTATCCCTGATTTTAATTTAAAGGTAAACGGTGTATGAACGCGATCTACCTTATTAAAACCAGTGGTGTTGTAAGTATATTCGTAACGATTCCAACCACGTGCAGGAATCCACCATGCAGTAGCGTTTTTAAAATCATTAACCACAAATTCGGTCAATTCGTTGGTTATGTTAACCACTTTACCGTTTAAACCTGTTTGCTTTGGTACCTCATAACGAAAACCGATGCCGTCATCAAAAACTCGAAAACGTACCTTATAAGTATTGGCGCTTTTTCTGTTAGCGCTAAAGGTGACTAATAATTCGTTGTGTTTATCTATTACTGTTTTACGCTCGCCCCAAGGAAGCTCCCAGTGGTTATCAACATGCGCGCGCTTGCTGCTTTTTATCGTAAAACCCTCAGCAAAACTCGGTGCACTTTTAAATGTCATGCCGAGCGTCGAAGGTAAAATAACTGTTTGTTGAGCAAAGCTAACTTGGTACTTAGGCGTTGAATTATTATCATTAATGGTGAGTGTTATTTTTCCATCGGGAGAGCTAACATCAACCGTTTTAGCAAACAAGGTTAATGAGGTTAAAAAAGCAAATGCACTGAATAATGCCACTGAAAATATTTTCATATAATATGTCTGAATAGTGAAAAGTAGTCTAAGTTTACTTTGATCTTCATTAAAATCAGTTTGTTGCATACGTATTCAATGAAATATAGACATTTATTGTTATTGCGAGTGAAACTAGGCGATCCACTGTCATTGCTAGCGACGATACCCTGTCATTGCGAGCGAAGCGCGGCAATCTGCTTTTGTTTGTGCCTGTATTATGGGATTGCCACGTCGTTGCACTCCTCGCAATGACGTATTGCCGGTAGTCTCGAAATATTTTCAGGTACCGGAGAAAAAGCCAGTGTTGATGGCGACATTAATTCAGCAGCCTACAATGCGCCGCTTAATATTATTGTAAACCAAGCAGGCGATAAACTTTACGTGCTTGACAGAAATGGAAGTCTCCGCGAAATATCAGTCAATTAGTACAAATTTATTCATTGGTTTATTTATTGGCTTTGATTAACAAAAGTGAGCAAAAGGTGGCGACAATTATTGATACCTGTAGTCGCCATTACTTATGATAGCTCAAAGAAAATTTAACCAAAGCTGGCAACATGCTAACAGCTCAAAGTGGCAATAAAGACCAAGCCTACGGATTGTTGATGAAAGAAATGAGTAATCAAGCCAGCGTAATGGCCTTTAATGAAGGATTTTTACTTATGGCCATTTTATTATTTATTGCGGCAATTGCGGTGATCAGTATTAAGCCAGCTAAGTAATATTTATAGCTAGTCCATTTTTGCGGGCAAAAGTGAATCGCGTTATTTCTTTAATGAAAGTACACGTTTGTTCGATTTTTTAGCCGCTGATTTTGTTTTGTTAAGTTGGTATTTTTCGGGAACCATGACTTTTTCAGTCTTTTTTACTTCATAAACGTTTTTATTAGCGATTTCATTCAAGTTTTCATCAATGTTTTTATCAGAGTCTATATTAAGGCTTTCGTTTACGTTGTTTGGTACTTCTTTATTAGGAGAAGGTTTATTAAGAGAATGTTTATGATGAGAAGCTTCATTAGAAGAAAGTTCATTTGGCGAATTTGCATAGGGTGAATCTTTATAAGGCGAATGGTTAGAAAGTGAATTTTCATTAGTAGAGTGTTTAGATAATAAATTATCGTGAGCCGGTTTGTGTTCGGTTCTTACTGTCTCTCTTTCTCTTTTTTTATTTTCAGGTATTTCAACTTCAACTGCCGTTTTACTTGAAGTTGCCACCGCAGCGTTTATTTCATCCATTTCTTGTGAGGTTAAATCGCGCCATTGTCCTACTTTTAAACCTTGCAAATTTACCGACATAATACGTGTACGTTTAAGTTTAATAACGTCGTAACCTAAATATTCACACATCCGACGAATTTGACGGTTAAGCCCTTGAGTCAGCACAATAGTGAAAACAAAACGAGATTTAACGTTTACCTTACATGGCTTAGTTATAGTGCCTAAAATAGGTACGCCACGTTCCATGCGTTCAACAAATCTCTCGCTTAACGGTTTATCAACAGTCACTAGATATTCTTTATCGTGGGCATTTTCAGCGCGCAGTATTTTGTTAACAATGTCACCATCGCTGGTCAGAAAAATTAATCCTTCAGAAGGTTTATCTAAACGGCCAATAGGGAAAATTCGCGAGCGGTGATTAATTGCGTCAATAATATTGCCGCGCACGTGCAGCTCGGTAGTACAGGTTATGCCAACAGGTTTGTGATAAGCGATGTAAATTCTATCGGATTTGTTATCTGCGCTTGCGTTAATGGTTTTTCCGTCAACCTTGACCACATCACCCGCAAATACTTTAGTACCAAGTTCGGGGATTTTACCGTTAATGGTGACACGATTTTCTTCAATTAATTTATCAGCTCCGCGGCGCGAGCTAAAACCTGAATCACTAATGTATTTATTTAAACGCTTGCTTGAAGACGTTTGTAAAGAGCCATTTTTACTTACATTCTTATGTAAATTATTGTTCACGTTGTTGCTCATATTTATGTTGAAATAACAGATAAAAAAATAAAGCGTTATTATAGCAAGTGTTACTCAGGTAGCGTGAAGTTTTTTTGCCGCAAATATATTGCTGCTTATCGATTAATTTAGTAAATAATTTGCGCATCAATTGTATACAATTTATAGTTCTAGGCTTGAAATTCGTAAATAATTATATTAAAAATCATGAAGACTAATATGAGCAGATGTATGAATAAAAAAATATTACAAACACTGGCGTTAGCAGCAGCGTTAGCTACATCATTAACCGCGTGTAAAAGCACTAATAATGAACTGAATAACTGGGCAAATAGCACTATGACAAAAGCAGCTCAGCCATTAACTTTAAAAAGTATTTATCAAGACAATGAATTTAAATCAGAGAAAATTGGTCGAATTCGTTGGTTAAAAGATGGTAGTGCTTATATGGCAGTAGAGCCATCTAAAGCGAAGAAAAAAGATAAAGATGGCAAAGAGGTTAGTCTAGGTAAAGATATTTTAGAATATAATCCTGAAACACTTTCAAGCAAAACGTTAGTTACCGCAGCACAGTTAATACCTAAAGGTGAAGAAACTCCGTTAACTATTGATAATTACACCTTTTCACCAGATCGCCAAAAAGTGCTGATTTACACTAATAGCAAAAAAGTATGGCGTTCAAATAGTAGAGGCGATTATTGGTTACTAAATTTACAAACGAATAAATTAACACAACTTGGTGCCGGCTTAGGTAAGACAGATAAAATCCCCGCAAGCCAGTTAATGTTTGCGAAATTTTCACCTGATGCCAGCAAAATAGGTTTTGTCTTTAAAAACAATATTTATGTGCAAAGCTTGAGCGGTTTTAACCTTACCCAATTAACCAAAGATGCGGGTAAAGGCATTATTAATGGTGTGTTTGATTGGGTGTACGAAGAAGAATTTTTGATCAAAGATGGTTTTCGTTGGAGTCCTGATGGTGAAAAAATTGCGTATTGGCAACTAGATACTAGTGGCAGCACAGACTTCATCATGATTAATAATACCGATGAACTTTATCCAACCATTACTAAATTTCCGTACCCAAAAGTGGGTGAGCAAAACGCTTTAGCCAATGTTGGTGTGGTTAATTTAGCAAACCAAAAAACAACTTGGGTTAAACTGCCAAATAATTCACGCAATATGTATATTCCTCGAATGAATTGGTCGGGCAATAGTGAGCAAATTTTAGTGCAGCATTTAAACCGAAAACAAGATACTGATATTTTGTATTTAGCCGATGTGGATACGGGGAAAGTGCATAAAACTTTTGTTGAACAAGAGCCTAACTTTTTAGATGCTATTGCTGATGCGCGTTGGTTAGAAAATGGTAAAGCTTTTATCTGGAAAAGCGAACGTAGTGGCTGGCGCCACCTTTATAAAGTATCACGCGATGGCAAAACAGTAGTAGATTTAACGCCAGGCAATTTTGATATTACCGAATTTAAAGCGTTAGACGAGCAAAGTGGTTGGGTATATTTCATGGCAGCCCCTAAGCATGTTGAACAACGTTATTTATATCGCAGTAAATTAGACGGCACTATCGTTAATCAACGTGTTACCCCTGAAAAATATACTGGCTTTAATAGCTATTACATGGCAGAAAATGGTAAGTGGGCAATCCATTCTTTTTCAAGCTTTGATGAGCCTACCAGTAAATATTTAGTTAAAATTGACGGTCATCAAGCTAAACATACGTTAATGACCAATGACAAATTGAAAGCAAAATTAGCTTTGATTAATCGCGCAAAAACCGAGTTCTTTCAAGTAACAGCGCAAGACGGAGTTGTATTAGATGGTTATATTACGCGTCCTGCAGATTTTGACCCAAGTAAAAAGTACCCAATAATCTTTTATGTTTATGGTGAAGCATGGGGACAAACCGTTCAAGATAAGTGGCGCGGCAGTGCTTATATGTGGGATCAAATGCTAACCGAGCAAGGCTTTATTGTAGCTTCTGTAGATAATCGTGGTACTCGTGCACCTAAAGGGCAAAACTGGCGCAAGTCTATTTATGGCGCAGTAGGTGTTTTATCATCACGCGATCAATCAGACGCGCTTAAAGCCATGGCAAAACGCTGGCCTTACATTGACACTAATCACGTCGGTATTTGGGGACATTCTGGTGGCGGTTCAATGACTTTAAATATGTTATTTAGGTACCCAGAGCAATATCAAGTGGGTATTTCGTTAGCCCCTGTTGCCGATCAGCTACTTTATGACACTATTTATCAAGAACGTTATTCTGGTTTATTACCTGATTATGCCGACGGCTATAAAAAAGGCTCCCCCATTACTCATGCGAAAAATTTACAAGGTAAATTGTTGTTAATGCACGGTACAGGTGATGACAACGTGCATTATCAAGGTACCGAGCGTTTAATCAATGAGTTGATTAAGCATAATAAACAATTCGATTTTATGTCATTCCCTAATCGCACACACGGAATGCGCGAAGGTAAGGGCACAACTTTGTTTATTAAAACAAAAATGACTAACTACTTTGAGCAGTATTTGAAGAATTAAACTGCTTTCAATCTAGTTTTAATAAGATTAACAAGCCAGCATTTGCTGGCTTTTTGTTATAAAAAAAGCCTGTTAAGTTATTTCCCTGTCAGAGATAATAAATCAAACGGGTATACATATAAAACAACAATGATGCGAATATAAAATATGAATAAAAAAATACTAAAGACACTTCTGATTTCAACGGCATTAACTATTGTAATCACAGGATGTAAAAGCACGGTTAACGCATTGAACAATGGGGCGAATAGCACGATGATAAAAGCAGCTCAGCCACTAACGTTAAAACGAATTTATCAAGATAATGAATTTAAAGTAGAGAAGATTGGCCGAATCCGTTGGTTAAAAGACGGTAGCGCTTATATGGCTGTTGAACCATCGAAAGCGAAAAAAAAAGATAAAGACGGTAAAGAAGTTAGCTTGGGTAAAGATATTTTAGAATATGATCCTGAAACATTAGCCAGTAAAGTGCTCGTTAGTGCAGCACAGTTAACCCCTGAAAATTCCGAAAACCCCTTAAAAATTAATGATTACACCTTTTCACAAGATCGCAAAAAAGTACTGATTTATACTAACAGTAAAAAAGTATGGCGGTCGAACAGTCGTGGCGATTATTGGTTACTAAATTTACAAACGAATAAATTAACACAGCTTGGTGCAGGCTTAGGTAAAACAGAAAAAATTCCAGCAAGCCAGTTAATGTTTGCCAAGTTTTCACCCGATGCTAGCAAAGTAGGTTTTGTTTTCGATAACAATATTTATGTGCAGAACTTAAGTGATTATAACCTTACCCAATTAACACAAGATGCAGGTAAAGGTGTTATCAATGGCTTGTTTGATTGGGTATATGAAGAAGAATTTCATATTAAAGACGGTTTTCGTTGGAGTCCTGATGGTGAAAAAATTGCGTATTGGCAGTTAAACACTAGCGGAAGTAAAGACTTCATTATGATCAACAATACCGACACATTATATCCAACCATTACTAAATTTCCTTACCCTAAGGTAGGTGAACAAAATGCATTAGCTAATGTTGGTATTGTGAATTTAACGACACAAAAAACGGTTTGGGTAAAATTACCGAATAACTCACGCAATATGTATATTCCAAGGATGAATTGGTCGGGCAATAGTGAGCAAATTTTAGTTCAGCATTTAAACCGTAAACAAGATACTGATATTTTGTATTTAGCCAATGTGAAAAATGGCAATGTTAGTGTGTTACTCACTGAAAAAGAGCCTAATTTTCTCGATAAAATTCGAGATGCTCGTTGGTTAAATAATGGTATGAGTTTTATTTGGACAAGTGAGCGCAGCGGTTGGCGCCACTTTTATAATGTTTCTCGTGACGGCAAAACGGTTACTGATTTAACGCCCGGTGAATTTGATATTACAGACTTAAAAGCGATTGATGAACAAGATGGTTGGTTATATTACATGGCAGCAACTAAGCATGTAGAACAGCGCTATTTATTTCGTAGTAAATTAGATGCAAGCATTGTTAATCAACGAGTTACCCCAGAGCAATATAAAGGCTTTAATAATTATTACATGGCAGAAAACGGTAAATGGGCGATTCATAGCTATTCAAATTTTGATACCCCAACAACCAAGTACTTAGTTAAAGTTGAAGGACATCAAGCAAAACATACGCTAATGAGCAACGATAAATTGAAAGCAAAATTAGCTAAAATGAATCGCGCCAAAACCGAGTTCTTTCAAGTAACAGCACAAGACGGCGTAGTGTTAGACGGTTATATTACACGTCCTGCAGATTTTGACCCCAGCAAAAAATACCCAATAATCTTTTATGTCTATGGGGAAGCTGCTGGCCAAACAGTTCAAGATAATTGGCGTGGCCGTAGAAATGCCTATATGTGGGACCAAATGTTAACCGAGCATGGTTTTCTTATTGCTTCTATAGATAATCGCGGCACTAAGTCACCTAAAGGACAAAACTGGCGAAAATCGGTATATGGCGCAGTGGGCGTATTATCGTCACGTGATCAATCTGACGCGCTAAAAGCGATGGCTAAACGTTGGCCTTACATTGATACTAAACATGTGGGCATTTGGGGGCATTCTGGCGGCGGATCAATGACTTTAAATATGTTATTTAGATATCCAGAACAGTACCAAGTGGGTATTGCAATAGCGCCAGAGTCTGATCAATTGTTGTATGACACAATATATCAAGAACGTTATTCAGGTTTATTACCTGATCATGCTGATGGTTATAAAAAAGGTTCACCCATTACTCATGCGAAAAATTTACAAGGGAAATTATTGTTAATGCATGGAACAGGTGATGATAACGTGCATTATCAAATCAGCGAGCGTTTAATTAATGAATTAATTAAACATAATAAACAATTCGATTTTATGGCATTTCCAAATCGCACCCACAGTTTAAGTGAAGGCGAAGGTACTAGCTTGTTTATAAAGACAAAAATGACTAACTACTTTGAACAGTATTTGCAGGCTCAATAATACTTAGAAAATACTACATAGTGGATCTTGTTGCACACAAAAAGTTAGCCAAATAAAGGTCTTTTATTTGGCTATCTATTCCTAAGTCTTAAGTAGAGTTCAATTAAAGTCCTTGTAACAGTATGGGCAATAGTTAAAAAAATTATTTTTTAACTAACACTATTGCCCATACTATTTTATTTGACGACTACTTGCTTTAGCTCTCCTTTAAAACATTGTTCACTACGGCAGATACTTTTGTCTTGTAATGCTTGCTGATAATCATCACCCCGATGCGCTGTACCAAAATTGCGAACCGTAATTGGTTGAATTTTTTCAATAGCGTGATAAAAGGAAATCATATCTGTTTGAGTTAGTTTTTTAACTTCTGCAATCAGCTTTTCTTTACTGTCAAAGTTAAATTCTTTTTTATCAATATCAGACCAATAACGCTGAGTACGCTCATTTAAATTTTTATCTTTTGCTTGTAAATCTTTAATGAGTCCTTGTTTATATTCAACAAAATTTTCGTTGGACATAGATTCTAAGTCACTCTTAAAATCGAGTAAAAATTTATTTACTCGACGAGTTAACTCTACAGGCCCTGCTTTAGGTGATTGAATTAAGAAAGATAAACCAGGTAGATTTTGTAATTTAGTATTTCGACCACTAACAATATATCCCAGTTGTTGCTCAGTTCGAATTGATTTAAAGAAAGGTGCACTTATCATACTTCCTAACAACTGATATTTTGCACGATTATTTAATGAATCGTCATCGCTAATGAAGCTACTGACTAAAGTTGAATCATTATGTTTAATAATAATATCTTCAATGAGCGGGTGGTTAGTCTTATTGATGTATACCATTTTTTTAGCACGTAACTTTGCCTGAGAATGTTTCATATTCAGTGAATATAATGTTTGTGCTAACTTTATTGATTCTGCTTTAAGGTTATTTCCATGGACGAGTATTTCTACTTCTATGGCCTTATGAAACTTATTAATGTAGTTAGCAAGTTCGGGTATAGTTACCGTTGATAAAGCGTTAGCAAGTGCTGCTGATGAATACACTTTATTGTATTGTATTTGACTTAACGCTGAGAATGCCTGCTTATAAGGGCGATCAAATTTTGCATTTGTCCATTTACGGATCAAGCGTTCTTTATGTAATTTAAACGCAGCTTCATTAATTTTTAAGTTACGTACTCTTTCATTAATGGTGGTTAATAATTTCGTTGTTTTTTCATTATAACCATTAACACCAAAACCTAAACCAGCATTGGTAGACCAAACATTATAATTTAATCCAGCCTCTTTTGCGGGGTAACCGAATTCGTTTAAGCTATCTTTTAACAGCGCACTATAAAGGTAGTTTTTAGCGCGAGACAGAGAGCTATCACCTGCTTGATCGGAATATATTTGTACATTTACCGAGCTTTTAGGAATTCGAAACTCGGTATCTTGTTTATGCCATAATTTGAAACCAGGTTTTTCAAACACAACAACAGGCATGTTTGCCTCTGCTTCAATCGGTTTTAAGGCTAAATTAGTAGCAATAAAAGGATTCTCTGCAGGTAGCGATAAAGCTGAATTTGAATGAGGTGATAAATATCTAGCAACTTCATTACTACTGAGTTTTTCTATTGAATATGGAGTATCGTATTCTGGTTGTACGGTATCGGTTTTTAAGCCTTTCGCAACAAGAATCAAACGCATATTGTCTGGTGTTAATTTAGATAAATAATCAGTGACTAAGTTATGCGAATATTGTCCGTACAAATACCCTTCATTTAAAATATTTCTTGGTGAATAATACTGTAACTGGCGAGAAAGATAGCTAGCGGTATTTGATACAGAGCCTTTTTCTTTAAAATCAAATGCTGTTTTTGCAATCTCGGCTTGTTCATTAAAATAGCGCTGATTGTATTTTTTATTATCTAGTAATTTTAAGTAAGAGAATACGGCTTCGGTTACGGTTTGATAATTTGCTAAGCCTTTAGGTGTTAAAGTGGCCTCAATTTCAAAAAGTTCAAAATCATCCGGACCATTAAATCCGGCACTTAGAGATTCAATAAGTCCTAGCTTTTTCAAATAACTATGTAAACTGCCACGTCCTTCTTGCCCTAAGAGAGACGAAATTAATGAGAGCGGTTTTTCGTGAAAATACTTGGTTGAATTAGGTACTGGAAATTGTAATGTTAATGTTTTAATGTCTTTTAATGGCTCGATATTAATTTTTGTACCCAGCTGCTCAGGCAAAAAAGGCTTTACTGTTGTTGGTACTGATTTAGAACCATTATTTGGGATGGCTGAAAATTTTTCTCGTGCCCATTTTTCTAAAGTATCAAGATCTTCTTTACCTACTAATGAAAGCGACATACGGCTAGATGAGTAATATTTAGCATATTGGGCTTTTACATCATCAACTAACAGATCATTTGGATGGTCTGCTAAAGTTGTTAAATTACCAACAGAAAACTGGCTAGCGGGGTGAGCTGGATTGGTTGTATCTTTCAAAACTTCATAAATTCGACGCGAATCATCTTTAATTTTCATACTGTATTCTGAATGTACAGCGTGCTTTTCACGATCAACGTATTTTGCTGCTAGACTTGGAGAGATAAAGAATTGGGCAAATCTATCGGTCGCTTCTTCAAAAGCGTTTTGATTTACCTGAAAAAAGTAATTGGTATGTTCTTGCCCTGTTCCTGCATTTGACCAACCGCCATTAGCCTTTAAATATTCATTATATTCTCCGACTTTAGGATATTTATCTGTGCCTAAAAACAGCATATGTTCAAGAAAATGGCTTAAACCTTCTCTATTTTTTGGATCTGACATATGGCCAATATGAACGTCCATTGATGCTGCCGATTTGTCTGCATTTTCATCTGAGACTAAAACTACTTTTAGACCATTTTTTAGTTCAATATATCGGTATTTTCGTTGGTCGTTTTGACTTTTAACTATGACGTTTTGATCAATGCTGCTGGTAATAGGTAGCACTGATTGATTATTTGATGGTGTGGAATTACAGGCACTAACGCCTAATACCGTGGCAATTAACGTTGCAAGTAAGGTGATATTGTTTTTTTTCATTATCATTCCTATATGATGATTATAAACTCAGTTAATAAATCGTAAAAATAATGTAAGTAATATACACAACATTAATGGGTAAGCGAAAGTATAAAATAAGAAGTAAATTCATTGTTGACTGGATAAAGCTGCCGTAGTCGCACGTTTACAATCAAACTGAATAATTATCTTTTAAAAAAACAAAATGCTGATTATTGTTTTTTATATAAAAACAATAAGTTATATCTAACATTTGATTTTAGTTATGTATCCTACGTTTAATTTTACGTATTAAAGTCTTAAGCTAACAAACACAAAAATAAATAGACTGAATAAAGCATATTATGTAACTAATTATGTATTGAAATCACACCCTGAAACTTAAGGTTGTCGATTGTCATAAATGTCATTTTATTTTTACGAACACTGCAGTGGTTAACGCAGGTACCATAAAGCCATCTTTGTCAGTTTTACTTTGTTTAACAATATTATCAGCGCTATTTAACTGAACAGGGTGTAAGTGATATTGGTTTGCCTCTTTATAAACATAAGTCTTTGCTTGTGGATTGGTATTAAATATCACGATGATGCTGTTAAACTTTTCATCAGCTGTTGCAGGCTCAGCTTTGGCATCAAGCTTCATCATAATTAAGCCCTGTTGCCGAGATTTATTGTCTTTTAACAGCTTTTTGTCAGTATTTAAAAAGTGCAACTGTGTGATAATAGCTTGCTCACTGGTGAGTCTAAACAAGCTAGAACTAGTGCGAATTTTCAGCATTTCATTAAAAGCTTCACTACTAAATTTAATTTGCTGAGGGCTGACATGATCGCGCCCTTGATTTTGCTTTAATACTCTTTTGATCAACGGCCAATTTTCTTGATCTTTTTCTGCAGGTGGCAAACCAACATTATAGTTATTCGAGTGCATGGTAAAATCAACGGCATTAAACCAGTCACCATAATCGTAGCTGTCGCGTAAGAATGATTTTGAGCGCATTAGCTCCGTACCCATTTGGACAAAAGGAATACCTTGTGCATAAAGCGTAAACGCTAAACTTTGTAAGTGCATGCGTACTCGTTGTTCGCTTGTTAAGTTAAAATCATTGCGATATTGATTGTTGTCCCATAACGTTTGATTGTCGTGTTTTGACACGTAATTAATGGTATCGGCAGGATCAAGCGCATAACCTGTGGGTTGGTCACCATAAGGAATATTTTTGCCTAATACGATTTTGCCATTTGCACGTTTTAATGGAAAATTAGCTAAATTTCCAGCCAAGCCAATGCGAGCTTGATCAGCAAGCAGTTGGTAGTTTGATGTGTTTTTACTCTTATCATGTTTTGAAAATTCGTTAGGTATAGCGGACAAACCATTCCCTAAACCTTGCGCTTTACGAATATCATTACCTAATTTATTAAAGCCTGAGCCGCGTATCGCATCACGTAAACGGTCTGAATAAGTGCCAATTTCACTGCCAGCCAATTCAAGTTGAGATGCTTGTACAAAACGTTGGTTATTGGCGATTTCACCAAAATTCCAACCTTCGCCGTAAAAATAAGTATCAGGGTCTACTTTTCTCACTGCTTCACGCGCTTTTAGCATGGCTGTTTTGGGCTGGTGCCCCATTAAATCAAAACGAAAACCGTCAATAGCATAATCACGCGCCCAAGTGACTAATGAATCAGTCATTAATTTTGCCATCATTACTCGTTCGGTGGCGGTATTATCGCAGCAAGTAGAGTGTTCTATTTCACCTGTTAATGGATTTAAGCGCTGGTAGTAATTAGGCACTATTTTATCGAGCACTGAGGTTTTTGCTAAACCTGCGTGATGAGTGTGATTGTAAACCACGTCCATAACCACTCGAAAGCCTAAGTTATGTAAGCTTTGCACCATTTTTCGAAACTCTTTAATACGCGCGATGCCCTCTGGATTTTGTGCATAACTTCCTTCAGGGACAGTGTAGTGATAGGGATCGTAACCCCAGTTATAATTATCGAAAGCGCGGATTTCACTGATCAGTTGTTGAATTTTTTCTTGGCTTTTATCACTAGCTTTATAGTTGTTCAAGACAGCAATTAAACTTTGTTGTGGATCATATTGTGTAGCGCAAATACTGGTTTTCGGTGCAATTTTGCACACTTTAGCTAAGTTATCGTGTAAATCGATAGCTTTTGTTGGATCTTCGTTTACCGTGCCAATATCAAACGTCGGTAATAAATGAATAGTGGTTAACCCGGCATTTTTTAGTGCTTTTAAATGTTTAATGCCAGCACTGTTTTGCTCACTAAAAGCGCCATACTTTCCTCGGTGTTTTATATTACTTAACGTGGGATCGCTGGCGCTAAAATCTCGAATGTGCACTTCATATAAAATATTATCTTCAACGTTTTTAATGGTTGGTTTTGCTTGTATTTTCCAATCTTGCGGTTGCGTATTGGCATTATTTAAATTTACCACTTGTGAGTATTCACTATTAACCGACAAGCTTAAAGAATAAGGATCGGTAGTTATTAAAGTTTCAACTTTTTGTGAGGTAGGATGATAAACGTTAAGTTGATATTGGTAATAAATATTATTAAATCTATGATTGGGATCAGCTAAATTTACTTTCCAAACACCAGTGTTACTATCTTCAACCATGTTAATAAATGCAGGCGTTGCAGGCACTTTTTCACCATTATCATTAACGTTAAATAGCAATACTTTTACTTGTTGGGCGGTTGGCGCCCAAAGTTTAAAGTTAACACCATCATCGTTAACGGTTGCACCTAAATTGTTTTCTTCATCAGCGTCATCATTTTTTTGGGTATAAAGCGCATCAAGTAGATTAGCGGTTTGCACATAAGAGGCTTTTAATAATTCACCTTGTTTATCTTGTTCCGTTATCACCAATTGATTTTTTAACCATCTTTTTGCTTTTATTGGGGAAAGGTCAACTTTAAATGAGTTAAATTTAGCTAAATGTGGGAATTTGCTTTTTAATGGTGTGGGAAAATCAGTTGCTGTTAAGTAGATTGTTGTAATTTGATTATTTTCTATTTTTCCTAAACTATAGCGATGAGTGGGATTATAGCTTGGCAATACCACTATATTGGGTGTTAACCAATGGGCGGAATAATCAGTTTTATTGGTAACTCTGATTAAATCTTGGTAGGTGAAAGTACTGACTGTTTTTTCGGTGTTTTTTGTTTTTAGTTGAGTTAATGGCTTAGTGCAAGCCGTTAATGAAATACTGCACAGTAAACAAAATGCTAAATACAGGCTTGTTTTTAAAGGTGTTCTTAAAAAAAATATCTTCATCATCAATTTAATTGTTATAAATATATTGTTTTAATGTACGTGGTTATTAATTAATAGAACAGTTTCCCACTCTTTGTTGCATACGTATTCATCAACACCGCTGACTAATAAATTTTAGCAAAATTCACATCTTTAATATTTTAAATTTCCGAATGAAATATCGCGGAGATGCGGTTCTTCTCTACCTTAGCTGTAAAAACTCCATGTTTGGTGTTTTTTTATTCAAATCGATTTACTGATAAACAAGCCTACTATTCGTTTTCCCTTAAATATGAATACGTATGCAGTTAGTGTTTTTTTATTGCATGCCATTTTATATTGAGTGCAGTCGCAGAAAAATGTGCGGATAAATGATCAGTATTTTTACAGCAAACGACATATGTAAAAACAACTAATAGACACGAATTCAAAAACATTAAATAAAAACACTTAATAAAAATAGGTCAAGGATGATCCCGAGGAATAATACATGTTTAAATTTAAACCGAGTAAGGTAACGCTAGCTTTACTTTCTTGTGGTTTGATGGCTTTTGCGGGAAATAGTTTTGCGCAGCAAACTAATGAGCCACAAACAATCACCCAAGCAGAAAAAGACAAGGCTAAGGCTAAAAAAGAAAAAGAAATACCGATAGAAGTTATAGAAGTAACAGGCTTTCGCCGTTCACTTATTCAATCACTTAATCAAAAGCGCTTTGCCGATACAGTTTCTGAGCAGTTGTCTGCTGATGATTTAGGTGCATTACCCGATGTTTCAATGGCAGATGCACTGACTCGTTTACCCGGTATCTCAGCCGTGAGAACGGGTGGTCAAGCCGCTGAAATTAATATTCGCGGAATGGATGGCGGTTTTGTGTTTTCTACTTTAAATGGTCGTGAACAAGTGTCAACCAGTGGGAGTCGCAGTATTGAATTTGATCAATATCCTTCTGAATTAATTTCACAAGCCGCGGTGTATAAATCGCCGAAAGCATCGCTTATTGAAGGTGGTGTTGCTGGTACAGTTGAGCTAAAAACAGCGAGCCCGTTATCTAACGAAAAGCAACACAGTTTTAATATGAACGTGCGTGGTATGTATAATGATAGAGCGAGTGAAGTTTACGGTGCGAAAGATTTTGGTAACCGCTTAAGTTTTTCTTATCAAGGTAAATTTGCTGAAGATACCATAGGTATTTCGTTAGGTTATGCACATTTATTTCAGCCGAGCGTTGCCACACAATTTATTGGTTTTGCTTATAATGCCGATAAAGATGTCGATTTTGCAGCTAACGACACCGATGGTCCGGAACTTAGACCTGAAAACGAATATTTAAGTGAAGGGTTTGAACTTCAGCACAAAGGTGGTGAAGAAACACGCGATGGTTATGTTGGCTCAATAGAATGGCAGCCGAGCGATGTTTTTAAATTAAAAGCCGATGCGTTTGTTTCTAAGTTTGACAGCAAAGCATTTGCTCGCGGTTTTCGTGTTAAGTTTGGCGGAAATAGTGCGGCAGTTGCTAATCCCGTGTTAGATGGTAATGGCGTAGTTGGTGGAACATTTAACCGCACCTCAAAAAGTTTTACTCGCGTTGAAATTGTTAATGATGATAACCAAGATTTCGATAAAGTTGAAAATTATGGCTTAAATCTCGATTGGCAATTAACCGATCAATTATCGGCAAATATGGACTTTTCTTATTCTAAAGCCAGTTCAGATTTTCGTAATGGTTTGCTGTGGTCATTAGTGAGTGAAGACGCTAATGCTGACACTCCAGTGTTCGACTCTAATATATCAATTTCTTACTTATTAAATGGTTTAAATTTACCTGATGTTGGCTTTAATCAAGCTAATGCATTTACTGATATTAATAAAGTGATGGTCAGTAAATATGGTATTTATCCTTTTGTGAATAATGATGAGCTAAAAGCTTACCGCTTAGATTTAAAATATCAGATAGAAGACAATGATTATATTTCATCGATAGAATTCGGTGGTCGATATTCTGACCGAGTATATTCTAATGATCGCTCAGTATTTCAATACGGTGATGATGGTGCATTCTCTAGCTTAGAGCCGCCATTAAAGTTAACTGAAGATATGGTTACAACGGTTGATTGGCAGGGAGAATTTGCCAACTTTCCTAGTTATTTAGCGATAGATCTTGATCAAGCTCTTGGTGCTTGGTTTCCTAATGGAATACCTCAGCCAGTACAAACATGGGGTAGCGATGCCAATGGTGTTTTAGACGAAAGCACCTCATGGTCAGTATTACAAAGTGGTAAAGTTTTTGAAAAAGTTTTCTCAAGCTATTTTATGGCCAATATTGATACTGAAATTGGTGATGTTCCGGTAAGTGGTAACTTTGGCGTTCGTATGGTACATACCGACCAATCAGCAACGGCGCTTATTAATGTTGCAGGTGATCCTTTATTAGGTGCACAAAACATTGTCGATGACGCAGGCTTAGTTAATGGTCGTTACGCACCGCAAAGATTAGGCATTAAATATACCGATTATTTACCGTCTTTGAACTTGAATTTTCGTCTTACGGATAATGATCAAGTTCGTTTTGCTGCGGCTAAAGTAATGTCGCGCCCACCGATTAATCGTTTGGCGGCAGATATTAGTTCAAACATTGATAATGATGGAAAAATTAGCGGTTCAAGTACTAATAACCCGTTCTTAAAACCATTTTATGCTACTCAATATGATGTCTCTTACGAGCGCTATTTTTCAGAAACAGAAGGTGCTTTTGTTGCTGCCTTGTTTTATAAAAATATCGACTCTTTTATAGATACTTTTGCAATTCCCGACTTCGATTTTAGCGCCAATGGTTTTTTTGTGCCTGATACGATAACCGATCCTGTTAGTGGAGTACCTGTTGCGGTTGACCCTGTTGGCGTTTATACCACTGCAGTTAATAACGCTAAAGGTGGCTATATTCGAGGCTTAGAGCTTGCTTACACACAAGTATTTTCTTTTTTACCAGGGCTTTGGTCTGGTTTAGGAATGAACGCCAGTTATTCGCATACTCAAAGTGAAATTCAAAGCCAAACTAATTTAGGCGGCTCTAGCGTAAAACAACCATTACCGGGTTTGTCTGAAAATGTTTTATCTACCACCTTGTTTTGGAATTATTCAGATTTTGAAACGCGTTTAAGTGTGCGTTATCGCGATGATTTTGTTTCAAAACAAGTGGCAGTAAATGAACAAGTAGTTAATTTTAAAGGCGAAACTGTCTTAGATTATCAAGCGTCTTATAACATTAGTGAAAATATGAGGATGTTATTTCAGGTTAATAATTTAACTGACGAGCCGACCAAAAGTTACTTTGGCAATGAAGCGAAAACCGGCACCTTGCAGTTTTTTGGTCGTCAATTCTTCCTTGGCTTTAGTTACTCTTTATAACAGCTAGTACAATAATAATTGGAGTTAAATAATAATGTTTACATCCGCGAAAATAATAAAGTTACTAGCAATACTGTTAGTAATGTCGGTGTTATCGGCTTGTGGCGGTTCATCGGTAGAAAAAGGTGAAGTATTACTTACCTGTGATGTGCCTATGGTACCTGATGCAGCAGGAACAAGTTGTGTTGCACCTAAACCTATTCAATGTCCTGCGCCTACCGTTCCAGATGCCTTAAATGAATCATGTATTGTCGGCGTTGATCCTAACGCACCTGCGCCATTAGTTTTTCCTGCTGAAAATGAAGCAGTTTTATATTATCAGCGCAATAATGTTGGTGCTAGTAATGCCAGTGATGATCCATCCTATGAAGGTTATCGTTTACATACATGGAATGACGCGACTTGTGATGCTTATGATGCACCTTACGATAGCTCAGACTGGGCAAATGGTCATCAATATGATGGTATCGATCCTAATTACGGCGCGTATTGGATCATAAAATTAAAAGCAGATCATAACGATTGTGGTAATTTTATTGTTCATATTGGTACAGATGGCGCGGGTAAAGCATTGGGCGATGGCGATTTGAAAATGCCATTAGCGCAAGATGATGCAACTTATCAACGGATGAATTTTACTTTTCATGGGCAGAGTGATGTTTTTGAATACCCATTATTATCTTTAGGTAAGCAGCCGTTACAAATTAAAGATTTTGCTGCTCATTGGCTTGATGCTAAAACGTTTGTTTGGCAAATAGACTCTGATGTTGTTACCAGTGTTAAATTACATCACTTAGACACTGCAGGTATTGCTGCTGATGAAAATGATGTGGTGAGTGGTACAACGATTGATTTAACAGCGACAGACCTAACCGACGAACAAAAAGCTGCCGCACCACTAGTGGCTGACTGGCCTGCTTTTAGCGCGGATATTGGTAATGCCAATGCTAAATCTTTATTAAAAGAGCAACAAGTTTTGGTTGGTTATAATAGTGATGGTGAAGCCGTTGCTGCAACCAATGTACAATCAGCTTTAGCGCTTGATGCACTTTATACTCGTGGTGAAAATGATGCCGATGAGGCAACCTTAGGCGTAGTTTATAACGATGCGGGTATTGCTGTTAACGTTTGGGCGCCAACCGCGCAAAGTGTTACTTTAAAAGTTTATGATGCAAATAAAGCTGAAACGGCAAGTGTTGAAATGACAGAAGACAGCGCGACAGGTATTTGGTCTTATCAAGGCGATAGCACACTTGACCGTAAGTTTTATCAGTTTGAGCTACAGGTTTATCATCCTCAAAATCAAGCAATTGAAACACTGCTTGTTTCTGACCCTTCATCGGTTAGTTTGTCTACCAATGGTGAATATTCGCAATTCGTCAATTTAAATGATACTGATTTAAAACCCGATGGTTGGGATGAACAACAAGTTGTTGCGCTCGAAAACCCAGAAGATGCCATTATTTACGAAGGTCATATTCGTGATTTTAGTGCTCAAGATGAAAGTACCTCGACGACTAATCGCGGTAAATACATGGCATTTACTGAATTAACCTCAGCGCCGATGCAGCATTTACAACAACTTAAAGCTAATGGCTTAACTAACTTTCATATTTTGCCAGCCAACGATATTGCGTCAATTAATGAAGATAGCGATAAAATGGTTAATATTACCGATACGGTTGCAGATTTATGTGCGATTAATGCCAATGCACCGGTTTGTGGCGTTGAAGATAGTGCTGCTACGATAAAATCGGTACTGGAAAGCTATAACTCGTTTAGTAACGATGCCGCTAAATTAATGAACGCAATGCGCGGTTTCGACAGTTTTAATTGGGGCTATGATCCTAAACATTTTAACGCGCCTGATGGCAGTTATTCGTCTAATCCTGACGGTGTGGCTCGCATTAAAGAAATGCGCGCTATGGTTGCTTCGCTGCATAGTATCGGTTTACGCGTAGTGTTAGATGTTGTTTATAACCATACCAACTCTGCTGGTTTATATGACAATTCAGTATTTGATAAAGTTGTGCCGGGTTATTACTACAGCCGCGATGTGTTTACAGGTAATGTTAAACAATCTACCTGTTGTAACGATACTGCATTAGAGCATCGCATGATGGACAAATTCATGGACGACTCGTTAGTGATGTGGGCACAGCAATACGGTTATGATGGCTTTCGTTTCGACATTATGAGTCATGGTTCAAAAGATCAAATGCTTGCTGCACGAGAAGCTGTTCGCGCCGTTGACCCTGATACACAATTTTACGGTGAAGGTTGGGGACGTGAAGATCGCGGTTTTACTGCGGCCGATCAATTCAACATGGCTGGCACCGAAATGTCTACCTTTAACGATAGATTGCGAGATGGTGTTCGTGGCGCACAATTGTTTAGCAATAACGCTGCTGAAGATGGCCCGTTTATTCAACAAGATATAATTAAGTTGGGTATGGCAGGCACACTGGCTGATTATGTATTGAAAGATTTTCAAGGTGTTAGTGCCAAAGGTAGTGCATTTAATCCAAGCATGTACGGTAAAGATCCAGCGGATGTGATCAATTATGTATCGAAGCATGACGATGAATCGTTATGGGATAAATTACAGTTTAATCTTCCCTTTAGCATGAGTTTAAATGATCGTGTGCGCTCGCAAAATGTTGCGCAGTCAATCGTTTTACTTTCACAAGGTGTACCATTTTTACAAATGGGTAGCGATTTTTTACGCTCTAAATCACTCGATGCTAATACTTATGATGCGGGCGATTGGTATAACAAAGTAGATTTTACTCAAAATGCTAATAACTGGAATGTCGGTTTACCGCTAGAAAAACGTGGTCGTAGTGATGATGATTTAGTTGCTTTAGCAGCGAGCCCGTTAACGGCAGCCAGTGCCAGTGAAATGGACTTTGCTTCAAGCGTGTTTAACGAATTTATGAAAATTCGCAGCACCAGCAAACTATTTCGCTTAACAACAGCTGAAGATGTTATGGCTCGTGTTGGTTTTCATAATATTGGCAAACGTCAAACGCAAGGCTTAATTGTAATGAGCATTGATGATGGCACTGGCTTAACAGATCTCGACCCTAATGTTGATGCAATTGTAGTGATCGTTAATGGTTCAAACCAAGAGCAATCGCATACCGTACCAACAGCTGTAGGTTTTGCTCTGCATAGTATACAAGCTGATTCAATGGATAGCACAGTACAGGGCGCTAGTTTTACCGCTGGTGATAATGAAGGCACGTTTACTGTTCCGGCATTAACCACCGCAGTGTTTGTTAAAGCGCAAGGTGAAGCTCAAGGTACAGGTTTGGCGGCAACCGCTACAGCTGGCGCACCAGATGTTGTTCCTTACGGCGCAACAACGGTGTTTGTTCGTGGTGGCATGAATGGCTGGGGCGAAGTTGATGCCTTTGAATATAAAGGCGAGGGCGTTTATCAAGTTGCTATCACATTAGCTGCGGGCGATTACGAGTTTAAAGTGGCTTCAGGTGATTGGTCTACCGTTAATTTAGGTGCACCAGCAGGTGATAACCAAGTTGATGAAAACGAAAACCAAACATTATTGCCTAACAGTAATGATAACTTGCATACTACTATTGCAGCCGATGGCACTTATATTTTCTCATTGGATTCAAGCGATACCGCAGCACCGGTATTAACCATTAAAAACGAAGAACCTTTTGTTGGCACTTCGGTATTTATACGTGGCGGCATGAATGGTTGGGGTGAAGTAAACGAGCTTGCTTATATTGGTGGTGGTCAATATAGCGTTACCTTTAATATTGAAGCGGGTACGCAAGAGTTTAAAGTAGCATCAAGTGATTGGTCTACCGTTAACATGGGTGCACCAAGTGATGATAAAGAAGTGCTTGTCGGTGAAGAGCAGTTATTAGTAGCTGGCAGTAACGACAATTTAACGATGACCTTCCCAACCACGGGTGAATATACCTTTATTCTCAACGCCTCAAACCTAAACGAACCAACATTAAGTGTTTATAGCGCGCAAATGTTTGGTGAAACCAGCGTGTTTATTCGTGGCGGTATGAACGGCTGGGGTGAAAACGATGCCTTGGTTTATCAAGGTAGTGGAGTTTACTCGGTAGATTTAACATTAGAGGCGACCAGTTATGAATTTAAAGTCGCCTCAGGAGATTGGGCAACCTTTAACTTAGGTGCAAATACTGGCGGTAATGAAGTTCTTGTTGATAGTGCTTATCAGCTAGTGCAAGGCTCTAACGATAATTTATCGTTGACCATTAGCGAGGCGGGTGATTATACCTTTACCGTGGTTGGGCCAAATCCAGAAACGGCAAAAATTACCGTAACTAAAAAGTAGTTTAATAACCGATGGATTAACTGCTATCACCATTATGAAAATGCGCTATTTATTAGCGCATTTTTTTTCATTTAAAAAGAGCCGTTATTTGAGTGTTATTTGAGTGTTGTTTGTTAATAAAAATTTTTGTGCAGGTGTTTTTGCTTTAAAACTTCAATTGCATCCATTAATTCGATAGTCTCTGTATATTATATTTTTAAAGGAAAAACCATGATTGATTTTCGTTCTGATACGGTCACTAAACCCTGTGTAAAAATGCGTGATGCGATGGCCAATGCTATCGTCGGTGATGATGTTTATGGTGATGACCCAACCGTTAACGAATTAGAAGCGTGGTCGGCGCAGCGCCATGGCTTTGAAGCAGCCCTTTTTTGTAGTTCAGGCACGCAAGCCAATTTATTAGCCTTAATGAGTCATTGTCAGCGTGGCGATGAATATTTATGTGGCCAGCAAGCACATAACTATAAGTTTGAAGGTGGCGGTGCCGCGGTATTAGGTTCGATTCAACCGCAACCCATTGAAAACGAAAAAGATGGCAGCATATCGCTTAAAAAACTCGTACAAGCAATAAAGCCTGATGATCCGCACTTTGCCAGAACAACCTTGATCAGTATCGAAAACACCATTAACGGTAAGGTATTACCGATAAGTTATTTATTATCATTAAGAGCATTTGCCGAGGAGCACCAACTTAAATTACATTTAGACGGTGCTAGAGTCTATAACGCGGCAACGGCGTTAAAAGTTGATGTTAAAGAAATTGCTCAACACTTTGATACCATGTCGGTTTGTTTGTCAAAAGGTTTAGGTGCACCAATAGGCTCGTTATTGCTCGGCTCGAATGAATTAATCAAGCAAGCTAGACGATGGCGCAAAGTATTAGGTGGCAGCATGCGTCAAGCGGGTATTTTGTGTGCCGCAGCGAAAATAGCATTAACCGATAATGTCAGTAAACTGCAAACCGATCATGACAATGCTAAGTATTTAGCAGAGCAGTTAAATAATATTGATGGCTTTGCCGTGGATCTTGAGCAGGTCATTACTAATATGGTTTTTGTTAAAGTAGACAATAATATTGATGTAACCTCGTTGGCTAGTAAACTCAAAAATAAAGATATTTTAATTTCGCCGAGCCATTATATGCGCTTGGTTACTCATCTAGACATTAATAAACAGGCGATTGATACCTTTATTTCTCAGTTAAAAAGGCTCATAAATAATAAATAATATTGAGATAAAGTATTCAAACAATATTTTCAGGGACTTGGTTTTTATTCTAAGGTAGATCGGCCATCCAAAAAAATAAAGCCGTTAAGCGTTTATCACGTTTTTCCTTGCCAAAATATCGCGTAGCACTATGCACCATATTGGCTTTATAAATCAGCAAGCGATTGAATTTATTTTCAATTTGGCATTCTTCATACCATGCTTCAGCTGGTAGTCGTTGTACATTTAAAGCATCGCGTAAATTGTTGTACGGATCGGTAACTATATTGCCGCCGATGGCTCCATTAGGATAACGCAATCGATAAAACGAAGTTCCTGCTTCTTTTAATGGCTCAGGACTCAAATAAAGAACCGCAGCTAAACGGGTCAATTTTCGGCTATCAGTATGAGGTATCGCATTCGATTCATGTTCTCCAACTAATTGTGCAACATTAGAATCAAGCATAACCCCTGGTGATGTTTCTGGCAGCCACAGTTTAGTGGCTCCGGTCAGTGATTTTACGTGATTTTCTAATTGCGCTAATTCAGCTTTTTTCAACGCTTTATTGGTACGCATACCAGGCCACTTTTCAGCGGTGTAAGGTAGACCTTTTTTCCACCTTTTAGCATTAAAACAACGATTGGAGACTTCGCGAGCATTAGCTAAATAATCATCTATAACCCAGTAGTTTTTGCCTAACTCAGGTGCTTCATAGTGAAGTAAAGGAGAACCAGGTAATATTTCTGGACGTTCGTTCTCGGGAGATGGTAATTTATTCATGAATTATTCAAGTTTAAAATTGAAAATAAACATTAACGTTACTTTTACAAAATAGCAAAAATAACTTTAATTAAGTTTATGCGACTTAGATATCATTTTCCCTAATTATTTATAACTAGGCGCTAGTGCTATTTATTAATTGTCATCGGATAATAATGATTGTAAACATAAGGAAATAATATCAGAGTCATTATATAAATGAGTCTAAAGATTTAGATAAACTATACTTAAATGGCTTTGAAGAACTTTTATAAAAAACGCGCTATTTTTACAGCGCGTTTTTTGATTCTGCTAATTGATATTCACTGAATACGTATGCATAGCATGTCTGGTCTTTGAATACGTATGCACTAGGTATTACTGACTTGATTTGCGCTTTATATTATAGCCTATCAATTAAACAAGATGTTTATTTGCTAATAACCAAAATATGAACTTATTACACTAATATTCTAAAAAAAACAGGCGACTCGGGGGAGAAAATTTATGATAAATTTTAAGCCAAGTAAAATGACATTAGCATTGCTTTCAAGCGGTTTGATTGCAGCGAGTGTTTCATCATTTGCAGCAGACGCGGTAGATACAAAAGCAAAAGATAAAAAAGCAGATGAAAAACAAGTAGAAGTAATTGAAGTGGTTGGTTTTCGACGAAGTGTTGTCGAATCAATTAATACTAAACGCTACTCATCAAACGTAGTTGAAGCTATTTCAGCTGAAGATATTGGTAAATTACCAGATTCATCAATTGCTGAATCAATTGCACGCTTACCTGGTTTAACGTCTCAACGTTTAGATGGTCGCTCAAGTCGTGTCAGTATTCGTGGTTTTGGCGAAAATGAAAGCGGAACAACTTTTAACGGTCGTGAGCAAGTTTCAATTAGTGATAACCGCGGTGTAGAATTTGATTTATACCCGTCAGAAATTATGAGCGGTGTAACCGTTTATAAAACGCCTAATGCAAGCCTTGAAGGTGAAGGTATTGCGGGTGTTATTGATATGCAAACTATCAAACCATTAATGCAAGACGGTCAAGTTATTCAATTTAATGGTCAATTTGAAAAAACAAGTTTTGAAAAATTAAATCCAGATGGTGACAATAAAGGTTTCCGCGGAACATTTTCTTACCTTGATCAATTTGCTGACGATACTATAGGTGTTGCTTTCGCTTATTCAAAAATGGTTTCACCTAACCAGGAAAAGCGTTGGAATGCATGGGGTTATCCAGAGTTTGATGTAAATGGTAAAAACTTTTCAGTATTAGGTGGTGCAAAACCATTTGTGCGTTCATCTACCTTAAATCGTGATTCAACAATGTTAGTTATTGAAGCGGCGCCAAATGAAGATTTAAAAATGACTTTTGACGCACTTTATGTCGACTTTTTAGATGAAAAACACTTACGTGGTATTGAAGTACCATTTGCTTGGGGTCAAGGTAGTTTAACGGCTAATAGCGTTGACGATGCCTCTGGTTTTATTACTAGCGCAACAACAGACGGACAGCGAGTTGTTGTACGTAACGATTTTGAAAAACGTGACGCAAATTTAACATCGTTAGGTTTTAATACCAAATGGGTTGCTAGCGATAAATGGTCAGTAGATTTTGACCTTAGTTATTCAAAAGTTAAACGTGAAATTTGGAGCTTAGAAAGCTATTCAGGCACAGGTCGCGGCAATGATAATGGTGTAGCAGATACCATTGGTTACGAGTTTAACAATGGCAATACAGGTGCTACTTTCTCTCATGGTTTGGATTATAGTGATTACAATCTAATTCAATTAGGTGGCCCATTAACATGGGGTTGGAGTGGAGCACTAAATGATAAATTTGGTATTACTGGCACTCCATTAGAAAATAGCGCACAAGATGGCTTTATTAATGCGCCACAAATTGACGATGAATTAAAAGCATTAAAATTTGCTGCAACACAAGAAATTGATACTGATGTGTTTACCGACATTACTTACGGTGTTTCTTACCGTGAACGTGATAAGCAAAAGCAATCTGAAGGTTACTTTATGACCTTAAATGCTTTCCCTGGTACGTTAGTAGTACCAGAACAGTATCGTGAAGGCACAGTTGATTTAAGCTTTATCGGTATGGGTAATATGATCGCTTATAATCCTATGGGATTAATTAACGATGGTTACTACGACCTAACACGTGAAAGCTTAACTAATTCAACACATGCAACAAAATCTTGGACCGTTAGCGAAAAAATAACAGCAGCGTTTATTCAAGGTGAAATTAGTACTGAAGTTGCTGGTATGCCGTTATCGGGAAATGTAGGTCTGCGTTACGTTCGTACAGAACAATCATCACAAGGGTCTGCTATTAATACTATTGATGGTTTAGTGGTTACTGAGCCTACCAATATTAGCCATACCTTTAACAATATTTTACCAAGCTTAAACTTATCGTTAAAAGTTGACGACACGCAAACTGTTCGATTTGGTGCAGCAAAAACTATTTCTCGTGCACGTATGGATGAAATGAATTCATCAGTGAGTGCAAGTTATAATCAAACACCAGACGAAAATGGCAATAACTGGAGTGTAAGTGGTGGTAACCCATCTTTAGAGCCAAAAGAAGCAACAGGGTTTGATCTTTCTTATGAAAATTACTTCAGCGACGAAGGTTACTTCTCAGCGGCATTTTTCTACAAAGATTTAAACAACTGGATTTTTGATGGTAATTATCAAGTTGATTTAACCGGTGTTGCCGATCCTGCTACAGGTGAAGTACCTCCTAATTCAACCGCTTCTGGTAGTGGTAAAGTTAACGGTGGTGGCGGTAAACTTTGGGGTTATGAATTATCTGTAACGGTACCATTTAAAATATTTAGTGAGAGCTTAGATGGTTTAGGTGTTATTGCTAGCTACACTGGTTTGAAAACTAGCATTAAAGATCAAAACGATAACGAATACAGATTACCTGGATTATCAGACAGTATTCAAAGCTTAACTGTTTATTATGAAAAAAATGGTTTCCAAGTACGTACAAGTATGCGTAAACGTGAAGACTTTAAAGGTGATGTATACGGTTTAGGTTTCTCAACAAACCAAGTTGATATTTTAGGTGAAACTATTTGGGATGCTCAGATTGGTTACGACTTTGGTGAAGCAGGTGTTGAAAGCTTGAAAGGATTATCAATTTTCTTACAAGCACAAAACTTAACAAAAGAACCATTTACTTCTTTACAAGGTGATAGCGCACTACAAGTACGTGATTACCAAGATTATGGTAGCACTTACTTGTTAGGCTTTAGCTACAAGCTTTAATCATTTAATTTTTTATAGCTATAAAAACAAGCCCTTGGAGTATATTATTTCAAGGGCTTTTTAGTCTGTATATTTTGGGTTTTATAGCGTGTTTTATAATGTATTTTCTTTGCCTTGTGATTTGGCTTTAAAAATACAAAGTTATCAATATTTGATGTGAGAAAAAAAATGAAGACAAAAAAAATTAAAAATCTCGTCATTGTGGGAGGTGGTACTGCTGGCTGGCTTACTGCGTCGTTACTTACAAAAGTATTAGGTAAGGTAATTAATATTACGTTAGTTGAATCCGATAAAATTGGCACCATTGGTGTTGGTGAAGCAACTATACCGCCCATAGTTAATTTTAATAGTGCTATTGGTTTAGATGAAAAAGCTTTTTTAAAAGCAACCAAAGCTACCATGAAATTGGGTATTCAATTTGAAAATTGGGGCAAAAAAGGCGATAGCTATATGCATGCCTTTGGTGGAGTGGGCAAAAACTTTCCCTTTTGTGATTTCCATCATTTTTGGCTAAAAAGTCAAAATCAAGCTCAAACTCAAACACAAGACCAACCTTCAGCTTTTTGGCAATACTCGCTAAATTATCAAGCGGCTAAGCACAATAAATTTGCCAAATTAAACCAAATTCCCGGTACGAACTTGCCCGGTATTACTTACGCTTATCATTTTGATGCAGGGCTTTATGCTAAACATTTACGAACATCATGTGAGCAGCAAGGGGTAACTCGTATAGAAGGTACTGTTGAACATATTCAAGTAGCTAAAGAAAATGGCTTTATTCAAAGTCTACAACTTGATAATGGTACCTGTGTTGAAGGTGATCTATTTATTGATTGTACAGGGCTTACCGCGTTGCTAATTGAAAAAACGTTAAGTACAGGCTTCGAAGACTGGTCGCATTGGTTACCTTGTGATCGTGCAATGGCGGTGCCGAGTGAATTAGTTAAACCTATAAAACCTTATACCCGATCAATTGCCCATGAATGCGGTTGGCAGTGGCAAATTCCACTGCAACATCGCACAGGCAACGGTTTAGTGTATTCCAGTAAACATTTAAATGACGATGATGCCAAAGCGTTGTTGTTAGCAAATTTAGACAGTAAACCATTGGATGAACCACGTATTATTTCATTTAAAACTGGGCGTCGACGTAAGCAATGGAATAAAAATGTAATTGCAATCGGCTTATCCAGCGGATTTTTTGAACCACTTGAATCAACTAATATTCATTTAATTCAAAGCGCTGTTACGCGTTTAATTAAATTTTTCCCTCATCAGGGTATTAAAGAAGAAGAAGTAACTGAATTCAATAATCAATCAAAAATTGAATCTGAACAAATGCGTGATTTTATTATATTGCATTACAAGCAAACACAACGTGATGACAGTGAATTTTGGCGCGCTTGTCAGCGTATGGATATTCCTGAAAGTTTAAGTAAAAAAATGTCATTATTTGCCGAATCAGGAAAAGTATTTAGAGAACAAGATGAACTTTTTACTGAAATAGCTTGGCAGCAAGTTATGATAGGGCAAGGCTTATGCCCTAAAGATTATCATCCTTTCGTTGATTCATTATCTGACGAACAACTAAATGATTTAATGGCCAGTTTAAAAACATTAATAAATAAAACCGTTGATAAAATGCCATTTCATGACGATTTTATTCAATCACTAGAGAACTAATTATTTTATGCATTATTTAACTTTATCCAAATCAGATATTAAGTCATCACGTTTAATTTATGGCTGCATGCGTATTGCTGGTGACAATTCATCGGCTGATCGAATCAAAGGAAAAATCGCCTTACGTGCAGCACTTGATGCAGGTTATACCCATTTTGATCATGCTGATATTTATGGCGGAGGTGAATGCGAAAGTCTTTTTGGCGAAGTGTTTAGTGAATTGTTAGCAGAACAACCTAATTTACGTGAGAATTTAATTATCACTTCAAAAGCGGGTATTCGCCGTGCGGGCTATCCTGAAAATAACGGCTCTGAAAGTAACAGCCCTGAAAGTGACTGCTCTGAATTACCCTTTACTCAACGCTATGATTTTTCAAAACAATATATTCTCGATAGTGTTGAAGGTTCATTAAAAAGGCTTAATCTTGATTATTTAGATTTGTTTTTACTGCATCGCCCTGATTATTTAATGAATATAAGTGAAGTTGCCCAAGCGTTTGATGAACTTAAAGCCAGTGGTAAGGTAAAACATTTTGGCGTAAGTAACTTTAAACCTAGCCAGTTATCGTTATTACAATCGGCGTGTTCAATGCCGTTGTTAGTCAATCAAGTTGAAATAAATATTCATAATATTGACGCGTTTGAAAATGGCACGTTAGATCAATGCCAACAGTTAGGAGTAACTCCAATAGCTTGGTGTCCTTTAGGTGGTGTGGTTTATCCTGCTTGGGGAAATACTTTTTCAGTTGAAGACGATCAACGCATTAGCGTTGAAGTAGCGAAACAAGCCAATAAGTATCAAGTAGAGCCGTGGGTTTTAATTTTAGCTTGGTTGTTAAAGCATCCCGCGAATATTTGCCCAATTATTGGTTCAACTACACCTGAACGCATCGTTGCTGCTAAACAAGCGTTAGAAATAAACTACAGCCGAGAAAATTGGTATCGTTTATTTGAAGCGAGAAACGGTATCGCAGTACCTTAAATACAAGGTTTGGGTATATAATAAATAGCTTCAATAACTATATTTATTAAAGCTATTTATTAGCAAAAAGTAAAAATAATAGCTTACCTTTAAGCAAAGGTATTTATATTATTTCCTGATGCACCTACTGGATTATTTTGAGTTGATGCTGAAACTTGAAAGGCGTCGTCTTGATCATGGTCGCCGTCAGGTTGAGTACCCTCGTTAAGTTGATCTGTTTTATTAAACGTTGGTGCTGCTACAGACATCAACGAATTTGAAGCTAAAGATACATTCATAATAAAAATCTCCAAACAGTTTTTTGTAACAGAAAAATAAAAATTATTCTTCTTACAAATAGGATATCGGGAAAATATATTTTTACTTTAAGAGTGATTAAATATAAGGATAGGTTACATCGGTATATACATTTAAGACTCTCTTAAGCTATTGCTGTTAATAAATATAAATTACCTATTTATCTTTTTTATCCAATCTTATCACCGACTCTTTTTCATTAATCTTTATAGGTGAAAACTGATCAGACATATTGATTGGAAATGCATTATTTGTGAAAAATTTACTCGTAGTACTCATTAAACGATGTCCTGCAACATAGGTGTTGTAGCCAAGGGTACAAAATACACAAGGAAGTAATTTAAATTCTGGTTCACTCATTAAATATCTCCTAAAAGAAGTAAAAGGCTGCTCTTGCCAAAAAAGACCGTACCAAGTCTATTTTTAGTTCACCCAATATTTTTTAATGATTAAAAAAAAGGATAAGCTGTTGCTCATCCTTATTTACCATTTAGTTATGAAATTAAAATTATTATCGAAGATTAATTGATCATCGGTAATAAGCTGTAATCATGACCATATTCCAACATCTGTTTTTGGAAGTTATCAGGATAACTAATTTTTACATCGATAATTTTATCACCTTGATAAACAGCTTCTAATTTTGGATTAATAAAACCAGAGTAGGGCGCTAAATTCAGCTTTTTGTAACGTTCAAGTACTTCTTGATGTAATTTTTCATCAACTTTAACCGCGTAGTTCTCAATAAGTGCTTGACCCGCTTTAAAGTCACCTTCTGATTTTATACGCTGTAATTCACGCAACAACTCACCAAATAGTGTGCGTAATTTTAAATAATCATTTACAACAAAATAGGTTTTGCCATCGCGAATACGTTTCTCAACGACATTATCTTTAGCGCCTTTTTCAAATACCCAATGGGCAATTAATTGACGATTACGCATGTGTGCTTCTTCAATGACTTCACCGGCTTTTAATCGGCGTAATTGCAACATCATGCCGTTACGAATGTAGCTGTCGTAACTTGCTTTACCTACTTCAAAACTAGGCATAACACCTAAATCGATTAATTTTTGATCCATTAAATAGTAAAGAGCCACTAAATCAGCGCGGCCTTCTTCAAGGGCTGAAGAGTACTGCTTTAAGGTTTCTTTTGGCGTACCAACCCCCGCATTTATTTGCCCTGACGCATGGCCAATAACTTCGTGCATGTCGGTATGTAAGTGTGACGCCAGAGGGCCATATTTTTTCGCACGGGCAAGCTCGGCATCATCCCAAACAAATTCACTAAGTGAACCGCCGCGAACATTGTCATAAGCATTCACTATATTTGATAAACTGACTGATTTTGAACCATGCTCTGCACGTATCCAGTTTGAATTGGGCAAGTTAATACCAATAGGTGTTGAAGGCGAAGCATCGCCTGCTTCAACCACAACAGTGATCGCTTTACCGGTAATCCCTTTAACCGCCTTCTTTTTATGCTCAGGTAATAAAGGTGAATTATCTTCAAACCATTGCGCTTGTGTGGCTATTTTGGCAATGGTTTTGGTTTCTTCAATATTTTTCACCGACACCACTGACTCAAATGAGCCACGATAAGCTAATGGATCATCATATACTTCAATAAAACCGTTGACTACATCGGTGGCTGAGTTAGTATCTTTTACCCACTCAATACTGTATTGATCAAAATCTTTTAAATCACCCGTGCGATAAAATTTGGCTAATAATGTTAAGGCTTTTCGTTGTTGTTCATTTTCAGCAACGCTAGCGGCTTTGTCTAACCAACCAACAATTTGGCTAATGGCTTTATCGTACATGCCACCCACTTTCCATGTTTTTTCAACAAGCTTGCCGTTTTCTTTAACGAGTTTCGAATTTAAGCCCCAAGACACTGGATGTTTAGGATCTTCATTGACTTTAGCATTATAAAAATCACGTACTTCTTGCTCGCTTACATTTTCATAAAAGTTAACCGCTGAAGCTTTTACGTTATCTATATTGGCACGTTGATCAACCATTTTAGGAGCGATGGTTTTATCAAATAAAATAGGAGTTAATAAATTAATGAGCTGGTCTTTGTTTTGCCCATCAGATAAAGGAAGTTTACCTTTATCTGCAACATTATTTATATAACTGGCAAAGCTTGTTTGACTAAATTCTGGTGTGAATTTAGCGTTCATATAATGATGATGAATACCATTGGCAAACCAAACCTTTTTAGTGAATTCGGTAAATTTAGCAAATTCTTCATTGGTTCTATCACCAGAATAGTCTTCTATAATGGCTTCTAAGGTATGGCGAATGGTGAGATTATACTTATAGTTTTGATCCCAAGTAATATCACGCCCTGATAATGCTGCTTTGTACAAATAAAATAATAATTCTTTGGTTTTTAACGGTAATTCTTCAAAACCAGGTACCTGATAACGTATTACCCGAATATCAGCAAAGCGATCTGCTTGCCATTTGAAATCTGCAGATTCAGAATTTGTGATGCTTTCTTTTTTATTGTTAACTTCGGCAGTAGCAGTATTTTTTACGCTATTTTGTGGTGCTTTACTTTCTTTTTCTGAACAAGCGCTTAAGGCTATTACTAGTGCGATTGCCACACTTATTTTTGTTTTTTTCATAGCAGATCCATTTTTGTGTTGTTGTGTAATTTGTTTTTATATGAGTATTATTCCTAAGCCAACAATACTAACAAAACCTAGTCTTAAAACCACCTCAAAATTTTATAGTTTGAATACGTATGCAGCAGATTGTTGCAAAGCGTGTAACAGCGTAACTTTGTTTAGATCCTGACCGTCGTCAGGATGACGATAATTTGTCATGCTGAATTTATTTCAGTATCTAAAAATTGTCATGCTGTAGTGATTCCGATATTTAAAAATTGTCATGCTGAATTTATTTCAGTATCTATTGAAATGTAAGCAAAAGAAAAATAAAAGCGAGCCCAAAATGTTAGCGATGCAAAGAAATTTGTCGAAAGTTTTTTATATGTTATTAAGTTTGCCGGCCACGGCAATGGGCTTTGCTTTATCGGTACAAATATCGGCATTGAGTTGGATTTTAACCACCCAATATGGGCTAGATATTCACCAAGTTGGTTTAGTGTGGGCGGCGGGACCTATTGCCGGTATTTTAGGGCAAGTGATTGTCGGAATTATTAGCGATAATGTTTGGTTGTGGAATGGTAGACGTAGACCATTTATTTTAGTTGGCGGCACACTTGCTGCGTTAATGCTATTGGCTTTACCCAATATTGATATTGTCTCAACGACTTTGGGCATGTCAGGGTTATTAGGCGTTGCCATAACCGTTGCGTTAACTTTAGATTTATCAATTAATTTAGGCTTTAATCCTACTCGCGCTATTATCGCTGATGTTACCCCTGCAGGTGAAGAACGCACTAAAGGTTATACATGGATGCAAACTATTTCAGGCTCTTTTGGTGTGCTTGCCTATGCTATTGGTGCTTATTGGGGTAATTATGTACTTATTTACTTTGGTGCTGCTTTGGTTTTTTTATTATCCATTATTGCCCCTTTCTTTATCAAGGAACCCAAAGAATTAACGGCTTGTGAGCAACCGCGAGCAGAAAATGATCTAGAAATAAACAATCATGCTATTAATAAGAAAAGTGTTTGTTTTAGTGAGGTGATGCTCAATATTAAACCATTATGGGGTTTTATTATTTATGATATTTATGCGATGGCGCTACAATTATCAGGTATTAAAACCGATCATTATTGGGCCGAAATTTTAGCGGGTATGATCACATTGTTTTTTGTTTTGCAAACACTGTTAACTAAGGAATTAGTAACTAAAGACTTGAGTCATAACAAAGCCGAAGCTGGCTTGATTGGTTTTAGAAAAATACTTGCGGCACATTCATTCAGTTGGATTGGTGTGCAAACCATGTTCGTTTTTATCTTTGCTTTTTTGCAAGACAAATTACCCAATGTTAGCAATGACGATTTAGGCAAAATTATCGCTACCAGTTTTTTAATTTTAAGCGCGGTATCTGCTATTTTACCAGCGTTAGTATTAGAGCCACTAGCGAAGCGTATTGGTCGGGTAAAAACGCATACTTATTGTTTAGCAACGATGGCATTAGGATATGCTTTGGTTGTTTTGTTTGGTGCTAACACGCAATTGTTGTATTTGTTAATGGCACTGCTTGGTATTGGTTGGTCGGCAATTATTAGTTTACCGTTTGCTATTATGTCAGAAAAAGTTGAACAATCGCGGATGGGTCTTTATATGGGCCTATTTAATTTGTCAGTTGTTTTACCTCAACTATTAGTGAGTTTAGGCATAGGTTTGTTTATTAATAAAGTGGCTGATAAAAGCCTGATTTTTGAGGTGTGTGCCATTTCATTAGCTATTTCAGCTATTGCTTGGATGTTGGTTGAAGAAAAGAGCAAAAGTGACTAATAAAATAAAAAAACGCTAACATTAAAATGTTAGCGTTTTTTTGAACAAGTTTTTTAGAGATTATGATTGAATTAAATGTACATCTCGTTGCGGGAACGGAATATTAATAGCATTTTTATCAAGCGCTTTTTTAACCGCTTCATTAACACTAAAGTAAACATCCCAATAGTCTTCTGGCAAGCAATGCGGTCTAACCGCAAAATTAACTGAGCTGTCAGCCATTTCTAAAACGCCAATGAATGGTTCGGGATCTCGCATAACTTTATCGTTAGCAACAAGTACATCCATTAATACAGCTTTTGTTTTATCAATATCAGCATCATAGGAAACACCGACGGTAAGATCGACCCGTATTTTTCCTTCAACCGTGTAATTAACAATTGACCCATTAGATGTAGCACCATTAGGGATAATAACTTGCTTAGATTGTGGAGAAATTAATATAGTATTAAAAATTTGTACTTCTTTTACTACGCCTAAATGCCCTTGCGATTCAATTAAATCACCTACTTTGTAAGGTTTGAAAATCATCACTAAAACGCCGCCAGCAAAGTTCGCTAAACTGCCTTGCAATGCTAAACCAATCGCCAAACCTGCAGCACCCAATACGGCAATAAATGATGTGGTTGCGATACCGATCATTGAAGCAACAGAAATGAATAGTAACACTTTAAGTATCCAAGAAACGAAGCTAGTCATAAATGGAATTAAAGTGGCATCAACTTTTGAACGCTCCATTGATATTTTAATGAGTTTACTGAGCCCACTAATGATCCATAAACCTAATAATAAAGTAAGAAGTGCTAATGCTAATTTTGGCGCATATTCTAGCCCTAGTTCATAAGCTTTTGTTGATAGGTTTTCGAGTTGTGTAGCAGATACGTCTAAATCGTTCATTTAACTTCCTTCTTTAATGATAAATATAGTTTATATATTATAGAGTTACTCAGTAATAATACACGAATAATTCCTGATCAATTCATAATAAACAATACACATTATTAACTGGCTAAATAAATTTTAGCCAGTTAAATTATGTCTAACGCTTCGCTGAGCTTTTTAATACCAATAACTTCCATACCTTCAATGGTGTGTTTTGGCGCATTAGCAATGGGAACTATTGCACGTTTGAAACCATGCTTAGCCGCTTCATTTATTCTTTCTTGCCCGCTGGGAACAGGGCGGATTTCTCCTGACAAACCTATTTCACCAAACACCACTAAATCTTGTGGTAACGATTTATCACGAAAACTAGAAACAAGGGCTAATAATAATGCCAAATCAATACTGGTTTCGCTTACTTTAACACCACCAACAACGTTAACGAAAACGTCTTGATCGTTCATTTGTAAGCCGCCATGACGATGTAAAATTGCTAATAACATTGATAAGCGATTTTGGTCTGCTCCAACGGCTACGCGTCGTGGGTTACCTAGTGCAGAATGATCAACTAATGCCTGAATTTCAACAAGTAAAGGGCGAGTCCCTTCCCATAAGACCATCACAATACTTCCCGGTGTTTGTTCTTGTGAACGGCTTAAAAATATCGCTGAGGGGTTTGATACTTCTTTTAACCCTGTGCCTGTCATGGCAAATACGCCAAGTTCGTTTACCGCACCAAAACGGTTTTTGTTGCCGCGCAGTGTTCTAAAGCGTGAATCGGTTGAGCCTTCAAGCATTATTGAACAATCAATACAATGTTCTAATACTTTTGGGCCTGCCAAAGAACCGTCTTTAGTAACATGACCCACTATAAGCATGGCAACATGATTCTGTTTGGCAAAACGGGTTAAATAGGCGGCCGTTTCGCGAACCTGAGAAACACTACCTGGGGCAGATTGAATATCACTAAGGTGCATTACTTGAATGGAGTCAATCACCATAATCTTAGGCTTTTCTTTACTGGCGATATTGCAAATATTCTCGACACTGGTTTCAGAAAGCATTTTCAATTTATTTGTTGCTAAACCTAAACGTTTTGCGCGCATTGCTACTTGCTGCAAGGATTCTTCGCCAGTTACATAAAGTGCTTCCATAGAATTCGCTAAAGTACACATGGTTTGTAAGAGTAGAGTACTTTTGCCAGCCCCTGGTTCACCACCAATTAAAATGGCACTACCAGGAACAATGCCACCACCCAAAACACGATCAAATTCAGCAAAGCCAGAGCTAAAACGTGGTAAATCTGTCAAATCTATGGCATCTAATGTTTGTACTATTGCTTCAGTTTGTCCAGAAAAGCCAGAAAAACTATCAGTTCGTATGGGGTTTTTTGCTTGTCTGAACTCTGAAATAGTATTCCAAGCATGACATTCTTTACATTGACCTAACCAACGGGAATATTCTGCTCCGCAGTCAGTGCATACATAGGCTGTTTTTATTTTTGCCATGAGTAACCTTTAAGGGCATAATTATTGCTTATTTAGAAATCTAATTAGAATTAAAAATATTGCGTAAATTAAACATTTGTTAATAAAATGAGAATACTATTTGCTATGATACCCCAAATAATAGTATTAATTTATTGTAAACATTAAAAAGTTGTTATGAGTACAGATTTTTCAAAATATCAATCAATCATTGAACAGTTGCGAGGCGACGTAGGCTCAGCTAATTTTGAGGCTAAATTTTCATCGTTAACACAAAAGCTTTTAAAAAAAGATCAATTCTTATTAAAAATGGAAGTGAAGCGTTTGGCTACCTCCTGTACTCGTTTGGTTGATTTACGAGGTTTAGTTAATGGTGAATGTCGATTATACGAACACGAAGAACGCAGCCATTACTTAGATGAAACTGCAATAAAAATATTTGAAGAAAATGTCGCTTACTATGGTGGTTACACCTTCGGTGTTTATGAAGCAGTAACGAATACCGAAAATAACTTTCGGGTTATTTATCAAAAAGAAAAGTTAAGCATTAAACCAACCAAAGTTAAAACAAAATCAAACTCAGCTATAGTTGAAAAAAGTCAATATCCCGCCAAATTATATTCCAGTGAAAAATATTTTGATCGTCGTGAAGAGAGAATGAATTATGCGGTTAATGTGAGTTTTATTGTCAATGGAACATCAGCTGAGGCTGTAACTTCAGATATTAGTGTTCATGGTTGTAAATTGCGCCTAACTGGCAAGGAGCAGTTACATTTAGATCAAGTTATTCAAATTCGCTTTACTGGCTTAGAGGTCGATTTTCAATTTGGTGAACAAAACACCTTTAATTATCGAGTTTGTAATATTTCAATTATTGATAATATTCAATTTGTTGGCGTGTGTTCACTCGAAAGTGATGAAACATTATCGTTAAGCTTTCATAAATTTTTAGATGGTTATATTCAAGGGAATAAACGGCGCTATAAAATTAATTTAGAAAATACTATTGCTGCATTACATGCCCGTACTTTTGAACATTATGCATTGCCGAAAAGCAATGAGTTGGTCGTTTTTATTGAACAACAAAAACAAAAATTAACGCCTAAATATATAATGACTTGTGCGAATAATATTCATTTGAATCAATACTGGTTTGACGAGGAATGTCATTCTACTTTACATTTTTTACTTAATGAAGAACGTTTAGACCGATTAAATAAAGCAGCAAAATTAAACCAATCGTTATTAGTTTATTGTTTTATTCACCAAAATAATGGCAAAAGTTATTTTTATAGCGCTGACGAAAATGAATTAAAAGAAGATAAAGATTCTATGGCACAGTTTTTGGGGTTTGCTGCCGCTAAAGATAACTTTTGTATTCTTAATTTATCTTTAAATAAGGTGCATACCCAACTTGCAAACTCGCCTTATTTATTAGCTGACAGTACCACCATTAAAGAACACTATATAAATTTACCGCCAACAGAAAATGTTCTTAATGCCATAAATAATATACCTTGTTTTATTACTATAAATGAAGTCGCTAGTGCTGAAATTCGTCAAGATTATCAACAGTTAAACTGTGAAGTACATGATATCGCTAAACTAAAACAGTTTGGTCATCGTAAGACACAACTGATTAATAAAATTGAAGAAATTGAAATTAATTATTCTAATCAACGACAAGAAGTTCGTTTTATTTATAACACGCCAATAGATATTGCTAAAAGTGGCGTAACTTGGTCGGGTAATTTAAAAGATTTTTCGGTTTCAGGTTTAAAAATTGAATTAGACAAAGCTGCTGTACTTAGTAAAGGTGAAGTTGTTTATATAGACATGCCCGCCTTACAAAAAATCACTTCTAAATTTACGTTGCAAAAGCTCCCTTACGAGGTTGTTCGCACTAATATGCAAAAAACCGTGGTCAGTGTCCGTGCAGTAGTGGAAAAACATCAACATGTAGGCCGAACATTTTTAAAATTTTTAATTGATAAAAATAAAGATAAACTGACATTAGATGATTATGATTTAATCCTACCAGGATTACCCAAAGCATTGCGCAACATATACGCGCATAGCCTTATTACACCTTCATTACTTATTCAAACTAGTGGTAGCCGTTATAAAGTAGAAAGTATTCTTTGTAGTAAAAAACCAACGGCGATATTTGATGTAATGAAACAAATTAGTGATCGTGATAATTTTTATAATTTGTATCCGTTACTGCATAATACATCCGTTTTAAATGGCTTAGATGCTTCACTAAAAAAAATGAATAGTAAAGATGCCCCTTTGATTGATGTTGTTTATGTTTCAGTGAAGGGAACTAATGAATCTATTGAAAATAAAGTATTAAGCAAACGAGAAAGCGATTTTGATTCAAGTGCTGCTAAAAAAATGTTTATTAAACGCGCATTAAAATATGGCGATTTCTACTGTATACAGTTGTGCCTTTCTCGAACTAAAGAAGCCGATATGGCTTATTTGACTCCAGAATTAACGTATATAAGTAATTACGCTATTCACCGCGCTAAACAATTAGAACAAGAAATTTTGAGTGTTGCTGGCGTAATTCAGCTCTTTGATATCACCAGCGAAGCGATGATGCGCTATAAATTATTATAGCGCTTAAATTTGGTCATTATACTGTGGTGTAACGTTTATTTTAACCAATGAATAAGTAAGTCTAAACCAGAGAAATGAATACAAGTATCGGCCTTTGCTAATACTATTGGTTTTGCATGAAAAGCCACGCCAAGCTGAGCTTGTGCCATCATCAACAAATCATTAGCTCCATCACCCATAGCAACGGTTTGCGATTTACTTATGCCATATTTATCACTTAAATGTTTAATGCTGTCCGCTTTGGCTTGAGCATCAACAACGTCGCCTAAAACCTTGCCAGTTAATTTACCATCAATAATTTCAAGTGTGTTTGCAAAAGTATCATCTAGCCCTAATTGAGCTTTTAAATGCTCTGAAAAATAGGTAAATCCACCAGAGGCAATAGCAATACGCCAATTATGTTGTTTTAACGTCTCTATAAGTGTTGTTAAACCGGGCATTAGCGGAATATTTTTTGCTACATCCATGAGTATTCTTTCAGGAGAATTTGCCAGTGTGGCAACGCGTTGATGTAAACTTTGCGCGAAATCTAGCTTTCCTTGCATGGCAAGCTCTGTTACTTCGGCTACTTGTTCACCTACACCTGCTAACGCTGCTATCTCATCAATACATTCAATTTGTATCGTCGTTGAATCCATATCCATTACCAGTAAACCAGCATCGTTTAACTTTGGTGCGTTTTTAATTAATATGGCTTCAATTTTGTTCTGTTGGGCAAATTCTGCTAATTTTTTTCGGGTAACACTAAGATCTTTAATCAGCTCTTCTTCAACGTCAAAACGATAGCTTTGTTGATTGTTTCTTTGATTAACTGCATTAATAGCATTTAACGTTAAATGACAACTATCACATAATTCACTTAGTTGGGTAAGACTAATATCGGCGAGTACAACTAACTCTATCGAGGATGCACCTTCTTTAATGTTGTTTTTTGTTACTAATATCTGCTTTGCAATAATTTGTTGATCAAGTTGATGTAATGGTGATGTTAAAGTTGACACATTTTATCCTGTTTATTTAAGGTATAACTTAAAAAACGCGTGTAATTTAAGCGTTATGAATGATAAATATTTAAAATCAAGTCAATAGCCACTATAGTGTAGTTATCAGTCTTTTAAGTTGTTTTTGCGTTATGGTGCAAACCGAGCAGTCTTTATACCCTAAATTATCTTCGATTTATAATAAAATAATGCAATTAGCTATAGCTATTGTGTTGATTATTATTGTGTTGAATTTATGGATAAGTAGCGAATATAAATATAACCAATTAATCCAACAACATGTTAGTCATATTGGTAATAGCTACACCGCTACTATTGCTAAAACCGTAAATTTGATGATTGCTGAAAAGCGTACTAAAGCAAATAAAAAGTTATTAAAAAAATATATTCAATCATTAAATTCTTCAGATTTTATTAAAGATGCGCGTTTATATGATAAAAGTGGACAACTACTATTGTCATCAAAAAACACACATAGTATTAATGAGCTTTTTGGTGTGAGTAAATACAATATTAATCAAAGTGATGAGTTTTTACCCTTTGTCGAAGAACTACGTGATAACAATAATAAAGTGCGTGGCTATTTGAGCCTAACCATTAATAAATCATTTTTAACCACTAATATAAATGCCAATAATGTAGATAAACAACAACTTGAACGTTTGATGTTTATTATGGCGGTTGCTATTGGCTTTTTATTAACACGTGGCTTAAATCGATTTAGTCGCCAAGGTTATCGTCTTAAACGCAGTTAAAAATATCATTAACATTTAACTCAATCTGCTCGGCAATTTTTTCAACGCTTTCTGCTCTAATTTCAGTTAATGCTTTAAATACATCAACAATGCGTAGAGGGGAATTTGTTTCCCCTTGAAATCCTGATAGCGGCATGGCTGGCGCGTCGGTTTCTAAAACTAAGCTACTTAGTGGTAAACGCTTAATTGCATTGATCGTTTTTTTTGCCCGTGGGTAGGTAATAGTACCGCCAATACCGAGTTTAAAACCTAAATCAATATATTGTTTGGCCTGCTGGTAGCTGCCTGAAAATGCATGAATAATACCGCCTTTAGCAAGCGAATGTTGTTTAAGTAATGGTGTAATATGTTGGTGAGAACGGCGGTGATGAACAATTATAGGCAGGTTTTCTTGATTAGCTAAGGTAAGTTGATAATCAAAAAAATGGTGTTGTTTGTCTAAATTATCGTGTTGTTCAGCAATTTTGCCGTCGATTCCCGCTTCACCAATGGCAACAATATTGGCTTTATTTTGCTTCACTTTTGTTGTTAATGCAGCTAAATCGCCATTGCTTAATTCATTTAAAAACCACGGATGAATGCCTAAAGCAGCGTATAAATTTAATTGATTGTTGTTTTGAAGGGATAAATCCAGTACTTTTTGCCAATTATTCGGTGCAATACTGGGGATTATACAACGATGAATTCCGCAACCATCACATTGTTTTAGTATCTCCTTTAAGTCTTGAGAAAACTCATTGAAATCTAAATGGCAATGGCTATCGGTAAAATTCATGGTGGTTATTTTTTATGGCGCGCTTTCGTCTTCGAAGTTAGGCAAAATACCTGAACGGCTATGTTCAAAGATGAGTGAAGTTTCAACTGTGGTAACTTCATCACGTGAAGTAATCGCTTCAAACACAAAGTTTCGTAAGTGCTCACTGTCACGTAACGACATATGAATAAAGTAATCGTAACTTCCCCCCATGTGATACATGCTTAAAATTTCAGGTAACTTTAATAAGTCGTCACGCAGTCTATTAACCACTTCTTTATTATAAGGTTGCAGACGAATAGCGGCGATAGCTTCAATATTACCGCCAATTGTTTTTAAGTTAACATCAATAAATGCATTTTTTATAACACCACTATTTTTTAAACGTTTTACCCTTTCTAAACAGGTTGAAGGCGCAATGCCTATTTTTGCCGCGAGTTCTTTATTAGTAATATCTGCATTTTTATAAAGAATGGTTAAAATGCGTAAATCAATGTCATCAAGTTTTTTCATAGTTTTGGTGTATAGGTATCTAAATGTAAATAATATGCTTAATACTATACCTAATTTAAGTTGATTTTCTAGTGAGTTAGCGATTGTTTTTGAATTAATGTCGATTAATTGCATTTTAATCGAATTAACTTCGCCGTTAATTGTTTTTTATCATTAGCATTAAACTATTTTTCCGTTAAAATAACGACTTATTAAAACTTAGCTTTTTATGTACTTTTAAATGTCGTCAACTATTCACCATTATCAAGATTTGATTAATTTATTTGATCAACAATTTTATCAGTCTCACAATACTCGCTTAATTAAAGGTGGTGATGAACCCTTATATTCACCAGCAAGTGACAAGTGCGGCTTTCATCAAATTATTTTTGCGCATGGCTATTATGCCAGTGCATTGCATGAAATTTCTCATTGGTGTGTTGCTGGTAAAGCAAGGCGACTCATTGAAGATTTTGGTTATTGGTATGAACCGGACGGACGAGATCAACAGCAACAAAAAGCATTTGAGCAAGTTGAAATTAAACCACAAGCGATAGAATGGGCATTTTGCGTAGCTGCGCAAAAAAACTTTAATGTTTCAGCCGATAATTTAAATGGTTTTGAAGCAGATACGGTTAGCTTTAAAAAAGCGGTATATCAACAGGTATCAGTTTATATTGAGCACGGATTTCCTAAAGAAGCGCAGCAATTTATTACTTGTTTAGCTAAATTTTACCACACTACTTTTCCCTTAAATAAAGAGCAATTTGTTTTATGACAACTAACCTTACGCCTAGCAAATTTAAACTCGGTTTTATTATTAATCCTATTGCTGGTCTTGGCGGTAGTGTTGCTTTAAAAGGTAGCGATGGCGAAGGCATTGCTGAGCAAGCTATTGCTTTAGGCGCAACACCCAAAGCAAATAGTCGTGCAGAACAAGCACTTGCGTTATTAGTCCCTTATAAAGATGATCTTATTATTTATACCGCTGGCGGTGAAATGGGCGAGAACTGCGCGCGTAAACTCGGTTTTTCGGTAGAGATTATTTACAGCAGTGACAGCGATAAAACTACCGAAACGGATACTGAAAATTCGGTGCTGGTATTAAAAAATATTGGTATAGATATATTATTATTTGCTGGAGGCGATGGCACCGCTCGCAATATTTGCGCAACGGTAAGTGCTATTTCAAATAATAGCGGTGAAAATAGCTCAGACAATACTTTTCCTGTCTTAGGTATTCCTGCTGGTTGTAAAATTCATTCAGGCGTTTATGCCATTACGCCCAAAGCTGCAGGTCGTGTTATCGAACTTATGTTAACTAAACAATTAGTGAGCTTAACTGAAGCTGATGTCATGGATATTGACGAGAGTTTATTCCGCCAAGGTGTGGTAAAAGCAAAACGCTACGGTGAAATGCAAATTCCAAGTGAGCTTCGCTATATTCAAGCGGTTAAATCGGGCGGTAAAGAACTAGACGAATTAGTACTGCAAGATATTGCTGCTGATATTATCGAACGTATGGACGATGATCTTTTTATTATTGGCTCAGGTTCAACGACAGCTTTTTTAATGGAAGAACTTTCGCTTGAAAATACCTTATTGGGTGTTGATGCCGTTTGTCAGCATGAGTTGTTAAATAACGATTTAACTGAACCTCAGCTATGGCAATTACTACAAGATTATAAAGCTAAAGATGCAACCATTAAGTTAGTTATAACCTTGATTGGTGGGCAAGGGCATATCTTTGGTCGTGGAAATCAGCAATTAAGTCCAAGAGTGATTCGTGAGATTTTGGCTCAGCAGGGTGGTAAAGAAAATATACTCATTATTGCCACTAAAACCAAATTGGCGGCACTCAATGCTCGACCTTTAATTGCTGACACTGGTGACAGTGAATTAGATCAACAACTGTGTGGCTATTTTGCTATTACCACAGGTTATAAAGATCAAGTGTTGTATCAAGTGAGTTCACCCGAGTAATTTTGATTTCCCTCTGGAACTTGTATCTTCAGGTGCTTTGGGTAAATATAAATTAACAATAAAACTAAAACTAAAACTATATTGAGATCATAAATGTCAACTTTTTGGAAGTACAGTAAACGTATTGTAGTAAGCATTCTTTTAATTGCTTTGATTCTTCTTGCTTTTAATTGGCAGAAAGTTAATCGTTTGAACAGTGTTATCACCTTGTTTGATAAAGAATTAATCGTTAATAATTTCTCTCATATGGATAATGCCTTTCTCAATAAAAAAATTATTAAACAAGGCTCTACATTTGTCTTTGATAAAGCTTCTAAATCATTGCCTGAATCGTTTACCTATCGAGGTAAATTAACTCATACCGATGAATTCCTTAAACGCAGAACAACAACGGCATTGCTTGTACTAAAAGACGACAAAGTAAGTTATGAAGATTATTTTTTAGGTACAAAACAAAATGACAAACGCATCTCTTGGTCAATGGCTAAATCTTTTGTCTCTATTTTATTTGGCATGCAGGTTGATGCAGGAAAAATTGATATCGAAAAGCCTGTCAGTTTTTATCTACCTGAATTAAAAGATTCTGGTTATTCAAGCGTAAAAGTGAAACATGTTTTACAAATGTCTTCTGGTGTTAGGTGGAATGAAGATTATCAAGACTTTAATTCTGACATCAATAAAATGGGGCGTATTCTTGCCATTGGCGGATCATTAGATCAAATGACAAGCGAACTTGTTGCGGAATCTGAACCGGGCAAAGCGTTTCATTATGTCAGTATGGATACTCACGTGATAGGTATGATAGTAAGACGAGTTTCTGGCAAATCTTTAGTACAACTTATTCAGCAAAAAATTTGGAACGAACTAGGCATGGAAAGTGACGCTTTTTGGCTTACAGACTCGCAGGGAGCTGCTTTTGCATTGGGTGGTTTGAATGTAACCACCAGAGATTATGCACGTTTCGGACGTCTACTTGTTCATAATGGATCATGGGATGGTAAGCAGATTGTTTCAGAAAATTGGATTAAAGCCGCAACTACAGCACAAGCTGATTACCTTAAATCAAGTCCTGAAAAGCTTGGCTATGGCTTTCAAATTTGGTTACCCCCACAAGCTCAAGAAGGTGAATTTTTCTGCGTTGGAGTATACGGGCAATATATTTATGTTAATCAAAAAGAGCATGTTGTTATTGTTAAAAACAGTGCAGATAAACAATTTCAAGATAGTTTGAATTCCAAACAAGAAACCATCGCCTTCTTTCGCGAGATTGTTACCTCATTGAAATAATTCAAATTATTAGGAAAAACACAACAAAATGACCACGAAAACCTTAACCGATTTATATCATTATTTTGATAGCTTATTTGACCAAGACGCCAGCCAAGATACCTTATTTGCCAGTAGTTATGTACGTGGTTTTATCGCCGTTGAAGCGGTTGCTTTTGGTGATGATAATCAATTATTAAGCGCTGAACTTTATCAACAAGTATTAACAAAAATGAATGCCGCGAAAACGGAATTGTCGCCACAAGATCGCACCATTGTTGAAAATTTTTATCAAAAAATAAAAGTTTATTTTACTTAAGATGTCCTTGATTTAACATCGATTTGATCTGTACCGATATTAGATCGCACAAAAAAACTGTGTGAAGACTTCTTTAAGTAATACTATTTTATACAATTAAGAGGCGATTTTTATTCTTAAAAAATAGAATGAAATAAAACTAAAAAATGCCGTGTGCTAGCCAGTACACAGCATTTTGTACATAAATATCGCTCATTTAATTGTAACCTAATATAAAATTTTGATTGTCGTTATCAGGTATGCTTAAAGAAAAAAATGAATAGGACGTTTTTTCTACCGTTTGGTTATCTTCTTTAGTTATTAGTAAAGTATCTGTGGTTGATTGCTTTTGTGCTGTTCTATTAATATCGGTAGTATTTTCGTTACTATTTTTAGTGTTCATGCGTATGGCCTTGGCAAAGTTAATCTTGATTTATCATCACCTACTTTTATTAAAATAAACATGAGCATTACTTTGTTGTCCTATAAACACAGGTTATACCTAGGTATTTGACCAACATTAATTTAAATCTCTTTTTTAAAAAAGTTGATAAAAGTAGATAATACTTTTGACAATTTTCGCTCTTCAAGATGTAAGGCATTAACAGAAAACGTTAAAGGTGGATCAAACGAAGCCATGCTTACGTTTTCAGACAAATTACTCAAAGCTGTGTGTTTATCAACAATGCAAATTCCTATGCCTTTAGCGACTAATTTAGCGGCAATAAAGTAGGTTTCTACTTTTATTGGTGCATGTAAGCAAATATCTTCATTATCCATTCGATTGGCTAATAACTTCCCTAGTGGACCACTGTCGCCAATATCAATAAATTCAAAGGGCTTAAGTTCACTCAATGATAATTTTTTCGGCGTTTGTGTGAAAATGCTATTTGGGTAAATGATCACTAATTCAGATTGAGCAAGTTCAATTGAATTGATCCCTGCCATATTTGAAGGTGAAAATAATATCGCTAAATCGCATTTATGCTCTTTTAATGCTTGCATTACATTGTCGTTATGTACCGTTTGGACGTTAAAGTTAACATCTTGATATTTATTGTGATATTTTGCAATTGCATTGGGTGCAACGTTAAAACCTAGCGCGGGAGTTAAGCCTAAATTAATATTGCCACATTCAGATTTTTTGATGTTTTCAGCCGTTTTTTTTACTGAAAGTATTTGTTGGTACACTTTATCGACTTCACCAAATAACATATCAGCTTCGTCGGTTGGTATAAGTCGGCCTTTGACTCGTTCAAATAAATTAAAGCCTAAACGAATTTCTGCATGGGCGAGTACTTTACTTACGGAAGGTTGAGAAACTTGCAACATTTTTGCCGCATTGGTAATAGAACGGGTGGTGTAAACGGCATGAAAAATTTCGATATGTCGTAAGCGCATTGAAGCTCCAAAATTTTGAGTAAGCACTTTAGCGAAAAAACATGAGTAAGTGCTTTATTCTCTTCTCTATTTTACCACTATAGCAAACTGTTTAACCAAGGCACAAACAAGGCGTAAAAGTGAAGTTAATTAGTCATAAAGGGAAAGCTTAAATACAGCTGAATAACTAAGGCATTGGTAATATCAATGAAGAAAGCTCCCACTAACGGCACCACTAAAAATGCTTGGGGTGAAGGGCCATAACGATTAACAAGAGATTCCATATTGGCAACAGCAGTCGGTGTCGCGCCTAACCCAAAACCGCAATGGCCACCAGCAATTATGGCAGCGTGATAGTTTTTACCCATTAATCTAAAGGTAACAAAATAAGCAAATAACATTAGTATGAGTGTTTGCATTAAAATGATAAAAATCATCGGCGCAGCTAAATGGCTTAAATCTGCTAAGTTTAGCGACATTAATGCCATGGCTAAAAATATCGACAAGGCCATGGTGCCCCATAAATCAATACAGGCTTTACTTAATTTAAAACGCTTGGATAAATCGGCAATGTTGGTGGCAAATACGCCAAGTAGTAATGGCACTAAAAAAGCGGGTAACACCATACCTAAGCTGGATAAATACTGGTAACCAATACTGCCTAGCACCATGCACAGCAAAATCACCATTAAGGTTTCCATCATTTTTTTTGGCGTGACTAAATCATGATCTTCGGGATCAAAAGTAATAGTGTCGTCAAGTTGTTCATGATATTCATCGGGTGTTAATTGATATTTTTTAATCAAGCGTTTGCTTACAGGGCCGCCGACTAGACCACCTAATACTAAACCCATAGTGGCAGCAGCCATGGCAAGTTCAAACACTTCTGAATTCATTTGATAATGACTAATAAATAAATCAGCATAGGTTGCGCCGTTACCATGACCCCCAGATAAAGTTACTGAACCACCAATCAAGCCCATTAACGGTTCCATGCCTGTTGCCATGGCTAATGAAACACCTAAAGCATTTTGTAAAATCAAATAACCACTGGCAATAGCCAAAAATAATAATACTTTTACGCCACCTTTCGCTAATAGCGCGAAACTAGCACCTAAGCCAACAGTGGTAAAAAACAATGTCATTAATGGCGTTTTTAGGCTCATATTAAAGTGAAAACTGATATCAAAAAAACTTTGGCCAATTAGTGCTAAAAGTGAAAAAGCAATACCGCCAACAACCGGCTCTGGAATGTTATTGTTACGCAAAAAAGCAATTTTACTATTGAGTAAATACCCGAAAAATAAAATAACTAATGCAGCTAATAATGTTGAAATTAAATTTACCTGAATATCCATAAAAAACCTGTCTTCTTTTTGTTGCTTTGCCGGTTGTATTTTTTATATTTTATTGAGTTACATTTTTGCCAGTAATTGGGTGAGCGATTCGGCTTCTCGAATACAATTAATCGTGAGATTGTCGTTATCGCCTTTTGCAGCGTAAACAGCAACACGCGGTAGGCTGTTGTAATCAAAATGATTACTGAAATAATAACCACCCGTGTCGTGCACCATCACATAATCATTTGGATTTAATTTAGGGAGCATTTGATCTTTGCAAATCAAATCGCCAGCAAAACAACAAGGGCCAGCAACGTCTGTGGCAACAATGGTTGAATTTTTTTCATTTTTTAGCTCACCTCGTGCTGAAAATCCGCTCACGCGTATTGGCCAAGATTGCGGTAAAAAACTAGTGCGAGTTAATATTTGTGCACCAGCATGAGTGGTAGCAATATGGCGACCACCTGAATTTTTAGTGTATTCAACTCGGGTAATAATAACGCCATTTTTAGCGACAATTGCCCGACCAAATTCTGTTTTTACTTGATACTTTCCACTAAATAAAAGCGGCACATGGTCTTTTAATAATTCGGCATAAACACTAAAAGCTGGAGTTACTTCTTCCGAGCTAAAGTTAACCGGCAAGCCACCACCAATATCTAATCGCTGTATTTGCTGTTGTTCGTTGTTGCTATTTATTTTTTCGGCCAAATCGGCTATTGCTTTGATCCCCTTAACCATTAAGCTTAACGGGCACCCTTGAGAGCCAGTATGGGTATGTAAGCTGGTTAGCCAAGGACGCTGTTTATAAATATCAATTAGTTTTTGTTTGTTATCGTTATCATTTAAAGGATAGCCAAACTTAGAGGTTGATGTTGCAGTACTGGTAGAAGTTATTCTGCCATTGCCAATTTGAGGGTTAACTCGAAAACCTATAATTGATTGAGTGTTTGGAAATTCTCGTATTAACTCGTCAATACGAGCAAGCTCTTGTAAATTATCAATATTAATCGCTATTCCGGCTTGTAAGCAGGCGCGTAAATCGTTTATTGTTTTTGCTGGAGAATCAAAAATAATATCTGCTGCACTAAAACCCGCGGCTAGCGTCATTTTTAATTCACCCGGGCTTGCAACTTCAGCCCCCATGCCTAGTACTCTAAGTTGGCTTAACACCGCCACTAAGGCATTGGCTTTTACCGCAAAGGTGTGATGAAAATTATCAGGAAATGCACTTTGTAAATTGTTTACCGTTGTTGTTAAGCCATCAAAATCAATAATACCAATCGCCGTTAGATTGTGATCAATTAATTTTTTATTAATCATTGTACTGAGTGTTTTTTGTTTTCGGATCATTTTATTTCTTCATTAATGTCATCAATCAAAAGGAGAAAAAGCGTGCTATTGTTGCTAGGTTTGTAGCAATAAGCTGTAGCGCCAAATTTGTTAACCAATGTTCTTTGGGTTAATTATTATCTTTAAGACTAAGATATCGAACCATAAACCGATAATATTAATGTTTTGCTTAACCATAACCTTAGGTTATGCATTTCTAGATATAGGTATAACCTAAGGTTATGGGTTACTGATATATAAATATTTGCTAAGTGCTTGTATATGTCACATCTTTAGTGGCAGTTAAATGATTTGGTATAGCTCTCCAAAATATCAAACAAACTATAATTAATGGGGAATTACAGCGGTGAACAACATGAAATCAAATTACAAACATAAAATAACGCATCTTAGTTTATGTGTTGCAGTGGCTTTAACGTCGCAACTTACTTTTAATCAGCAGGCTTTTGCCCAAGAACAAGATACGGCGAAAAAAGCGACTAACAAACAAGAAGCAAATATTGAACGTATTAGCATTATTGGTTCTAATATTAAGCGAGCAACTGATGTTGGGGCTTTGCCCGTTACAGCTCTAAGTGCGGAAGATATTGAAGATACAGGCGCAATGACTGGTGATGAATTGCTACGTTCAATACCGCAAATAGGTGAAGTTGATTTTGGTGCGGCAACGGGTAATGGTGGTGTTAATGATGCACGTGGAGATGTTGCTTCTATTAATTTACGTGGTGTTGGTTCTGGCAATACGTTAACTTTGTTAAATGGCCGTCGGTTAGTAACACACCCTGGAACGCAATCAGAAAATTTTGTCCCTGTTTCAACCGTTAACTCTAATGCTTTACCTATTTCTGGTTTACGTTCATTGCAAGTATTACGTGATGGTGCAGCGGCTATTTATGGTTCAGATGCGGTTGCAGGTGTAATTAATTATCAATTAAATGATAACTTTAACGGTAATAAAGTAAGTCTTTCTTATGGTGGTTCAGAAGGAACACCATTAAGAGAAACAACTTTTAGTTATTTAACTGGCTTTGATTTTAATGGTGGTAAATCGCATTTAACCGCCTCGTTTAATTATTACGATCGTAATGGCATGATGGCGAGTGAAAGAGCCTATTCAAAAAGCCATGATTTACGTAATTTCCCTGGTTTACCTGAAGCTTTTATTGGCGATACCCAATTAGATAATCGTTCTACGTCGACGCCTTGGGGAGAATTCAAATCCGACACGCTAGGCACTTTTCATCTACAGCCTGATACCGACTCGGGTTGTGTTGTACAACTAGATGGTGGTGTTTGCGCCGACAGTGGCAGCATATCACGCGATCTTCGTTTTGATCGTGGCACCACTCGTTCATTGGTTTCTGATGTTAATCGCCTAAATTTGTACACTTACCTTACTCATGAAATTAATGATGATTTGAGTTTTTTTTCAGAGATCACTTATTACGATGCTAATGCAAAAAGAACTCGTGAACAAACTCACAACTTAACAGCTCAGCGTTTTAATATTTCTGCTGATGCTGCGTTTAACCCATTTGGAGAAGCCGTTAGTTTGCGCCGTTATCGGGCTATTGATACTGGTGTTCGCCATGTAAATGTTGACGACATCAGTTACCGTATTTTAGGTGGTTTAAAAGGTTCGTGGAATGAATGGGATTGGGAAAGTGCGGCATTTTATACTGCAGCAAAAACGAATGATCAAGCAAACCGTATTCAAGCTAGTAAATTTCAAGCTGCAATTAATAACACTGATGCCAGTTTAGCCTACAATGTTTTTACTGGCGGAGACGTTAATCATCCCAACAGTGGTGACAGTACATTAAATCCTCAAAGTGTTATTGACCAATTTATGGTGAACGTGTCCCGTGACTCTAAAACCAGTTTAGCGTCGGTAGATTTTAAAGTAAGTAATGGTGAATTATTTACTTTGCCAGCAGGTGATGTTGGTGTTGCTTTAGGTGTTGAATTTAGGCGAGAAACTTTTGAAGATAACCGTGATGAGCTATTAGACGGTAGCCATCCGTTTGTAGATCAAATTAGCGGTGTAACTTTATCAGGAAGTGATGTTTTAGGTAGTAGCCCAACACCTGATTCTAATGCAGGAAGAAACATAAGTTCAGCCTACGCAGAATTTTTAGTACCATTAATCGACTCTAATTCGCAATATGTTGAATTACAACTTGCCGCCCGTTATGAGAACTTCTCTGATGTTGGCGATGCATTAAAGCCTAAAGTTGCTTTGTTTTGGGAAGCAGCCGATTGGATCAGTTTCCGTGCCTCTTACGCTGGCGGTTTCCGCGCACCGGGATTGCCTCAAGTCTCAGCCGAGGGTGTACCACGTTCAAACACCTTGTATGATCCCATTTTAGATCGAAGTTACGGTATTGTAGATGTACGCAGTGGCACTACAGATCTAAAACCTGAAAATGATGTAAACACTTCATTTGGTTTAGTTTTTCAACCAATTGATGGTTTAACTTTTACTTTAGATTCTTGGAAAATTAAACAAGAAGATTTAGTGGGAATTTTACCCGGCTCATCACATTTACTTTATGATTCGTTGTTACGTAGTCAAGGTTCAAATAATACTGCGGTAGTTCGTGATGCTAGCAGCAATGAAGTAGTGCAAATTAATAATGATTATCTAAATTTAGGAGTAAGAAATATTGAGGGAATTGATTTTAGCTTAGTTTACGATTGGGATACTGATTTTGGTCATTTTGAATTTACCACCAATGCAGCAAACTTAACTAAATTTGAGCAAGAAGCTGATTCTATTTCAGTACAATTGCTGGCGGCACAAGCAGCTAACGATCCATCAGTACCATCAGATAGAACTGTTGCTGGTGCGGGTGATTTATTAAAGCAAAATGGTCGACCTAAATGGCGTTCACGCACTTCATTAAATTGGCGTTTAAACCAATGGGGCTTGGGCATTAATTCGAATTATGTTAGCAAAGTAACCGACACTAGTACCACCGCAACTGTTGATGGTGAAGTGTTAACTTTACCTGTTGCAAGTTTTACTACGGTGAATGTTTATACGGATTATCGCTTTAATAAAGGTGAATACCTTAAAGGCAGTAAAGTACGGTTTGGCGTACGCAATATAGGAGACAAACAGCCGCCATTAGCTGATGAATTAGCTCACGGTTATTTTGGTGGTTTACACTCTAATCGTGGCCGTTATTTCTACATGAATATCAGTAAGAAATTTTAACTGATTAATGTAAAAACATGACCCAGCAATGCTGGGTCTTACTTATTGCTGACCATTACATTCTAAATTTCAGATTTAATTTTCATTTTTTGATAGAGCGCCACACTATGTTACGTATTTTAATTTTTAGTTTATTTCTTTTAAGCAGTTTTGCGAGTCAAGCGTGTCACTTTGACAAAGTAGATTTTAAAAGCAATTTTTCAGGTGGACGATTAGATGAATGTAAAAAATTAGCGGATGATCGATATTTACTTACCCTAAAACCTGAAAATACCCCAATAAACGATAGCCCATGGTATGCGTTTAAAATTACCGCTAAACAAGCATCTACCATTACTTTGGTGATGAAAGTTAACGTAAGTAACCACAGATATCCACCTAAAATTAGCCGCGATGGCAAGCACTGGAAATTACTCGACTACAAGTTGAATAAAAACAAAAAGGGCAATAATAAACTCACCATGAAAGTGCATGTAGATAACAAACCTACATGGATCTCTGCACAAGAATTAATTACTAACCAAGATTATTATCTATGGGGTGAAAAGTTAGCCAAAAAAACGGCTGTTAAGCAAAGTATCATCGGTTGGTCGGTACAAAAACGTCCGCTATTTAAATTAGCTACGCAAGGGCCGGGCAATGAATGGTTAGTGTTGTTAGGTCGCCAACATCCTCCTGAATTAACGGGGGCAATGGCATTAAAACCTTTTGTTGAAACGATTCTTGCAAAAACAACATTAGCAACAAAATTTCGCCAAAGATTTAATTTGTTTATTGTGCCAGATGTTAACCCTGATGGGGTTTATTTGGGTAATTGGCGACATAATGCCAATGGTTTCGATCTTAATCGTGATTGGGTTAAATTTTCCCAACCTGAAACCGCAGCCGTAAATACACAATTGTTAGCCTTGCAGCAGCAAGGGCAAAAAATTCAAATGGCGATTGATTTTCATTCTACTCGTCATTCCATTTTTTATACAATGCCGAGCGATTACGATGTTGAAGACCCACATTTTGTTGAGCGTTGGTTAAATGCTTTAGACAAACAATATGGTGATTTTAAAGTAAAACAAAAGCCGGGTAATAATCCTGATCTTGGCGTGTTTAAACAATATATTGCTGATACTTTTAAAGTTCACGCCATTACCTATGAAATGGGCGATAACACCGACCGCGTTTTTATAAATAAACTTGCCAAAAGTGCGGCAAACCAATTAATGAAAGCTATGCTAGCCAAACCAGTACTAAAAACTACTGCTAACAAAAAGCTAACTAAGTGAGCCTTAAGATGAAAAAAAACTCCAAGTTACTAGTGGCTTTAGCCTGTAGCGCATTATTAATGTCGTGCAGCCAAGAAACAATGCGAAGCCCTGCAGATCAGCAAGCCGTTCAAGAGGTTGATGTCTTACTCAGCGGAGGTCGTGTTTATACTGGAGATTTTTCGTTTGCTAATGCTAAAGAACAACACTTAGATGTGGCAATTTGCCAACAAATTATCTGTGGTGTTTATCCGCATGGTAGCCGAAAAATTAACGCCAAAACTGTGATTGATGTCAGTGGTAAAATTGTCAGCTCAGGTTTTATTGACGCACATACTCACACTTTGGCAGAGCTACTAAGTAGTGACAAAAATAGTAACATAAACTATTTAACTCAAGGAGTTACCACGGTTGTTAATGGTAATGATGGCGGCGGTCCTTTTGATATCGCGGGCATGCGTAAGCGCTTACTCAGCAATGGTATTGGCACCAATACTGCCTTGTTAGTGGGTCATGGCACTTTGCGTGAACAAGTTATGGGGCGCGTGCAACGCCATGCTACAGCTGATGAAATCAAGCAAATGTCGGCATTACTTGAGCAAGGCATGAAAGATGGCGCGATTGGTTTTTCAACTGGGCTCTATTACGTGCCGCAAAATTATGCCAATACTGCTGAGGTGATCGCTCTGGCAAAAGTAGCCAGTAAATATCATGGCATTTATGATACTCATATTCGTGATGAAAGCACTTTTAATATAGGTTTTTTAGCTGCACTTGATGAAGCTATTAATATAGCCAAAGCAGCTAAAATACATTTGCATTTAGCGCACATTAAAGCATTAGGTTTAGATGTGTGGGGTCAGTCTAAACAAGCAATAGCTAAAATAGAACGCGCGCAGGCGCAAGGCGTAAATATTTCAGCCGATCAATACCCATGGCTTGCATCAGGCACTAAATTACGCAGTGCGGTAATGCCAAAATGGGTAATGGCTGATTCCAACGAGGTGTTTTATCAACGTTTAAATCAAGCAGACTTAGCGACTAAAATTCGCGCCGAAATAACCGAAAATATTCGTCGTCGCGGTGGTGCTTCAGCATTGCAAATTACCGCCTTTCATGATCAAGCGCTTGTGGGCTTAACATTACAGCAAGTTGCCGATAAATTAGCGCTTGATCCCGTGGCTGCGGCAATAAAATTAGTGCAACAGGGCGAAGTGAGAGTCGCCTCGTTTAATATGTCGCCAGTCGATGTTGATGCCTTTATGGTTAAACCTTGGGTTGTTACTTCGTCTGACGGAACCGATGGCCATCCGCGCAAATATGCGAGTTTTCCCCAAAAATATCAGCAATATGTGCTTAATAAAAAGTTGCTCACATTAGCGCAATTTGTTTATCAAAGTTCAACTCATACCGCGCAAGTGCTTGGTTTAAAAAATCGCGGTATTTTACGCACTGGTTATCAGGCGGATATTGTTGTTTTTGATCCACAAAAATATGCACCAAAAGCAAATTTTTCACACTGGAATCGACTATCTGTTGGGGTTGAACAACTCCTAGTTAACGGTACGTTGGCGATCAAGCAAGGTAAGTATTTAAACAAACTCGCGGGTGAAGTGGTGCATTAATTGATCTACTAAAATGCACCTAAAAAACATTATTTAAGCTCTAAAAACAACAATAAATCCGAAAATTAAAAGTGAATAAAATATGCGTATATCGTTAAAATTTACCACCGTGTTACTAACCTTACTCTTATTGCTAAGTAACTTGCTGGCGTTTTCAGTTGCTTTTGCCGCAAACACTGTCGTTATTAGTGGTTATTTAAGTGATGAAGCAGGGCAAGGGTTAAGTCATGTGCAAGTTACCATTAATGGCTCGCGGGCAAAATCAGATCAACAAGGGCAATATCACATAGCGGTAGCTAAAGCTGATATTTATTTACTTAAATTGAGTAAAAGCGGTTTTTACACACAAATACAAACTTTTAGTGATTATGAACTCGGCTTAACTGAGCATAAAAATTCGGAAGTGAACTCAATAACCTTAGTGGCAAAAAAAACTGATCGGGTGATGTTAGCGTTTGGCGGCGATGTTATGATGGGACGTCGTTTTTCTAAACCATATTTTGGTGATGCTGTTTTGATCCGCAGCGATCATCGTGCTGAAGACACAAAAACACTGTTAAAATATGTAAAACCTTATATGAGTGTCGCTGATTTTGCCTCGGTAAATTTAGAAACACAAATAGCTGATCATAAACCTGCTCAGCGAGCGCCAAAATCAGTTACTTTTTACTCTCCTCCTGAAACACTCACTGCACTTTCGTGGGCGGGTATCGATTATGTTACGTTAGGTAATAACCATATTTTCGATTATTTAAATGAAGGCTTAAACTCTACTATTAACTTTTTAAAAAGCAGTAAATTAGGTTTTTCGGGGGCTGGCTTAAATCAGCAACAAGCATTAACGGCTTATCATCAAACCGTTAATAATAATCCGTTAGCGATGTTAGGTTATGTTGGCTGGCAGGGTGGATTTTCGCCAAATCAAACTGCAGATGAAAACAAAGGTGGTGTTGCCTATGGTTCAATGGCTAATATTATCAACAGTGTGTCGCGTGAAGTTGGCAATAAACAAGTCACCGTTGTGCAATATCATGGCAGTCAAGAGTATTCAAATAATCCGACTGGCGTTACTGAACAGCGTTTAAAGTCGGCATTAGATCACGGCGCGGCACTAGCAATAGCACATCATCCTCATGTTACTCAAGGATTTGAATTATATAATAATAAGTTGATTGCTTATTCGATGGGAAATTTTGTTTTTGATCAATATTTTAACGAACCGCCATTAAGTTTTATATTGTACGTATGGCTTGATAGTGGCAAGTTTTATCGTGCTGAAATTGTGCCAATATATTTAAAAGGTTATCAACCCACGCCAGCAACCGGTATGCAACGCAGCGCGGTAATGAAACGTTTAGCGGTATTATCTAAACAACGTGGTACGGTGATCACTCGCTCTGGTGGTCATGGCGTGATCAGTTTAGCCTCTCAAAATAAAACGGCTCCAATCAAAAGTGAACAACATAGCTTTACCTTAGCTGCTGGTGAGCGTGTGCTCAGTTTATATAAATTGCCGTGGCAAAAAACTTTACAACAGGTTTTGTTTGCCAACGAAAATCAATCGCTAACATCACTGCGTTATCGCTTAGGCACTAATTTTGTAAATGGTAGCGATTTTGAAAGTTTTGCTACTTTTGATTCTCAAGAGAGAGGTTTTACGTTTGATCGTACTAATACCCAAGTTAATAATTTTGGTTTCAGTGGCAAACATAGTCTAGCTTTGGCGTTTAATGAAAACAGCATCGCTGACATTGGCATGCAAAGTTTTCGTCGTGTTTATAAAGCCAGTAGCCCAATGACCATAACCGCTAAAGTTAAAACTAAACACGCGATTAAAGCTCGATTTTATTGGCAAGGGCGTAAGAAAAAACAAAAGTTTTTTGATGCCAGAGCAAACGGACAAAAACATTTAATTAAAACAATAAGTCTTACAGGAAAAAATGATTGGCAATCAATCAATGTCGATTTTAATTCTCCACGTATTGGCTACCGTAGCTTTCGTGTGCTGGTAGAATTTGAATTGGCAAACACAGGATTTGAAAAAGGATCGCAAAAAATTGATGTTGACGATTTTGCCGTGATCGAATGGCAAACCGCATTTAGCAAAAAGTTAACGCCCAATTATTTTAACTTAGCCGCACAACAAGCGACTTACTTAGGCATAGATAAATCGCTTAATCATGCTATCAAGGTTAAAATGATGAGCTCAGAAAATGAGTGATGTTTTTTAATTCCATTCAAATAATATTTGAATTAGCATTTATTGGAAAACTTTTATAAATGCTTCTTTAAGTAGCGCTATTTTATTCAATTCTCGCGGCGCTTTTTTATTCACCAGTGATAAATGAAATTGATAAGTTAATTTACTCGGTTGAATAAGACGAAACTCACCGCGATTTAGTTCTTGCTGAATGGTGCTTTGCGGTAAATAACCTAAATAACGCCCCGAAAGTATCATCGCTTTACGTGTATCAAATTGATAGGCTTTTGCGGCTAAGTTTAATTTTTTTAGTTGCTCGCGACCTTCGTTGTCAATATCAATACCGGGATGAATAGCGGGCGCTGTTGCTAATAATTGTTCATCAATCTCACTGTCTAAACGCTCAAAAAATGGATGACTTTTGCTACAGCATAAAAAAATCGGTTCACTATAAATTGCTTGGTATTCCAAGCCTTCTACTTTTTGATAACCCGGTAATAATCCGATATGCGCTTTATCTTTAAGTAGTTGTCGTTCAATGTTTTTTATTGAATCTACATCTAACACTAAATGTAAATTGGGCGAATTATCGTGAATAATTTGAATGATCTCTGCGAGTTTTTTCTGCTTGGTTTGATCCAGTTGATCGGCGGACAAAATCACTAACTCGCCACTTAATTCACTGCCTAAAGAACTCACTAATAAAGAAAAATCGTGTAGCGATTCAAATAAATTATTTGCAGCATGATAAACCGACTGACCATCTTCAGTTAACGCAAAACCGCCACGACCACGACTGCATAGCTTAAGTTTCATCCGCTGTTCTAAATTTGACATATGAATACTAATGGTTGAACGAGAAATACCTAATTCAGTTTCAGCTGCCGAAAAACCGCTATTTTCTACCACGGCTTTAAAAATGCGTAATAGACGCAAATCGTATTCGGCAACGGGCTTTGGAATTATCGAAGATTTCTGCAAAAGTTTTACCTACATCAAACTTTGGTTTTATACTTTGGTATTTAACCTGAGTTTAAATTGTTATTCAATAGCGTTTATCGATTTATCTCATGCATTCATTAGTTACTGTGAAGCATTTTTTGAACAAGTTTAAGGTATCAATATGAACAATCTTAACGATAACGAATTGGTGAAACGTTTTTCTTATATTAATGGTAGTTGGCATTCAAGCGCTAGTCAGCTCGACGTGATTAATCCGGCAACCGAAGAATTATTGGTAACAGTCAGTAATGCTGGAGTTGATGAAACTAAATTAGCGGTTAAAGCGGCTAAGGGCGCATTAAAAATGTGGTCGTCTAAATCCGCCAATGAACGTTCTACTTTAATGCGTAATTGGTTTAATTTAATGATGGAACATCAAGATGATTTAGGTCGTATTTTAACGTTAGAACAAGGTAAACCTTTAGCTGAAGCAAAAGGTGAAGTAGCCTACGGCGCTGCGTTTATCGAGTGGTTTGCCGAGGAAGGTAAACGCGTTTATGGCGATACTATTCCTGCGCCATCGGGCGATAAACGTATTGTCGTGATCAAGCAACCTATTGGTGTGGTGGCTTCTATTACTCCGTGGAATTTTCCTAATGCGATGTTAGCACGTAAAGCGGCAGCTGCATTAGCTGCTGGCTGTACTTTTGTTGGTCGTCCTGCGAGTCAAACGCCTTTATCAGCGTTAGCTATGGCTGAATTAGCCGAGCGTGCGGGTATACCTGCCGGCGTATTTAATATTGTTATTGGTGATGATGCGCGCGGTATGGGAGAAGTATTAACCGAACATCCAGATATTGCTAAGTTTACTTTTACAGGATCTACCGCTGTTGGCAAGGCTTTGATCAGCCAATGTGCCAGTACTGTTAAAAAGGTGTCGATGGAATTAGGTGGTAATGCCCCTTTTATCGTGTTTGATGATGCCGATATTGACGCTGCAGTACAAGGCGCTATTGCTTCGAAATACCGTAATGCCGGACAAACGTGTGTGTGTACTAACCGTATTTTTGTTCAACAAAATATCGCTGAGCAATTTACTGAAAAATTTACCCAAGCGGTTGCTCAGTTAGCTATTGGTAATGGCTTAACTGACGGTATTAATGTTGGCCCACTGATTTCTAAAAAAGCGGTTATTGATGTGCATAAATTAGTTGCTGATTCAATTGCCGCAGGCGCAACGTTACATTTAGGTGGAGAGGTTGATGCTGCCGGTGATAATTTTTATCAACCGACAATTCTAACGAATGTTAGCAATTCCATGCCCATTGCTGCGAACGAAATATTCGGTCCTGTTTCACCTATAATTTCGTTTACTGACGAAGAAGAAGTGTTAGCAATGGCAAATGCCACCGAATATGGCTTAGCTGCCTATTTTTATTCTCGTGATATTGGCCGTGTTTGGCGCGTAGCCGAAGGATTAGAATACGGCATGGTCGGCATTAACGAAGGTATTATCTCTAATGCTGCCGCACCGTTTGGCGGCGTTAAACAATCGGGTAATGGTCGTGAAGGCTCTAAATATGGCTTAGATGATTATTTAGAGATCAAATATTTATGTATGGGCGGTTTAAGTTAATCACTGCCCATCGTCATCCTGAACTAGTTTCAGGATCTGTTTGAAAATGAAAGATACTGACCTTCGTCAGTATGACGGAGCACATCGTTAGTATGATGGAACACATCGTCAATATGACGTAATACAACGAATATATGTTCATTGTCATCCTGAACTTGTTTCAGGATCTGATTGAAAGTAAAAGAATTAGGTAACCAATATGAATAACGAACAATTACAACAACGCAAAGTAAAAGCAATCGCTCGCGGTCAAGGCAACGTCTATCCGGTTTATGTCGACCATGCGAAAAATTCAGAAATTTGGGATGTTGAAGGCAAACGTTTTATCGATTTTGGTACCGGTATCGCCGTGTGCAATACCGGCCATAGCCATCCAAAAGTCATCGCGGCAGCGAAAGCTCAACTAGATAAATTTAGTCATACTTGCGTGATGGTTAACCCGTATGAAGTCGCAGTAGAATTGGCAGAAAAACTTACCGCTGCTGCGCCGGGTAATAGCGAGAAAAAAGCGATATTTGTTTCGACTGGTGCAGAAGCCGTTGAAAATTGTGTAAAAATAGCGCGTGCACATACCAAGCGTCGTGGCGTAATTGCATTTAATGGTGGTTTTCATGGGCGAACCAATTTAACCATGGCTCTTACAGGTAAAATTACACCGTATAAAAATGCGTTTGGTCCTTTTCCAAGTGATATTTTTCACGCCCCTTTTCCTATTGAATGCCATGATATTTCTGTAGAGGCATCACTCAATGCATTAGAAAATTTGTTTAAAGTTGATATAGCGCCCAGTGATGTTGCCGCGATTATTGTTGAGCCCGTGCAAGGTGAGGGCGGATTTTATCAAGCACCTAATGAGTTTTTACAGGCATTACGTAAAATTTGTGATCAACACGGCATTGTTTTAATTGCCGATGAAATTCAAACGGGTTTTGGTCGTACCGGCAAAATGTTCAACTTTGAATATTCAGGCGTCGAAGCTGATTTAACGACAATGGCAAAAGGGATCGCGGGCGGTTTTGTGCTATCGGCTGTTGTTGGTAAAAGTGAGATCATGGATGCGCCACTTCCTGGTGGTTTGGGGGGCACATATGGAGGTTCACCTGTTGCATGCGCTGCGGCACTTGCCGTATTAGAGATAATAGAAGAAGAAAATTTGATCGAACGGGCGAATCAACTCGGTGCTTTGTTCAACGAACGGTTATCGGCGTTGCAAACTCAATATCCACAGCAAATTTTAGAAGTGCGTAATACTGGCGCGATGATCGCAATGGAATTGGTTAATCACAGTGATGCAAATCAGCCTAATACGGCTCTTTCTCAAGCGATTATTGCTAATGCGGCTAAATATGGTTTGGTGCTACTCGCTTGTGGATTTTATGGTAATGTCATACGTTTTTTACCATCATTAACCATGAGTGATGATATTGCAAACGAAGGTTTAGATGCTTTTATTAAGCTTTTTGCTGAAGTTTCTCAATAAACAGTGTGATTTTTATACCGTTAATTTATGTAACACTATATCTTTTATTACAAAGCGGTTGGGTGCTAAGTTATAAAGCATTTTGTAACTTACAGGATAAGGTAAACCGCATAAATCAGCCGTTATAATATCAGCCAAAAGTGGCGCACTGCATAAACCGCGTGCGCCTAAGCCACTTAAAATATATAGATTTTCTAAACAGGGCGCTGGCGTGTGTACCTTAAAGTTTTTGTCTTTTGCCAAATGTGCATAATCTTTTGTATGCTGAGTAATATCTGGCATTGCACCAACCATCGGAAAATGATCAGGGCTAGCGCAGCGTAATCTTGCTTTAGCGCTAATCACGTTATTTAACTGCCATTGAGTGACATTGGGCAAACATTGTTCAAGCATTGTTAAGTTATAAATATCTTCTTCTGTTTTTGGCGTCGTGTCTGTAGTGCCGCGTTCAAAGGTAGCGCCAATACATTGCACCTTGTTATGAACGGGCGTTAAATAACCTTTATGGCAAATAACCGTTGTTAATTTTTCACTTTGGCTATTGGGTTTCATTGATGAAACTTGACCGCGAATAGCAACGAGAGAAGATTGTTTTAACACATTTAACGATATCGCTTCAGCGCCACCACAAAGTAATAATACTTTTACTGATATTTCATCTTTACTGGTGATTAACTGCCAACTTTTGTCGGTATTTTGGTTGATGCATTCAACATTTACATTGCACTTTATTCTTAATTTTCCCGTTTGCTCTGCCGCTTTAAAAATTTGTTGAACACATTCTTGTGGTGCTATCCATCCTGCGTTTGGATAAAATAAACCGCCATCGTTTAAAGATAAATTGGCAATGTTGCTGGCGCTTTTATGATTAACGCTATGCACTAAATTTTTAGGCCAAAGGTTTAATTGTTCAAATTTTTGCTGAAAAGTTTTTAATTTATCGTCAAATGCTAAATCAAGTAGTCCGCACCAATCATGACTAAATTCAAAACCTTGATCTAATATTGTTTGGTAAAATGCTTTAGCCCGCCAAAACGCTTGCTGGTAAAAACAGCTAATGTCATCAGGCAATTGATGAATTAAAGGAAATAACGCGCCAATGGCATTGCTTGATGCACCTTGCGCAATTTCATTGTCTTTACAATATAAAACAACTTTCACCCCTTGTTGAGTTAGCGCGTACGCGGCGCATGCTGCGGCAATACCACCACCGATAATAGTAACTTGCTGAGGTTTAGTGCTTTTTGGTCTTTGTTGGTAACCTTTTCCATAAGGGGCTGTTTGAAAAATGCCCACTAAAATTTCGCGTTTTTTGCCTTGATTTGATTTTTTTTGCAAGCGAAAACCAACCTCAGTTAAACCGCGACGAACAAAGCCAGCTACGGTAAAGGTGGCCAGTGTTGCTTGTGGTTTTGAAAGCCGTGCTATTTGCGTGAATAAGTCGTTATTCCACATGTCAGGATTTTTTTCAGGCGAAAAGCCATCTAAATACCACATATCTACCAGAGGGTGATTTGGACAACCAAATTTTGGCGGCACTGGCGCAGGAAATAATTTAGAAAAACCAGTACTAGCATCGTCAATTATAAGTTTTAGAGTAACTTGCCCATCAAAAAAAGTGAGTAGACATTCATCTATTGGCTGTTGTGGATATTGTGCTAGCAATGGAGTTGCGTAGGGTGTTAATTCAGGAAAAAGGGCTAAAGATTTTTGTAACTGTTGTTTTGTTAACGGATATTTTTCAACACTAATAAAGTCTATTTTAGGTAAACTAATTTTTTGTTCCTGGTTATTTTCATGACTCTGTTCCTGCTTTATCTCTTGTTCTTGCATAAGCAATTGATAAGTGCGTAGCGTTAATAAAAAATTTAGGCCAGTTCCAAAGCCCGTTTCAGCTATCGTTAGTTTATTTTTACTCGTATTATGCCCTTTACTCTGATTTGCAAGAAGGAGTCTTTCTTTAAGTTGATTACCCTCTATAAACACTTGTTGGCTTTGGCTGAAACCACTTTCATTATCAAAATAAATGTCATCAAATTGCTTTGAATAAGGCGTGCCATGTTCAGTGAAAGTCACTGAATTTTTATTATTTGTCAGCTTAGCCATGATTTTCCTGTTAATTCACGGTAAAATACGTCGCTATTAAAAATTTAGTCCACTAAATAACAACTAGACTTTAACTAAATTAGAACTAAATTTTGATATAAATCATAGTATTGGCAAAAACAGCGTACAAGTGTACACTGAACAGACCACTAAGGGAGCGAAAGTTGTTATTATACGCTCGAAATTTTCAAATTATATATGGTTAACTAAATGAAACGTGTAGTGATCACCGGTCTCGGTATAGTATCAAGCATTGGCAATAATGCTGATGAAGTTTTATCTTCTTTAAAAGCTGGAAAATCTGGCATCACCCATGCTGAAAGCTTCGCCGAAAAAGGCCTACGCAGTCAAGTTTGGGGAAAACCTACCATAAATACTAAAGAACATATTGATCGTAAAGCATTTCGCTTTATGGGCGACGCGGCAGGTTATGCTTACATTGCAATGCAACAAGCCATTGACGATGCTAAATTAACTGAAGAGCAAGTTTCTAACTTTCGTACTGGTTTAGTCGCGGGTAGCGGCGGCGCATCTTCATTAAACGTGGTTGATTCAGCTGATAAATTACGCGAAAAAGGCATTAAACGTGTTGGTCCTTATGCGGTACCAAAAACGATGTCGAGCACTTGTTCAGCTTGTTTAGCAACACCATTTAAAATTTTAGGCAACAACTATTCAATCAGTTCTGCCTGTGCAACTAGCGCACATTGTCTTGGTCACGCTGCAGAATTAATTCAACTTGGCAAACAAGACATCGTTTTTGCTGGCGGTGGTGAAGAAGTTGATTGGTCTTTAGCGATGATGTTTGACGGCATGGGCGCATTATCATCTAAATTTAACGATACACCTGAAAAAGCTTCACGTAGCTATGATGCTGACAGAGACGGTTTTGTAATTTCTGGCGGCGGCGGAATGGTTGTTGTTGAAGAACTAGAACACGCACTAGCACGTGGCGCGCATATTTATGCTGAAATTGTTGGTTATGGCGCAACTTCAGACGGTTACGATATGGTAGCTCCGAGCGGTGAAGGCGCAGTACGTTGTATGCAACAAGCGATGCAAGGCGTTGAAGGTAAAGTAGATTACTTAAATACTCACGGTACTTCTACCCCAGTAGGTGACGTAAAAGAACTTGGCGCAATTCAAGAGTTATTTGGTAACGATTCACCAGCTATCAGCGCAACTAAAGCGATGACAGGTCACGCATTAGGTGCCGCAGGCGTCCACGAAGCTATTTATTCATTATTAATGATGGAGCATAACTTTATTGCCCCATCAATTAATATTGATACGCTAGATGAACAAGCTGAAGGTTTAGACATTGTTACTGAAAAACGTGATGCAGAGCTTAATTTAGTTATGTCTAATAGTTTTGGTTTTGGCGGAACTAACGCTACTTTGGTTATGCAAAAGTATAAATAATTTTAAGTTTGTCATCCTGACGCAGGTCAGGATCTGAAATTAAATACCAATAAAAATCTCGAAATATCACTCACTCAATGAGTAGTAATTCGGGATTTTTTGTTTCTACATATTTTATAGTTTGTATATACCATTACATGTTGTATATTGTTCGTCGTTAGACTTTTTAATCTTTTAATAGATAAACTTTTCTCATAAAAATCTACTTTTCAAAAGTAAGCAGGGATGTATGATCAAAACAACACAGCTCAACCGTGTGTATGGAACGGGTGATAACCAAGTTCACGCGCTTAAAAACATCAATTTAACCATTAATGAAAATGAATTTGTTGCCATTATGGGGGCTTCTGGTTCTGGTAAATCTACATTAATGAGTATTTTAGGTTGCTTAGACACGCCTACTTCAGGCGACTATTTGTTATCAGAGCAATCAATAAAGTGTGTTGATGATGAAAGCTTGTCAATCATTCGTAATCAAAAAATTGGCTTTATCTTCCAAACTTTTCATTTATTACCGCGTTTAACGGCCTTGCAAAATGTTATTTTACCGTTGCGATTTAGCGATATTAGCAGTGAAAAAGCGCAACAGCGTGGTATGGAAATGTTAGATAAAGTTGGCTTAGCCAACCGAGCAACTCATAAACCAAACGAAATGTCAGGCGGACAACGTCAGCGAGTTGCTATTGCTCGAGCATTAGTAAATAAACCGCAAGTAATTTTTGCTGATGAACCAACCGGTAATTTAGACAGCAAAACATCTTATGAAATTATGCAATTACTTACCCAATTACATCAACAAGGTCAAACCATTGTTATGGTCACTCATGAACAAGATATTGCAGAATTTGCTGATCGAATTATTAAAATGAAAGACGGTATTATTATTGAAGATGTAAAATTTAATAATAAGGCAAGTACTAAAAATAACGTTAGCAATAGCGAGTATATATTGGCGGTTAACCATGATTAATAAATCACTTGTATACCGATTCATTATTATTAGCACCTTTATTTTTGCACTAAGTATTTCGCAAAATTCATTTGCTCAAAGTTCTCCCACCATAAATTTAAATGAGATTTTATTATTAACTGGTACGGTGAAGGCACAAGAAAATCAAACGTTTTATGCTCCTAAAACTGATAATTGGCGTGTTGAATTGAAATGGATGCCACCTGAAGGAAAAATTATAAAAAAAGGTGAACTGGCGGTTGTTTTTGACAGTGGTTCAATTGAAAGCAATATTGAACAAGCCGAAATTAGTTTAATTGCTGCAGAAGAAGAATTACAACGTTTAATTAAAAAAGGTCAACAGGCGGTACTTGAAGCAAAATTTGCCGTTAATAGAGCCAAACTGTTATTAAAAAGAGCAAAAATAGAAGCGAATATTCCTAAAGAAATGATCATTGAATATGATTATCAAAAATTTCAAGTGGAATATGAAAAAGCGGTAGTCGCGTTAGTTAAAGCGCAAGACATTTACAAACAAGCTCAGTTATCTGATAACGTTTCGATAACTAAGCAAAAATTAACGATAAAACAATATCAAAATTCGTTAACTTATAATAAAGATAAGCTAAGTAAAATGGCACTTTACGCCAAACGAACCGGTCCAATTTTATTTGCAAATCATCCATGGAGTGGGACTAAAATGTATGTTGGGATGACTGTGCAAGCCTCATGGAAAATAGCAGAAATCCCCTCATTATCTGATCTCTATATTGAAACTTGGGTACATGAAATTGATTATGATAAAGTGAAAAATACTGCACAAGCACAACTTTCATTTGATGCTTTCCCTAATCAAAAATTTACCGCGAACTTAACAAGTGTAGCTACTCAACCTGAAGAGAGAAAAAGTTGGGGCAATGACGTTTATTATAAAGCAACGTATCATTTTAATGAGACAAGTTCTCTTAAGTTATTACCAGGAATGAGCGCATTATTAACCTTACAAAGTGGCAAAAATAGTGTAGTAGAAAAACAGGGAGAGTTAAGTGAATAAAATTTTAGTTGTCTTATTACAGATTTTTACTTTGTTAGCATTACAAGCTTGTCAGTCAGAAAATAGTGTGACGGTAAAATTGGAATCAGTAAACGTAACCATCTCAGCTAGTGGCGAGTTAGAGTCTAAACAACGTGCATTTTTAGGGCCTCCAACTATCCCTAGAATGTGGCAACATCAAATTAAATATATGTTACCTGAAAATAGCCAAGCTAAAAAAGGGCAGCTGGTAGTCTCGTTTGACGATAAAAAGGTACAAGAACGTTTGCGTGACAATATGGGTAAACAAGCACAAGCGCAAAAAGAACTTGAAAACAAAAAGCGTCAAGAAGCTGCGGAAGAACAAAAACTTGTTTTAGCTTTGGCTGAAAAGAAAATGGAATTTGAAAAGGCTCAACGTAAAGCAAAAATTGTCGATAATTCAAGTTCTAAAGTTGAACAGCAAAAAGCACAAATAGACTTTACTATTGCTGAAAATGATTTAACGCTAGCGACCAAAACTTTGCAGTTTCATCGCGATAATATGCAGGTAAATATAAAACGGGCACAAGCGAAATTGGATCGTCTAACCAGTAAGGTTAATGCACTTAATGGCTATATAAATCGTTTAAAAGTAAAAGCATCGATGGATGGATTAGTGATTTATAAAAGTGATTGGAATGGTGAAAAGCCTTCTATTGGTGGCAATGTGCAAATGGGGCAGTCGGTTATAGAACTTGCAGTAATCGAGCAGATGCAAGTAAAAGCGCAAATCGAGGAACCCGATAGCGGAAATATTCGAATTGGTCAGACGGTTAATATTACCTTTGATAGTGCTAAAGACAAATTGTTTAAAGGAAAAATAGACAGTTTAGGTAAAGTTTTTCGAGAAAAATCATGGCAAGACAAACGTAAAGTTTTTGATGTAATTATTGCGCTAGATAATATCGATGCACAAGTAATGAGGCCTGGGATGACCGCACGTATTGAAGTGATTCAAAAAACGTTAACCAATGTCTTAACCTTACCGCAAAAGGCTGTTAAACAAATAAACAATCATGATTTTGTTGATGTTATTAAAACTTTCGGCAATGAAAATAAGCAAATTTTAGTTAGTAATGTAATTAATAATAAAGTTGTGATCACTAGCGGTTTGCAAGCTGGAGATAAAGTAGCCTTATGAAAACATTTTCTTTAATTTTATCTTTTTGCACGTTTTTTATTCTTTGCGCCTGTAGTGATGTTGAAAAACCTTTGCTGTACAAGGTCAGTGAGCAAAACTTCTCTATAGTTATTCCTGCTAAAGGTGAATTTTTTTCTGCTAAAGCCACCGTAATTAATACACCCGCAATTGGTGGTATGGGAAAAACCATTGCGTGGTTAGCACCTGAATATTCCTTCGTTAAAAAAGGACAAGTTATTGTCAAATTTGACGGTGAAGCGATGAGTGTTGCTAGCGAAAAGAAGCACAATGAACTATCAATGACCCAACAAGATTTTAATGAAAAAAATGGTGGTTTAGCACAACAGCAAAATGCGATTGATGAAGATATAAATTTAACAGATAAAGAAAAAAATTTTGCAGAGAAGTTTTCAATAAATGACATTCGTATTCGATCAAAATTGAAAATTTTAGAATCAATGCAAAACAGTGAATATTTAACAACAAAAGCTCAATATCTCGCATGGTCAAGCAGTAAATTTGCTAATCGAGCCGAAGGTGAACGCTCTCTTATTTTAATAAAGCAAAAACAATTGCAAAATAAACTTGATCAATTAAACAGTAATTTATCGCAACTTGAGATCAAAGCCCCTCATGATGGTTTATTAGTTTATGAAACAGTTGGACGGAACGAAAAACCAAGAGCAGGGCAAATGATGTGGCCCGGACGAAAAATAGCTCAGTTACCTGATGTTAGTCAAATGCAACTAAAATTGCAGGTTGCTGAAGCTGAAGCTTTAGGTTTATCGGCTAAGCAAAATGTAAATTTTCATTTAAATTCACAAGCAAATAAAACGTTTACCGGTACAGTAATAAGTGTGGCTCCTTTTCCTAAAAGTATAAGACGTGGTGATCCCTTAAAATATTTTGAGGTAATAGTTAAGCTGAAAAACCAGCAAGACTTGTTCTTACCAGGTAAAAAGGCAAATGCTGAAATAATAGTTGCGGCCAATCGAAAAGCCGTGATTATTCCACGGCAAAGTATTTTTACTGAGAATAATAAAACCTTTGTTTATGTCTATCAACAAGGGATATTTAAAAAAGTGGATGTGGTGCTAGGGGAAAGTAGTTTGAGCCATATAGAAATTATTAAGGGATTAAATGTTGGGCAAGAGATTTCACTTTATAATGAGGATAACATCTAATGAAATATTTTAATTTATTGCTCGATACTCTTAGTGAATTAGCACAACATAAATTAAGAACATTATTAACTTTATTAGGGATGATATTTGGTGTAGGTGCAGTTATTTCTATGCTAAATATTGGCGAAGGTGCAGAGCGTGAAGCCTTAAAAATGATCGATAATATGGGGTTACATAACCTCATTATTAACGCTAAAGAGTTTGACGAAAAAGAATTAAGGGAACAACGTAAACATTCAATGGGCTTAAGTATTCATGATGGCAAAATAGCGGTTGCAGCGATGCCATTTGTTACGGCTTTTAGTGCGCAAAAAGTTATAGAAACTTACAGTATTTTTAGCGCTGAAGGCAAAAGTAGCGGTGCAGCAGTTGGCGTTAGCGCTAATTTTTTTACGCTTTCTAAGTTTAATCTTGCCAATGGTCGGGTATTAAAACAAAGTGACGAACAAGCTTTTTCTCAAGTAGTTTTATTAGGAGCAAGTGCTGCCAAACAGCTGTTTCCATTAGGTAATGCTATTGGAAAAAATATTAAAATAAACAGCCAATGGTTTAATGTGGTCGGTGTGCTGAAAGCGCCATTTTTAAAGAAAACTGAATTTCAGGGAATGAAGCTTGGCGGCGAGCAAAACCAAGTATTTATTCCGTTAACAACAGCTTTGCATAAATTTCCAGTAAAAAATCTTGCTAGCGAAATTACTAGCTTAAAATTACGAATAGATAAAAATGTTGATTCAATTGCCGCAGCCAAAGCAGTGAGCCACCTATTGCATCGTCGTCATAATCAAGTAGACGATTATACTATGGTCATTCCTGCTGCCCTTTTAGCACAGCAAAAACAAACACAACAAATTTTTAATATTGTTATGTCTTGCGTTGCTGGTATTTCACTACTCGTTGGCGGTATTGGTATTATGAATATTATGCTAGCAACTGTGTTAGAGCGTACTAAAGAAATTGGTTTGTTGCGAGCCGTGGGAGCTACACAAAAAGATATTCGAATTCAGTTTGTTGCAGAAAGTTTTACTATTTCGATTATGGGCGGTTTATTAGGGGTTATATTTGGTTTGTTTTTATCTGAATTGATCTCAATATATTCACAATGGGCGGTTTCATGGTCTATCACTGCAATTATTTTATCCTTTAGTATTTGTGCTTTAGTTGGTTTAATTTTTGGTGTGTATCCTGCCATCAAAGCTTCGAAGTTAGATCCGATAGAAGCACTCCAAACGGATTAAATAAAAATGGCTGTGCTAGTGCTAACTTAGTATAATGCCAAACTTTTATGATATTGGTTAAAATATACCATGCGTTACGCTTTAGCTGTTGAATACGATGGAAAAAATTATTTTGGTTGGCAACGCCAGAGCGAAGTAGTGAGTGTTCAACAAACTGTTGAAACCGCTCTTTCTAAAATTGCCAATCAAAAAATTGAAATCGTCTGTGCTGGTCGTACCGATACCGGTGTTAATGCGACCAATCAAATAATTCATTTTGATTGTGATCAGCCGCGGAAAAATGTCGCTTGGACGTTAGGAACCAATTCCAATCTTCCTAAAGATATTGCTATAAAATGGGCACAACCCATCAGTGATGATTTTCATGCCCGTTTTAGCGCTACCGCAAGACGTTACCGTTATGTTATTTATAACTCAAATTATCGTCCCGCTATTTTGGCTGATGGCCTAAGCTTTTGCCAGTTTGATTTAGACGAAAAATTAATGCATCAAGCGGCACAATGTTTGGTTGGCGAGCACGATTTTGATTCTTTTCGTACAGTTCATTGTCAAGCGCATTCTCCTATCCGTACCGTTAAGCATTGCAACGTTTCTCGACAGGGTAATTTCATCATTATTGATATTAAAGCGAATGCTTTTTTACATCATATGGTACGCAATATTGCCGGTAGTTTAATACGTGTTGGTCGTCAAATTGAAAGTGTTGCATGGATGAAAGAAGTATTAGCCGCAAAAGATCGTACTGTTGCTGGTATGACCGCCCCTTCTGGTGGTTTGTATTTTGTCGATGTTGATTATCCGAGTGAATTTATACTACCTAAAAGTGTATTGGGACCATTGTTTTTAACTTAAAACATTGCGCATAAATTCACGCTTTGAGAATACTTTCTACTACTGATTGGTAATAGTTTGTAAAAAAACAAGTAAAATGGCTAAGCAGACCAGTTTTTAGTGTATTATTTACTACAAAATATGGTTTAATTCACCGTTTAATTAAACTGGTACTACAATAGTGCCTAGAGTTTAACTTTTTATAGTATTTTGAACTTTGCTGGTTGCGTTCAATCGTAATTGGCAAATATATTAGTTATCGGGTTGTAAAGGCGAAAAATAGATTATGAGCTGGATTGAAAAAATTCTTCCTAAAGCGAAATCAACACAAAAGAAAAATATTCCTGAGGGGATCTGGGCTAAATGTAGCAGTTGTAATGCAATGTTATATAAAGCTGAATTGGATCGCCAAATGTCTGTATGTCCAAAATGTGATCATCATATGCGCATTAGTGCGCGTCAGCGGATAGAATCATTTTTGGATTTAGGTGAACGTGTTGAATTAGGTACTGAATTTGAACCGCAAGATATTTTAAAGTTTAAAGATACAAAACGATATAAAGACAGACTTTCAGCCGCACAAAAAAATACCGGCGAAAAAGATGCTTTAGTTGTTATGAGTGGTGAACTGCATGGTTCTCCAGTAGTTGCAGCGGCATTTGAATTTGCTTTTTTAGGCGGTTCAATGGCATCAGTAGTTGGTGCTCGTTTTGTCGCTGGCGTTGAATATTGTTTAAAACATAACGTACCCTTTATTTGCTTTTCAGCAAGTGGTGGTGCCCGTATGCAAGAAGCACTATTTTCATTAATGCAAATGGCTAAAACCAGCGCCGCACTCGCTAAAATGAGTGAAAAAGGTTTACCATATATTTCAGTGCTTACCGATCCTACTATGGGTGGTGTATCGGCAAGTTTGGCAATGTTAGGTGATGTTAATGTTGCCGAGCCAAAAGCGTTGATTGGTTTTGCAGGGCCACGCGTTATCGAACAAACAGTACGTGAAAAATTACCTGAAGGATTTCAACGTAGTGAATTTTTACTTGAAAAAGGGGCTATAGACATGATTGTTGATCGCCGCGAAATGCGTGACACTCTATCGCGTTTATTAAGTAAATTTATGGGTACACCTGACCAAGTATCCTAAGCCTAGTTGTATTAAGTAGTTGTGTAAATCAGTTAGGTCATATCAGTTATGTCAAAATCAATAAAGAGCCACGAGCAATGTTCAACATTGTCTCAGTGGCTTTGTTATTTAGAAACCATTCATTTTAAAGAAATAGATCTTGGCTTAACGCGCATTAAACAAGTAGCTGAACGATTGGCGATTAACTTTTCTTTTGCCCAAGTGATCACCGTTGCCGGTACAAATGGCAAAGGAACAACCTGTGCTTTTCTAGAAAATGCATTAATCAGCGAAGGTAACAATGTTGCTGTTTATTCTTCCCCTCATATTGAACATTTCAATGAACGTTTGCGTATTAATCAAATTGATATTGACGATGAAAGTATTATCACCGCATTTAAGCAAATAGAAGTGGCTCGTGGAGACATCAGTTTAAGTTATTATGAATACACCACATTGGCTGCTTTTTTAGTGTTAATGGTGAAAAAACCGCAAATAATTATTTTAGAAGTTGGCTTGGGGGGCCGTCTTGATGCGACCAATATTATAGATACCAACCTTGCAATTATCACTACGATTGATATTGATCATGTTAGTTTTTTAGGTAACAACCGCGAAAGTATTGGCACTGAAAAAGCGGGTATTATGCGCACAAATACTGCTGCTGTTATTGGTGATTGCCATCCGCCAAAATCGGTTATCGATCACAGTAAAAAAATTAATGCTAATACTTATAGCCGAAATATTGATTTTACCGTTAGTTTCAATAGCAAAAATAAAAATAAAAATATAGAACAACATAGTACATGGTGTTTTCATCAACAAGATAGTCATTTTACTGAGCTAAATTATCCTTATATCCCGGTTGATAACGTAGCTACGGCGTTAATGGCGTTGCAGTTATTAGAAATCACACTCACAAGTAAAAAAATTAATACTTGGATTAGTGCAACTAAAGTTGTTGGTAGAATGGAACTATTTCCACGTAAATCAAGTTCTAAAAGTTTTAACTGTGATGTCATACTAGATGTTGCCCATAATCCACAAGCAGCACGGCATTTAGCCACACAATTATCACATTATCCGTATAGTAAAGTTCATGCGGTGGTGGCAATGATGGCTGATAAAGATATTGTTGCGGCACTTGTACCATTAACAGAGATGATAGATCAATGGTACATTGGTGATTTAACTATTGAACGAGCTGCTAAGAGTAATGTTGTCGCAAATGAGTTATCTCAATTAAATCAAACGTATCTTTGTTTTGACAATATAAAGGATGCCTTTAATATGGCTTGCGAGCAGAGTAAAGCTGATGAATTAGTTTTGGTTTTTGGCTCATTTTTTACCGTTGCAGCAATAAGGCCTTTATTGGTAAGCTAACGGTGTAACACCCACAAATTTAGGAGCGTATCTTTTGTCTACACCTTTTCAAAACCGTTTAGTTGGAACCATTATTGTCGCAGCGGCCGTAATTATTTTCTTACCTGATTTATTAAATGGTGAAAAACGTTCACAAAACGATACTTTTGAAGCAATACCTCCTGTACCAAGCAATAATAAAGTCACCGTAATTAAACAATTTCCTACTAAAAAATTATCGCGTTTAGCTAAAGAACCAATCTCAGATGATATTGCACTTGATGACCCGAAAGTCACAGCCGATGTAACTAAAAAAACAGTAACGACTAGTATCTCGACCAAAGCTAAAAAAGAAGATAATTTTAAAAATAAAACTGATAATACTCTAAGTAAAAACACGGATAACAAAAATAATTCAAAAACCGCTAAGACTTTAAAAACTAAAGTAGCGGTTAACCAGCTTAAAAAGAAAAGTAGCTCAAAGCCTAAATCGGTTCCGGTACTTAATACTAAGTATGCTTGGGTAATACAATTAGGTAGCTTTCGTGAACAGCACAATGTTGACAGCTTAATTAAAAAACTACAAAAAAATGGCTACACCGCTTTTAGCCGTCCGATAAAAACGCGTCATGGTAATTTAATAAAAGTTTTTGTTGGCCCAGAACTCAGTAAAACATTGCTAGAGAAAAAGTTAGTTACATTAAAAAAACTAACCAACACTCAAGGAAAAATAGCACGCTTTAACCCAGCAAAATAACAACGTTTTGGTATATCAGCATAGAGAAAGCATTGTTGCTTAATAAATTCGTTGCCTGCAAAAAAACAAATAATAATGTTTATTACCCAACATTATGACAGCGTTGTCATTGTGGCTTTTTAGTGCTAGGGTAGAACAAAATAATTTTAAAGAATGATAAAGCTTTTACTTTAGTCGTATTGAAAAGTGTTTAATTACCTTTATGATAAAGGTAATGTTTAAAGAGCAAATAATAATATCTATAAAATAGCAACAGAGAGTAATGATATGAAGGAATTACAAAAATCTTATCCGGTGTCTGAGCAAGCAAAAGCTCATACTCATATAAACGCCGAAACTTATCAAAAAATGTATCAGCAATCGATAGAACAACCAAATGAATTTTGGGGTGAGCAAGCCAATAAATTTCTTGATTGGTATAAACCCTGGGATAGTGTTAGCAACATTAACTTAAAAAATTCAGAAATCAGTTGGTTTTTAGGTGCAAAACTTAATGTTAGCTATAACTGTATTGACCGACATTTACCTACTCGCGCGAATCAAACGGCAATCATTTTTGAAGGCGATGATCCAAATGACGATGGTAAAGTAACTTATCAAGAATTACATGATCATGTTTGTCGTTTTGCCAATTTATTAAAACAACGTGGTGTTAAAAAAGGCGATCGCGTTTGTATATATATGCCGATGATCCCTGAAGTAGGTTATGCCATGCTAGCGTGTGCTCGTATTGGTGCTATTCACTCAGTGGTATTCGGTGGCTTTTCAAGTGAAGCAATTAAAGCTCGCATTCAAAGTGCAGACTGCCAAGTTGTGATAACAGCAGATGAAAGTCTTCGTGGTGGTAAGCATATCCCTTTAAAAGCAAATGTTGATGCTGCCGTTGCTGATTGTCCTAATGTAAGTACTGTGATCGTTGTTGAGCGCACTGGTGCTGATGTTGCGTGGAATGACAAAATAGATGTTAACTATGGTCAAGCGGTAGCAAATTTACCGGCCGTGTGTGAACCTGAAATAATGGATGCAGAAGATCCGTTATTCATTTTATTCACCTCTGGTTCAACTGGCGCACCTAAAGGTGTTGTTCACACGTGTGGTGGTTATTTACTTTATGCCGCCATGACACATAAGTATGTGTTTGATTATAAAGACGGTGAAATCTATTGGTGTACAGCAGATGCCGGTTGGATCACCGGACATTCGTATATTTTTTACGGCCCATTAGCAAATGGTGCAACAACACTAGTTTTTGAAGGTGTGCCTACTTATCCAGATGCTGGTCGCTTTTGGCAAGTATGTGAAAAACATAAAGTAAACATATTTTACACCGCGCCTACAGCAATTCGTGCATTAATGAGTATTGGTGACGAGCTTGTTGAAAAAGCAGATTTATCTTCATTACGTTTACTCGGTACTGTTGGCGAGCCTATTAATCCTGAAGCTTGGCATTGGTATCATGAGGTTGTTGGCAAAGGTAATTGCCCTATTGTTGATACGTGGTGGCAAACAGAAACAGGTGGCATTATGATCACCTCTTTACCTGGCGCAGTAGATATGAAACCGGGCGCGGCTGGTAAACCTTTCTTTGGTGTACAACCTGCGTTATTTGATAAAGACGGCAAGACCCTTGAAGGCGAGAATCAAGGATTGTTAGTGATGACTGGTAGCTGGCCAGGGCAATTACGTACGGTTTATGGTGATCATGATAGATTTTATCAAACGTATTTAAGTCAATATCCCGGTAATTATTTTACCGGCGATGGTGCAAAACGAGATAGCGATGGTTTTTATTGGATCACTGGTCGTGTTGATGATGTACTTAATGTATCAGGACACCGTTTAGGCACCGCTGAAATTGAAAGTGCTTTAGTTCTTCACCCGGCTGTTGCTGAAGCTGCGGTAGTAGGTTATCCGCATGAAATTAAAGGCCAAGGTGTCTATTGTTATGTCACCTTAATGGCTAATGCTCAGCAATCAGATGAGTTATTAAGTGAGCTTAAAGATTTTGTTGCCAACGAATTAGGCCGTTTTGCCAAACCTGATTATTTGCAATGGGCGCCAGGTTTACCAAAAACTCGTTCAGGTAAAATTATGCGTCGGATTTTACGTAAAATTGCAGAAAATGAAATTGATAGTTTAGGTGATACTTCAACGTTAGCTGATCCTGCGGTAGTTGATGATTTGATTAAACATCGCATTGTTCATGGTGCATAATCGATAAAATATTTTTTAAGAATTTTATAAAAAAAGCGCTTTTTAGCGCTTTTTTTGATCTAAACACTGTACCAAAGAAAATAAACTATGTATCATTAACCTTACAAAGTATGTAAATAAAAATTTACATTGTGTAATTTTATACAAATGAGACACCAAATTGAGTATCTGCAAAATTTCAATACGATATTATCGTTATCGCACTTATTTATTGTAAGCCTTGCTTACTTAACTGCCCTATCTATAGTTAAACCATCTATAATTAAATTATTTATTTGAAAAAGACAAACATTTAAAATCATCATAAATTGGAATTATTATGCCTAAAAGTACCTTAAATGACATTAATGTTAACTCGGAAGAAGTACTTGTTACGCCAGAAGCTTTACGAAAAGAATTGCCATTACCACAAGAGGGGAGAGATTTTGTTCAATCTGCTCGTAAAATAATATCGAATATTATTCATAAAAAAGATCCGCGTTTGCTAGTGATCAGCGGGCCTTGTTCAATCCATGACGTTGAAGCTGCTAAAGAATATGCCCGTAATTTAAAAGAGTTGCATGATAAATATCAAGCGTCGATGTATATCGTTATGCGTGTTTATTTTGAAAAACCACGCACCACGGTTGGTTGGAAAGGTTTGATTAATGATCCACATATGGATGGTTCATTTGATGTTGAAAGTGGTTTGCGTAAAGCACGTGAATTATTATTGTACTTAACAGAACTAGGTTTACCGTTAGCGACCGAGGCACTTGATCCTATTAGTCCACAATACTTGGCCGAATTATTTAGTTGGTCTGCCATTGGTGCACGTACAACAGAATCACAAACGCACAGAGAAATGGCCAGTGGTTTATCAATGCCAATTGGCTTTAAAAATGGTACAAACGGTAGCTTAGGTGTGGCGATAAATGCGTTACAATCGGCAGCATCATCACACCGATTTATGGGTATAAACCGTCAAGGGCAAGTGGCTTTAATTAAAACGTCGGGCAATCCAGATGGGCATGTGATTTTACGTGGCGGTTTGCAACCTAACTATGATTCAGTAAATGTTTCAGTTTGCGAGCAAGAATTGGCAGAAAATGGTTTAGAAGCGGGTATTGTTATTGATTGTAGTCATGGCAACTCAAGCAAAGATCATAACAGACAACCTTTAGTGGCTGAAAATGTGGTCAATCAAATTTGTTCAGGTAATAAATCAATTATAGGCATAATGTTAGAAAGTAATTTATGTGCTGGCAACCAAAGTGCTGATTTACCAAAACCAGAATTAAAATATGGTGTATCAGTTACTGATGCTTGTATTGATTTTTCCACAACACAAGCATTAATCGCTAATATCAATAAAAGATTAACGGCATAAGCATTATAAGTAACCGAGATTTATTGGAAAAAATATGACAACGTTTGATCACAAATTAAGTTTATTGCGTAATGAAATAGATGATATTGATAGTAAGCTTGTTGATTTACTTGCTCAACGCTTAGCGGTTACCACTAACGTTGGACGATTAAAATCGGCAGAAGGCATGCCTATATATGCGCCCAAGCGAGAAGCACAATTATTGGCTAAACGTCGGGAACAAGCAGCTTCTGCTGGAGTATCTCCTGAATTAGTAGAAGATATTCTTCGTCGGATGATGCGAGATTCTTATTCAAGTCAAGACAGTAGCGGTTATCAGTGTGTCAATCCTGATTGTAATAAAGTCGTCGTTATTGGTGGTGCTGGCCAATTAGGCGGTGTTTTTGTTGATCTTTTTTCTCGGTCTAATTATCAGGTACAAACGTTAGAGCAAGACGATTGGCCTAACAGTGATACTATTTTAGCCAATGCTAGTTTAGTGATTGTAGCGGTGCCCATTCGCCTTACCACCATGGTTATTGAACAGTTAAGTGGTTTGTCAGAAAATTGTATTTTAGCGGATGTAACTAGTGTAAAAACTTCACCATTATACGAAATGTTAAAAGTGCATCAAGGGCCAGTTGTTGGTTTGCACCCTATGTTTGGTCCCGATGTTACTGGTTTGGTAAAACAAACTATTATTGCTTGTGATGGACGTTTCCCTGAGAAATATTATTGGTTGCTTGAACAGTTTCGTGTGTGGGGAGCCAAAATATATCCTGTTGCTGCTCCAGCACATGATCAAGCCATGTCGATGGTACAAGTAATGCGACATTTTTCTACCATTGCTTACGGGTATCATTTAATGACCGAAAATGCTGACTTAACGCAATTGGTTGAAATGAGCTCACCGATATATCGTTTAGAGTTAATGATGGTAGGGCGTTTATTTGCTCAAGATCCTGTGCTTTATACTGATATTATTTTTGCTAACCACGACAATATTGCGATGATGAAACGTTTTGCTTATCGTTTTCTTGAATTATTAGAAGATGTTGAATTGGGGGATAAAGATGAATTTATCACTATGTTTAATCAAGTATCTGCATGGTTTGGTGATTATGCAAAAATATTTTTAAATGAAAGTAAAAGCTTGCTGCAAAAAGCGAACGAAGTTTAATTACTGCCATTTAAATTTATTTGTTAGTATTATTAAAATTCGATGACTTAATCATAAGAATAAAATAATTTATGAAAAAATTACTGGTGTTATTTATTTCGCTAATGTTTTTAAATGCCTGTGCTGCTTCTAAAAGTAAAACGGATATACCTGAAGGTAAAATGCAACAGTCTGAGTTGCTTGAAAATTTTAAAACTTTTTCTAAGGGCTATGAAAATTTCACTCTTTCAGCTGGTCAAAAAAGTATGGTTAAATCTTGGCCAGCCAGCATGAGTATTGATATATATTTTGGTACTTGGTGCCATGACAGTCAACGTGAAGTACCTAAACTATTAAAAGCTTTACAATTAAATGCTAACGTTAATAAAACATTAATCGCATTAGACAGCCATAAGAGTGATCCGCTCGGTTTAGCAAAATCAGCCGAAGTGCAATACACGCCAACTTTTATTATTTATATTAATAACCGAGAAGTAGGTAGAATCATTGAACGTCCGCAGAAAGATTTAATTAACGATATCAATGCAATGTTGGCACTTTAAATCGATTAATATTGCGGCGTAATTAATTGGAGTATTAGCGAAAAGGATTAAAGAAGCTAAAGTTGCTAGCTTCTTTTGTTAATTTTGTAATGTGGCGAAATGTTATAAGGCTAGATCAATAACCATTTCTTTTAATTCTTCTTTCGAAATTGAATTATCATGATTTTTGTCAAAACGATTAAAAATGCTTTCACACATTCTTAAGCCTTTTTTCTGCAATAAACAATCAATCAACTCAACAAATTCGCTACGGCTAATAACGCCATCTTTATCTTCATCAAATACTTCAAATAATTCATCTACCCATTGATTAAGTTCCATTAGGCGTTCCTCATAATTTTGTAAAAGCTATAGTGTGACTTTATCGGTTATTAACAAAAGTTTAAATAACAATTTGAAAATAAATGCGTGTTTGCTTAATTATTAGATCATAAATTTAGCTGGAGTTGTTTTTATAACAGTATATCTAGCTGATTTGTCAAAAACGAAATTAATTGTAATTATTTTGTAATAAATATTTATTATTCGATACTATTGCATTGAACAAAAATAAAATCAGTAAGTTAAGATAGTTAAATTAATTGGAATGATCACCATGGTGATAACAACAAAAGGAACAGAATAAGTGCCAGCATTTATAAAAATAAAATTAAGTCATTATCTATTAATGATCACTGTTGGGGCGTTTAGCCTTATTTCGAGTGCCAATGCCGAAGACAAAACAACTACTTCAGCAAATATTGTTTTGGAAAACTGCCATTTAAAAGGGATTAAATCGCAAGTTAAGTGTGGAAAATTATCTGTACCAGAAAATTATAATGTTAAGGGTGGTACCAATCTCAGTTTAAATATTGCTGTTTTGCCTGCTATTGATAATAGCGACAACAAAACACCTTTTATGTTTTTAGCTGGTGGGCCAGGACAAGCGGCAGTTGAATTAGCAGCACCGTTGTGGTCAGCGCTTAATGATATTCGCAAAACTCGCGATATTATTCTTGTCGATCAGCGCGGAACGGGAAACTCTAATCCGCTAACTTGTGAAGAAGTTGAAGGACAAAATGTTTATCAATTAACACAAAAAGAATTTACCATTGAAGAAGTGCAAAAATGTATTGCTGAGTTTAAAGTGGGAGATCTTGCGCAATATAACAGTGAAAATGCTATTCGCGATTTTGACGCAGTACGAGCAGCTTTAGGTTATAAACAAGTAAATCTTTATGGTGGATCATACGGAACACGCGCTGCATTGGTGTATATGCGCATGTTTCCTGAAAATATTCGCAGTGTTGTACTTGATGGTGTTGGTCCAATAGAAGTGCCCATTGGCTTATTTGGTAAAAGCTCAGCCCGTTCTTTCGAATTATTACTTGAGCACTGTAAGCAAGAGCAAGCTTGTAACGAAGCTTATCCTAATTTAGCCAATGAGTTTAATCAACTCAAAGCACGTTTAGATAAAACGCCAGTGGTTATTAACATTCCTCATCCGCGTTTAGGTACGCAAACAAAATTTGTTATCGATAACGATAAACTTATCAGCAATTTAAGAATGCAGCTCTATTCAATTGAAATGCGTACTTTAGTGCCTTTAGTTATTCATCAAGCGTATTTAGAAAATTATATGCCATTGGCCGGATTACTTGCTCAATCTGAAGGTGGTATGGGAATGTATATCGGTTTAACTTTTAATATTGTTTGTAATGAGGATATACCGCGTATTACCAATGAGATGTTTGCCAATGATGCCGATAACTCATTTGGCGGAAATAATAGCCATTTAGCTTGGCATACTGCTTGTTCTGTGTGGCCTAAATATAGACCATCGGCTGAATTTTCAGAAAGTGTTACAGCGGATATCCCTACCTTGATTTTATCAGGAGAACTTGATCCAGTAACACCACCAAGTAATGGTGAATATCCTGCTAAAACGCTCACTAATAGTCATCACATTGTTATTAAAAATTCTTCTCATACATCATTGGGCACTTGTGCACCAAAAATCATCAATGAATTTTTAACCACGTTAAAAGTAAATGAATTGGATGAAACATGCCTTGAAGAACTGCCAACAGAATCATTCATGACCAATCTTAACGGTAGTATTTAGGCTAAAAGGAATAATAAAATGATAGAAATAACAAATTTAGCCAAAAATTTTGGCAAAGTACAAGCACTTGATGGTTTATCTTTTACGGCAAAAGATGGTGAAATTACCGGTATTTTAGGCCCCAATGGCGCAGGTAAAACCACCTGTTTACGCACGCTTTATGGTTTATTAAAAGCCGATACCGGCTCAGCAATTATTGACGGTATTGATGTTGCTCAACAACCGTTATTAGCCCGTACTCGATTGGGAATATTTCCGGATAAATTTGGCTTGTATGAGCGCTTAACCGCTTATGAGCAAATTGATTATTTTGCCAGTATTCATGGTTTAACGGGCAGCAATAAAAAACAAGCGATTGAGCAAGTGCTCAACGATTTAGATATGCAAGAGCTAGCGCACCGTAAAACCCAAGGATTTTCTCAAGGGCAACGAATGAAAGTGACACTCGCGCAAGCGTTAGTGCATCAGCCACAAAACTTTGTTTTAGATGAACCAACCCGCGGTTTAGATGTAATGAGCACGCGTATTTTGCGTAATCATTTAAGTAAGTTTAAAGAAAAAGGCCATTGCATTTTGTTTTCATCACACGTAATGCAAGAAGTCGCGGCATTATGCGATAGGGTGATTATAGTCGCCAACGGAAAATTAGCCGCGCAAGGTACTCCTGAAGAACTTTGTGAATTAGCTGGAGAAAGTCAGTTAGAAGAGGCTTTTGTCAAAATTATTGGTTCGGATGAAGGAGTAGCCGCATGATCCAATTTAAAGCGTTACTTAGTAAAGAATATAAAGAAGCATTTCGTGATAAACGGGCATTAATGGTCGCAATGATGATGGCGGTAATGGCGCCAGTGATGATTTTTGCTTTGTCTAAAACGATGATCAAAGAAATGGTAGCAACACCGCCAGTTTACGTTAAGGTCAGCGGGGCTGAATTTGCGCCTAAATTAATAAAACAACTTGAGAAAGAGAATATCTTGTTATTTTCAGCGGTGCCTGATGGTGACAAACGACTTTGGGATGAGCGAAATATCGAATTAACCATTCCTGAAACATTTGCTAAAGATATGCTTGATGGTAAAACTATTAATCTTACCTTAAGTACCGATTATAGTGAAAAAGCCATTCGCTCTCCCATCCGTCGTATTAAAGATGAAATTAACACCTATGGGCGTGTTATTGGTTACAAACGATTAATAGTGCGCGGTATTGATGCCCGTTTATTAAGGCCGATAAAAATTAATGAGCAAGACACCGCTGAACCTAGTAGTAATGCGATGTTTATTTCAATGATGTTAGGGTTGTATTTATTGATGGCGGCCTTTATGTCGGGTTTATCAGTGGCAATCGATTCAAGTGCCGGTGAGCGTGAACGTAATGTACTAGAAATGCTGCTTTGTCAGCCAGTAAGCACTTTAAAGATAGTGTTAGCCAAGTTATGTAGTGCCAGCACTATTTCAGCTATCGGTGTAATATTAACCTTATTATTAACCTCAGTTTCGGTTAGTTTTGTTGATTTAAGCAAAATTGGCGCGACATTTAGCCTCGACGCTTATAGTGTATTTGTAATAATCGTTTTACTTTTACCCATTAGCTTCTTTGCTTCAGCATTACAGTTATTTGTATCTTTTGGTGCTAAAAGCTTTAAAGAAGCCCAATCAACTGTAAGTATGATTATTATGCTACCAGCGATGATCCCTGTTGCCTTGATGTTTATTGATGATAAACCTGCATGGTTAGATTGGTTACCTGTTTCAGGACAATCACTGCTAATGGAAGATTTATTTAAAGATGTGCCAATAAATTGGGTTGAAGTATTCGCTACCGGCGGAGTAACTATTGCCATGACCGTTGCTTTAGTAATGGTTTTAGCACATAAATTAAAATCTGAAAAAGTTGTAATGGCACTAAGTTAATTTTGGTATTAGTTTGAAGCAACAGCAGTATTTTCAACAAATAATGACGGAGCATGAACAAATGCTCCGTCATATAATTAATGGCTTTGAGGCTATTCCTGCGCTACAAGATGAACTCTTTCAAGAGATTGCATTAAATGTTTGGCGTGCACTTCCTAACTTTAAGCAGCAAGCAAGCGTTAAAACTTACATTGCTCGTATTGCGCATAATGTGTTGGCAACGCATGTAGGAAAAGCGATTAAAAAAGTTAAAACTATAGAAATAACCTCGGAACATGATGTTAAAGACGAGCACACAACACCCTATCAACAACTCGATCAGCAGCAACGTCAACAAAAATTAGCGCAAGCGATCCGCTCGCTGAAGTTAGATCAAAGACAAGTATTAACGCTGGCATTAGAGGGCATGAGCTATCAAGAAATGGCCGACACTTTAGCTATTTCTGTCAATTTGGTTGGTGTGCGCTTACAAAGAGCAAAAATAGCAGTAACCCAGCAATTAGCATTATAACCCTGCACTGAAACCTAGGAGGTTGATTAAATGATTGGCAAACAACCTATCGATAAATTAGTTAAGCAAGCTAATCAACTTGAACAACATCAAGTTAATGAAAAAATAGACGCGACAAAAATTAACGGTAAACCAGATAAAACTGAACAACCCTTAGAGCAAGAATGGTTAACACTAGCTCAAGATTGGCAGCAACAATCGTTTACTAAAGTCGATATAGATAAACTGACTAAAAAAACGGCAAAGCGGCTTTTAAAAACCAAATTGATTTTTGCTATCGATTTAATGGCAACTATTGGCATTATCATTTACTTTTTTTATTTGTGGCTATTTTCTACTGAAAATACAGCAACTGTTATTTATATGGCATTTGCCGCGCTAACTTCACCGATCTATATGTATATATCCTATCAGATGAGAATTGTTTCATGGAGAGTGGGTGTTGGCACTCCCACATCAGCAATTTCAGCAGCAATTGAAGCGTGTAATTCTTCAATTCAATATCTTCAGTTAAGTAAATATTGTGCTTTTGCATTTGTGATACCACTTAATTGGTATATATACACAATTAAAACCGCACAAAACAAACCAATGTTGTTAGGTCTTATCTTAGCTAATAGCATTTTATTGTTAATGTACGGTATAAGCGATCATATGCAGAAAAAACGCAAAAATGAATTAGCAGAATTAAAAACCATCAATAAAAATTAAAAATGCATTAATCGCCACTAATCAAAATATAATTTTGTTTTTGTATGTTTATTGTGTTTTTTATTTGTTGTGTTTTGTTTTTTACTCAGCTATATTTGCTCTATCTTGTGTATTTATTAAAAATGATCGCAGTGTTAAAAGTTTTTATGGCACTTTATTAAAAGTTTACCTTCTTAGTGATAGCTAAATGAGCTAATTAGTCGGTGATAACTTCAACTTTTATCGTATACAAAATGCCTAAATTCAGGCAGAATATGCCGCATTATTTTTACCCGTTTTATTAACTATTCGCAGCAGCTATTTGCTGACTATTGAGGAATACCTATGTTATCTCGTTCTATGAATATTGCCGATTTCGATCCTGAGCTTTATAAAGCTATGACTGACGAAGTAACTCGTCAAGAAGAGCACGTTGAATTAATCGCGTCTGAAAATTATACCAGCCCACGCGTATTAGAAGCACAAGGTTCACAGTTAACCAATAAATACGCTGAAGGCTACCCAGGTAAGCGCTATTATGGCGGTTGTGAATATGTTGATATTGCGGAGCAATTAGCAATTGATCGTGCTAAAGAATTATTTGGTGCTACTTATGCAAACGTACAGCCTCACGCAGGTTCACAAGCAAACTCTGCGGTATTTCAAGCATTAGTTTCTCCGGGCGGTAAAGTATTGGGCATGAGCTTAGCGCATGGCGGTCATTTAACGCATGGTTCGCATGTTAACTTCTCAGGTAAATTATACGAAGCAATTCAGTATGGTTTAAACGAAGAAACAGGCGAAATTGATTATGAAGAAGTTGAACGTTTAGCCTTAGAACACAAGCCTGAAATGATCATCGGTGGTTTTTCTGCCTATTCAGGTATTGTTGACTGGGCACGTATGCGCGAAATCGCAGACAAAGTAGATGCTTACTTTATGGTTGACATGGCTCACGTTGCTGGTTTAGTTGCTGCGGGTTTATATCCTAACCCTGTACCTCACGCACATGTTGTAACAACGACTACTCATAAAACATTAGCTGGCCCTCGTGGCGGTTTAATTGTTTCTGCTTGTGATGATGAAGCCGTATATAAAAAATTAAACTCTGCTGTTTTCCCTGGTGGCCAAGGTGGCCCATTAATGCATGTTATTGCGGCAAAAGCGGTAGCGTTTAAAGAAGCCTTAGAACCAGAATTTAAAGTGTATCAACAACAAGTACTTGATAATGCTAAAGCGATGGTATCAGTATTACAAGAACGTGGTTACAAAGTTGTTTCTAATAAGACAGACAACCATTTATTACTTCTTGATTTAATCGATAAAGATATTACCGGTAAAGACGCAGATGCTGCTTTAGGTCGTGCTCACATTACCGTTAACAAAAACTCTGTACCAAATGATCCTCGCTCTCCATTTGTTACTTCTGGCTTACGTTTAGGTACACCAGCTATCACACGTCGTGGTTTTAATGTTGAAGATACTAAAGCGTTAACAGGTTGGATTTGTGACGTGTTAGACGATATTAACAATGAAGCAACGATTGAACGTGTAAAAGGGCAAGTTAAAGAAATTTGTGCACGTTTACCTGTTTATGCTTAAGTTTTCTTTTTGCATTAGTATTTAGTTTGCTAATGTAATTGTTAACAATTTACATTAAAATGGTCGCATTATGCGGCCATTTTTTGTTTTGGCACTTACTAAGTAGAATGTCATCTTAACTAAGGTTAGGATCTTTTTAATGTAACTCAACATTTTTCTTAAGGTTTTATTATGTATTGCCCATTTTGTGCAGCAGTAGACACAAAAGTTATTGATTCTCGTTTAGTTTCTGATGGGCATCAAGTACGCCGCCGTCGCCAATGTTTAGATTGCAATGAGCGCTTTACCACCTTTGAAAGTGCCGAATTGGTAATGCCACGTATTATTAAACGTGATGGCTCGCGTGAACCTTTCAATGAAGACAAAATGCGTAATGGTTTATTGCGCGCGCTTGAAAAACGCCCTGTGAGTATTGAGCAAATTGAATTGGCCATTAACACCCTAAAATCACAGCTTAGAGCCACGGGAGAGCGTGAAATAAGTAGTGAAATGTTAGGCAATTTAATTATGGATCAATTGAAAGAGTTAGATAAAGTCGCTTATGTGCGCTTCGCTTCGGTTTATCGTTCATTTGAAGATATTCGCGAATTTGGTGAAGAAATTGCGCGTTTAGGTGACGATAAAAAAGACGTTAAAAATAAAAAGTAACGAAAAAACTCATGATTAAACTAACTGAAAATGATGAATTTTCTGCTGCAGATCAAGCCTTTATGTCAAGGGCTATCGAATTGGCCAAACTTGGGCATTATACCACTTCACCTAACCCGCGAGTTGGTTGTGTTATTGTTAAAGACGACTTTATTGTCGGTGAAGGTTATCACCAAAAAGCAGGTTCTGGCCATGCAGAGGTTAACGCATTATGCCAAGCCAATGAACAAGCTGGCGATAAAGTTGCAGGAGCTACCGCTTACGTTACTTTAGAACCGTGTAGTCATTATGGTCGCACACCGCCTTGCGCAAAAGCGCTCATTGATGCGGGTATTAAACATGTTGTTATTGCCATGGTTGATCCAAATCCACAAGTATCAAGTAAAGGTATTAAGCTTTTAAATGAAGCCGGCGTTACGACGCAAGTAGGATTGCTTAACGCTGAAGCACAAGCCTTAAATATTGGTTTTATAAAACTAATGAGAGAACATAAACCGTATGTTCGTTTGAAAATTGCGGTCAGCCTTGACGGTAAAACGGCGATGGCTAATGGTGAAAGTAAATGGATCACCGGTGCTGAAGCACGTCAAGACGTTCAACGATTACGTGCTCAAAGTTGCGCTATAATTTGTGGCGCTGATTCAGTCATTATTGATCAAGCAAAAATGACTGTTCGTCATAGCGAGCTAGGCGAAATAGCTCAATATTATGATAAAAACGAAATACGTCAGCCTACTCGAATAGTAATAGATTCACGTAATAGATTAACGCCAGAATTGGCAATATTTGATCATTCATCCAATATCATTATTATTCGCGCAGCATTAAATACAAAAAACGAACAAACAACGGCAAATAAATTTATAGATAAACTTAAAGCAACATTTTTGGATAAATTTATTAATAAACCTGTTTCTAAGCTTGAAAACAATCAACAGTGGCCTCATTTTGTAGAACAAGTTTGGTTGCCTGTTGTAACCGTTGATAATCAACAAAAAATTAACTTAAATGCTTTAATGACTTTTCTAGCTGACCGTGGATTTAATGACGTATTAATTGAATCAGGCGCACGATTAGCTGGGGCATTTGTAGAACAAGATTTAGTTGATGAATTGATTCTTTATCAAGCGCCCAAATTAATGGGGGCAGATGCTAAAAGTATGTTGGTTATGCCAAATATAGAACAACTAGCACAAGCAAAACAGCTAATCGTTAATGAAACGGCTAAGATTGGTGATGATTTGCGTATTGTGGCTAGCTTTAAATAACAAGCACTAATTAATAAGTAAGAGAAAATTATGTTCACAGGAATAATCGAAGCTGTTGGTACTATCAAGTCATTACAAATTACCGCAAATGGTGCTCGATTAAGTATCGCTGCGGGTAATTTAAATATGAGCGATGTTAAATTAGGTGACTCTATTGCCACCAATGGCATTTGCTTAACTGTGGTTGAATTATCAGGTAGCAACTATAGTGTTGATGTTTCAAATGAAACATTACAACGAACTTGTTTTGGCAATTACCAGCAAGGGCAACAAGTTAATTTAGAAAAAGCGATGCTTCCTACTACACGTTTTGGTGGTCATATGGTTTCGGGTCACGTTGATGCGAAAAGTAAAATTATGGCGATCAACAACAATGGCAACAGTATTGAATTTTGGTTAGCGATGCCAAGTGAATTTTCACATTATATTTCTGAAAAAGGCTCAATTACCATTGATGGTATTAGTTTAACGGTAAACGCTTTAAGCGATGATCAATTTAGATTAACCATAGTACCCCACACACTGGCACAAACGGTTATGAGCAATTATCAAGTAGGCACTGAAGTTAATTTAGAAGTTGATTTAATTACCCGTTATTTAGAACGCTTATTAACAAAAACATCAGACAAAGAAAGTAACTCAACAGGTGTTACTGAAGAATTACTGAAAAAATCAGGCTTCATGTAAGAGTTTTAGTATAAAAAATTGTAAAATTAAAAGCTGTAGCACGCTATAGCAACAAGTCGCAGTCAACTTAGGCTGCAAACCCAAAGAGGCTGTGATGAATTTAAATACTCCACAAGAAATTATTGAAGATATAAAACAGGGTAAAATGGTTATCCTAATGGATGATGAAGATCGTGAAAATGAAGGCGATTTTATCATGGCGGCTGAAAAAGTTACCCCTGAAGCGATCAACTTCATGGCAACGCATGGTCGCGGTTTAATTTGTATGCCAATGAGTAAAGAACGTTGTCAGCAGTTAAAACTACCGTTAATGGTTGAAAAAAACGACGCCCAATTTACCACTAACTTCACTGTTTCAATCGAGGCTGCAGAAGGTGTAACAACGGGGATTTCTGCTGGTGACCGCGCTAAAACAATTTTGGCTGCCGTTGCTAAAGATGCCAATGATATTTCTATTGTTCAACCAGGCCATATTTTTCCCTTAATGGCAAAAGACGGCGGCGTACTTAACCGCGCTGGCCATACTGAAGCAGGTGTCGACTTAGCACGTTTAGCTGGTTTAGAACCGGCGGCCGCTATTGTTGAAATTTTAAATGAAGACGGCACCATGGCACGTCGTCCGAATTTAGAACTTATTGCTCAAAAGCATGATTTAAAAATGGGCACCATTGCCGATTTAATTGAATATCGTAATGCTAACGAAACAACTATTGAGCGTGTTTCTCAGTGTAAATTACCCACCGCGTTTGGTGAATTCGATTTAACCGTGTTTAAAGATACTATTGACGGCCAAGCACATTTCGCCTTAGCTAAAGGTGAAATAAATGCAGAACAGCCGATATTAGTGCGTGTACATTTAGAAAATACCTTCCGTGATTTATTATTTAGCCAGCGTGAATCTGTTGCTACGTGGCCAATTGCTAACGCATTAGAAAAAATAGCCAAAGAAGGCGGCGTATTAGTATTGTTAGGGAAACATGAATCGCCATTAGAACTAATTGCACAAGTTGAAAAATATGCCAAGCAAGATGTAGGCGAAACCGTTAAAGACGTGAAACGTCATGTTGGCTCTCGCAATGTTGGTGTTGGCTCACAAATATTGGCCAATTTAGGCGTAGGTAAAATGCGTTTGTTAAGTTCACAAACCAAGTATCATTCCTTGTCTGGCTTTGGTTTGGAAGTTGTTGAATACTTAGCTGACTAGATTTTGGTTTTAAGATCTTCACCTTAGTCGAATAAACATCAGGAGATACTGAAACAAGTTAAGCATGACATAAATTATACTGGCATCTGACAGAACCACTTTTATTTAACAGAACCAATGTCATCCTGACGAAGGTCAGGATCTGTTAAAGCATCTTTACTTGATAAATGATGAAATCACAGTAGTATAAATTTAGATAGAAACGCGGTTTATCCGCGTTTTTTTATAAGTGCTTTTTATTTTAAGCAAAAGAAGCCCTCGATATAAAACAAAAACTCATAACGTAAGGAAACCACATGGCTGGCGCAAGTTTATTAGCTTTACTTGATGATATTACTGCATTGCTTGATGATGTTGCCTTAATGACTAAAACAGCTGCTTCAAAAACAGCGGGCGTATTAGGCGACGATTTAGCTGTTAATGCTGAGCAAGTTACTGGTGTAAATGCTAATAGAGAATTACCGGTAGTGTGGGCAGTTGCCAAAGGTTCACTGATCAATAAGTGTATTATTGTACCTATTGCGATGTTACTGAGTTTTTTCATGCCGTCGTTAATATTACCTATTTTAATGTTTGGTGGTTTGTACTTATGCTTTGAAGGGGCAGAAAAAGTCTTCGGTCACCATGAAGTGAATAAACACTTGCAAGTCAGCGTAGAGATGTCAGCTGAGCAACTAATATTATTTGAAAAAGATAAAATTAAAGGCGCAATTCGTACCGATTTTGTTTTATCCATTGAAATTATCGTGATCACACTAGGTACTGTTGCCAGTGCTAATTTATTTACACAATTTGGCGTATTAGCTTTAATTGCATTCGTCGCAACTGTAGGTGTTTATGGCATTGTTGCATTAATAGTAAAGCTTGATGACATGGGTTTATATTTATTAACTCATTCAAAATCAGGCATTGTTGGTAATCTCAATCATAAACTTGGTCACGCCTTAGTTAATAGCGCGCCATATTTAATGAAACTATTAACTGTCGTTGGTACTATTGCGATGTTTTTAGTTGGCGGTGGTATTCTTAGTCATAGTTTACATATGATTTCAGAAACAATAGAAAAAACAACTAGTTACATAAGTAACTTAACCACAATAACGTGGTTAGTAGATATGTTGCATACGATTGTGTCATTACTATTAAATGGTTTATTAGGTATGTTAGCTGGTGGTTTATTAATGCTTTTGATCTTCTTAATTCAGAAACCCAAGACTAAGAATAGTGATTAATTCTTAATCTTTAAAACAGCCACTTTACCTTTTTCACCAGCCGCTAGAAAAACACCATTGTCAGCAGCAAGCGTATAAAAACCTTGTTCGTTTTTTGGCTGAACAGCATTATTTAGCACTTGCCATAATTGGCCATGATCGAAAGAAATATCGCTGCTAGTTTTACCTGTTGCAATGCAGATATTTTGTTGGCAGCTCATGGCGGTTCTTAAACCGTGTGAACCATTGTTTATCTTTTGCCATTGGTTCTGACGAAAGGAAACCATATTGGTATAAGTTTGTTTACGTTGTTTATAATCACCGCCAAGCACAAAAACTTGTTGGGGAGTATTTAATGCTATGCCATAGCCGCCTGACGTTTCTGTTTTATTATATAAAGGCAATGCTTGTCGTTGCCAGCTCTCGCCTTGATCTTTACTCACATAAACAGAGGCCGATAAGCCACCGGTAGTGATCCACGCTTGACTTTTTTTATTAGCTGCAAAGTTTTCCCCTACAATTAAAGTATTACCACTAGCGGCAAAAGCCCCTTCTTTAGGGAGCATTTCGGGTAATTTACTTTTTGAAATTCTGCGCCATGTTTTTCCACCGTCAGTGGTTTTTTTTACCACATAATAACCATCAACGGGATCGCCAAGTAACAAGCCAGTGTTGTTATCCCAAAAAGCGATTGAATCGAAAAAACCTTGTTTATCTTTGTTCTGATAAAGTAATTGCCAGCTGTCACCACCATCAACTGTTTTATATAAAACAGATTGTTCGCCACTACCAACACCCATAATAATTGCGGTATTACGATCAAATAATGCTATATCGCGGTAATCAGTATTGAGTTTTATTGCTGAAGGCATGTTTGGGGATTTGTCTAACCAAGTTTTGCCGCCATTTTGGCTAACAAAAACACTATTGTTAGTGCCACTTACCCACATTGAATCGCCAATAATAGCGCTACCGCGAAGTGAATTTGGTTTAGGTAACTGAATATTGTGCCATTGTGGAAGTTTGGTTGATTGGGATAAAACTAGTGTTGGAACAAATAGAAATAAAGTAACTAGGGTTTTTATTAAGTTTTTATTTAATAAGCTTATACATAATAGACTTTTATTGAATTGAGCACTTATTACTTTATTCATATGTTCCTTGTATCCCTGTATTCTAATTTTGTAAAAACGTATTAATTTTTAATACAATACCATCACTATCTAAGCCTAATTCATGATGCATTTCAGGCTGGGTGCCATGTTTAATAAAGATGTCAGGTAAACCAATATTTAAAATATTTAAATTATTATTTATTAACTTATTAGCCAGTAAAAATTCATTTACCGCCGAACCTGCACCGCCAGCAATAACATTATCTTCAATGGTAACTAAAGTGCTATGTGATTGGGCTAATTCAGTAATTAATTTTTCATCAAGTGGTTTTACAAAACGCATATCGACTAATGTAGCATTTAAAGCTTGAGCCGCTTTTTCTGATTCGGCGAGTAATGTACCAAACGATAACAAGGCAATTTTCTCACCTTGTTGTTTTACAATGCCTTTGCCTAGTTCAATAGTTTCAATATTATTAGCAGATATTTCAGGTAACTCTGCACCTGTGCCATTACCGCGAGGATAACGTACTGCAGCAGGTTGATTTAATGACAAACCAGTATTGAGCATTAATTGACATTCACGCTCGTCACTAGGCGCCATAATAATCATGTTTGGAATACAGCGTAGAAAACTTAAATCAAAAGTGCCTTGATGCGTTGAACCGTCTGCGCCAACAACACCAGCTCGGTCAATGGCAAATAAAACAGGTAAGTTTTGAATGGCAACATCGTGAATCAACTGGTCGTAACCGCGTTGTAAAAAGCTTGAATAAATAGCAACAACAGGTTTAAAACCACCGATAGCTAAACCTGCGGCAAAAGTAACGGCATGCTGCTCTGCAATGGCAACATCAAAATATTGCTTAGGAAAGCGTTGGCTAAATTCAACCATACCTGAACCTTCACGCATCGCTGGCGTTACAGCCATGAGTTTTTCATTTATCGCGGCAGTTTTGCATAACCAATCGCCAAATATATGTGAATAAGTCGGCAAACTGGGTGCTGATTTAGGCAAATTAGTTTGGGTATGATCAAATTTAGGTACAGCATGATATTTGATCGGATCGTTTTCTGCCGCTTGATAACCTTTACCTTTGGTCGTAGCAATATGCAATAATTGCGGACCTTTAAGGTTACGCATATTACGAATAGTATCCACTAAGCCATTTACATCGTGGCCATCAATAGGGCCAATATAATTGAATCCTAACTCTTCAAAAAAAGTGCTAGGTACAACCATGCCTTTTAAATGTTCTTCGGCGCGACTGGCTAATTCATGTATAGGTGGAATACCTTTAAGTATGCGTTTACTACCTTCGCGAATACCAGCATATATGTTGCCTGATAATAATTTAGCTAAATGATTATTTAGTGCGCCAACATTCTCAGAAATAGACATTTCGTTATCATTTAAAATAACCAACATGTCTTTACCAATATCACCTGCGTGGTTTAACGCTTCAAAAGCCATACCTGCGGTCATCGCACCGTCACCAATTACGGCAACCACTTTACGATTTTTGCCTTCTTTTTCATTCGCTACAGCTAAACCTAAAGCCGCCGAAATTGAGGTACTTGAATGGCCTACACTTAATACGTCATATTCGCTTTCTTCACGCCATGGAAAAGGGTGTAAACCATTTTTTTTACGAATGGTCTGCATTTGGTCACGACGACCGGTTAAAATTTTATGAGGGTAAGCTTGATGACCAACATCCCAAATAACTTGATCAAACGGGGTTTGGTATACGTAATGCAAAGCTACGGTTAGTTCAATGGTGCCTAAACCTGAAGCAAAGTGTCCACTACTTTTACTGACAGAATTCAATAAATATTGACGCAGTTCTTTGCTGACTTGTGGCAATTGATTTTGTGATAAGTCCCGTAAATTTTTAGGAAGATCAATTTTTGATAATAATGGGTAATCAGCGAGATTTATGGTCATATTTTGTGTCGGTTTAAATTTGGTTTAATTATTATTGTTTAGCTTTCAACAAAAGATTAACAAGTGTAACACTAATTATTGCGATGGATAATAAACGTGGCAAAATCAGCTAAATTTTGGCTATTGTAAGGTAAATTAGCCAAAGCTTGTAGTGATTGTTGGTATAACTGGTCAGCTTTTTGTTGCGCACCCTGTAAACCTAATAGTGCAGGGTAGGTGCTTTTGTTGGCAGCAAGATCAGAACCTGCGGGCTTACCTAGTTCTTGTTCACTCGATGTAATGTCAATAATATCGTCACGCACTTGATAAGCTAAGCCAACACATTGAGCATATATCGTTAGGTTTTTAATATCATCAGCGGTAACATTTTCACTACATTGTGCAGCCATTAATACACAGGCTTGTAAAAGTGCGCCCGTTTTATATTGATGGAGTGCTTCTAACTCGGTGAGTGAAATTTGTTTATTTGTAGCGCTGAGGTCTAAAGCTTGGCCACCACACATCCCTTGAAATCCACTGGCGTTAGCAAGTTGTTGAATTAGTTTGACACGAATAGTGTCATTTAAATTGATAAAGGAATGGTTTGCTAAAATATCAAAAGCTAAAGTTTGTAAGCTGTCGCCGGCTAAAATAGCAGTTGCTTCATCAAATTGAATATGGCAAGTTGGTTTACCGCGACGTAAATCATCATCATCCATTGCCGGTAGATCATCATGTAATAATGAATAAGCGTGAATACATTCTAACGCGCCAGCAATCGCATCTATATTTTTAAGATCAACATTAAACACTTCACCTGTTATATAGGCTAGATAAGGGCGCATACGTTTACCGCCAATAAGTAACCCATATTCCATTGCCGCGAGTAGCTTTTTATCGTAAACCGCATTTTTGTTAGCAAGTAATGTTAATTTCTCAGCTAAAAAGTTATTTATGCGCTGTTGATAGTTATCTATATGTTCAAGTTGACTCACTAAATATTACTCCGAAAAAGGTTGATCACTTACATCAAAATCTGTCAGTTGTTGTTGCCCGTTTTCGCTAATAAGAATTTTAACTTTTTGCTCGGCTTGTTGCAGCTTTTCTTGACTTAATTTACTTAACATTAAACCGCGTTCAAATAAGGCCATAGATTCTTCTAAACTTAATTCACCTTGCTCTAAATTTTGGACAATGGTTTCTAATTCGGCTAAAGATTGTTCAAAAGAGGAAGCGTTTTTTTTATTTGCAGTTGCTTTAGCAGACATATCTAGATCGACCTATAATTTTTAATGCGGCAAAGTTACCCTAGCAAAGACTTAGCGTCAATGTTAGAAGACAATCTAGGTTAATTTAAATTGATATTTATACGTCATTAAATTTAATACTATACTGAAATTGTCGATAAAGAGGTTAAAGAGTGCATCATAGGATTTGATCGGTTATTATCGAAACATATTCTATATTAAACATAATTTTAAAGCATATTAATAGGTTGGGAGGCTTTTGTGGATTTAGCTACGGTTGTCGGGGTTTTAGGGGCTATCGGTCTACTCGTGATGGCAATGTTATTGTCTGGCGATATTATGATGTTTGTAGACACCCAATCAGTATTAATTGTATTTGGTGGCTCAATTTTTATCGTATTATCAAATTATAATATGGGGCAGTTTTTCGGTATTGGTAAAATTATCGGTAAAGCTTTTATGTTTAAGCTGGAAAACCCAGAAGATTTAATTGAAAAATCAGTTGAAATGGCAGACGCAGCAAGAAAAGGTGGTTTTTTAGCGTTAGAAGAAGCTGAAATAACTAATGCCTTTATGCAAAAAGGTGTCGACATGTTAGTTGATGGTCACGATGCCGATGTGGTGCGTGGAACTCTTCAAAAAGATATTACCTTAACCACTGAACGTCATGAAACAGGCTCAGACATGATGATGGCACTTGCTGATGTTGCTCCTGCAATGGGGATGATTGGAACCTTGATTGGTTTAGTGGCGATGCTTTCAAACATGGATGATCCAAAATCGATAGGTCCTGCCATGGCAGTAGCACTATTAACGACATTGTATGGTGCCTTTTTAGCCAACGTTATCGCCATTCCAATTGCCGCTAAATTAAAATTAAGAATGGCGGAAGAACAAATGAATCAACAATTAATTTTAGATGCTGTACTTGGTATTCAAGATGGTCAAAACCCACGAGTAATTGAAGGTTTATTGAAAAACTATCTTGCTGAAGGTAAGCGTGCGGTTAGTACAACCGAAGAAGAATAACGGGATAAATTATGGCTGACGAAGCTAAATGTAAATGTCCACCACCGGGGTTACCTGCGTGGATGGGCACCTTTGCTGATTTAATGTCGTTATTGATGTGCTTTTTCGTTTTACTGCTTTCGTTTTCTGAAATGGATGTATTAAAGTTTAAGCAAATAGCTGGCTCAATGAAGTTTGCTTTTGGTGTACAAAATAAAATTGAAGTGAAAGACATCCCTAAAGGCACTAGTATTATTGCGCAAGAATTTCGTCCGGGTAAACCCGAACCAACACCAATTGAATTAATTCAGCAGCAAACGATGGAAATGACCCAACAAATGCTTGAATTTCAAGCTGGCGATGAAACATCAGCTGGCGGACGACAAGAACAGCGCGGTGAAGAACGTGGTGGGCAGTCACAAAGTACCGACGATAGCCAAGCGCAGTCTCTAGAGCAAGCACAAGAAGCAGTAGAGCAAGCCCAACAAGAACAAAATAATGAGCTGTTAAAGAAAATTGCACAACAAATGGATCAGCAAATTCAAGATGGTGCAATTGAGTTAGAGTCGTTAGGGCAACAGATCATCATTCGTATTCGCGAGAATGGCTCGTTCCCTTCTGGCTCGGCATTTCTGCAACCTAAATTTAAACCAATTATTAAAGAGATTGGTAAACTGTTAATCGATATACCGGGTGAAATTATGATTTCTGGGAATACCGATGATCGTGAAATACATACCGAATTGTATAATTCTAATTGGCAATTATCTGCTGAACGGGCGGTAGCCATTGCTCAAAGTCTTATTAAAGTGCCCGGATTTGATCCTTCGCGTTTGTTAGTAGTTGGTCATGCGGATACTCGGCCATTAGTACCTAATACAAATGCACTTAATCGTCGTCGAAACCGCCGTGTTGAAATAGCGATTAATCAAGGTAAAGCGAAAGAATCAGAGCCTGTTTCTGTGCTTAAATAAATTAATCAATTCTCAGTGTTGAACTGTTTTAAACTAAAAAGGTGAGCCAATTGGCTCACCTTTTTTACATCGTAAAGTAGGTTTTATCTTATTTAAATATATTATTCAAATACGCGGCAACTCTTACGCCACCCATTTCTAATTGCTGCCTTACTATCGGTAAGTTTTGGTATTGATAATCCCAAGACAATTTATCACTATCAGGATATAAACTTGCACGCAACTTAGCACTTTCATCAACCCATACTATAGGATCCGTAGTCATCCATGTTTTTGCTTGCTGAGCTGAAATTTTGCGATTTAATATAGTTGCCCACTCGCTGTACGATAGTTTTTGTCTATCAATTAGTCCTGAATCCCAGACGCGATGAAGATTTGATTTGTTCCAAAAAAAAGTTAATTTAATATCATTGCCGCCTTTATCTAAGTTAGTACCCGAATGAAATGGTTGGTGCAAATCACCTACAATGTGTACTATAAATTTAAGTGCTAGTTGCTTTTCTGCTAAGGTGGATTTTGGATTTTTTAACTGCTTAGCAAACTTTTCTAAGGCGGTTACCGCATCTCCTTCAGGTGGAGCGCCAACATTTCCATATTTTTTACCAGCATGAACATTTACATAATGCCAAGGGCTTGCTGTTTTTTTCCAAAACTCACTGGGGTTAGAGCGCATTTCATCAGGGTAAGTTGAGGCTTCAGCTAAATCTTCATTAAGAAGAATATCATTGATTGCGGCTTGTGCTTGTGGTGTTAAATACCATTGAGCTATAGCCCCAGTGATACGATGCCCAGTTTTCCCCCAGCTTAAAACTTGGAAGCTTAATAAAGTGGATATTGCGGCAAAGATTATTATTTTAATTTTCATATTAATTTCTTCTTTAGTGAATTTGTGTCAGTTAGTTACTGTATTATTAAGTGCTACATTTCCATAAAACGTGATGCATATCCCGATTTTACTGAAACTAAACCATCAAGTGCAATAACTATATACTCTATCTTTCTTACTTATAAACATTTATTTCTACTTCCCCATTACATGTAAGCAATATTAAGTTATCATAACCTGACCAATTAGTCAGATTTTTTAGGGGTAGTTTGCGCAAATATTTGCGTCATTTTTTATCATGATAAATTCATTTTTTATTGCATTCTTTTTTATGTTCATTGGTCAGTCACTTGTTTTTGTTTCAGTGACTTTTACTAATGGTAAATTTTTACCATCACTTTTTGGTGGTGTATATGATTCAATTCCGAATATGTGGGCACGAATTGGTATTTGCTTAATAACAACCTATGCCTTGGCGAATTATTGTATTCCTAAAGGATACTCAGTAACCAATGCTGGCATTGCCGGTGCAGCTTTTGTAATTGCTTCGTGCGTGTTAATGGTGATAACCGCTCTGCTTACTGAGGATGTAAAGCTTAATAGCCACATTATCTTTGGAACCATTATAATGTCGGCCGGTGCTGCTTACGTTGTGTATGGATTAAATGGTGGGCAATCTTAAACTTATCTGGTTTAGAAACACTTTATTGGGTGTTAAATGAATTTGAAATAGCATAACTACTCCTACATTCATTTGTCTTGACTAAAGACGTTTCTAAATTCCAGCTGAATTCTGTATCTTCAGGTGGTTTGGGTATATAATTCGCGCCAATTTATTTTCCAAGTTTAATTGAGTGCTATTGTCGATGAAATTTATTGTAAAACCTCAAGCTGAGATCGCTATAAAATCTCGTCCCGTACGTAAGCGTTTTACCAAAATATTAGAATCTAACGTTAAAAATGTTTTGCGCCGAGTTGATGAACAAATTACTACGCATGCGCATTGGGATCATTTAGAAGTTAATTGCAAAAATGACGATCCAAAAAATCGTTTACTTTTAATCGATACCTTAAAATGTATTCCGGGTGTGGCGCAATTTATTGAAGTGCAGCAAATGCCGTTTACCGACGTGCATGACATTTTTGAAAAAACATTAGCCATTCATGCAAAAACTATCGAGAATAAAACCTTTAGTGTTCGTGTAAAGCGTACGGGTGATCATGATTTCAATTCACTAAAAGTAGAACAATATGTTGGTGGCGGTTTAAATCAAAATGTTGAAAGCGCAAAAGTAAAATTAAAAAATCCCGATGTAACGGTTCGTTTAGAAATAAAACAAGACCAATTATATATTGTTACTGAACTTCATAAGGGCTTAGGCGGTTTTCCTATTGCTACTCAAGAAGACGTACTATCTCTAATGTCTGGCGGTTTCGACTCTGGTGTTGCCAGTTACCAAATGATTCGTCGAGGATCACGTACTCATTTTTGTTTCTTTAATTTAGGTGGTTCAGCCCACGAAGTTGGCGTAAAGCAGGTTAGCTATTACTTATGGAATAAATTCGGCGCTTCTCATCGAATTAAGTTTTTTGCTGTTGATTTTGAACCGGTAGTTGCTGAAATTTTAGAAAATGTTGAAAACGGCCAAATGGGCGTTATTTTAAAACGTATGATGATGCGTGCCGCGGCAAATATTGCTGAAAAATTTGGTATTCAAGCACTTGTTACTGGTGAAGCGCTAGGGCAGGTTTCTAGCCAAACATTGACGAATTTAAATGTTATTGACCGTGTTACTGACACGCTTATTTTACGTCCATTAGTGGCTTATGATAAACAAGATATCATTGATATATCTCGTCATATTGGCACTGAAGATTTTGCCAAAACTATTCCTGAATATTGTGGTGTTATTTCTAAAAAGCCAACGGTTAAAGCGGTATTGTCAAAAGTTGAAGCGGAAGAAAATAACTTTGATTTCTCAATTCTTGATAAAGTAGTTGAAGAAACGCGTATTTTTGATATTCGTGATATTGGCAAAGAAACAGACGCAGAAGTAAATTCGGTTGACCTTGTTGAAGAAATTTCAGAAAACTCGGTAGTTATTGATATTCGTAGCCCTGCAGAAGAAGAGGATAATCCTCTTGTTTTAACCGGAGCAAGCGAGGGTATTGAAGTAATACACATACCTTTTTATAAATTAGCGACACAGTTTGGTGATTTAGCAAAAGATAAAGACTATTTATTGTATTGTGATCGCGGCGTGATGAGTAAACTTCAAGCGTTGTATTTACTCGACAATGGCTTTAAAAACGTTAAAGTTTATCGTCCTTAATTGATGATTTTATTGTTATTATGATACAAATTGGTCATCCTGACGAAGGTCAGGATCTAGAACGTTGAAATCTAAAAAAAGCAGATACTGAAACCAGTTCAGCATGGCGTCAATATTTTACGTCGTATAGACAATCTACACCGTCATCCTGACGAAAGTCAGGATCCTTATCCGCTAGTCTTAGAAATAAAAATTTACTTAATAACTACTTTTCTATCAATTCCTTTACTTGCTTCCACAACCTTGTGTTTTCAGGTGTCGCTATTTTGTGTTTCATTCCTAGTTTATGAATATAACCATTAATATAATCAATTTCTGTTGGTCGATTAGCAAGCACATCAGCGCGCATTGAGGAACAGTTTTTTGCGGTAGCCAAAGCAACGGCATTGACTGTTGTTAATAATATTTCTGCTGATAATAATTGTTTTTCAGCGGCAGCAATTAAGACTATTTCTGCAATAATTTGTGTTTTTAAAGATTCAAATTCACCGTTATTAATTTCGCCATTATTTACATTGTTAAGTGCGGTTAATGGATTAATAACGCAATTTATCGCTAATTTTTGCCATTGTTTTTCTACAATGTTTTGTTGCCATGACGTGGTAGGTAATGCTTGATTAAAAGTGCTTGTTAATTGTTGAGTTTGCGTAGAAGTTAATTGGCCGCTTAATAAGCCAATATCACTCACGCCATGCCCCGTATGAATAATGTGGTTTAAACTAGGTCGAGCACAGCCATGTGTGGTTAAAAGTGCTAAGAAATTATGCTTTTCTTGTAATGTTTTATCAATATCAAGCAAAGTGCCCATGCCATTATGGGCTAAAATAATTTGAACATTTTTAGGTAATAAATCACTTATTTGGAAAAGCGCCGATTGCACTTGATATGATTTTACACAAAGCAATAAAACATCAGCATTACGTATATGATTTTCAGTGGCGATTACATAACTATATTGCTGGGAATAGCCGTGAATATTTGTAAAGCTATATTGAGTTTCTGAAGGCGTTTGTTTTGTTTCGGCTTTTTTTGAAAGAAAAGATTTTGAATTGAGTACAGTAATCGTTAATTCAGGTTCATTTAATTGCTGAAAATGATGATGCCACAACAATCCCATTGCACCTTGACCAACAATAACAATATTCATAAACCACACTTAACGATTAATTTAATAATTTGAATACAGATCATAAGCTTGTTGCTAGCGATAAGGCAAAGCTTTTGTTAATATTGTCGTCATATTCTCTTATTATTAACATCAAAGAAAAGGCCATCATATGCCATCATTAGACATTGTTTCAGAAACTAATTTAGATGAAGTACGTAATGCAACTGAAAATGCAACACGTGAGTTAGCTACACGTTTTGATTTTCGTGGTGTTGAAGCGAGTTTTGAATGGAAATCTCCAGTAATTACGGTAACAGCAGAGCTTGATTTTCATATTAAGCAAATGCTTGATATGTTACGTGGCCAATTAACTAAACGTAATATAGACGCTAAAGCGATGACGCTAGGTGATTCTAATCACACCGGTAAAACCTTTACTCAAAAAGTGACCTTTCAAGAAGGCATTGAGCAACCCGTTGCGAAAAAATTAGTAAAACTAATTAAAGACAGTAAATTAAAAGTACAGGCGGCTATTCAAGGCGAAAAAGTACGTATTACAGGTAAGAAGCGTGATGATTTACAAGCGGTAATGCAATTAGTACGTGGGGCTGAATTAGAGCAGTCGTTTCAATTCGATAATTTTAAAGATTAGTATTATTTACTAATGCCAAAGCTTACTTTCCACTCTAAGTAAGCACAGCTTTACAGTACAAACATTATAAAAATAGCTTTTTGGAGAATTAATTCTGCAATAAAGCTATTTTTTTTGCGCTATTTTCAGTAGATTGTCAGCATTAATAATAAAAATGATAACAAGAATTATTCTTAACGTTATAAATAGAATAATTATTAAAAATAAGATTGGGGTGTTTAGTGGGAGTTTCTCGAGGCGGCTTTAGCTCGCGACTGGGTTTTATAATGGCTGCAGCAGGTTCTGCAGTTGGTTTAGGTAATATATGGGGCTTTCCTACCCAAACAGCAAGTAATGGTGGCGCTGCGTTTGTTTTAATGTATTTAGTGCTGGCATTTTGTTTGGCTTATCCTGCTTTTATGGCTGAATTATTGATTGGTCGATACGGTCAAGCGAATGCGGTAACGTCATTACAAAAAATGTCACATAATTTATGGCAGAAACGCTTTGCTTTTTTAGTCGGCTTTGGCGGCATTATCGCAGCCGCTTTAATTTTAAGTTTTTACGGTATTTTAGCGGGTTGGATGATGGCGTTTGCGATTGATCCATTTATGCGATTATTGGGCTTAAATGACATTGCTCAATGGTTTGTTACTCAATCATTAACGCGTAATTTTATTTTTACGGCTTTGTTTATGCTGTTAACTATTTTTATTATTCGTCGTGGTGTTGAAGACGGTATTGAAAAATGGTCGAAACGTTTAATGCCAATGTTAATTGTATTGTTAACCGTATTAATCATTTATGTGCTGACGCTTGATGGCGCAAGCGATGGTTTAAAAGCGTATTTACAACCTGATTTATCACGTGTTTTTGATGCAGATTTATTAATTAGCGCGTTAGGACAAGCTTTTTTCTCTTTATCGCTTGGTACCAGTGTTATGGTGATTTACGGTTCGTATATATCGAAAAAAGAAAACTTAGTTAGCTTAGGCGCACAAGTAACTTTAATTGATGTATCTATCGCCTTTTTAGCGGGTTTGTTAATTATTCCCGCCATGTATGTAGCGCAGGCTCAAGGCGTGGCTATTTTTGCTGAAGATGGAAGTTTAATTTCAGGTTCAAATTTAGTCTTTACCGTTTTACCTGCTTTGTTTGATGGCATGGGTGCAATGGGAATGTTTGTTGGTTTAGCTTTTTTTATTTTAATGACCATCGCCGCTTTAACCTCATCAATTTCAATGCTAGAAGGGCCAGTTTCGTATGCGGTTGAACGCCATGATATTGAACGTACTAAAGCGACCACATTTATTGGGTTAGGCATTTTAGTTTTTAGTTTTGTTATTGTTTATAACATCAGCTTTATGCTTGATTTAGTCGCGATGATTTCAACGCAATATGCCCAGCCAATTATTTCAATGCTGTGTTGTGTGTTTGTTGGTTGGATTTGGCAACGTAATTCAGTGTTAGAAGAAATAAAGCAAGGTAATGATCAAGTTGAAAATACTTTATTTTGGAAAATCTGGCCTTGGTATGTGAAGTTTGTTTGTCCGGCTGCAATTGCCGCCGTGTTTATTCATTCACTGTGATCACTAACGTCTTAAATTAATCATAAAAAAATGGAGCCAATTGGCTCCATTTTCATTTTAACCTTCCCAATAAAAAAATGGCAATATCATTTAATGATTTATAGCTTCGGCCAATTAAGTTGCCAAGGTGGTGATAATTGCTCAATTGCGCTTTTACAATCGGTTTGTAAAAACAACTCGCCATGCTCTGCTGGGCATACATATTGATAAGTTTGTTCGTTTAAATTAAAGCGCAATGCATAAGCGTGTAAATAACCGCGATCTGCTTGGCTACCCGAATAACGACTGTCGCCCATAATTGGCGAGCCAATGCTATTGAGCGCAACGCGAATTTGATGGGTTTTACCGCTGTGAGGCTTTAATAAATATAGACGTTTACCATCACCAATACTGTAAGAAAAAAATTGTGTTATAGCTGGGCTTTCTTGACTGCGCAGTAGTTTATAACTACCTCGGCGACTTTTTTCCATATCGCCTTTAATCAATCCTTGCTTCTTTTTTGGTTTTTGATCGCTTAGTGCTAAATAATACTTTTCTAATTGATGTATTGAAAACAATTGCTGAAATTGTTGAGCCGTGGTTAAGTTTTTCGCCATAATGACTAAACCTGACGTCATTTTATCTAACCGATGCACAGGATAAAGTCCAGGTAACTGTAGTTGCTGTTTCACTAAGTTAAATAATCCCGTACCAATATCACCTTCATCATGAAAGTTTATACCTGCGAGTTTGTTTACTACAATAAAATCGGCTTGTTGATCAACAAGCGTAAAAGCAGAAGAAAAAGTGCAAGATGTTGACATAAATAGTTTAAAGGTTAACTTTTAGATGAATATCACAAATAGTAACATTTAATCGTGATTTTAAGCTTAAATAGTTTAGTACTCATAATAAAACCGCTTTCTATATTAGGATTTAATTATTATATTATGTTGTGTGTTCATTATAAAAATTAGCTTGGCTGTACTCAATATGTTGGTAAAGAAATAATTATCTCAGCCGATGCAATGGATCCTCGTTTATTACGGTCAAGTGCTGAAATCACAATTGAAAAACAAACATTGCCAATAATACCATGACATTTATTGCCATAAAGGCGTAATAATGTCATGTCAGATATTGAAAATAATTAATTAACCCCAAGTATAATGCCTTGGTTGTTATAGCGTTGTAATTGCGCATGCTAAATAAAATTTAAAGTAGATCTCAGAGTTAGTCTTATAATGAGTCGAAACGTTAATTTAGTTTGCCTACGGAGTCATCTTGACGATATCATTAAAAGAGTATTTATCTGCGTTCACTCAAACGCCTCACTTATCATCTTTAACCGGAATTGGTCGAGGTATTGAACGCGAAGCACTGAGAGTATGTGAAAATGGTGAATTATCACAATTGCCACACAGTGTTGAACTTGGCTCGGCGTTAACACATCCACAAATAACCACCGACTATGCTGAAAATTTATTAGAATTCATCACGCCAGTTAGCCATTCTCCAGAACAAGCGATTGCCCAGCTACAAGATATTCAAAAATTTACCTTATCGAAACTAAATGGTGAATTATTGTGGCCAAATAGCATGCCTTGTTTTGTCGGTGATGAAGATAAAATACCCTTGGCACAATATGGTAAATCTAATATTGGCACTATGAAAACGGTATATCGCCAAGGCCTCAAAAACCGTTATGGCAGCATGATGCAGGTTATTGCTGGTATCCATTTTAATTTTTCATTTTCTAAAGAATTTTGGCAATCCTTGCAAATCATTTCTGGCAATACTGATGAATTACAAACCTTTATGTCGGCTCGTTATTTTGCCTTATTGCGTAACTACAAACGTTATTGTTGGTTGATCCCTTATTTATTTGGCAGCTCACCATTAATTTGTGGCTCTTTCATACAAGATAAACCGAAAAAATTACCGTTTAAGAAAACAAAAAGTGGTTATTTATACCTTGAATATGCAACGTCTTTACGAATGAGTGATTTAGGCTATACCAGCAGTTCACAAGCAGCTTTACGTATTTGTTACGACAGTTTAGACAGCTATGTTGATGGTGTGAAAACGGCGATTAATTTACCGAGTGAAGAATTTGCAAAATTAGGCGTTAAAGTTGAGGGTAAATACCAACAGTTAAATAGTAATGTTTTACAAATTGAAAACGAGCTTTATGCGCCAATTAGGCCTAAACGAGTCGCTAAAGCTGGTGAAAAACCGAGTGATGCTCTATTTAAACGTGGCGTAGAATACATTGAAGTTCGTGCACTTGATGTAAACCCGTTTGTTGATACGGGCATAAGTGTTGAACAAATTCACTTTTTAGATGTGTTTTTAACATTTTGTGCTCTAACACCAAATGAACAGTTGGATTGTCAAAGCCAAAAAATTTATGAACAAAACATGGACGAGGTAGTATTACGCGGTCGAGATCCTCAACTTACTTTGCGAGATCAAAATGTTGATAAAAGTTTACCAAGCTGGGGTCATGAAATTTTTAGTGATTTAGCGGATGTTGCAAAAGTACTCGATCTTGCTTACCAGACGGAAAATTACAGTGTTTCTATTACTCGAGAATTAGCTAAAATTAATGATCCGTCTTTAACTCCATCAGCAAAATTGTTGAGTATCGCTAAAAGTAATGAAAAAACGTTAACGCAGTTTACGTTAGAAGCCGCAGCTAACTATCGCCAAGAAATGCTCGACCGAGATTATCAACATTTTGATGAAGCACATTTTATTGCTAGCGTAGCTAAATCACATCAAGCACAACAAGCCATTGAAGCGGCTGATAATTTGGGTTTTGATGAGTTTCTAGCGGACTACTTTTCAACTGACTGAATTAACATTTTATCTTTAAGCATTCATAAATTGGTAGTAGGTAAAAAAGACAAAAAAAAAGCGCGTTAGGGCAACGCGCTATATAATAATAAAAGCAGTCCAGGGATGTTTTGCTTTTCATATAATAAGAGTTTGTTAATTTCAAATAGTTCAAAAAACATTCATTTTTTCTTCGTTTATTTCACTCCTTATTTTACTTTTATTATTTTTAATTTTAATCAACTGAATTTATTTGATTATTTTTTGTTAAATATTGAATTCAACATATTTAAGGCAAAAAAAAGCGCCTGATTTTATGCTCACGGCAATAAAAAAGAAGGCGCTATAAAACAATTAAATACTAAGGGAAGTACTCTCATAAAGTAAGAGAGCTAAAAGTTGATTTAGTTCAAAAATGTTTTAATTTTAATTACAACAAAAAAAAACGCATTACTAAAAAGTAATGCGTTAAAAACATGAAACATTGAGGGGAAACTCACATCATATTAAGTAAGATGGTTAAATTTTAAATAAGTTCAAATTAATTTTTTGTTTTTTATTTCAAATAAATTATTACTTAAAAAAAACGCATTACTAAATAGTAATGCGTTAAAACATGAAACACTAAGGGAAAAACTCTCATTGAATATGAGTAGTAAAATGTAATATGGTTCAAATTATTTTAGATTTTTTTATTTAACATAAAAATCTAAACGTTAACTCATCTAATTTTTGTTTTTATTAGATAGCATTAAGATACTACTTTATTTATTAACACGTTATGGCATGATTAAAGACATAATTTTATAAGAAGTAATAAAATGAAAATAACGAAAAGTATTGTGGTTATGCCATTAGTCGTTTTTTCTTTAGCTGGCTGCGTAACTCCGCCCCCAAATAACCCTGAAAATATTTGTGAAATATTTAAGCAGCACCGCGATTGGTATTTTGCCGCCAAGGATGCTCGTGAACGTTGGGGTGTGCCCATTCATGTTCCGATGAGTATGATGTATCAAGAAAGTTCTTTTAAAGCGCAAGCATTACCACCTAGAGATTTCCTATTAGGATTTATTCCTTGGGGTAGAGTAAGTAGTGCTTATGGTTATTCGCAAGCTAAAACGATGACATGGGATGATTATATTCGTGAAACAAATAACTCAGGTGCTGATCGCGATGACTTTGAGGATGCAATCGACTTTATGGGATGGTTTGTTTATAAAACCCATAAGTTGAATAAAGTATCAAAATGGGATACTTACAGCCAATACCTTAATTATCATGAAGGTTGGGGGGGATTTCGTCGTAAAACGTTTAAAAATAAACAGTGGTTAGTTAAAGTTGCTCGAAAAGTTGATAACAGAGCGAAGCGATATAGTAGCCAATTAAAGCGTTGTGAAAGTGATTTAAATCATGGTTGGTTGTGGCGATTATTTTTTGGTTAGTTTGATTATAAATCAAGACGTTTTACAAGCTAATAAATTACGACTTTTATCGTACTATTGAATAAAATCTCAATGGCATATTACTTGCCAAATTCATCAAATATAATCATTTATTTTGCTAAATATGGCCATGCTTGGGCTAGGTCAAATAGCTGAAAAAAACTTTAAATTTTTAGTAAAAACCGTTTGCATTATTGGATGCTGCTTATTTATTGACGTAGCAATTGTTATCCACAGAAATTGTGGAAAGTTAGTAAAAGCTAAAATACTGTGGATAACCTTGTAGATAAATTAGCTTGCTGCTAAATTATCCACAAAATGATGCTTTTTCAGTCGGTTAAGCAGGTTTTTTATTTTTGCTATTGTAACGATTTACTCGTTGTTATCTTGAATTTTACTTTGACGATATTCAGGTAAAATGCGAACAGTTTTGATCATGTTATCGCACACATCAATAATTTCAATAGGATAACCAGAAATACGAGTACTGAGTTTGGTTTGCGGTATATCTTCTAAATGTTCTACAATTAAGCCATTAAGTGTTTTTGGCCCATTAGTTGGAAAATTCCACGACATTTCTTTGTTCAAATCTCGAATCGTTGCACTACCATCAACTAAATAACTACCGTCGGGTTGTAAGCGAACTTCTTCACTAGGAGCTGGTGTTGATGTTGTCGTAAAATCGCCAACAATTTCTTCTAATATATCTTCTAAAGTTACTAAACCTTGTATATCACCATATTCATCAACCACTAAAGCTAAGCGTTCTTTAATATGTTGAAATTTTAATAGTTGGATATTGAGCTGTGTTCCTTCAGGAATAAAGTAAATTTCACGAACGGCTCTTAATAACGTTGCTTTAGAAAATTGCTCTTTAGATAAAAGCTTCATTGCATCGCGCATATGAATATAACCAACAACATCATCCATACTATCTCTATAGAGTAAAACACGCGTATGGTTGGCTTGGGTTAATTGTCTTTGAATAGTTTTCCAATCATCGTTGATGTCAATACCCACTAATTCACTGCGGGGGATCATAATGTCTTCAACAGTCACTTTATCTAAATCTAAAATACCTACCAGCATATCTTGATCTCGCTCAGCTAATAATGCGCCAGATTCATTTACAACGGTACGTAACTCTTCTGAGCTTAAACTATGTTGCTCACGTTGTTGATGGCTAATACCTAGTAACATTAACATGCCGTTGGTGATCCAATTTACGGTGACAACCGCTGGAAATAAAATGATCATCAAAAAGGATAGTAAAATTGAACTCGGAAAAGCCACTTTTTCTGGATAAAGTGCCGCCAACGTTTTTGGTGTAACTTCGGCAAAAATTAAAATAACAATTGTTAATACAATGGTTGCACCTAAAACACCAACATCACCAAATAACCGTAAACCAATAATGGTTGCAACGGCTGAAGCGGCAATATTAACAAGGTTGTTGCCAATTAAAATTAATCCAATTAAGCGATCAGGGCGAGCAAGTAACTTACTTACTCGCTTAGCGCCTTTGTGTTTTTGTTTTTCTAAATGCTTTAATCTATACCGATTAAGCGACATCATGCTAGTTTCAGAGCTAGAAAAATAGGCTGAAATGATGATTAAAATACCAAGAAGTGTAAATAAGGTACTAGTAGATATGTCGTCCAAGAACTGAGCCTTTTGTAAATTTAAAATAATGTGTTTTAAAAAAACAACACCGAATTAGGTTATACCTTAATTTTAAGATAAGAGAAACTCTTTGACGAAACGACTGCCAAAATAAGCTAAAGTAAGCAAAAATGAAGCGATTATCGTTAAAATAAGCACTTTGTGACCACGCCATCCTTTTTTGTAGTGTCCCCATAATATTGTGCAATATACAATTAAAGCAGCAATAGATAATACCGTTTTATGCGCATTTTCTTTAGAAAATAAATTATCAAGGAATATAAAGCCAGTAACTTGGCTAGCAAACAAAGCAAGTGTTCCAATAGCAAGAATTAAAAATAACTGATGTTGAACTTGCATTAATGGTGGCAGGTGACTGACCGCAATCAAGTTTTTACTTTTTAATTTATGACTAATATAACTGACTTGAAATGCATATAAAGTTGCAATAATTAAAATGCAGTAGGCTATTAATGCAATAACTATGTGAGCAATGAGCATTATTTTTTCATGAGCAGGTAATAAATGTATTGTTGGTGGAATAAAATGCGCAGCAATTAACCATAAGCCTGAAAACCCATAAACCACAGGTAACAATAAATTAGTTTTGAATTTGAGCGCCATAGTCGTAACGATTAATGAAATTAATAACGCTACTAATGAAACAACATTAATTAAATTAAAATTTATCTCGTCACTTTGGATAAATAATAAATGGTTAACGAGTAAACTATGCGAAATCACAGCGATGCAACCAAACAACATGGTGATAATTTGGTTAGGCCCTTGCGGGTGAAAAAGTCTGCTCAAAACGGCGAAAGTTGCGATTAAATACGCAATAAAGGCAATAATTGAGTATACATTCATTAAATCCACAAAGCGCTCCACACTTAAATTGTATTAATTTTCAAGGTGCTATTGTACTGGGAACAGAGCCCAGCACCAAGTGACATTTTACTAAAAAAACCAAAAAACTAAAATAGCAGTTTTCGCATCGGCTTAGTATCGGTATAATGCGGCGTTATTCTAGCCCTTTTTATAGTCCTTTTATAATAAAATTATATTTTAAGGCCATTTTTACTTAGCTTTTAGAGAAAACCATGTTTGAAAATTTAACTGACCGTTTATCCAAAACGTTAAAAAATATCAGTGGCCGTGGTCGCTTAACAGAAGATAATATTAAAGAAACTTTACGTGAAGTGCGTATGGCGTTACTGGAAGCCGATGTTGCTTTGCCAGTTATTAAAGAATTTATTGCTAAAGTAAAAGAGAGAGCGATTGGGCAGGAAACTACAAAAAGTTTAAACCCAGGACAAGTTTTTGTAAAAATAGTGCAGTCTGAGCTTGAAAACGCTATGGGCGAAGCAAATGAAGCGCTTAATTTAAAAACGGCACCACCCGCTGTCGTTTTAATGGCTGGTTTACAAGGGGCGGGTAAAACCACCTCGGTAGCCAAACTTGCAAAATATTTAAAAGAACGTGAAAAAAAGAAAGTATTAGTGGTAAGTGCCGATGTTTATCGTCCTGCCGCAATTAAGCAGCTTGAAACCTTAGCCGCTGAAATTGATGTTGAGTTTTTCCCCAGTGATATCAAACAAAAACCTGTCGATATAGCGAATGCTGCTATTGCTCATGCAAAATTAAACTTTATTGACGTACTTATTGTTGATACTGCGGGTCGTTTGCATGTTGATGAAGCGATGATGGGCGAAATTCAGCAGCTTCATGCAGCAATCAATCCGGTTGAAACATTATTTACTGTTGATGCCATGACCGGACAAGATGCCGCAAATACAGCTAAAGCTTTCAATGAAGCATTACCAATAACCGGTATCATTTTAACGAAAACTGATGGTGATGCTCGTGGTGGTGCTGCACTTTCTATTCGTCATATAACTGGTAAGCCGATTAAATTTTTGGGTGTTGGCGAAAAAATAGAAGCGTTAGAACCATTTCATCCTGATCGTGTTGCGTCTCGTATTTTGGGCATGGGTGATGTGTTGTCACTTATCGAAGAAGTAGAACAAAAAGTCGATCGTAAAAAGGCCGAAAAACTCGCGAAAAAAGTTAAAAGTGGCAAAGGCTTTGATTTAGAAGATTTTCGTGATCAACTGGTACAAATGAAAAGCATGGGCGGCATGATGGGCCTAATGGATAAGTTACCCGGTATGGGGAATATGTCAGCGCAAATTAAAGATAAAGTAAATGACAATATGACGAATCAGATGGAAGCAATCATTAATTCGATGACTAAAGGTGAGCGTCAACGCCCAGAAATAATCAAAGGTTCGCGTAAACGTCGTATTGCTGCTGGTTCAGGTACACAAATACAAGATGTAAATAGACTACTAAAACAATTTACCCAAATGCAAAAAATGATGAAAAAGATGTCAGGTAAAGGCGGCATGCAAAAAATGATGCGCGGTATGAAAGGTATGATGCCTCCTGGTGGTATGGGCGGACCTGGCGGTGGCATGTTTGGCCGTTAATTAATCCTATATTACGTTAGGTGTGGCATTATTCACACCTAACGTCGTCTGTTTATCATTTAATTTATTAATCTTAAAATTTCTATCAAATAAATAACTCATTAACGTTACAATTTTAGTTAGCCTCTTTTTTATCATCTCTAATCTTTACGCTCCTAAATATATAAAACTAACCAGAACTGTTTTTTCATTAAACCTAAACCATTAATTCTTGCAATAAAAGCTAAAAAGCGTAGAATACGCGAGCTTTTCTGTCACCTTGTCACTCTATTATGTGTGTACAGGCTACGGAAAGTGTCTGGAAATGGTTTAGCACTTAAATAAATTTTTATTTAATGTGTTGTTTATTTAACATTAAAAAGTAGAGGACGGTATGGTTACCATTCGTTTAGCTCGTGGTGGCGCTAAAAAGCGTCCATTCTATCAGGTAGTTGTTGCAGACAGCCGTAATTCTCGTGATGGTCGTTTCATTGAGAAGGTAGGTTTCTTCAACCCAACCGCACAAGGTCAAGCTGAAAAATTACGCTTAGATCTTGATCGCATCAACCATTGGGTTGGTCAAGGCGCTGGTTTATCTGATCGTGTGGCTAAATTAGTTAAAGATGCACAAGTTGCAGCTTAATTAATTAGCATATATAGGAGTCAGTGTGGAAAACGTAGAACAACAAATTACCTTAGGTAAAGTAGGCGCAGTTTATGGCATCAAAGGTTGGTTGAAAATTCATTCGTTTACCGATGATCCTGAAGCGATTTTAGACTATTTTCCTTGGTCTTTAAAATTAGGAAATAAAACACAAACAGTTGAAGTAACTGATTGGCGTAAGCACAAAGGTCTTATTGTAAAAATTGCTGGTTACGACGACAGAGATCAAGCACAAGTTTTGGTTGGCTCTGAAGTAAAAGTAAACAGTGAACTGTTACCTGATTTGCCCGACGGGGATTTTTATTGGCGTGACTTAATGGGCATGAGTGTTATTACCACCAACGGTTATGATCTTGGCACTGTTTCCGACATGATGGAAACAGGCGCGAATGATGTACTAGTTGTGAAAGCTAATCGCAATGATGCGTTTGGCAAAAAAGAAAGGTTAATTCCTTATCTTTTTGAACAGGTGATCAAATCAGTTTGCCTGGAAACGAAAAAAATTAACGTAGACTGGGACCCAGGTTTTTAATTGGATAATAGTAATGTTGTAAACGACAAACGTTGGATAGGGGTGATAAGCCTTTTTCCTGAAATGTTTGACACTATTACCAAGTATGGGGTGACAGGCCGAGCGATCCGTAATGATTTAATTGAGTTTCATACGTGGAACCCAAGAGATTTTACTCATGATCGACACCGTACCGTTGATGATCGTCCTTTTGGCGGTGGTCCGGGCATGTTGATGATGGTACAACCATTACGTGATGCTATTCACGCGGCTAAACAAGCGTGTGAAAATTCTTGTAACAAAGAAGCAAAGGTTATTTATTTGTCACCGCAAGGACGTAAGTTGGACCAAGCGGGTGTACGTGAATTAGCAAAGCAAGAGCGACTGATATTTATTGCTGGTCGTTATGAAGGGATAGACGAACGTATCATTCAATCAGAAGTTGATGAAGAGTGGTCGGTTGGTGATTATGTGTTAAGTGGTGGGGAACTGCCAGCAATGACCTTAATCGACGCGGTAGCGCGTTTTGTTCCCGGAGTATTAGGACATCAACAATCTGCAGAGCAAGACTCTTTCTCTGATGGTTTACTTGATTGCCCTCATTATACTCGCCCTGAAGTACTTGAAGATTGTTCAATAGAACAAAATTCAGTTCCCAAGGTATTGCTTAGCGGAAATCACGAACATATTCGCCAATGGCGCCAAATTGAGTCATTAAAACGTACATGGAACCGAAGACCAGATCTTTTAACTAACCTAGCTCTGACAGCAGAGCAGCAAAAAATGCTGAAAACTATTAAGCTTAGTGCAAGTAAAAATAGTGAAAAGTAAATGTTGCTGATGACTGTGAATTCTAGGAATAAGGTAGAAAAATGAGTAATATTATTGATCAGCTTGAAAAAGAGCAGATGAAAACAGACGTACCAAGTTTCGCCCCAGGTGATACTGTTGTTGTACAAGTAAAAGTTACTGAAGGTGATAAATCTCGTCTTCAAGCCTATGAAGGTGTAGTAATTTCTATTAAAAATCGCGGTTTGAATTCAGCGTTTACAGTACGTAAAATTTCAAGCGGCGTTGGTGTTGAACGTGTATTCCAGACACATAGCCCAATTGTTGACTCTATCGCTGTGAAACGTCGCGGTGATGTTCGTCAAGCTAAACTTTACTACTTGCGCGAGCTATCTGGCCGTAAAGCACGTATTAAAGAGAAATTGGAAAAAAGATAAACTCTTTTTAACTCAATTTTGCTTTAGCAAAACAAATAAAGAAAGCCTGAATAAGCAATTATTCAGGCTTTTTTGTTTTCAGATGCTTTTTGGCGCGATTGTTTAAATAGAGTAGAGCTATTTAGCTAAAAAACGTGCGATAACAGCAGGGAGTTTTTGAGGTGCGGTTATTCTAAGCTGTTTGTTTATATTCATTCGACCAAAAACAACTTCGATTTGTGAGGTTTTAACGGCAAATTCGCGCGCTAAAAATGCCACCATATAATCGGTTGCCTTGCCTCGCGTTGGTGCTGCGGTAACACTAATTTTTAACTGATCACCTTTTGGTTTGCCAATCACATCGCGTTTAGCAGAGGGTGTACCTAAAACATTTAATACCAAAACATCACTTTCAAAATGACAAAATCCTTTTACAGGTTGATGCTCAGTAATAGCGGCTAAATTATTAGACGTTTTTGCTTGAGATTTTTTTTTACTTTTTTTTGCCATTTATGTGTCTGATTTTAAAAATGATTAAAGCTATATAAATTAATGTTTGCTGCCACAACTGCCTTCGCCGCCACAACAACCTTCATCTTCTTTTTTGTGCTCATGATCACCACAGCATTCACCTTCATCATGACTATGATCGTGTTCATGACCGTGATCATGTCCACAACCACCTGCCGCATGAATATGCCCGTGTGATATTTCTTCAGCCGTTGCCGCTCTTACGTCTAAAATTTCAACTTCAAATTTCAAATCAAGACCCGCTAACGGATGATTTCCATCAACCGTAATTTCTTCATCAGTTATTTTGGTAACAATAACTGTTTGCTCGCCTTCGTCGGTTGTTGCACGTAATTGAGCACCAAGCGCTAAATCATCAATGCTGGCAAATAATTCTTTTGGCATAGTTTGAACAAAACCATCATGACGTTGTCCGTAAGCATCATCAGCTGCCACTTCAACTTCAAATTTATCTCCTGCACTATGGCCTTCTAAAGCGCTTTCTAGCCCTTTAATCATATGACCTGTGCCTTGTATCATTTCTAGTGGCTCATCATCATAAGAGCTGTCAATTAACGTGTCATCGCTATCAGATACGGCGTAATGCATTTTTAAAACGGTGTTAGTAGTAATTTTCATAGGGGGCCTTTTAATATTTTCGAGTTAATAATAATTTAAATAATTAAGTGTCTTCGTGATTAATTTCATAGGGAAGCGCTTGAAACGTTATTGGTGCGTAAACATCATCCGCTAACTTTATGCGTAACGTACTGTTATTGCCAATGTCGCTGGCTAAAACAGTTTGAAGATAAAAACTTCCATTATCAGCTTGATAATAACTGAGTATTTTTCCCGCGCGTCGCCAGTTATCACCTAATTGCATTTCAATAAGACTTTCTTCATTTAGCAGTGTTTTACTTTCGCCAATTAAGGTAAACATTGCCCGCTTGTTTCTGCCTAGATATTGCATACGGGCAACGGTTTCTTGTCCTAAATAACAGCCTTTAGTAAAACTAATGCCATTAATCGCCTGAACATTTAGCATTTGTGGTACATATTCCCCAATTGATGCTTCATTCATTAGAGGGAAGCCATGGTTTATTTCATGAAAATTCCATAACTCATGTTTATAAATTGGTAGAAAAAAGTTTGCGACAATTTGCTCTAACGCATCATGTTCATTTATCACGAGATAAATGGCTTGCTGGTTAGTATTCTTAGCTTCGCTTGCACAAGTAATATAAATTAAGGTGGAATTGTTAGCATGAACAACAGGGGTCATACTATCGGGAATTTGTTTAAACTGGTGCTGCAAATGCTGAGCAGCCTTGGAACCAACTAAAGCGTAAATGTTATTTTTATCGGCTTCTTGTATATCGACTTTGGCAAAGACGCCAAATTTTTGTAGTGCAGTTAACGAAGCTTTTAATGTTGATTTAGGTTGTAATAACCAGAAGCTATTATTGCGTTCAAATAACCTAAAGAGTGAAATCATTTTACCTTTGGCATCACAATGAGCACCAATAAGTAAATTATTATTAAGCTGATTAACATCACAGGTTACTTGACCTTGTAAATAACTACTTTTATCTTGTCCTGATAGCGTTATAGCTGATAAATGATCGACTTTGATCAAATAGTTGTCAGGTAAGTCACTTATCGAGGGTAAGTTTTTTTCGATGGTTAGTGTCATAATGTAAAAACTAAATAATAATTTTGAATGATTCTAATATTGTGACTAATATTGCTAAACACAAGTGCGATTAGCTGAATTAATTCATTTGGTATTATTATTAATATTGGTAGAATAGAATAAATTTTTTTAATAGGATCGAAAATGACCATAATTGCTGATAAAGCGCGACTAAAATGGGCTTGCCGTCGAGGGATGTTAGAGCTTGATGTATTGTTTATGCCATTTGTTGATGACGCGTATGAACATTTGAATGAAGAAGATAGAATTACATTTGAACGTTTACTTGAATGCGATGATCCTGAATTATTCTCTTGGTTTATGGGTCATGAAGAAAGTAAAGATGAAAAATTGCAAGCGATGGTGGAATTTATTTTAGGTCGAGTAAAAGTTTAAAATCAAACTAGTTAGGGTATATACAAGGATGTTATATCAAAAATAAAATCTTATTTAATCAAATAATTCGCCACACAATAACGCTTCATCATTCCCAAACGATGTTATGGTTAGAGCGTTTTTTACCACTAATTATATCAATAATGGCGATCTTTATTTTAGTAGAAGCATCATTTTTTATCGTTTTGTTTTTTATTCTGATAAATACGGGTTTATTGTTTTTTAGCCAGAAAATAATAAAGCAAGCATTTCAAACAGTAACTACCAACGATATTATTGAAATCACAATAGATGGACAATATTTTGATGGATCTAATCAGTACGAACAAAACACTAACAAAAGTAATAAAATAATATTACCACAAAGCAGAATTGGATTTATTGGATGTTGGTTGGTTTATGGAGAAAAGGCTAGTAATACTCTGGAAATTACAAAGTATAACCGGCGCTTTATTTTCAAAGACAGTTTGTCCAAGCAAGATTATTCACGACTTGCTCGAACAATAAAATACATTTCTCAAAATTCTCAAAATTCTCAAAATTCTCAAAATTCTCAAAATAATTAATAAATATTTTACGGTGTTAATATCGTAGTTTTTGCTGTATCCAACTGTTCAGGATAATCTAGGGTGTAATGTAATCCTCTGCTTTCTTTTCTGCTCATGGCACAACGAATAATAAGTTCTGCGACCTGCACTAAATTTCGAAGTTCTAATAAATTATTGCTAACCTTAAAATTAGCATAATAATCGTCAATTTCACGTTGTAATAATTCAACTCTATGCAGTGCACGTTCTAGGCGTTTAGTAGTTCTAACGATGCCAACGTAATCCCACATGAATAAACGTAGTTCATGCCAATTATGCTGAATAACTACTTCTTCGTCTGAATCGGTAACTCGGCTTTCATCCCAGTAGGGCAATTTTGTATGTTTTTTCTGATGATCTAGATTTTTTGTGATTTCAGCAGCAGCACTGCGAGCAAAAACTAAACATTCTAAAATTGAGTTACTCGCTAATCGATTAGCACCATGTAAACCTGTATAAGAAACTTCGCCAATTGCATATAAATCAGCAACATCCGTTTGGCCTTGTTTGTTGATCATAACGCCCCCACAAGAATAATGTGCAGCGGGTACAATAGGTAACGGCTGTTTGGTCATATCTATGCCAAATTGCAGCGTTTTTTCATAAATGGTTGGAAAATGTTGCTTGATAAATTCAGCAGGCTTATGACTAATATCTAAATACATACAGTCAGCGCCTAAACGTTTCATTTCAAAATCTATAGCTCTGGCTACAATGTCGCGTGGTGCTAATTCTGCACGTTCATCAAATTCAGGCATAAATCTGCTGCCATCAGGGCGCCTTAAAATAGCGCCTTCACCACGCAAAGCTTCAGTTAACAAAAATGTGCCTGCTTCAGGATGAAATAAACAAGTGGGATGAAATTGATTGAATTCCATATTGGCAACACGGCAACCAGCTCGCCATGCCATAGCAACACCATCACCACTGGCAATGTCAGGATTTGAGGTATATTGGTAAACTTTGCTGGCACCACCGGTTGCTAAAATTGTTTTTTTAGCATGAATACTTTCAACTTTTTCATTGTTTCGGTTCCAAATGTAGGCACCAATACATTGTTTTTTAGGTGTTATTTTGTCAAGTGGTTGGCTAATTAGATCTATTGCGTTATAACGTTCAAATATACGAATGCGACTGTGTTGCTTAACTTGGTCAACCAAGGTGGTTTGTATAGCTTTACCTGTGGCATCTGCAGCATGTAAAATACGACGATGGCTGTGGCCACCTTCTCGAGTTAAATGGTACTTTGTTGAAATTTCAGGAGACTTTTCTTGATCAAAATCTACACCTTGATCAATAAGCCAATCTAAACATGCATGTGCATTTTTAGCTGTGTAACGTGCTATATCTTCATCGCATAAGCCTGCGCCAGCAATTAAAGTGTCAGTTACGTGGTCTTCAATGTTATCATGTTCATCAAACACGGCAGCAACACCACCTTGAGCATAATAAGTTGAGCCTTCATTTACTGGCCCTTTACTTAAAACAATAACATCTGCGCTTTCTGCTAGATGTAGCGCTAAGGTTAAACCTGCTGCGCCACTACCAATTATTAATACGTCACAATTGTGTTGTCGATTCATAAATGCTTGATTTTACTGTACCCTATAAATAGGTCAGCAATTTTAGCGCTAAACAAATAGAATTACACCTTTTAATGGGTGAAGAAACTTAATAAACAGTATAATTATTGCTTTAAATGCTCAAAAATAAAAAAATTTAAATAAATTAGAACTTTTTCAAATATTCGTAGTCCTAATTGATGCGTTTGTTTTGAGCCAAAATTTTAGTGTTATACTCAAACCGCTTGAAATATAGATAATATAATTGAATTGTTTGAGTTCTTAGTTGTAATTAGGAGATATGGCTCGCATGAGCGAACAAAACGTTGACCAGTTATTGGTTGAGCGGGTGCAATGTGGAGATAAAAACGCTTTTAACCTGTTAGTAAAAAAATATCAGCATAAAGTGGCAAATTTAGTTTCACGCTATGTTAAAAATCAAAGTGATGTTGCCGATGTTGTACAAGAAGCATTTATAAAAGCTTATCGGGCATTACCAGGCTTTCGTGGTGAAAGTGCATTTTATACTTGGTTATATCGAATAGCCGTAAATAGTGCAAAAAATCATTTGGTCGCTAGGGGAAGAAAACCTCCAGGATCAGATATTGAAATTGATGACGCAGAGAATTATGATAGTGGAGATGCCTTAAGAGAGCATGCTTCACCTGAGAAAATATTATTAACGGAAGAAATTAAAAGAATTATTTTTGCAACGATGGAACAATTGCCTGAAGATTTACGCATGGCAATTAATTTGCGAGAACTTGAAGGACTAAGTTACGAAGAAATTGCTGAGATTATGGACTGTCCTGTAGGAACAGTAAGATCAAGAATTTTTAGAGCCCGTGATGCTATTGATAAAAAAGTACAGCCACTATTACAACGATAATTTGTGTTGTAAACTTAGTTAAGGCATTAAGTTTAATGTATTACCTGTACTAAACATAAGGTATATTTATGAGTGAAAGTAAGTTTGAGACAGTTTCATTATTAGTTGATAATTATCAACAAAGTGATGAAAAATTTGATGCTATCATCGACGATGAACAACTGTCTGACACTTGGGACCGTTACCATTTAATTGGTGATGTAATTCGAGGCGATGTTTCTTCAAGTTTACCTGTAGACTTTGCAGAGAGTATTTCTCAAGCAATTGCTACTGAACCAACGATTTTAGCACCGGCGACTAAAGAAATTTCGCCTAAGCAATCAATTAAAGGCAAAATAGTACAGCTCTTTAAACCTGTAGGCCAGCTAGCTATTGCAGCTTCAGTCACTGGAGTGTTAATTTTAGGTGTTCAACAAAATGTTGCACAAAATGAGATTAATTCAGTAATGCCTAATCAAGTTATTCAAACAATTCCTTTCGCAGGTGTTGCTGATCCAGTTAGCTTAAATTTCCAACAACCTGACCGTAAAACTCAAAAAAGTATTTACATAGAGCAGCAAAGACGTTTTCAAGCATTATTATCAGATCATCAACGTCAGATTAAATTAAAATCAATCAATGATAAAACATCAGTTAAAGATAAGGTTGAAGATTCATCTAAATGAAAATATCCATGATTAGAGTATATTATGGGTTATTACTAACGCTAGGTGTTTTAATTATGCCTAGCAGTTTAGCAAATGATATAAATAACCCCCCCGTAAAAACTACTGAAAGTATTCCCGCAAAAAATTGGCTTGAGCACCTTACCACTTCATTAAAAACATTAAACTTTAGTACTTCATTTGTTGTTGTTAAAAACAATCAAGCGGAGCCTTATCGTTGGTATCATGGCGTTAATAGTAAAGGTATTGAACTAGAAATTCTGGCGTTATTAAATGGCCCGCGTCGCGATACCCTACGACGAGGTAATATCGTTAGTTATTTTGAGTCGAATTCGCAGCCTTATTCGGTTAATAGTAGTCAAATAAGCGGACCGATCCCAAGTGTTTTTAGTTTTGATATAGGTATTTTAGAAAATAGCTATGATTTTGTCTCTGTAGGTAAAAGCCGCATTTTGGGACGACCAGCTCAAATTATTCGCATAGTATCAAAAGATGCTAATCGTTATGGGTATTGGTTATGGTTAGATCAAGAATCTGGTTTATTACTTAAAACGGCATTGATCACGCGTGAAGGGAATTTACTTGAACAAATTCAATTTACCTACTTAGATATTGCACCAACCCTTGCTACAAGTTTAAAACATTTAGCTGAGGCAGAATTACCAAAAGTTGTTAACCTCTCCACTCAAACAGAGAAAACTCAGTTTTCATGGCAAGTGAACTGGCTCCCTTTAGGCTTTGAAAGAGTTAAAGCTGACCGTCATCGCATTAATTTAACTCAGCAAAGTGTCGAATTTATGCAATTTAGTGATGGTTTAGTTGATGTGTCGGTTTACGTAAGTCCAAGTAAATCATCAAAACGTGGGGTTGAATTTGTTAAAGATGGCGCTACTGTTGTATTAAATCAAGTTGTGAATAGTAAAGAAATTAGCGTGGTTGGTAAAATCCCAGCCAATACGGCGAAAGCTATTGCTGATTCTGTGTCATTTCGTGGAATAAGATAATCATGATGGAAGAAAAGGCTATTGTTGTTGCTGTTAATGGCGATCAAGTTACAGTTCAAAGTACTGTAAAATCTACTTGTAGTTCTTGTCATCAAATAGACGCATGTGGCAGTGGGCAGGTAGCCAAAGCTATTCCCCATAAAACCTTAACTACTCGTGTTAACTACGAAAAAAATGTAAAGGTTGGTGATCAAGTTATTTTGGGAATTCCAGAAAAAGACATGTTACAAACAGCATGGCAAGTGTATTTATGGCCAATAATTGCTTTAATTGTATTTTCAGGAATAGCTCAATGGTTATTAACTAATCATTACTTGGCACACGAAATATTGGCAATAATTATTGGCATTTTTGGTGGTTATTTGGGTTTTAAATTAGCCGAATATCGTCAAGTTCAACGTAATAGCCAAGATTGGTTAACGCCCAAATTATTGTCAGTTTTACCTAAAATAATCCCCGTGAAACAAATACAAACAAAATAAAGCCGATAATCAGCGGAATTAATAGCCGTAGAGCGCTAAATTCGGTAAAATCCCGCCACTATTGAACTATCAACGCTAATTTCTATTTCTATTAAAATGACAAAACCTATAAAAATTAAACACATACGTAACTTTTCCATTATTGCTCATATTGACCATGGTAAATCTACCCTTTCAGATCGTTTGATCCAACATTGTGGTGGTTTGCAAGAACGAGAAATGGAAGCGCAAGTGCTAGATTCTATGGATATAGAACGTGAGCGAGGCATTACCATAAAAGCACAAAGTGTTACTTTAGACTATACCGCTAAAGATGGTAAAACTTACCAACTAAACTTTATTGATACGCCAGGCCATGTAGATTTTTCTTATGAAGTATCACGTTCGCTTGCCTCGTGCGAAGGTGCTTTATTAGTAGTTGATGCGGGCCAAGGCGTTGAAGCACAAACTGTTGCCAACTGTTATACCGCGATTGAAATGGAACTTGAAGTTATTCCAATTTTAAACAAAATAGATTTACCACAAGCTGATCCAGATAGAGTTTGTGAAGAAATAGAAGATATTATTGGTATTGATGCTACAGGTGCAGTTACGTGTTCTGCTAAAACAGGTCTTGGTATTGAAGATGTTTTAGAAACTATTGTTGAAAATATACCTCCACCTGAAGGTGAGCCAGAGGCTAATTTACAGGCGCTAATTATTGATTCATGGTTTGATAATTATCAAGGCGTTGTTTCCTTAGTTCGAGTGATGAATGGTGAAGTGAAAAAAGGCGATAAAATGTTGGTTATGTCTACAGGACAAACCCACATTATTGATAAAGTTGGTATTTTTACACCAAAACCACAAAACACTGGTATTTTAAAAACAGGCGAAGTAGGTTTTGTAGTTGCGGGTATTAAAGAAATTCACGGCGCACCTGTTGGCGATACGATAACTATATCGAAAAAAGAAGCGCTTGCTCCATTACCGGGCTTTAAGAAAGTTCAACCACAAGTTTATGCGGGTATTTTCCCTATAAGCTCTGATGATTATGAAAACTTTCGTGATGCCTTAAATAAATTAAGCTTAAACGACGCGTCTTTGTTTTTTGAACCTGAAAACTCTTCTGCATTAGGTTTCGGTTTCCGGATTGGCTTTTTAGGCATGTTACACATGGAAATTGTTCAAGAGCGTTTAGCTCGTGAATATGATCTTGATTTAATAACTACCGCACCTACAGTAAACTACGAAATAGCGTGCACTAATGGTGATGTATTATCTATTGATAACCCCTCTGATTTACCACCAATTAATAACATTGACGAAATACGCGAGCCAATTGTTCAAGCAAATATATTAGTGCCACAAGAACACCTGGGTAATGTTATTACCTTGTGTATTCAAAAGCGTGGTGTGCAAAAGGATATTGTTTATCATGGTAACCAAGTTGCTGTAACTTATGAATTACCGATGGCTGAAGTTGTGATGGACTTTTTTGATAAATTAAAATCAACAAGTCGCGGTTATGCCTCACTTGATTATCATTTTGTGCGATTTGAACCTGCAGACATGGTACGTGTTGATGTAATGATTAATGGTGAACGTGTGGATGCCTTAGCTATGATCACCCATCGAGCTAATTCAGTTGCACGAGGGCGAAATTTAGTTGATAAATTAAAAGAGTTAATTCATCGTCAAATGTTTGATATAGCTATTCAGGCTGCTATTGGTAATAACATAATAGCGCGTACTACCGTAAAACAAATGCGTAAAAACGTTATCGCTAAATGTTATGGTGGTGATATTAGTCGTAAGAAAAAATTATTACAAAAGCAAAAAGATGGTAAAAAACGCATGAAGCAATTAGGTAATGTAGAAGTACCACAAGAAGCGTTTTTAGCAGTACTTAAGTTAGACAACTAATTTAAATAATATTAAATCAGTAATTTAAGATAAGCAAGTAAAGTATTAATAAGTAAAGCAGAGGATTTATGGCCGTTTATTTTTCAATTTTTTTAGTAATTGTAACCGTATTAACAGGTATCGTGTGGTTGGCAGATAAATTCTATTTAGCCAGTCAACGTCAGCTTAAATTAACTACAGCGCAGGCTCAATGCGATACTACCTTAAGCGCAGAAGTTATTGAAAAAATTACAGAACCGTCAGCGTTAGTTGATACATCAGTACAGATATTTCCAGTGATCGCTTTTGTACTAATTTTACGTTCGTTTCTATGGGAACCGTTTCAAATTCCATCGGGTTCAATGATGCCAACCTTATTAGATGGTGATTTTATTTTAGTTAATAAATTTAACTATGGCTTACGCGATCCTGTTACACAAACTAAGTTTTTCCAAATAGGTGAACCTCAGCGTGGTGATGTATTTGTTTTTAAATATCCTAACGAACCGCAAATCGATTATATAAAACGTGTTATTGGTTTGCCGGGTGATCGCATTATTTATCGAAATAAGTCGTTATATATTAAGCCTGCTTGTATAAATTCAGACAAAAAATGTCCTGATTTTGAGCAAGTGGTTACAGAGTTTAAAAAGCCAAGTGATTCACCTGATGGATCTTATGGTTTAAGTCGTTATGTTTCCAAAATGCCGAACAAAACGCACGATATTTTAATTGATAATCAAGTTTTACCTCGTGGACAATACTTTTGTTCTGATGCCCAAGGACATTTATGTCAACAAGCGGGTACTCATCAAGATGAATTTGTTGTACCCAAAGGACACTATTTTGCAATGGGTGATAACCGCGACAATAGTGCCGACAGTCGTTATTGGGGATTTGTACCAGAAGAAAATTTAGTGGGCCAAGCGGTATTTATTTGGATGAGCTTCGATTTTGAACGTACACCGGATGATTTTCTTCCCCATTGGATCCCGACAGGTGTTCGTTTTAGTCGTTTAGGTGCTATTAACTAATAACCAATAACACCGTATATATTTAATGATTACATTAAAACTGTAGAAGTTAATCAAAATGAGAAAGTCTTTTGAATAAAGAGCAAAAAGCTAAGCTAGTATTGCACAAAAAAAACACTCAACAACAATTGAGTAAGCGATTGGGTTATCAATTTAACCAACCATTATTATTGGAGCAAGCACTTACTCATCGCAGCGCTAAAGGACATCACAATGAACGCTTAGAGTTTTTAGGCGATTCTGTACTTGGCTTTGTTATTGCCGAAGTGCTCTATTTAAAATTTCCACGAAGCAGTGAAGGCGAATTAACGCGAATGCGTTCAAGCTTAGTTAAAGGTGTTACTTTAGCCGATCTTGCTCGTGAGTTTAATTTGGGTGAATATTTGATTTTAGGTCCAGGAGAATTGAAAAGTGGGGGATTTCGTCGTGACTCTATTTTAGAAGATGCTATAGAAGCCATTATTGGTGCCATTTTTCTTGATGCGAATATTGATATCGCAAAGCAAGTTATTTTGACTTGGTTTAACGAACGTCTTACTAAAATAAACCCAGCACAAGAGCAGAAAGATCCAAAATCACTATTACAAGAATATTTACAAGGTCGAAAAATAGCGTTACCACAATACGAAGTTATTCAAATTACAGGTCAATCACACCAACAAGAGTTTACGGTTCGTTGCGGTAGTGAAAAGTTAGGTTTGGAAGTAGTTACCTGTGGCACTAGTCGACGTAAAGCCGAGCAAGAAGCAGCATCAAAATTATTGGAATTAATTAAAAATGGTAAATAGCGCTATTACAACTTCATCTCCTGAAACACATTGTGGTTTAGTTGCTATTGTTGGTCGACCAAATGTTGGGAAATCAACTTTACTGAATACTTTGCTTGGACAAAAAATTAGTATTACTTCACGTAAACCGCAAACCACACGTCATCGTATATTAGGTATTTTAACTGAAGAGACTAATCAAGCTATTTTGCTTGATACTCCCGGCTTACACGTAGAAGAAAAACGCGCCATTAACCGTTTAATGAACCGAGCAGCTAGTAGTTCAATTGCTGAAGTTGAGCTTGTTATGTTTTTAGTTGAAGGAACTAAATGGACTCAAGATGATGAGCTAGTTTTACAAAAAATTAAAAATGCTAATGTAGCATGTGTGCTAGTTATTAATAAAATTGATAATGTGCAAGATAAAGAAGAGTTATTACCCCACTTACAAAAATTGGGTGCGATGTATGATTTTAAACAAATAATGCCTATTTCTGCGAGCAAAGGAGACAACGTTGATAAAATTAAACAGCTTTGTTTTGAATCCTTGCCTAACAGTGAATTTTGGTTTCCGGAAGATTATGTTACCGATCGTTCTTCTAGATTTATGGCATCAGAAATTATTCGTGAAAAATTAATGCGTTTTACAGGTGATGAATTGCCATATTCCACCACGGTTGAAATAGAACAATTTAAACAAGATGAAAAAGGCATTTTACATATTAATGCGTTAATCTTAATCGAGCGTAAAAGTCAGAAGCGTATGGTTATTGGCAATAAAGGCGAGCGTTTAAAAACAATTGGTCAAGAAGCGCGACGTGATATGGAAGAAATGTTTGGCCAAAAAGTGTTTTTAGAAACCTGGGTAAAAGTAAAATCTGGCTGGGCTGATGATGAAAGAGCTTTAAGATCATTAGGTTATGGGGACGATTATTCCGGCTAGTTTAATTGGTATAATTAAAATCTATGAGTGAAATAGAACAAACAGCTTACTTACTACATTCGCGCCCTTATCAAGATCATAATTATATTGTTGAACTACTTACCGAGCATGATGGAAAAGTGAGTGCCATTGCCTATACAGGCAAGGGGATAAAAAACAATAAAAAAGCGTTACTTCAACCTTTTCGTTTACTTAATATTGTATTAAAAGGGCGAAATGCATTAAAAAATTTAAGCCGTATTGAGTCCTCCTCAAAATCACTAAATATTGTCGGTGATAACTTATTTAGTGCTTTTTATCTTAACGAGCTATTAGTACGCTTGATGACAGAACAACATCCTTGCGCAGACCTATTTGATTGTTACCAAAAGAGTCTTTCTGATTTAGCTTTAAATAAACCCCTTGAAAATATTTTACGACATTTTGAAATGATTTTATTAACTGAATTAGGTGTATTATTTGATTTTTCTACACTTAATGAACTTACTAATTTAAAGCAAAAGGACGAGCAAGGTTTTGTTTTGCAAAATAATGTCGACAAAGTTTATTTTTCTTCAGAACATGGTTTTATTCCAATACTAAACAATCAACAAATTCCTTGTTATACTGGTACTTATGTTATTAAACACTTGCATGCTATTGCTACTCAACGGTTAGATTCACTTGAAGTTATGTTTACCTATAAACGTTTAATGCGCCAAGTGATCAATACATTACTCGGTAATAAACCACTTAATAGCCGAAAACTTTTTTCCAATACTAAAAATTTTTAAAAGACAAAAATTATGAATGATATTTTATTAGGTATTAACGTTGACCATATTGCTACTTTACGTCAAGCACGCGGCACAGACTATCCAGATCCTGTACATGCTGCTGCTGTAGCTGAGCATGCTGGAGCTGATGGAATAACAGTTCATCTTCGAGAAGATCGACGTCATATTCAAGACCGAGATATTTATTTACTAAAACAAACGTTAAAAACGCGGATGAATTTTGAAATGGCAGTAACCGATGAAATGGTGGCAATTGCTTGTAAAGTACAACCAACTTTTTGTTGTTTAGTCCCTGAAAAGCGCGAAGAGTTAACTACCGAAGGTGGTTTAAATGTGGTTGGACAATTAAGTAAAATAACCAATGCAGTTGAAAAGTTGTCTAATGCGGGGATTAAAGTTAGTTTGTTTATAGATGCAGACAAAACACAAATTGATGCTGCTGTTGCTAGTAAAGCACCTTACATAGAGATTCATACGGGTCATTATGCTGATGAAAAAAATGAAGAAAAACAAGCAGAAGAACTTACTCGTCTAATTGAAGGTATTAAATATGCTGATTCTTTAGGATTAAAAGTTAATGCTGGTCATGGCTTGAATTACTTTAATGTAAAACCTATCGCGGCAATTGCTGAAATAGTTGAGTTAAATATTGGTCATTCTATTATTGCCAGAGCGGCTATAGATGGTTTAGAAAAGGCTATTCGAGACATGAAAAGCTTAATGATTGCAGCACGTAATGATTGAAATATACTTGTTTAATCGGTCAGATAATTGGAATGTATTATGTCTGTAGTTGGCATTGGTACCGATATAATTGAAATATCTCGCATTGCCAATATGAAAGACAAAGCTCGTGAAAATTTAGCAAATCGAGTGTTAACCCAATGTGAACTCGAAAAATACCAACAATTAAGTTTTCCTATTCCGTTTTTAGCCAAACGTTGGGCAGCTAAAGAAGCAGCGTCGAAAGCATTAGGGACAGGGATTGCAGATGGCGTATCGTTTCAACATTTTGAAGTGAATTCGCTAAAAACCGGGCAGCCCATTTTATCTTTAACAGGCCGTGCACATGAAGTTGCCTTAGCTTTGGGGGCAAGTACGTGGCACATTTCTTTAGCTGATGAAAAAAAGTTCGCGACAGCATTTGTTATTTTGTCGTCTTAATTCTATCTATCTCCATAATTTAGCTATTTGATTATTAAAACAAATTAAAAAAGTTGCTTGTTTTTTGTACTTTATTTACTAAATCTAAATTTATAGCCTATACTTGATTTATGTAGTATTAGATTTTGGATATCTTGCATGCCGTCTCAAAACAAACAAATGATCGAGCGTAGAGCTGAACCACCTGAACAATCTGTTTGGTGGTCTAAGTTATCATTAGCGCAAAAATTTTCTGCGAGTAGCTTAGGAAAGTTTGGCTATGAATTATTGTTTATTCGCAGTGAAAACGGAAGAAGCTTAGCGGTTTTAAGTTGTAATGGTGGGGTGGCTGTTGTTTCAGAAGATGGCGATATTAATACTACTCCCAATGTAAAAATAAGACCTTAATACACAACCCAACGCCATATCTTTTAATTATTAATCTCCCCCTGAATGCCCTCTTAAGCTATTCTAATGATGCTATTATTTCGTTAGCTTTTTCTAACAGACTGTCTAAATGTTCAAAAAATTCCAATAATTCTGGTTCTAAATCATCAATGCATATCCCTTGTTTCAATGATGTTTCAATTTGCAGGCTAATGCTGGCTAAATTTGGTACGCCAGAATAACAGCATGCACCGTTTAGTTTATGGATTAATGATTTTACTAATGCGTCATTTTGGCAAGTGATTGCTTCACTTATATTTTGTTTTGTTTCAGGCAAGCTGTTGATTAATCCAATAAACATCTCTTTAGCTAAATCTGAACGATTTGCTGCACGCTCGAGCGCTAAAGACCAGTCAAAAATTCCAATGAAACTTTCAGTGTTATTTATCGGGTTTATAGAGGCATTTTCAAATGTTGCTGTTTTATATAAATTAAAATCACAATATTCATATATGGTATGACGTAGCATGGTTTCGTCAATAGGTTTAGTCATATAATCACTAAAACCGTAATCGAGTAGTTTGTCTTTTTCTTCTGAAAGAGCGTGGGCAGTAACGGCAACAATTGGGGTTTCAGTATTTAAACCATCTTCTTTAATTGCTTTTAACGCGGTAATGCCATCCATAACTGGCATTTGAATATCCATATAAATTAGTGAGTATTTTTCAATCATACAAAGTTCAAGTGCCTGTTTACCATCTGTTGCGGTTACAACTTCAGTAACTTGCTCTTGTAGTAAAGCTTTTATCAATTTTAAATTTGCATCATTATCATCAACAGCAAGTATTTTTAGCGGGATTATTGGGCTGTCGTTTTCTATTATTGAATTATTTTTTGATATGTTTGGTAATAAAGCTTTCAGAAGTTTTTTAGGGGTAATAGGGGTACTCATACAGCTTTGTGCACCACTTGCGACTAATGCTTCATGTAGATTGGGTGAGTTACTATTAATAGCTAAATGAATTAATGGAATTTTTTCTTTCATCACCAATATTAGCGCTTTTAAATTGTTGATCGCTGTTGGTGAAATTTCATGACTAATTAGTGCAAAATCATAAGCTAAACTTGTTTCTTTTTGATTGAGTAAAGCAATAAGTTGGTCAAGTTTAGTGATTGGATGGACGTCCATTTTCCAACTAGATAAAATTTCACATGTTGCAATGCGGCTGTGCGTTTTTGGTTCAAAATAGAGGATATGTTTACCAGCCAGCTCTGTAGTTTCTAATGGGGTATTCATTGGTAATGGGTTTATTTCACATCGAAAAGTGAACCAGAATGTTGAACCATTTTTTTCTTCACTGAAAAATCCAATATCACCATGCATTTCTTTAGCTAGATGTTGTGAAATAACCAACCCAAGGCCCGTGCCACCATATAAGCGCGAAATACTCTTATCTGCTTGGCTAAAAGCATCAAATATTGTGTCTTGTTGTTGCTGATTTATTCCAACGCCTGTATCAGTTACGGTTATTTTTACTATGCAATTTCCCCGTTCTTTATGATCGATTTCAACATCGATTGTAACAGAACCTTGCTCAGTAAATTTTACAGCATTGTTAGTTAGATTTGAGAGGATTTGCTTAATTCTCATCGCATCACCGATGAATGAATCAGGTAATTGTTCTGCAATACGTAAAGATAATTCTATGTTTTTATTATGCGCGCTAGGTGCGATTAAAGTGATTGTTTCCTCAATAGCATCCCTTAAAGAAAAAGGTATATTTTCAATAAGCATTTTGCCCGCATCTAACTTAGAAAAATCAAGGATATCGTTTATGATAGCCAGTAAATTATTTGCCGATCCTTCAATGGTTTGTAAATAATCCCGCTGTGTTTCCGTTAAGGGAGTTTTTAAAACTTGCCTAGTAAAGCCAATAACGCCATTAAGTGGTGTTCTTAACTCATGACTCATGTTAGCTAAAAATTCAGATTTTACTCTACTTGCATCAATTGCCTTACGCTTTGAAATATCTAATTCAACATTCTGTATCTCAAATTGCTCTAGACTTTCACGTAAATCTATAGTGGCTTGATCAATACTGCGTTGCATCTCCTCATGATAATCACCTAAAGATTGCGCCATCGCATTAATACCACTCTTGAGGAAATTTAGCTCACCAATCAATTTACCGCTTACTCGACTTTTGAGTTTCCCTTCTCGTATCTTATCGATAGCCTGAACCATTGAAGTAACAGGCCGTACAACATTTTGGATTAATTTAAGGGCAAAAATCGCACTGATTATTGAGCCAAATATAACCAAAGCAAACGCTAAAAAAACTTTATTTTGTTGATTAAACTTCAACTTACTTTTGTCTATTTGCATAGCAATGTAGCCCAAAGACTTATGCCATTGATTACTTGAGTTTAAGTTGTCGTTTATGTCAATTAATTGATCGCTTTCGTCAATAATGGGGGCGCGAAAAATTACAAAATCATCAAATTCCTGTACTTGTGTCGTCTCAGGTATATTTTCTCCTGCTTTAAGACGCATAAAGTTAATATCACCATGGTAAGCACTCGTCACAAACACTTGATTATCTTCTGTAAAAACAGCAATGCTTTTAATAATATTAGAATGACTTCGATGAGCAAAGCCAATTAAATGGCGTAGCTTTTCTCTATCTTTGTTGGCTATAGGTGTGGCGCTCGCAATAGCAATGGGCTCTATAATACTTCGAGACTGGTTCGCTAAAAAGTCATCTAAATCATTGTAATAGCTATAAGAAAAAAAACTAGCTAAAGCAATACCAATAAGCGTTGTTGGTAAAATGGTAAGTAATATCACCCAGTCTTTTAAGCTAATTTTATGCATTGTAAACGTTTGAAGTCCTTTGGGTTTTATTGATGGTATTTAATGAAAAAATTATTTTTAAATAATGCTGAATACTGCATCTTTAGGTGGTTTGAGTATATAATGTCACATTCATTTAGAAAGATAAATATTTCTCGTTTAAGTACTTAAACGTAAATAAGATTACTTAAAACTTATGGCTAATTATTTCAAAGCAAAACCAAAAAAATCTAAATCAACAGATGAATTTAATCTAACCATAGAGCGTATTGATACTAATGGTCAAGGTGTCGGTTTTTATAATAAAAAGCCAATTTTTGTTAGCGGAGCCTTACCTGAAGAGCTTGTTAGAGTGCATCTTACGGAACAAAAAAGCAAATTTAGTAAAGCAAAATTACTTGATGTCTTGGTGCCAAGTAAAGATAGAGCCGTTGTGAAATGCGCTCATTTTCAACAATGTGGTGGTTGTGATTTGCAGCATTTATCCGTTCCTGCACAATTAACGTTTAAACAAAACAAATTAATTGAATTGTTTAGTCGTCAAAAAATCACCCAAAATTTACCATGGCAAGCACCAATTGAAGGACAAGAGTGGCAATATCGGCGAAAAGCACGTATCGGTGTGCAATATAATAAAAAGGGACAAGCGACCATTGGTTTTCGTCGACAGGCAAGTAACCAGCTACAAGTCATTAAAACGTGTGTAGTATTAGTAGAACCCCTTAATAATATATTTACAGTGCTAAATGATGCGTTAGGTGAGTTAACTCAAAGTCGGTCTATTGGCCATGTTGAAGTAATAAACTCCCAAGTAAATGTTGGCGAGTCACTAACCACGCTTGTTCTTAGGCAGTTAAAGCCTATTTCAACTCAAGATAGTGCCATTTGGCAAACATTTGAAAATCAACATGGTTGGCAAATTTTACTTGATGATGGTGATAGTATTAAACCGCTAACCAAGTTGAAAACGCTCAGTTTTAAGGTTAACTCGTCTATTAGTTTAAATTTTAACAGTGACGATTTTATTCAAGTTAATGCTGAAATAAATCAAAAAATGGTTGAACAAGCAATTAATTGGATTAATCCTTTGAGTGAAGATGTGGTGTTAGATTTATTTTGTGGTTTAGGCAATTTTACTTTACCGCTAGCTCGACATGTTAAACAGGTTGTTGGTGTTGAAGGTGTGCTAAATATGGTTATTCGTGCTCAGCAAAATGCGGATTTGAATAACATTGAAAATGTGGAATTCTTTCAAGCAGACTTGAATAACCCATGGCTTGAAAATTCATGGGTTAATAAAAAATATACAAAAGCTATTCTTGATCCTGCAAGAGCAGGTGCTTTAGTTGCGGTTGAACAATTAATTCAACTCAACATCAGTGAAATTTTGTATGTAAGTTGCGATCCAACAACTTTAGCAATTGATAGTAAAAAATTAATTGAGGCAGGTTATAAAATTTCTAAAATTGGTTTAATGGATATGTTCACTCATACTAAACACAGTGAAACAATGGTGCTTTTTTCTCGATAAGTTATAGTCGTTAAAGGATTTTTAATGGTTTCAATACGTAAATCACATCAAATATCAGATCGTAATTTTGATCAATGGTTAGCTTCATTAGATTTAAGTGAAGTTAAAAATAATGCATTAACTCGTGCGTGGGAAATACTTGCGCAATTTTTTGTTTGTGAAATTAATAGCGATGGTCAAAAAAACACTCAATTAAATGTTAGTAAAAACGAATTAAGCCAAACTAAAGCGTTAGAAATGGTCGAAATTTTAAGTGAGCTTAATCTTGATAAAGACGCTTTAATTGCCGCTTTTTTATGTCCCCTATTACAAGAAAACACTATAGATAACGAATTTGTTGTTGAGCATTTTAATGATGAAGTTGCCCAGCTTTGCGATGGTGTTATTAAAATGGAAGCAATAAAAACGTTACAACAAACAAAAACTGATAAAGTGGCTGCGAATCAAATTGATAATATTCGTAAAATGTTATTAGCAATGGTGACTGATGTTCGTGCAGTGGTAATCAAATTGGCCGAGCGAGTATGTAACTTGCGTCAAGTTAAAAATAGTGATGAAGAAACTCGCGTTCTTGCCGCCAAAGAAACGCAAAATATTTATGCACCGTTAGCGAATAGACTGGGGATCGGGCAGTTAAAGTGGGAACTTGAAGATATTTCTTTTCGTTATTTACATCCTGATACTTATAAAAAAATTGCCAAACAACTAGCCGAAAAACGCCTTGATCGTGAGCAGTATATGGTTGATTTAGTTAGTTATTTGGAGAAGCAACTCGCCGAACTAAAAGTCGATGGCAAAGTTTATGGACGGCCAAAACACATTTATAGCATTTGGAAAAAAATGCAAAATAAATCACTGGATTTTGACCAGCTATTCGATGTTCGTGCTGTCCGTATTATTGTTGATGAATTACAAGATTGTTATACCTCATTAGGTGTTGTTCATACCTCGTGGAAACATTTATCCAATGAATTTGATGATTATATCGCGACACCAAAACCAAATGGCTATCAATCTATTCATACCGTGGTGCTTGGACCCCAAGGAAAAGCAGTGGAAGTGCAAATTCGTACTAAGCAAATGGATGATGATGCAGAACTTGGCGTTGCAGCTCATTGGCGTTATAAAGAGGGGACTGCTAACGGTAAAACGTCGGATAAAAAAAGAGGATTTGATGATAAAATAAGCTGGTTACGTAAAATATTACAATGGCAAGAAGATGTTTCTGAGAGCGGTGAATTGCTCGATGAACTGCGCAGCCAAGTTTTTGAAGATAGAATTTATGTATTTACGCCAAGTGGCGATGTTATTGATTTACCTATGGGATCAACCCCGCTAGATTTTGCTTATTATATACATTCTAATGTTGGACATTGTTGCATAGGCGCAAAAGTGTTTGGTCGAATTGTTCCGTTTACATATAAATTGAAAACGGGTGATCAAGTTGAAGTGTTAACCAGCAAAACACCTAATCCAAGCCGTGATTGGTTGAATCCTAACTTAAATTATGTACATTCTGCACGTGCTCGAGCGAAGGTGCAGCACTTTTTTAAAGTGCTCGACCGAGATAAATACCTAGCCAGCGGTAAAGAACAATTTGAAACTGAAATAGCTAAACTCGCGTTAACTGATATAGATTTAACGAAAACAGCACAACATTATAATTTCACGCAAGTTGATGATTTATATGCAGCTATAGGTAGTGGTAATGTTCGTTTGCAGCAATTACTTAATTATTTGCAACACCAAGAAGACAAATCAAACCCTGTTGAAGAAGTTGACGTTGAAAGCATTGTTAAACAACCCAATCAAAATAAAAAAAATACTGTTGATGATAATGGCATTACTGTTTCTGGCGTAGGCAATTTGTTAACCCATTTAGCTAAATGTTGTCAGCCGGTATCTGGTGATGAAATTGACGGCTTTATAACTCAAGGGCGCGGTATTTCTGTACATAGAAAAGACTGTGATCAACTTGCTAATGCACTATCTCAACAACCAGAACGTCAAGTTGAAGTACAATGGGGCGCTGAAGACAAACAAGGTTATGTGGTTAGCATACAAATAGTTTCTAACGATAGGCAAGGCTTACTGCGTGATGTTTCAACACTTATTGCAAATGATAAACTCAGTATTTATGGCATAGAAAGCCATAGCGACACTAAACGTCAAACCATGTATATGACTATAAAATTGGAAATTAATAATCGAGAACGTTTAGCAAAAGTAATGGCTAAAATAAGACAACTTGACGACGTGGCTGAAGTAAAAAGGTTATAAATAGTGACAAAAAAACAATTAACGGAACAAGTAAAAAAAGAATTAACTCAGCCAGCATCTATAGAAAAACTTCGTTGGATTATGGCTCAACTGCGTGATCCTGAAACAGGTTGTCCTTGGGATATTCAGCAAACCTTTAAATCAATTGTCAGTCACACAATCGAAGAAGCTTATGAAGTTGCTGATGCAATAGAGCAGGGTGATTTTAGTGAAATCAAAAAAGAGTTAGGCGATTTACTCTTTCAAGTGATTTTTTATAGTCATTTAGGGCAAGAACTTAATGAATTTGATTTTGATGATGTTATTGCAGCCATATGTGAAAAACTTATTCGACGTCATCCGCATGTGTTTTCTGATAGATCACTATTAACTGAAGCAAAAATTAAAGCGAATTGGGAAAACGAAAAGGCAAAAGAAAGACAGCAAAAAGCGGCACTTAATAACAACCACAAAACCATTAGTGTGTTGGCTGATATTCCTAATAATTTACCCGCACTTTCACAGGCCATGAAAATTCAAAAACGTTGTTCACATGTTGGCTTTGATTGGCATAACATTAACGATGTTATGGCAAAAGTTGAAGAAGAAATTGACGAAGTTAAAGCAGAGCTTCATCCGGCAAATGCACAACCGATAAAAGCTGAATTAGTTAAGGAAGAGTTGGGCGATTTACTTTTTGCCGTGGTGAATTTGTGTCGCCATGCTAAAGCTGATCCTGAAACTTTATTACGACAAGCAAATCGTAAATTTACTAAACGCTTTCACGGCGTTGAATCACAAGTGAATGACTCAGGCAAAAGTTTTGATAAACATACGCTTGATCAATTAGAACAATATTGGCAACAAGTGAAAGTACAAGAGAAAAGTTAATTTATATCTGTAAGATACTGAAACAAGTCAGTATAAAGGTATTTTGGAATATTTAAAAAGAGTCATCCTGACGAAGGTCAGGATCTCTTCATTAACGGCATTTTTTAATCAAAAGTTAAGCTAGCGCTTTTTCAACAAGCTTCGATAAATGGTCAGCTAACGGTAATGTTAACGCAATGTTGTGGGCTGGCTCTGACATTTTTGCCCAAGTTTTTTGCAATATCCTAATAATTTTTTCTTCACTGTGTTGACTGGCGAAATTATCAAAGTAATGTTGTAAAAACACTAAGCAAGCAACGTCTTCTAAAGTTTGTGTTGCGCTGTTCGTTTTTAATTGCTCTTTACGTAATATTGAAGCTACTTTGGCGGCTTCCTCGTTACTATAACCTTGCTCAAGCATTAATTTTTCAGTTGTTTCAGCGTGAAATTTACCCAAAGCAATACGCCATTGATAATAACCCGCTTTTCCTAATTCAAATTCACTGCGTTTTAAGTGCCAGCGTTTAATATGTTGGGCACGTACCGAAATTTGCAATATTTCATCACTGTTAGGCCAATATTGCTCAAGGCATTCACTCATTTGTTGCCCGTAAACTAGTTCTTTCGGTTGAGTTTGATTATTAAAAGTAATGCTGTTGGGATCTTGACGATTAATGTCGTCAATTGCTGATAAAGTTGCGGTTAGTTTTTGAGATGAAGTCTTCATGTTGTTTTATTCTTTACACTTGAAAGATATTAACAGTTTAATGTTTTGTAAAATTTTCACCAACTAATTAACACCTTAAATAGAAAGTTATTTTAAATCAAATTTTACCTATATTTTTTTGTATTACTTAGTAATTAGTATTATTTTGTTTAGCTAGTTTTAATGAATTAACTTAGTGCACTATCATATGAATAAAGGGAAGGGGAATATTTTGTCAGCCAAAGAAATATCCACAGTACAACTCATTTGGGAAGTTGATGAAAATAATATTTTTACTTATGTTAGTGATGGATTTTGCCAATACTCAGGTTGCTTAAGAGAACAATTGATAGGAAAAAAATATCACGAACTTTTTCATAATGAGTTACCGGCTAGCGTTAGTGATGAAATTAAACAGGCCATCACCAAAGGGTTTTCTTGGCAAGGTATGCTACATCAGCAAATTTCAACGAATAAAGAGTTTTGGTTAGACACCTTTATTACACCAAAATTTGAGCAAGGAAAAATTATAGGTTTTCAATCGGTATGTAAAGTTCCAAAAACTACCGTTGTTAAAAAAGCAGAGAAAATATACGCAGGCTTAAATCAGGGGCGTCAATGGCAAACGTTTGAGTTTACCCGTCTACACAAGTTTATGTTTTTAGCGGCGCTAAGTGTTGTTGCACAAATTCTTATCTTTATGGAATTTGGTTTAAGCGCCTCTATTATTGCTGCCATTACAGCTGTTACACCGATTGCTATTTTTTGGCAGGATATTATGCCTGTTGCTCAACGTGCGCGAAAAATGCAAAATATTTTTGACTCTATTAGCCGACAAATATATTTTGGTAAAGGTACCGCTAGCATTTTTGATTTCAACTTAGGGTTATTAAAAACTAAAATACGTGCAATTTTAGAACGCAGTAAAGATTCTACCGCACCGCTTAATCGAGTTATTGAAGAAGTTCAGCAGGGCATGAATGATAATCGTCAAGTTATTGCTCAACAAAAAGAAGACATTAAGCAAGTGAGCGTGTCGATGCAACAAATGACACAATCAACCAATGAGATAGCCAGCAGCATTGTTTCCACTGCTGAGGATGTTGAAGAGACCTTTGCTCAATGTGAACATGCTCGCACTGGCATTAATTCATCTACCAGTAAAATTCGGCATTTAGCCACTGAAGTTGAACTAGCTTCTAGTTCAGCAGATCAATTAAGCGATGCTGCAAAAAATGTCGGTAATTTAATGGAAGATATTCAATTTATTGCCGATCAAACTAATTTGCTAGCGTTAAATGCTGCGATTGAGGCTGCACGTGCTGGTGAGCATGGTCGAGGTTTTTCTGTGGTGGCCGATGAAGTGAGAAACTTATCTTTTAGAACACAAGAGTCAGCCGCTGAAATCCATCAAAGTTTATCGGCCATGCTTGAAACCATTCAAAATTGGGTGGCCATTATGGCTAAAAATAAAGTAGATGCTGAAGATTGCGTAAAAACTGTTGAAAATACTGATCAAAACATCGAGTTAGTGTATGAAAAAATAAGGCATGTGGCTGATCTTTCTACCCAAATAGCAACAGCTGCGGAGGAGCAAAGTGCTGTAACAGTAGAGGTAAATAAACGTATTGAACAGATACATCAAGCCTCAGATAGTAATTTGCAACAAACTGAATTAGTAAATTTGCAGATGGTAAATTTACAACAAACAGCAAAGGAAATATCAAGTCTTGCAGATACTTTTATTATGAAAGGGTAATTTTTAACATAAAAACCAAGTAATCGAGAAAACAAGTAGCGCTTTCTTGATTAAATTAATTGTCTATTTGACTCTTTTTCAATCATCTTTATATTGTCGTTAGTTTTGCTTTTGGGTATAATGTCGCCCCGTCCTGCTACACTTAATAATTAATTTTCATTGCCATTATTAGCCCACTTATCGTGCGTGTTAAACGGATAATTATTAATGCTTAGCACCACATTATTTTGACTTCTAACTTCTGGGTATTACATGACAACTAGATATATATTTGTTACGGGCGGTGTTGTTTCCTCTCTTGGTAAAGGTATTGCTGCTGCTTCTTTGGCTGCAATTTTAGAAGCACGTGGCTTAAAAGTTACCATGCTTAAACTTGATCCGTACATCAATGTTGACCCAGGCACCATGAGCCCTATTCAACATGGCGAAGTATTTGTAACTGAAGACGGCGCTGAAACCGATCTTGATTTGGGTCACTATGAGCGTTTTATTCGTACCAAAATGACTAAACGTAATAACTTTACTACAGGTAGAATTTATCAAGATATTCTAGCTCGTGAACGTAAAGGTGAATTTTTAGGCGCAACTATTCAAGTAATACCTCATATAACCAACGATATAAAACGTCGAGTAATTGAAGGTGCTGAAGGTTACGATATTGCCATGGTTGAAATTGGTGGTACGGTTGGTGATATTGAATCACAACCTTTCCTTGAAGCTATTCGTCAGTTAGGTACGGAATTAGGCCGTGAGCGGGCTATGTATATGCATTTAACGCTTGTGCCTTATATTGCCGCAGCGGGTGAAATTAAAACTAAGCCAACCCAGCATTCCGTAAAAGAATTACGTTCAATTGGTATTTTTCCAGATATTTTAGTGTGTCGTTCTGAACGTGCTATTCCTGCGAATGAACGCGCTAAAATTGCCTTATTTACCAATGTTGAAGAAAAAGCGGTTATTTCAATGCGCGACGTTGACAGTATTTATAAAGTGCCGGCGTTATTAAAAGCTCAAGGTACTGATGACATTGTAACGAAACGGTTTGGGTTAGATATACCTGAGGCTGATTTAAGCGAATGGGAACAAGTACTTTATAAAGAAGCAAACCCTATTGGTGAAGTTACTATTGGTATGGTCGGTAAATATGTTGAATTACCTGATGCTTATAAATCTGTGAACGAAGCCTTGAAACATGCCGGTATTAAAAATCAAGTTACGGTTAATATTAAATATGTTGATTCACAAGACGTTGAATCTAAAGGTATCGAAATGTTGCAAAACTTAGATGCGATTTTAGTACCTGGTGGTTTTGGCGACCGCGGTGTAGAGGGTAAAATATTAGCAGCTCAGTATGCCCGCGAAAATAAAATTCCTTATTTGGGAATTTGTTTAGGGATGCAAGTTGCATTAATCGAATTTGCTCGTAATGTTGCAGGGTTAACTGATGCTAACAGTACAGAATTTAATGCTGAATCAACGTCTCCTGTTATTGGCTTAATAAACGAATGGCTTGATGAAGAAGGGCAAGTTGAATACCGCAACGAGCATTCTGATTTAGGTGGTACTATGCGTGTAGGTTCTCAATTGTGTCATCTTGTGAAAGGCACCAAGGCTTATGACGTATATGGTAGTGAAACAATTAATGAAAGACACCGCCATCGTTTTGAGGTAAATAATAACTACAGAGAACAACTTAGCAAAGCTGGTTTAGTTTTCTCTGGTTTATCTGCGGATAAAAAATTAGTTGAGATGATCGAACTTCCAGATCATCCATGGTTTATTGCTGGGCAGTTTCATCCTGAGTTTAATTCAACTCCGCGTGATGGCCACCCATTATTTGAAAGTTTTATTGCTGCTTCCTTTGAGCATCAAAAACAACAATCAAGTTAATCAAACAATTAATAAAGCCGTGACAAAATGTTATGGCTTTTTATTTTAAATCGTTAAGTTTATTTTTTTTATAGGGATCAAAATGTCAAAAATTACTAAAATTCTCGCTCGTGAAGTAATGGACTCTCGTGGTAACCCAACGGTTGAAGCTGACGTATATTTAGCATCAGGCGCTTGGGGGCGAGCTTGTGCTCCTTCTGGTGCATCAACTGGTTCGCGTGAAGCATTAGAATTACGCGATGGTGATAAAAACCGTTATTTAGGTAAAGGTGTTTTAAAAGCTATTGCGGCAATTAGCGATGCCATAACGCCTGCGCTTTTGGGTAAAGATGCTTTAGCGCAAAGCGAAGTTGATCAACTGATGATCGATTTAGATGGCACTGAAAATAAAGAAAAATTTGGCGCTAACGCTATACTAGCTGTTTCATTAGCTACGGCTAAAGCGGCAGCACAGCATAAAGGCGTGCAATTATTTGAACACATTGCTGACTTAAACGGTACTTCAGGTGTTTATAGCTTACCAGTACCTATGATGAACATTCTTAATGGCGGAGAACATGCTGATAACAATGTTGATATTCAAGAATTTATGATTCAACCCGTTGGCGCAGCAAACTTTAAAGAAGCTTTACGCATGGGCGCTGAAGTATTTCATACTTTGAAAAAAGTATTGTCAGCTAAAGGTATGAGCACTTCAGTAGGTGATGAAGGTGGTTTTGCACCTAACTTAGCGTCAAATGCTGATGCACTTGCGATGATCAAAGAAGCGGTTGCTCAATCAGGTTATGAATTAGGAAAAGACATTACCCTTGCATTAGATTGTGCTGCTTCTGAATTCTACAACAAAGAAAAAAACATTTATGACCTAACTGGCGAAGGCAAACAGTTTTCATCAAACGAATTTTCTGACTTCTTAGCTCAGCTAACAAATGACTACCCAATTGTTTCAATTGAAGATGGTTTAGATGAATCAGACTGGGATGGCTTTAAATACCAAACTGAAATCTTAGGTGATAAAATTCAAATTGTTGGTGATGATTTATTTGTAACCAACACTAAAATTTTACAAGAAGGTATCGACAAAGGTATCGCTAACTCAATTTTAATTAAGTTTAATCAAATTGGTTCATTAACTGAAACTTTAGCCACCATTAAAATGGCAAAAGCAGCGGGTTACACCACCGTAATTTCGCATCGTAGTGGTGAAACTGAAGACACAACTATTGCTGATTTAGCTGTAGCTACTGCCGCAGGACAAATTAAAACTGGTTCTTTATGCCGTAGCGATCGCGTTTCTAAATATAACCAATTATTACGTATTGAAGAATTTTTAGGTGATAAAGCAATATACAACGGCTTGAAAGAAATTAAAGGCCAATAACACTTTATTAAAGTGCTATTTTGCCCGATTTTATCGTCGAATGTACTCCTTTATGCTTATAAAGTCCGTGCATTCTTCTCAAACTCGAACAAACTACCAGCTTTAATAAAAGGTTATAAATTAGCATTGGTTAAAGCGCTACTTTGCCCGATTTTATCGTCGAATGTACTCCTTTATGCTTATAAAGTCCGTGCATTCTTCTCAAACTCGAACAAACTACCAGCTTTAATAAAAGGTTATAAATTAGCATTGGTTAAAGCACTACTTTGCCCGATTTTATCGGGACGTAAGGTGATTGTCTTAACCAAATGTTGAAATCCTGACTTACGTAAGGATGATGGTCATAAATTTAAAAAAGAGCAACGTATTAACGTTGCTCTTTTTTTTGCTTGAAAAATCAGCGAAAAATGTATTTTTTATTAACAATAACGTATGCTTAGGTTATTCCATTATTAACTAGCCCGTTTTTATTTTTATGCCTCAAACGTCACTTTGGCAAACATCGCAATCTTCCACCAATTATGCAGAAGTGTGTAATGCTTTGTATGAGCGAGAGTTAAATAATTTAGTTAATGCTGATTTGTCTAATATTAAATCGATGCAAAATAGGCTTAAAAGTTTACCTCATTACATTAAACGTACCGCTTATTTAATGACACAAGCACAAACTCCGCTAATGCTTGATAGCCAAAATGCCCATTGGTCAGCAAATCAAAGTAAAAATATGTCGTTAAAAGGGCAAAAAGAAGATCAAGTTTGGCAGTGGTATCAAAGTTTTACTATTCCTTTAGGTTTAGTTGTCCCTGTGTGGATTAATGACCGAGTTTTATTAGACTCTATTGACAGAATCGACAATATTAATAAACGAATACGAACAAATGCATTTGGTTGGTTTGAACAAAATACGATACAAAAAATCCTTTTTCAAGCTGACGATACCCTAGCAAGTCAACGGGTACAGCTTTTAAAACCCACTAAAAAAATTATGATGTCTGCTTGTGCTGGTCATCGTTGGAAAAATCAAGCCCCCAGACATCCAATATTGCTATCGTTGCGCGAATTACTGTTATCTTGTGACATTAATTGGCAAAATTTCAAAAAAACTTCACCATTAAGATAAGTTTTTAATCGTTAGCGGTTATCAGTTATTTATAATGCTGGTATTATTACTCGTTTTTATCAATTTGTAATTGAACTTTTGAGGACTAAATTAAGCTTTATGCGCTTGATCACAGTTACGTTAGTTGTTTTTTTAGCTTTACTGCAATATCGACTTTGGTTCGGTAAAAACAGTGTGCCTGATTATTTTGATTTAAAAGACGAAATGAGCCGCCAACAATTGGCGAATGAAAAGTTAACACAACGAAATAAATTATTATATGCCGATATTGATGATTTAAAATCAGGGCTTGAGGCTATTGAAGAACGGGCTCGTAACGAATTAGGTTTGATCAAAGAAGGGGAAACATTTTTTCGTTTGATCCCATCGGACAAATCCTCTCAAAAACAATTGAATAAGAAACTCTAAAGGCAATTTTTTGATAAATAGTAATACCTTTCGTGATGAAAATTTTGTCGTCGTTGTTCCCGCTGCTGGCGTTGGTAAACGTATGCGAGCAAAATGTCCTAAACAATATTTGATTTTTTTAGGCAAAACATTACTAGAGCATACTGTTGAGCGTTTATTATCTCATCCCAAAATATCCAAAGTGATTATTGCGCTTGGTGCTGAAGACGAATACTTTCCAACACTTCCTTTATGTAAACATCCAGACATTAGTACTGTTTTAGGTGGCGCTGAACGAGTTGATTCCGTATTAGCTGGTTTAAAGAGTATAGATAAAAATGAATTTTCTTGGGTTCTAGTGCATGATGCAGCAAGGCCTTGTGTTACCCATTTCGATATTGATAAATTAATTAATGCTTGTACTCAACACCATTGTGGTGGTTTATTAGCAAGCCCTGTTCGCGATACCATGAAGCGCGCAACGAAGCAAAACTTTGTTCAACATACAGAGCAAAGATCGGGTTTGTGGCACGCACTTACTCCGCAAATGTATCAAATTGAACAATTGACACAATCCATAGAAAATGCGCTTTTTAATCAACAAGAAATTACTGATGAATCGTCAGCAATTGAATTGTCTGGTTTTGCGAGTAGGTTAATTGAAGCAAGCAACGATAATATAAAAATAACGCGTCCTGATGATTTAGCGTTAGCCGAGTTTATTTTAATTAAACAACAAAAATCAGAAAAAGAGTCATAATATGCGAATTGGTCATGGTTTTGATGTGCATGCTTTTGGTGGAAACAAGCCTTTAGTTTTAGCAGGCGTTATCATTGCACACCCACAAGGTTTTATTGCACACTCCGATGGTGATGTCGCTATCCATGCTCTTTGTGATGCTATTTTGGGAGCACTTTGTTTAGCCGATATTGGTAATCATTTTCCTGATACCAGCGCAGAATATGAAAATATCGATAGCCGTATTTTATTGCGTCATGTGGTTAAATTAATGACAGAAAAAGGCTTTGAATTAGGCAATGCCGATATCACTATTGTTGCGCAATCACCGAAAATAGCGCCTCATTTAATAGCAATGCGTAATTGCTTAGCTCAAGATTTAAATACTGATATCGAGCAAGTTAATGTAAAAGCAACCACCACTGAAAAGTTGGGTTATGTTGGCCGCAAAGAAGGTGTGTCTGTACATGCTGTGGTGTTATTAAAAAATATTGACGTGAAAAAAAATTGAATAACTCAAAATGAAAAAAACACAATTATCCTTTAATTATTTATTTGGCAAGCCTACCGCTTCTGCATTACTTCGCAGCAAGATCAGTGATTTTAAGGTTTACGAAATTTTACCCTTTGAACCCTGTGGCGAAGGCGAACATTTATATATTCATATTCGAAAAACAGGTGCGAATACTAATTATGTTGCCAGAGAATTAGCTAAATATTTTAAAGTTAAAGAAAATATGGTGTCTTATGCTGGTTTAAAAGATCGTTTTGCTATTACAGAGCAGTGGTTTGGGATTCATTTACCCGGAAAAAAATCTTACGATTTAGCAAAACTTGCCATTGAAGGTGTTGAAGTCATAAAAGTTAAACGTCACAACAAGAAACTACGTATAGGTGACTTGCAAGGTAACCGCTTTGAATTGATTTTACGTAATGTTTCACAAGTAAAAGAAGTGATGGAACGCTGGCAACAGATTATTAGCGAAGGTGTTCCTAATTATTTTGGCGAACAGCGTTTTGGCATAAATGGCGGTAACTTACCTAAAGCCCTAGAATTATTTGCTGGCGCTGACGTAAAAGATAAGAAAAAACGTGGCATGTATTTATCGGCTGCACGATCTTTTCTATTTAATTCTATTATTGATAAACGCATTGAACAAGGTACATTTAACCAATTAGTTAGCGGGGATGCCTGCATGTTAGCTAATAGCCAATCAGTATTCAAAGTTCCGGTGGTTAATAAAGAATTAACGCAACGTTTAGATAAGCACGAAATTGATATTACTGCGTCTATGTGGGGTGCTGGTGAGTTAATGACTACCGATGACGCCTTGATTTTAGAACAAAATATAGGCGAACAATATGATGAATTTTGTCAGGGCTTGGTGCGTTTAGGATTAAAACAAGAGCGACGTAAAATACGTTTAGTACCAAGTAATACTAATTTTACGCTTGCAGGTGACTATGTAAAACTAGAATTTTGTTTACCCGCAGGCAGTTATGCAACCACGGTCTTAAAAGAACTCGTTAATTATAATGACATGACTGAACGCGTTAGAGTTGATTTTAGTGATGATCAACCTTTGCCAAAGATCTCAGCTGAAAAAAGTAATGAGCTAATCAAACCTTCAATAGTTAAGCAAAAAATAAAAGTTGAGAATAAAACGAATAAACCGCAAAAAATGCGCATTTTATTAAGTAATGATGATGGAGCTCATGCATTAGGTATTAAAGTGCTATATCAAGAATTGAGCAAATTTGCCGAAGTATTAGTTGTTGCACCAGATCGCAATTGTAGTGGTGCAAGTAACTCTCTTACCTTACTAAACCCTTTAAGAACTCAAACTTTAGATAACGGCTTCATTTCAGTTAATGGCACGCCAACTGATTGTGTACAATTGGGGATTAGCCAACTAATGCAACCAGTACCCGACTTAGTGGTTGCAGGCATAAATAACGGTGAAAACTTAGGTGATGATGTTTTATACTCTGGTACTGTAGCTGCCGCTACTGAAGGTAGACACATGGGCATGCCAGCAGTGGCCGTTTCGTTAGTGGGGAAAAACGAGTTGCACTATCAAACCGCAGCTGTTGTTGCCGCTAAATTTATTAAAAGATTACAACTCCACCCGTTAGCGAACGATCAAATTATTAATATTAATGTGCCTGACGTAGAGTTATCACAATTAAAAGGCTTTGAGGTAACTCGATTAGGGAATCGACATAAAGCAGATACTATGCGCAAAATGCAAGACCCGTGGAAGCGCGATATATATTGGTATGGTACTTTAGGCAGTAAACTGGATGCGGGTGAGGGTACCGATTTTTATGCAGTTTCAAATAATATAGCGTCAATAACACCGTTAACAGTAGATATGACCGCTTATAAAAGTATTAAAAATATGAAAACCTGGGTAAATGAACTGATTTTGTAAATTACTCATAATAATAATTTCAGACAACAAGACTAATTTGTATATTAAGCGAATTTAAAAACAAACCAAAATGATGAAAGAAAAAATAAAAACACGAAGCACATCTCGAAGCGCTGGTAAATCAACCCGTAGTGGTGAATTGTTAGCACAAAAACTTGCGAATGAAGGCATTAAAAACCAACAAGTGTTACAAGCCATTGCGCAAACACCTCGGCATATATTTATACCTGAAATTCTCGCACATAAAGCATACGACAATACTGCTTTACCTATTGGGCAAGGGCAAACTATTTCTCAGCCATATATTGTTGCGAAAATGTCTGAATTATTATTAAGTGATGGTGTGCCCGAAACCATATTAGAAGTTGGCACTGGTTCTGGTTATCAAACGGCAATTTTAGCGCAAGTAGCCACTAAAGTGTTTTCAATAGAACGTATTAAAACATTGCAATGGCAAGCGAAACGCCGATTGCGTTCAATGGAGTTACATAATATTTCAATGAAGCATGGTGATGGTTGGCAAGGTTGGCAATCTAAAGCGCCATTTCAAGCAATAATTGTTACTGCTGCACCTAATCAAGTACCACAAGCATTACTCGACCAGTTAGCTGATGGCGGGCGCCTAGTGATACCTGTTGGAGAACAATCACAAATATTAAAAGTTATAACTAGAAACGGTAATAGTTTTTCAGAACAGCAAATTGAAGCTGTACGTTTTGTGCCTTTAGTACAAGGTGATTTATTATGAGGCACTATCGATGAAATTATTTTCAACCATTTATCAATGGACAATGCGTTGGGCTGAACATAAATTTGCACCTCATGCGTTAGCATTGCTGACTTTTGCGGAATCTGTTTTCTTTCCTGTGCCCCCCGATGTGTTATTGGCACCGATGGTATTAGCAAAACCTGAACGAGCTTGGCATTATGCAACCTTAACTACTTGTGCATCTGTTATTGGTGGAGTCGTCGGCTATTGGCTTGGCTATTCATTGTTTGAACCACTAATTCAGCCAATAATTACTGACTTAGGTTATCAAGCTAAATTTGATCAAATCGTCACATGGTTTGAACAATGGGGAATATGGGTTGTTTTTTTAGCGGGATTTTCACCTATTCCTTATAAATTATTTACCTTGAGTGCTGGTTTTTTACATATGGCTTTTTTACCGTTTCTTTTTGTATCTGCAGTAGGCCGTGGCTTAAGATTTTTTTTAGTTGCCGGTATAATGCATTGGGGCGGCGCATCAATGGAAGCAAAATTAAGAAAATGGATTGATATAATCGGTTGGGTTGTAGTGGCTTTAATTATTCTGGCTTACATTATAATGCGCTAATGAAATTATTATGCAGTACCTATTGTTTTAAATAGTTAATTTAAGAAAGATGGAAAACCCTTATTTTGTTGAAGTTAGTAAAAAATGCTGCTTACATTTGTCTCCTTTTTATCGTTTCAGCTTGTTCAAGCAGACATTCGCCTGCTCCAATTGTTGACATTCAAAGCTCTCAGCAACTTAATCAAAAGAATCGAGAAAGCATAAAAACAAGTCAATATATTGTTCAAAAAGGTGAAACACTATATTCAATTGCATGGCGAGCCAATACCGACGTAAGAAGCTTGGCGAAAATTAATAAAATGCGCGCTCCTTATAATATTTTCCCCGGACAAAAAATATTTTTAAGCACAAAAACAAGCAAACTCAGTTGGGACAATACCTCTAGTAAAAAACTGAATAAAAGCTCTGGTAAGACCACTAAAAAAGTGCATAAAAAAGCACTTGCACTGAATAAAAAGCAAGCGTATGGTGAAAATGTAAACAGTAAAAAGTTAAACAAAAACAGCAATTCAAGGACAAATTCCTTTTCTCAAAAAGTAAGAGATTGGCGTTGGCCAACACAAGGTAAAATAATTGCTAAATTTTCTACTGCTACACAAGGTAATAAAGGAATTGACATCGCTGGACGACGAGGCAAAAAGATTGTTGCTGCTGCCAAAGGTAAAGTTGTTTATGCAGGAGATGCGTTACGCGGTTATGGTAAGTTAATTATCATAAAACATAATGATGACTATCTCAGCGCATATGCACACAATGACCGAATATTGGTTAAAGAACAGCAAGTCGTAAAAGCTGGTGATTTAATTGCTAAAATGGGAAACACAGACGCCCAAAGATTTATGCTTCATTTTGAAGTTCGCTTTCGCGGTAAGTCTGTTAACCCATTGAAGTATTTACCGAAAAAATAAACTAATTTTAATTTAAGCCTCAATTATAGAGGTAACTGGAGCCACCGTGAATAGTTAACTAAATTTTGTAATGCGAAACCGGGAGATTTAGCATGAGAAAACAACAACAAAAAAACGTAAGTACGATTGATGATGTAAAAAGTGTAAGTGCGAAAAGCACAAGCAAGGTTAAGGATGAGCCATCGTCAAACTTAGATGCAACCCAAATGTATTTAAGTGAAATTGGATTTTCTCCACTTTTAAGTGCAGAGGAAGAAGTCTACTTTTCTCGCCTATCTTTAAAAGGCGACGAACCCTCACGTAAGCGGATGATTGAAAGTAATCTTCGCCTTGTCGTAAAAATAGCACGTCGCTACAATAACCGTGGTTTACCTTTATTAGACCTTATCGAAGAAGGTAATTTAGGCTTGATCCGTGCCGTGGAAAAATTTGATCCAGAACGAGGTTTTCGTTTTTCAACTTATGCTACTTGGTGGATCAGACAAACAATAGAGCGGGCGATAATGAATCAAACTCGCACCATACGTTTGCCTATTCATGTTGTTAAAGAATTGAATATATATTTACGAGCAGCAAGAGAATTGATCCAAGAATTAGATCATGAACCGACCGCTGAAGATATTGCTGCAAAACTTGATAGACCGGTTGAAAATGTTACTAAAATGCTACGTTTAAATGAACGCATAGCTTCTGTTGATACCCCTTTTGGCGGAGAATCAGATAAAGTATTATTAGATGTTTTACCCGACGAAAAAGGTGGTGGGCCTGAAACCAATTTACAGTCTAACGACATGAAAGATAGTATCGTGCATTGGTTAAACGAATTAAATTCTAAACAACGTGAAGTACTAGCTCGTCGTTTTGGTTTATTAGGCTATGAAGCGGCAACACTTGAAGATGTTGGTACTGAGATCGGTTTAACTAGAGAGCGTGTTCGTCAAATTCAAGTTGAGGCGTTAAAACGCTTACGTGATATGCTAAGTCATCAAAATTTATCTATTGAGACACTTTTCGAAGTGACATGTTAACTCTCATCTATTACTAGATAAATTTAATTGTGAAGCCATTTGAAAATACCAAACAGTATTTTCAAATGGTTTTTTGTTTTTGTTGGTTAATTATTTAAATACTCTTCTTTAATTCAAATAATAAATCAAGTGCCTGTTTGGGACTTAAATCATTTACATCAAGTGTTTTTATTTTTTCAACTACGGGATGATCCTCATCGATAAATGATAATTGTTGAAAAGCATCATTTGATTTTGTTGGAATGGCTATAGAAGGAGATTGCTGTTGTTCTAGCTCGGCCAATCTTTGTTTAGCGCGAGTAACGACTGTTTTTGGTACTCCAGCTAATAAGGCGACTTGCAAGCCAAAACTTTTGCTGGCTGCCCCCTCTTGAACAGTATGCATAAATATAATTTTATCATCATGTTCTACAGCATCTAAGTGTACATTTGCAAGGCTATCTATTTGATCAGCCAACAACGTTAATTCAAAATAATGGCTAGCAAATAAGGTAAATGCTTTAATTTTACTCGCAAGCATTTCAGCACATGCCCAAGCGAGAGATAAGCCGTCGTAGGTACTAGTGCCGCGTCCAATTTCATCGAGTAAGACTAAACTTTTATCAGTAGCGTTGTGTAATATATTGGCTGTTTCGGTCATTTCGACCATAAAGGTCGAGCGGCCACTAGCTAAATCATCTGATGCCCCAATACGCGTAAATATGCGATCAACAATACCAATAGTGGCATCGCTTGCAGGCACATAACACCCAATATGAGCAAGTAACACAATAAGTGCAGTTTGCCTCATGTAAGTTGATTTGCCCCCCATATTAGGGCCGGTAATTATTAACATTTTACGGCTTTGCGATAACACCACCGGATTGGCAATAAAGCTATGGTTGTCCATTTGCTCAACCACGGGATGTCTACCCGCTTGAATATCAATCCCTGCAGCTTCTGTTAGTTTTGGTTTGGCATAATTTAAGGAAATAGCACGCTCTGCAAAGGTATTGAGTACATCAAATTCGGCGAGTAGCTCACCAAGTGATTGTAACTTTGCGAGTTCAGGTAAAATTAAATTGAACAATTCTTCGTACAAGCGCTTTTCTAATGCAAGGAATTTACTTTGTGCACTGAGTACTTTTTCTTCATGTTGCTTTAATTCGTCGGTTATATAACGTTCGTTATTCTTTAAAGTTTGACGACGAATATAATGCTCAGGTACTTGTGCAACAGAAGCTTTGCCTATTTCAATAAAAAAGCCATGTACGCGGTTATAACCGACTTTTAAACTAGCGATACCGGTAGTTTGTTTTTCTTTTTCTTCAAGTTGAGCGAGAAAATCGGTAGCTCCTTGGCTTAAATCGCGCAGTACATCTAATTCTTCATTATAGCCGGGGGCAATTACGCCGCCATCTCGTATTAATACAGGCGGATTTTCAATAATCGCGTTTGATAATAACTGCTCAATAGAGGGGATAGGTTGGCAACCGTCCACAAACTTAGCTAAAACAATACTTGTGCTACTATTATCAGCTGATATTGAACTAGCTAAAAGGCTTTGAAGTGAGGGTAATTGCTGTAATCCTAAGCGCAGACGAGCAAAATCACGCGGCCTTGCACTACGCAAGGCAATTCGCGCAACAATGCGTTCGATATCGCCAATAGGTTTTAAAATTTGTTGTATTTCATCGCAATAGTCATTGCTAATAATGTTATCTACAGTGGCTAAACGTTCATTTAACACAGCTAAGTCGCGTAATGGATAATGTAACCAACGCTTTAACAAACGAGATCCCATTGGTGTTGCTGTCGTGTCTAAAACACTGGCAAGGGTATTATTTACGCCACCTTGTAAATTATGGGTTAACTCCAGATTTCTCCTTGTTGCAGCATCTAATACCACAGCGCTATTAGATGACTCACAAGTAATTGCACGTATATGCGGTAAAGCTATACGCTGTGTGTTATTTACATACTGTAATAAACAACCAGCGGCCATTAAACCAAGTGGATATTCAACCACACCAAAGCCTACCAACTCTTTAGTGCCAAACTGCTTATTTAATAAAGTATTAGCGGTATCTAAATCAAAATCCCAGTCAGGGCGTCGGCGTAAACCTTGTCGCTTGTTAAACAAATGACTATGAGAAAATGATTCACCATATAGCAATTCGGCTGGAGATAAACGCTCTATGTCTGCTTGTAATTGCTCCAATGTTTTGCATTGAGATAAAACAAAGCGACCACTGCTAATATCTAAATGGGCTAAGCCAAACTCATCGTTATGTTGGCATATTGAAACAATTAAATTGTCTTTTTTATCAACTAATAAAGCTTCTTCACTAATAGTGCCAGGAGTAACTATCCGAACTACTTTACGTTCAACAGGACCTTTGCTGGTAGCGGGATCTCCAATTTGTTCACAAATAGCAATCGATTCACCCAACTGGACTAATTTGGCTAAATAATTGTCCACTGCGTGATAAGGAACACCTGCCATAGGAATTGCATTGCCTCCTGTTTTTCCTCGTGCTGTCAGAGAAATATCTAATAAATCGGAAGCTTTTTTCGCATCATCAAAAAACAATTCATAAAAATCACCCATGCGATAAAATACAAGTAAATCTGGAAATTCCGCCTTAATAGTTAAGTATTGGCGCATCATAGGGGTGTGTTGTGATAAATCTGTCATGTTTTTATTGAGCTTTTGTTATGTTTTTTATTGATTTTGTTCACTTTTATCTAAAATGTGCTATTTCATGAAAGGTCATGAATGCTATTGAATACTCATGAAATCGCACAATTAAGTATAGGTGTAAGTGTAGGTTTTTTTTGCTATAGTTTTTATAGACTAAAAATCTACACTTATTACGCTAAGTGACACTTATTGTTGCTAATAATACTTTGGATAGAAACATAGAGCTAGTTATGAATCATCAAACCAAAACTTTAACCTCTGCTGCTATTAGTAGCATGAAACCCAACGATAAAGATCTTGCTGATGTTGGTGAAAATAGAGGGTTGAGGATCACTTGTGCTAACGCTGGCACTAAATCATTCTTTTATCGTTATACCAGCCCTATAACTAATAAATTAACCCAAATACAAATAGGGCGCTTCCCTTCAATTTCTCTTGCTGAAGCTAGAGTTAAATTAAAGGAATTAAAAGACATTAGAAGAGGCGAACGTTGTCCAGCTCAAGAATTAAAGCAAGCTAAGCAAGAAGAGTTAGAAAGAAAACAACAAAAATCATTAAAAATGACAGTGAAAGGTGTTGTCGAACTTTATTTAAAGCAATACATAGAGGATAGGGTTGTTGATGGTAAAAAAATAGCAGGAGCAAGATTAAAAAAAGGCCAATCTGAAACTAGAAGAACATTATATGGTGATGCTGTTTTAGTACTAGGTGATCGTTTTGCAGACGAGGTTACACGAAAAGATATTGTTAATATGATTATGGCAATAGTTGAACGAGGTTCAAATGTACAAGCTGGTAATGTATTAAGGGAACTTACAGCAGCTTATGAGTATTGTATTGGCCTTGAAAAATTTACTGATGAATTTGCTAACCCTGCGTTATTGGCTAAGAACAGCTTACGACAAGCTAAAGTGCGTATGACACCCAAAAAGGGACAGCGTGTTTTATCAGATAAAGAGTTAACTAAGTTTTTGCAATGGCTTCCAGGATGTTCATTTACTCAAACTCAAAAAAACATTCTTCGCTTTACTCTCTGGACAGCTTGCCGAACAGGAGAAATTTGTGGTGCAGAATGGGAAGATATCGATCTTGAAAAAGCTATTTGGCATTTAAAAGCGACAAAAACAGAAGTTGAACGTTATGTTCAATTACCTCAGCAAGCAGTAGATTTTTTAAAACAATTAAAATTAGTTACCGGAAAGTACTTATTTCCCTCCATTAAAACAGGTTTACCGATACAACAAAAATCACTTACAGAGCAAGCTTGGCATATGAGAAGGGATGAAAAAATGATCGATATTGAACACTGGGTTCCCCACGATCTACGTAGAACGGTTAGAACAGGCTTGTCTAGATTAGGTTGTCCAAGCGAAGTAGCAGAAGCTGCGCTGGGACATGCAAGAACAGGCATTGAAGGGACTTACGATCTGCATAAGTACGAGAGTGAATGCAAAGTGTGGTTGCAGAAATGGGCTGATTATATGGATGCTTTGAGCTGAGCTTTACCTGTTTTACCCATACTTACTCGCTGTAAAAGCGTGTAAGTATGGGAGGGTTGCCTAGTTTACTAGGTCGAAATGGTTTTTGTGAGGTACGAGCAAAATACTATTGAGTCCCTTTTGATGAGAGGAACGAACAGCAAAGAAAAGGTGATGCATGAACGAAACAACACAAAGAGCATATTTAAAACTTGCTGCTCATTTTTATCTTACAAAGCTGGAAGGAAAAATCCCAACTTTAAATCGTATATCAAACGGCTTATTGGATGTTGCTAGTGATTATAGACCAGCATATTGGCGCAAATTGAGGAATGCAATTGCCTTTGAGCAAAAACAACAAGGTTTTGCTGATTCGGCAAGGAGAATCAACTTAATAGAAAACCCACTTACCAAAGCAGGGGGAAAAGTTAAAGCAAAACAAAAGCGTGTTAAATCGACTAATTCAGACGATTTGAAAATATTAGCTGATGCATTAAAAACTAAAGGTGATACAGAGCTGATAGTGGCTTTGGGAATAGTTCATCGTATCGGGTGCAGACCGTCAGAACTACTATCAATTCAATGTTTACCTGATGATCAAATTTACATCAGAGGCAGCAAAAAGACAGAAAAATTAAAACGTGGTGCTGATCGTTATATAAGAGTGAGTGTTCGAGATTATAGCTTTATCAAACAAAATATTGACGTTTTAACTCAAGGAGAGAGAAATAAAGCAGGTGTAATTAAAAGATGTCAGAGTCGATTAGACAGGCTAACTAAAAAATTATGGCCTCGTCGTAATCATAGAATTAACTTTTATACTTTTAGGCATCAAATGGGATCAAACTTAAAGTCATCTAGTCTTACCAGTAAGGAGGTGGCATACATATGTGGACATCAATCCACCGAGTCAATTCAAGTCTACGGGAATAGAAGGAATGGAGGAAAGAATAGGTTAAAAGCTGGTAGTGATGCAGACTTCAGTAATATTAGGGAAAACCATAACTCAATTGATTCTTCTAAAAAAAATTGCACATACCCCTCCTTAAAAATGTAAGTAAAAATTTTTATTTTAGTATAGGAAGTTATAAATTTTCTTGAAAATTAGTTTGGTATGAAAAGGTGTAATGATTTTTTGCAGTAAATTAATTTGCATCTAAAATATTGCTACTGATATTTTAGATGCAGGGTTAGTAATAAAAACAGCCTTAAAAAAATTAAGGAGTAGAGAGCTTATATTTTGGTGGGATTTTTTTAGTTACTTGCTCACCATCGCCACTACTATCGCCATCATGATTACCAGTTTGAGAATCATAATCAGAACTTTTATTTTCTTTTTGTTTTGGTAAAGAAGGCATAATAATCCATGTATCATTTAAATTTGTTTGTTCGATCTCTTGTAGTAATTGGCCGAAATGGAGTGTAGCACCATCAAGGTCATCAGTGACTTTTTGTGTGAATGTATTAATTAATTGAGTTAATTTTTTAATGAGTACTTCCCTGCTTTTTTGATATGAAGGTGGAAGTTCATCAATCTTAAACTCCCTTAGTTTTATTAATACCCCAAGTAAATCATCGATATACTTTTTAAAACCCTGATTTTTTTTAATAGATTGAAAAATTTCTTTTAACAATTTTTCAAGCAATTTAATAAGTTCATTCATTTTATTTTCCTTTGTTTTTTATCCAATTAATGACATCTGATCGTCTCCAAATTTTGATATTTGACGAAATAGAAAGTGAAACTGGAAAGCTTGAATCATTACTCTTGCGAATTCGCCAAAATGTACTTGGTGAAATACCTAGTAATTCAATAATTTGATTTTGTCGTAGATATGTATCTTCTTCTTTCATACTTTTCTCAAGTGCTTGTTGACGTAATAAGATACTATTGTCATGTGAAGTTAAAGTCAACGTGGCGTCGATTCTAACTTATTGATAAATATCGAAAAAATTGCATTGATTATATAATTAATGCAATAAAAAGAGAAATAAAAGAGTGTTAAAATTTACTCTATATAAAATAGTTATAGAAACCAAATGGTTGTGATGAACCTTAAGAAGGGATATTTTTTTGAAAATAATTGAATTATTTTAAGCGGTTAAAAATAAAGAATCGGTGTGAATAATTTGGAGTTTTATTATATCATATTGTTTTATATCGTTAATTATCAGTTTTGGTGAAAATATGATAATAATTGCTTGTTATAAATAAAAGAGAGGGAGAGATGATTTAAAATCGTAAATATGTCAATTAGCAACTAAAATTGATCCACCATTAGCACGCAAAATTGACCCACCCCCTAGTTTTATTTTTTAGTCTTTTTTTGACTTTCTTTAAACCGATAAGAATCGTTTTTAGTTTCAATTATTG